>Ga0208330_1000063_pt1 | contig 66824 bp, 58 predicted proteins | sample DeeseametaMP1896_FD_184180 | JGI IMG/M metagenome (GOLD analysis project Ga0208330, IMG submission 184180) | Marine microbial communities from the Deep Pacific Ocean - MP1896 (SPAdes) | ecosystem: Environmental > Aquatic > Marine > Oceanic | place: East of Hawaii, North Pacific Ocean | collected... | reverse complement strand
GAGCCACAACCGCCGCTGGAGCGCCCGGCGCAGATGGTCCATCCGTCGCACCGTGCCACGCCCACAGACCGCTCGCCCTCGCCGCAGCCCCCGGCCAGCGAATCCGGCCCCGTTCGCACGGCGTTAACGGTCGAACCCCGCGATGGCCGCCTGAATGTGTTCATGCCGCCCACGCAGAATGCCCAGGACTATCTGGATCTGATCGCGGCCATCGAGGCCACCGCGAAGACCTTGGATATGCCGGTCCGCATCGAAGGCTATTCCCCGCCCCCTGATCCACGATTGGACAAGCTATCCGTCACGCCAGACCCCGGTGTCATCGAGGTGAACGTGCAGCCGGTGGCGGACTGGGAGGCCATGAAACAGCAGACTTTCGGCCTGTACGAGGACGCCCGGCAGTGCCGTCTGGGCACCGAGAAGTTCCTCATCGACGGCCGTGCTGTCGGAACAGGCGGCGGCAACCATGTGGTGCTGGGCGGAGCAACCACCGCTGACAGCCCCTTCCTGCGCCGTCCGGATCTGCTCGGAAGCCTCATCCGCTACTGGCAGAACCACCCCAGTCTGTCCTATCTGTTCTCGGGCTTGTTCATCGGACCAACCTCGCAATCGCCGCGAGTCGACGAGGCCCGCGATGATGCGCTGTACGAGCTGGGGATCGCCTTGTCCGAACTGCCGAGCAAGGGCGAGGACGCTCCGCCTTGGCTGGTCGATCGCATCCTTCGGCATCTGCTCACCGACCTCACCGGCAACACGCACCGCAGCGAGATCTGCATCGACAAGCTGTACTCGCCGGATTCACCAACCGGCCGCCTGGGTCTGGTCGAATTTCGCGGATTCGAAATGCCGCCGCATGCACAGATGAGCCTGGTGCAGCAGCTATTGCTGCGATCGCTCATCGCCTGGTTCTGGGAAACCCCATACGAGGCACCACTGACGCGGTTCGGACACACGCTGCACGATCGTTTTCTGCTCCCCGAATTCTGCTGGCAGGACCTGCGGGATGTGGTCTCCGACCTGAACACCGCCGGCTATGCCTTCGATGAAGCCTGGTTCGCACCACATTTCGAGTTCCGCTTTCCCGCGCACGGCACCGTGACCTATCGCGGCATCACCATCGAGTTGCGGCACGCTCTGGAGCCGTGGATCACGTTGGGCGAGGAACCGGGTGGCGGCGGTACCGCACGCTACGTGGATTCATCCACCGAGCGGGTCCAGCTCAAGGTGAATGGTCTGAGCGGCGATCGGTTTGCCATCGCCTGCAATGGCCGGCAGGTGCCGTTAACCGCTACCGGCCGCGCCGGAGAATCCGTGGCCGGCGTCCGATTCCGCGCCTGGAAGCCCTGGTCGGCGCTGCATCCAACCCTGGAGGCCGACTCCCCGCTGGTCTTCGACCTGGTCGACACCTGGAACCACCGCTCGCTGGGCGGGGTGACCTACCACGTCGCCCATCCCGCGGGCCGCAGCTACGACAGCTTTCCGGTCAACGCCTATGAGGCCGAGTCGCGGCGGCTATCCCGATTTGAGACCACCGGCCACACGCCCGGACCGTTCCGCTTCGCCGCGGCAGCGGACAACCCGGATTTTCCGACCACCCTGGACCTTCGCCGGTCATGACGCCTTGGGGCCGCCGGCGAACCGTCGGAGCATGACCGGCAGCAAGCTGAGGTCGGTGAGCAGGGCGACCAGCATCGCCAATGCCGATAACAAGCCGAACAGGACGCTGGGCACGAAGTCAGAGAACCCCAGCAACGCGAATCCGCAGACGATGACCAGCGTGGTGTAGATCAGCGCAGCACCAACGCTGCGGTGCGATGCGCGGACGGCGTCGTCGGGCGCCTCCCCCGCCTTGCGCTCTTCCAGAAAGCGATGCACGTAGTGGATGGTGTCGTCCACGGCGATCCCCATTGCCACGGCGGCAATGGTGATGGTCATGAAATCCAGCGAAATCCCGGCCCAGCCCATCACCCCCAGCACGACGAATGCGGACAACACGTTGGGTATCACCGCGATCAGGGCGATCTTCACTGAACGGAAGATCAGGCCGAAGGCCACGGCAAGCGCGATGAACACCACGCCCAGGGTCAGGGCTTGCGAGGTGAACAGGCGGTCGAGCAGATCCTGATACAGCACGAACAGGCCGGTGATCAGGTAGTCATCGGCCTGCAAGCCCTGGTCCTCGAAACCGCTGCGCAGCGATTGCAGCAGCGCGCCGCGATCCAGGCCCTCGGTGGTGTCCTTGATCCGAGCCGTCAGACGCAGGTGACCAGCGGACTCCGAAAAATAGCCACGCACGAGGCTCTGCCGCATCGACTCGTCCAGCATCCAGTAGACGGCGGTGAGCTCGGTTTCGGTCAGCGGCCGATCACCATTGAGCGCACGCGCCAGTTCGGTGAAGTTGACCAGCGACAGCACGGTGCCCATGGCCGGTTGGTCCTCCATCACCGCCTGCAGACGCTGAAGCGTTTGCACCGTTTCGGCGCGAATCACGAGGTTGCCGCTGTCCGGCCCGCCACCAGGCATGTGATAGACCACATCCAGCGGCGTCGAGCCGCCAAACTCCTGATCGATGAACGTGAGTTCCTCATGGATGCGGGTGGATTCGTCGAAGTAGTCGATGAAGCTGTTTTCCACATCCAGCAGCAAGGTGCCGCCTATCGCCAGCACGAAGATGACAACGGCGGCCGACGACACCACGCCGCCGCGTCGAATCGACAGGCCGGCCAGCCCATTGACGGTGCCACGTACCCAGCGGTCGTCACCGGCGCCGCCCACCCGGCGCAACAACAGCATCGCCGCCGGAAATAGCACGAGGCTGGTCAGAATCGACATCGCCATCGCCAGGATCATCATTAGGCCGAAGGCGCGAACCGGCTCAATATCCGTCAGCAGCAGCGACGCGAAACCCACCGATGTCGTCAATCCGGCGTAAAGACATGGTCCGAGCTTGCGCCGGAGCGTGCGGGTGACCAGCGCGGCCTGGTCGGCCTGCCGGTCTGCCTCGGCTTCTTCGCGGTATTGCACGATCAAATGCACCACCACCGCCAGGGTCAACACCAGCTGCAGCGCGATGAAATTGGCCGAAATCACCGTGGCCTTGAGGCCCAGCAGGCCAAACAAACCCACCGTCATAATCACGCTGACACCGCAGCAGACCAGCGGCAGCAACACCCAGCGCAGGCGGCGAAACACCAGCAGCAACACCAGGCTGATCATCCCCAGCACAGCCAGGCCGAAGACCTGAAGATCGCTGCGAACCATGCGGATCAGATCCACACCGAGCACCTCGGCCCCGCCCAGGTAAATATTGGCCCGGTCCCGGTATTCATCCGCGAGGTCGCGAATGGCGGCGATATCGTCAACACGCGCGCGGCGCTGCGCTTTTTCCAGCGGGCTCGCTTGTTCACGCAGCCGGGCTAGCTGCGCGGTCTGCTCCTCGGTGAGCGCGCCCTCCAGCCGTCCGGACTGAATCTCGACAATCTGCTCCTGCAAGCGATCCAGCTCCGGGTTGTTGCGGAACAGCACCTGGATGGCTGTGGCGGTGAGGTCTTCGTTGACCAGAAGACCTTGGTAGATCGGGTGCCCTTCCAAGGTCTGGCGCAACGACTCCGGGCTGCTCGACCGGTTCTCCAGCAACCAGGCATCGGGGTCGAAATCGCTCGAAAGCTGCACCGAAGCATCGGCGGGAATCAGCGGAACATTGACCAGCGACCGCGCGGATTTCACCGTCGCGAGCTGACTGATGTCGCGGCTCAGGGCACGCAGATCATCCAGAGACTCGGCGTCGAACAAACCGTGCCCGGCGGGCTCGTAGGCCACGAGGACAAAGGCCTCGGAGGCAAAGCGCTGCTGAACTACCCGTGCCTGGATGTAGTCCCGATTGCCTTCGGAGATCAGCGTCTCGGCCGAGGCGTTGATCTCGAAGCGGGGAGCGAAGACAGCTAACGCCCCCGCCAGCACCGCGAATGCCGCCAATACCCACCAGGCATGGCGGACCAGCCACTCCGATGGCTTCATTGCTGCGCCTCGTCCGGCAGATTCGGGGACTTGCGCGGATAGTCCTCATCGCGCTGCACCCCCTGCATATAGAGGTTGCGCATGAAGATGTACGGATCCTCCGCGTGCTCCTGCAGCTTCTTGTACTGCTGCGCGCTAGGGCCGTACTCCTGGAGCACGTCAAATCCGTTGATCAGCGTCGCCTCGGGTTGCTCGGCGAGGTAGGGGATCGGGTTCAAAAAGTAGTCGACCACCAGGCCGGAGCCGCGGCGCAGATCCGCCGGTCCGTAGAATGGCAGGACGACGAAGGTGCCCTGACCGGCGCCGTAGCCATCCAGCGTGTCGGCAAACCCGGTGTCTTCCTGCTCCAGCCCCATCCAGGCCTTGGCTGGATCGAACAGCCCCGCCAGGCCAACCGTCGAATTAACCAGAAACCGCGTGGTGTCGATGCCGGCGGCCCTGAACCGGCCCTGCAACAGAAAGTTGACCGTGCGAATCGGCATCTTGATGTTGTCGAACGCATTGCCAATACCGGCACGAACGGGTCGCGGAACCACGGTTTCATAGCCTTTCGACACCGGCGAAATCACATACCGGTAGGTGACATCGTTAAACGCGAAGACTGCACGATTCACCCGAATCAGCGGATCAGGCGGCGCCTCGTAGGCCACGACCGTCGGCTCGATGTCCTTGGCGGTGGAGGGAACTGGCGGCGCGCTGGCGGCGTCGGAAGCCTGATTGGCAGAAGCCGTAGGCTCGGATGCGGGCTCGGGCTCCACCGGTTGGCTGGCGCAGCTAGCCACTGCGAACAAACAAGCCACCACCCCTGCACGCAGCAGATTTGCGGTGTGGTCATTCCAGCTACGTGGCCTCGCAGACTCGGCCGGCATCGCGTCTCCTTGACGACATGGATGCCGCATCCTGCAGCATCACTCCCGCCCCCGTACCACTGACCCTAACCGACCCGCTGGGTTCACAACCAATCGGTCATCAGGATGCCGATGCTGATCCGGTTGTGATGGTCCTGATAGTCGATCAGGCTTTCGGCGTAGCCGGTGAAGAACTGCACGTACCCACGTGCCCGGCCGGTCCAGGGAAAACTCCAGCCCAGCTCCAGACTGCCGCGGTTGTCGGCACGGGCATTGTTGCGCCACACAGCCGAGTAGGTGTCATTGTCGTTGCGCCAGGCCACCACCATCTCGAATTGACCGGCGTAGCGTTCGATATTCGGATTGTCATCGCCGCGGGGGTCGTCCGGCGCTTTCTTCTCCCGATCCGGGATGCGAATCCATGGCTGAAACGCGACCATCAGGTCTTCCACTTCCCAGATAAAGGTTGAGTAAACCCGGTTCCAGCTTCTGGATTCCGGGAGATCCCGTCCGTTGGACTGGTGATTGATGCCGACTGTGATCCGGTCCAGCCGCGTGCCCAGTACCGGCCAATCGACGTCAAAGCTCAGAAACGCCTCGGGCTCGTGATTGGTTTCACGAAAGGGTCGCGATTGCGAAGCATCGTAGGCCTGCCAAAACGACCGCGCCGTGTAGGCGATCGACAGATCGCCGCCGCTGCCCAGTACATCCCGCAGGATCGGAATGCGGAAGCTGAGCTGAAACTTCACTTCCAATCGTTCCGAGAGACCGTTGCCGTTCGTGCTCGCGACATTGGGGCTGTCCTGGTACGCCAGCGGCAGCACATAGTTCGGCCGATAGGGCGTGAGCACGAAGGGATTCAGCTCGGTCACCTGCTCGAAGCGCAACCGGCGTTCCAGAGCCGTCCCGCCCGAGCTGCCTTGAGCCTGGTTAACTTGCTGGGCGGAGAGGCCGTTGCGGAGCTGGTCTTCGCAGGCCAGACGCAGCGTCTGCACCTCAACATCCGGTGGAGCCGTCGCCACGAGGTCACGCATGCATGCCTCGATATCTCCAGCATCGATCGTGTTCGCGCTCCCCGCTTGCGCCCCTGCTGCTGACACAAAACCCAGGCTTGCCAACGCAAGCCCTCCTATCGCCGCACGCATCATGGCACTCCAAGAACCCGGCTGGTTGAATGTGGTTGGAAAGGCAAAGCCAGCTCACGTCGGCGCCAGCGCGTCGCCGCCAGCCCGCTGGTAAATCCGGCATCGTGTGTGGCCTCGCGGTTGTGCGCCATTGCGCGACACGATCAGCCTGTGCCTAAACTTCCGATCATCTTAACGACAAGGACAAGCCACGCATGGAATTTACCAAGGAGATGTTGAACGACCCACAGGCGCTGCTGCTCCTGGGCATACCGATTGCCAAGGGCCTGGTGTCCGCCATCGCCATCTTCTTCATCGGCCGCTGGGTAGCGCAGCTGATTATCAAGCTGGCGAAAAAGGCGATGCACCGCGCCAAACTGGACGAAACCCTGATCACGTTTCTCAGCAATGTCGCCTACGGGCTGCTGCTGGCGATCATCATCATCTCCGCGCTGGGTCAGCTGGGCGTGGACACAACCTCCGCCGCTGCACTGCTCGGTGGCGCTGCACTGGCGATTGGTCTGGCCTTGCAGAACCAGCTCTCGTCCTTCGCCGCCGGCGCGATGTTGATTCTGTTCCGGCCGTTCGCCAAGGGCAACGTCGTGGACATCGGCGGCCAGCTCGGGATCGTCGAGGAGATCAAGATCACCTCCACCATCCTCAAGACCTTCGACAACCAGCTCGTGTGGCTGCCGAATGCCAGCGTCTGGGGCAACAAGATCACCAACTACAGCGCCTTGCCGACGCGGCGTGTCGACCTCGCCATCGGCATCGGGTATGGCTCGGATCTGAAAAAGGCCAAGGATTTGCTGGTGGACATGCTCAAAGAGGAGCCACGCATCCTGGATGATCCCGCCCCCAGCGTGGTCGTGAGCAACCTCGGCGACAGCTCCGTCGACTTTGCCGTGCGCGGCTGGGCAGCATCCGCCGATTGGTGGGGAACCCGCTGCGACCTGATCGAGCGGATCAAGCTGACATTCGACGAGAACGATATCGAGATTCCGTTCCCGCAGCGTACGGTTTATCTGCGCGGTGAAGCGTCGGCGACCGAGGAAAAGTAGTCGCTAGGCGCCAACGAAAACACCCCGTCTAACGGGGTGTTTTCATATGGTGGCGTGAGCAGAGCAGTGGTTCTTCAATCACGCCCGGTCAGGTGGGCACCAAGGCGCAGACGCAGCGCGTTGAGCTTGATAAACCCGGCCGCGTCGGCCTGGGAGTAGGCGCCGGCATCGTCTTCAAACGTTGCGATGCGCGGGTCGAACAGACTGTCGAACTCCGAACGACGACCCAACACTTCGACATTGCCCTTGTAGAGCCGCAACCGGACATCACCATTGACCGGGCGTTGGCTGTCGTCGATGACCTTCTGCAACAGCTTGCGCTCGGGCGCGAACCAGTAGCCGTTGTAGATCAACTTGGCGTAGCGTGGCATCAACTCGTCTTTCAGGTGGGCGACCTCGCGATCCAGGGTGATCGATTCGATCGCCCGATGCGCCTTGAGCAGGATGGTGCCGCCGGGCGTTTCGTAACAGCCGCGCGACTTGATGCCGACATAGCGGTTCTCGACGATGTCGATACGCCCGACACCATGCTCGCCACCGACAGCATTGAGCTTGGCGAGCACCTGGTAGGGCGTCATCGCCTCACCATCAATGGCGACGACATCACCATGAGCGAATGTCAGCGTCAGTTCCAGCGGCGTGTCCACGGCCTCGCGCGGATCCTTGGTCCATAGCCACATGGCGGGATCGGGCGATACCCAGGGGTCTTCCAGCTCGCCGCCTTCGTAGGAAATGTGCAGGGCATTGGCGTCCATGGAATACGGCGAGCCGCCATCCTTTTTCCGCGTGATCGGGATGTTGTTGGCCTCTGCATAGGCGATCAGCTTCTCGCGTGCATTCAGATCCCAGAACCGCCAGGGTGCGATCACCTGGATATCCGGCTTGAGAGCGTAGGCGCCCAATTCGAAGCGAACCTGATCGTTGCCCTTTCCAGTCGCGCCATGGGCAATGGCATCGCCGCCCGTCTGCTCGGCGATCTCCACCAGGCGGCGGGCAATCAGCGGACGCGCGATCGAGGTCCCGAGCAGGTATTCCCCCTCGTAGATCGCGTTGGCGCGAAACATCGGGAATACATAGTCGCGGACGAAGGTCTCGCGCAGGTCCTCGATGAAGATTTCCTCCACGCCGAGGGCTTCAGCCTTGGGCCGGACCGATTCGACCTCTTCGCCCTGCCCCAGATCGGCAGTGAAGGTGACGACCGGGCACTGATAGCGATCCTGCAGCCACTTGAGAATGACTGAGGTATCCAGGCCTCCGGAGTAGGCGAGAACGATCTTGCTGGGTTGACTCATGGTCCGTGCTCGTTTGCTGCGGGTCAGGCGAAAGGCGCGAGAGTATAGCCTGATAGACTGCCGATTCCTCCGCTACACCCCGGTCCCAACGTGTCCGAAAACCCGGCGGCCAACCCGGCCATCGCCAAACGCTTTCGTGGATTTCTGCCTGTCGTCGTGGACGTGGAAACCGGTGGTTTCAACGCGGCAACCGACGCCTTGCTGGAAATCGCGGTGGTGCTGGTGAGAATGGACGAGACCGGGCGTCTTTATCGGCACGAAACGGCGGCGTATCACGTCAAACCCTTCGAAGGCTCCAACCTGGAGGCGGCCTCGCTTGAGGTCAACAAAATTGACCCATTCCATCCGCTACGTCCGGCGGTTACCGAGCAGGACGCGTTGTCACGGCTGTTCAAGGAGATTCGGGCTGAGATCCGCGCCACCGGCTGCACCAAGGCCGTGCTGGTCGGGCACAACGCGCACTTTGATCTCGGCTTCCTGAACGCCGCAGTGGCGCGAACCGGCATCAAGCGCAATCCGTTCCATCCCTTTTCGGCATTCGATACCGCGACCCTGGGCGGCGTGGCCTACGGACAGACGGTACTCAAGCGCGCGCTGTTGGCCGCCGGCCTCAGTTACGACGATGCCGCGGCGCATTCAGCACGTTATGACACCGAACAGACGGCCGATCTGTTCTGCCAGATCGTCAATCAGTTTCAGCCCATATTCGAGTCCGTGGCCGCCAGCGCTGTGGTCAACGCAGTACCCCCCGCGCTGTCATAGAAGCTTCACGATGCGTTAATGTCGCGACAATAGACCGGTCCTAGACTTCGACCATTCGAACTGCCGGCAGGTGAAGCATGGCTGTTACATCGCGAGACACACGTCAACAACCCGACCTGACGTCCAGGTTTGTTCACGAGTTCGCCGTCAGTGACGCGGACGTGAAAGCCTGCCAGCAGTTGCGCTACAAAATCTTCGCCGAGGAGATGGGCGCCCAGATCGACGGCGGCGAGGACAAGCGCGATGTCGACCACTTCGATGCGTTCTGCCACCACCTGATCGTTCGCGACAGGCATAGCAATCGCATCATCGCCTGCACCCGTCTGCTGACCTGCGAGGCAGCCGCACAAGCCGGCGGGTTTTATTCGTCGGGCGAGTTCGAGCTGGATCGCATCGCGGCGCTGCCAGATCGCAAGGTCGAGGTGGGCCGGACCTGTGTCGATGCCGAATTCCGCACCGGCGCCATCATCTCAAAGCTGTGGCAAGGACTCACCGCGTTCGTGGCCCAGCACAATTACCGCTACCTGTTCGGCTGCGCCAGCGTCGGCCTCGACGATGGTGGCGAGCAGGCCAGCGCGATCCTGGACAAGATCGAACGCCGCTACATGGCACCGGAAACGATTCACGTAACACCCAAGCGTCCGTACAGGCTGCAACGACCTCCGGCGGAAGTCGCAATGCGCATGCCCCCGCTGCTCAAGGCCTATGTCAGCCTCGGCGCCAAGGCCTGCGGCGCGCCGTACTGGGACGAATCCTTCAATTGCTGCGACGTGTTCATGTTGCTCGATATTCATGAAATGGCGCCGCGTTACGTCCGCCGGTTCATGCCCGCTGACAATGCCCCGGCACGGAGCGCAGGCCATCATCCGGCTCACGCTTAGGAGCCTGCTTGTCGCAGCACACCTGCTGCTCGGACTGCTGATCAGCCTGCTCATCGATGTACTGGCTGCGTTGGGGCCGCCGCGCGGACGCATCGTGCAGTGGTGGCACCGCCAGTTGTGCCGCTGCCTGCGGGTCAAGATCCACGTGCATGGCGCCCGGCCGAAGTCGGCGGTGATGCTGGTCAGCAACCATGTGTCCTGGCTGGATATTCCAGTACTCGGCGCGCTGGTGACCACACGCTTTGTCTCCAAGTCTGAGGTCGCGGCTTGGCCCGTGATCGGACGTCTCGCAAGAGCCTCTGGCACCGAGTTTCATCGTCGCGGGGGCGGCGCCAACGGGACACGCCGCCTGATCACCCGACTCACCGGCCATCTCGACAACGGCCAGACCATCACGGTGTTTCCCGAAGGCACGACGACATTGGGAGCCACCACCCGGCGCTTTCAGCCTCGGCTATTCGCCGCGGCGGTTGAATCAGGCCGTTCGGTGGTCCCCGTGCTCCTGCGATATGGGCCAGACCCGGAAACGGCGACCATCACGCCCTATGTGGGCGACGACATGTTCGTGCCGCACCTGCTGCGCATGCTGCAGCGGCCACGCATTGTCGTGGATGTCTGGTTCCTGGATAGCCTGAGCAGCGAGGGCAGCGACCGAACGACGCTGGCGCGCCAAGCGCAGCATGCCATCGACACGCAGTTGGCGAAGTCGCCCCCCGAACTGCTTCCGGAACGCGAACCGGCGTTGCCACGCCATCGATTGCCGATCTGACGATCTAACAGCGGGCTCGCAGCGTCAGCGGTGATTGACCTCGGCCAGCCGTTCTGGCGTGCCGATATCGCTCCATACCCCGTCGTAAACCTCGCCGCTCACGGCGCTCTGCGCCATCGCCCGGCGTAGGCAAGGTGCCAACGCAAAGGCCCGCGCTTGCCGGCCAGCGACCAGCGCGGGGTGAATCAGGCTGATTCCGCTGAAGGTCCATGGCGGTACAGCGGCATCCACGACCTGTCCGTCCACGAGGTCGAAATCCGCGCGCATGCCGGGCAATGGCGGCACCAGAACCAGATGGGCCAGGCGCCCCGCCGGCCAGTCCAGGGTCGCCAACCGAGCAAGGGGGAAATCGCTCCAAACGTCTGCATTGCAGACCAATACCGGCTCGTCAGCCGGCAGCAAGGGCAACGCATTGGCGATGCCACCTCCAGTTTCCAGCGCTGCCTCGCCCTCGTCGGAATAGCGCACGCGCAAGCCCCAGCGGGCGCCGTCCGCCACGTAGCTGCGGATCTGGTCCGCCAGCCAGGCAACATTGATCACGACATCGCCGATGCCCGCCTGTGCCAGCGCGCTCAGACGCCAATCGATCAGCGGCCGACCGCACACCTCGATCAGCGGTTTCGGTGTGGTATCGGTCCAGGGTCGCAGACGCGATCCGCGACCCGCCGCCAGTATCATCGCGTGACGCATCAGAATCCGCCCAGGCTAAAGCGCGCCGCCGACCGGGGTCGGCACATCGAAATCGCTGAGCATGTCACCGAGCGGCGCCAGTTCCGGATACCGCGCACAGACATCCAGCAGATGTTGCTGCACGCGCGGCAGGTCATTCAGGTAGTTCGACTTTCCATCGCGATGGTGCAGCCGGCAGAAGATGCCCAGCACCTTCAGGTGACGCTGCACGCCGGTGAAGTCGAACCAGCGCGTCACCGTTCGTGGGTCGGCTGACCAGACACCGGCGTCCGTCAGGCCAGCGCTCCAGCGCTCCAAGCCCTGGCGCTGCACATGTTCAGGCCAGACGACGTAGCAATCACGCAGCAGCGAAACGATGTCGTAGCAAAGCGGGCCGTGCATGGCATCCTGAAAATCGAGCATGCCCACCAGACGGCCATCCGCCACCATCAGGTTGCGTGAGTGATAATCACGATGCACGAAGCCGCTGGGCTGGGCCGTGACCTCGGCCGCAACTAGCGCCATGAGCTGATCGAGCGCGGCCCGACGCTTGGCGCTCGGGTCCAGGCCGTGGTGCCGCTGGAGAAACCACTCCGGGAACAGGCGCATTTCACGCAGCAGAACATCCGTGTCGTAAGCCGGCAATTTCTGTAGCCGGGGGGACGCCTGCGCCTTGACCTGCAGGTCCACCAACGCGTCGATGGCCTGCTCCAGCAATGGAATGGCCTCGGGTGCGTCGACGCGATCCAGCAACACCGTGTCGCCGAGATCGTCGAGCAGCAGAAATCCGGCATCGGGTTCGTCGGCATGCACGCGAGGCGCTAACACCCCCCAATCGGCAAGCCAGCCCGCCACCTGCATGAACGCATCCAACGGCTCATGCTCGGGCGGCGCATCCATGACGATGTACCGCTGCTGATCGCTACGCGCGCGAAAATAGCGGCGGAAGCTCGCATCCGCCGACGCCGGAGCGAACCTCCACGCTCGATTCGGCCGGATCCGCCTGACCCAGGCTTCCAGATCGGTCCGGCGCGGGTCCTGGCTGTCGTCACTCACTCCATGCACTCCGTATACTGTGCGACCCGTTGTTCCGGCGCTTGTCCCGTCTCATTGGCCCGCTCCACTTTCTTTGTTGCCAGTTGGCTCGCAATTGCCGGAAGCGCTAGTGCTGCGACCGACGGCTGCCCCATTTTTGCCGATTCGGCCCCCGAGGCGCGAACCGAGCCAACGGTGCAACTCAGCGCTGACCATGTCGATGCGACAACGGACGGCAAGACCCGGCTGGAAGGCGATGTCACGCTCCACTATCAAGACAAGCGCATTCGGGCTCCGATGGTCGAATACGATCGCGCAACCGGCGAGGCACGCACCGATGGCGGCGCCGAATTCGCCAACTCGGAGTATGCCATCGGCGCCGAACGCGCCTCCGTTGATCTGAATACCTCCACCGCGCTGTTCGAGAACGCCGATTTCACGCTGTACGCGCGGGGCGCGCGCGGCCAGGCGGACCGCATTGATCTGAACGATGACCTCAGCGTGTCCATGGACCGCGTGCAGTACACAACCTGCTCACGCCCCAACCGTGGCTGGAAGCTCAAAGCTTCGCAGATCACCTTGGACCCGCAAGAGGGCCTGGGGACCGCAACCCATGCCCGGCTGAACTTCCTCGGCGTGCCAGTCCTCTATGCGCCGTATTTCTACTTTCCCATCGACGACCGTCGGCGCACGGGTTTCCTGATGCCCAGCATCGGCGACTCGGCCGAAACCGGCTTCGACGTCTCGACACCGTTCTATTGGAATCTGGCGTCTTGGTACGACGCGCTGATCACGCCGCGCTACATGGCGCGACGCGGCGCCCAGCTCCAGGCCGAGGGCCGCTACCTGCTAGACCAAGGTCGCGGCGAACTACGCTACGAGTATCTGCCCAACGACGAAACCCTGCAGATCCGGCGCACCCTGTTCGGGTTCGAACATCAGGGCGTATTGTCCGACCGCTGGGAGATCGCTGCGGATTTCACCGAAGTCAGCGACCGTGGCTATTTCGAAGACCTGGGGACGACACTCGATCTGGCGGCCATCTCGCATCTGGAGCGCGAGGCGCGCATCGCCTATCAGGCACCTGCGTGGTTCTCGACATCGCTGACGGTGGAGGACTATCAGACCATCGATCGCACGGTTGCACCGGCGGATGAACCCTACCGCCGCCTGCCCCGGCTGCAACTCAACGCCTTGTCGCCCAACGACTGGAACCGGATGCGCGTAGGCCTGTCCAGCGAGTATGTGAACTTCGAGCGCGACAATGCCGTGGAAGGCACCCGGCTGGACCTCAACCCGTTTGTGCGTCTGCGCCATGACGCGGTGGGCTGGTTCGTCGCCAGTCAGGTGGACTACCGCTACACCGCCTACGATCTTCGCGACCGCAACGACGGCCGGCCGACGACGATTACACGACAACTCCCCTCGGCGAGCCTGGATGCCGGATTGCGCTTTGACAGGATTGTCAGCCCGGGTCTGGTGCAGACGCTCGAACCGCGCGTCTACTACCTGTACACACCCTACCGGGACCAGGACGCCATTCCGCTGTTCGAAACCGATGACCCCGACTTCAGTTTCGTACAGCTGTTTTCGCGCAACCGGTTCTCCGGTGTCGACCGGGTGGCGGACGCAAACCAGATCACCGCGGCATTCACCACCCGTATTTTGGAATTGGGCACCGGAAAAACTCGCTTCGAGGCCGCGCTGGGCCAGATTTATCGCTTGCAGCCCTCCGAGGTGACGCTGCCAGACGAGCCCAACACCAGCGGGCGCGATAATTCCGACATCGTCGGCACAATGCGCTGGCTACCATTCGACTGGCTACGCCTCGGCGTAGGTGCGCAGTGGGACCCCGCCCGGACGCAGCTCAACCGAGCGAATACCTCGGTGAAGTTCAGACCACGGCCCGGTTATCGATTCGACCTGGGCTATCGATTCCGGCGTGATCTGCTGGAGCAAACCGATCTGGTGGTGCAGCTTCCTCTAACCCAGAGCTGGTCGGTTGTCGGCCGGTGGAACTACGCCCTGGACGATGCCAGCACGCGCGAAGCCTTGTTAGGCGCGGAATACAAGGCCTGCTGCTGGACCGGCCGGGTTGCTTGGCGGCGCTACATCGCCAACACGCGCGGCGAGTTCAATACCAGCCTTTATCTACAACTCGAACTGACCGGCCTGTCGCAAATCGGAGCCGGAATCCGGGAATTCCTTCCTGACTGACCGAACCGCGTCACGCCCGACGAGGTCAACCCCTATAATGCGCCCACGCGTCTAGAGCCGAACACCATGAAACACCTGCTACGCGCCGTGGTCACCACCATCGCGCTCACCTCCTCCGCCCAAGCCGCCCAATTGGTCGACTACGTCGTCGCCGTGGTAAACGAGGACGTGATCCTCAACAGCGAGCTGGAACAGGCGGTGGAATCGATCGAGCGTCAGATTCGCGCATCGGGTAACACGCCACCGACCGAAACCGAGCTGCGTGAGCAGATGCGCGAACGATTGATCATGCAGACACTGCAAGCCCAACGGGCCGAGCAGCGGGGCATCCGCGTCACCGACGACGACCTGAACAAGGCTCTGCTCCAAATCGCTCAGCAGAACGGGATGGACTTGCGTGACTTCGCGCGGGCCCTGCGGGCCGAAGGCGTGGACTTCCTGCTCGTGCGTGAGCAGGTTCGCAACGAATTGCTGGCCACCAGTCTGCGGCAGCGGGAAGTCGATGCCCGCGTCAATGTCACGGACCGCGAGATCGATGCGTTTCTGGCCAAAACACGCAAGAACGACCAGGCCACCGAATATCGCCTCGAGCACATCCTTGTCTCCGTTCCGGATGGCAGCACTGACGACGTGAAGGACGCTGCCCGCGCCGAAGCCGAACAGATTCGGCAGGCGGTCGAAGATGGCGCAAGCTTCTCGCAGATGGCCATCGGGCGTTCCGATGCCACGACCGCACTCGACGGCGGCGATCTGGGCTGGCGAACCGCGGGCGCGTTGCCGACGGTGTTCGCCGACGAGGTGGACGACATGAGCGTCGGCGCCGTCAGCCAGGTGATCGAAACCGGCAGCGGCTTTAACCTGATCCGGCTTGCCGATCAGCGCGGAGGCCAAGCCGCGCAAATGATTACCGAAACCCGCGCGCGTCACATTCTGCTCCAACCCAACGCCATCCGTGACGAGACAGCCACGCGCGAGCAGGCCGCCGAGCTGCTGGAGGAGCTTAAGGGCGGCCGTGACTTCGCGGAAGTCGCCCGCGAGTACTCGGATGACAGCGGCTCGGCCAACCAGGGCGGCGACCTGGGGTGGCAGCCACCGGGCGGATTCGTGCCGGCATTTGAAGAGCGGCTGGATTCGCTGGACAACGATGAGATCAGCGAGCCTTTCGAAACCCAGTTCGGTTGGCATATCGTTCAGTTGATCGACCGTCGTCAACGTGACAGCGCTGAAGACATCGCACGCAACCAGGCGCGCCAGGCCATCCGCCAGCGCAAGGTCGGCGAGGAGTACGAAGACTGGCTGCGTCGCCAGCGTGCCGAGGCCTATGTCGAACTGCGTGCCGAGCCTACGATCACCCAAAACGACGCCAGTACCGCGACTGAATCCTGATCCGCGAGCCCGGATGAGCCGCCCGCTGGTCATCACCCCGGGGGAACCGGCGGGCATCGGTCCCGACATTGTGCTGCAGTTGGCCGCAGCCGGTTTTGACCCTGGCTGCCGCTGGTTTGTGGTTGCCGATCCGGCCGTGCTGACGCAGCGAGCCAATCAACTGGATCTCGCGGTTCATTGTGACGCGATAGGCTCCCCGCTGGACGCGCCGCCGCCCCGGCAGGGCGTTCTGCCATTCGTCCCGCACGAGGCCGGCGCCGTTGTCATCGCGGGGCAGCCGCAGACAGCCACGGCCGCGCACGTGCTCGCGGCCTTGAGGCTCGCCGTGGACTGGGTTGCGGCCGGACAATGCAGCGCCCTGGTGACCGGTCCGATTCAGAAAAGCATCATTAACGAAGCCGGCATTCCGTTCAGCGGCCACACCGAAGCCGTGGCACGCCAACTGGGCGATGACCTTCCCGTCATGATGCTGGCCGGGCCGACACTACGCGTTGCGCTGGCCACCACACACCTGCCGCTGAGCGCGGTCCCCAAAGCGGTCACGCGAGCAACGGTTGAGGCAGTGATACGAACCGTGGATCGCGATCTGCGATCGCGCTTTCGCATTTCGGCACCCCGCATTCGGGTCGCGGGGCTCAATCCGCACGCCGGCGAAGCCGGTCACCTGGGCACCGAAGACATGACTGAAATCCAACCGGCCATCGAGGCCTGCCAACGTGATGGTCTGAACGTGACAGGACCCTATCCGGCCGACACCTTGTTCAATGCCAGCCTGCGCGAACAAACCGACGCGTTCGTCGCGATGTATCACGATCAGGGCTTGCCGGTGGTCAAGGCACTGGACTTCGGCGACGTGGTGAATGTGACCTTGGGGCTTCCGATCGTCCGAACGTCCGTGGACCACGGCACCGCTCTGGACAAGGCCGGGACCGGTGCCGCCGATCCGCACAGCCTGTCGGTCGCCATGCGTCTGGCCGCACAACTTGCCCCGACGGGCAGCGCTATGAGCGCGCCATGAACCACCCCACCCAACACCGCGCCCGGAAACGCTTCGGTCAGCATTTTCTGCATGATAAAACGATGATCGGGCGCATCATCGACGCGATTCGACCGCTGCCCGGCGAGCATGTCGTGGAAATCGGACCGGGCCTGGGCGCGCTCACCGACCCGCTGTTACGAACCGGCATCTTGCTCACGGCCGTCGAGATTGATCGGGATCTGGCGCAACGCCTGCGAGACACTTATGCAGGCGATGAACGATTCACGCTCATCGAATCCGATGTGCTCAAGGCGCCGCTGGATGCCATCCAACCACGACCATTGCGACTGGTTGGCAACCTGCCCTACAACATCTCGACACCATTGATCTTCCGCCTGCTCGATCTGCCGGAGGTGCGCGACATGCACTTCATGCTGCAGAAAGAGGTCGTGGACCGCCTGATTGCTTCGCCGGGTTCGTCCGACTACGGCCGGCTCAGCGTCATGGCCGCGGCAAAGGCGCAGGCGCAGTCGGTCCTGCGCGTGGCACCCGGGGCGTTTTCTCCGCCACCGAAGGTCGATTCCGCCGTCGTTCGGCTCATTCCCCGTACGCCTGACTTTGTCGTTCCCCCGGGAGATGCCTTCGATCAGGTCGTGCGCCTGGCCTTCTCCGCCCGCCGCAAGACTTTGGCCAACGGCTTGAAGCCGGTTCTGACCCGTGAGCAGATTGGGGCCTGCGACGTGGACCCGGGAATTCGCCCTGAACAGGTCACGCCAGCGCAGTTCGCTCAGCTGGCCGGTGTAGTGGCAGCCCAGAATCAAACACGATAACGTCTGCCGTCCTCTTGACGAACGAAGACCCCATGAGCGCATACCAACACATTCTTGCTCCGGTCGATCTGCGTCAACACAGTCATATCGTGCTCCACCGGGCCGCATTCGCCGCATCCATGCACAACGCCAAACTCAGCGTGCTGCATGTTGTGGAGTATCTGCCGCTCGATCCAGTGGGCGATACGCTGTCCCCAACGCCGATGGAAGTCACGGACGAACTCGCGAAACAGGCGGAGACCCGCATTGCCGAACTCTGCAATGAACTCGGCGTGGAGACCCACCAACAGATCGTACGGGTGGGCGCGACCCAGGACGAAATCGTCGAAACCGCGCGCGAGCAGGGCGCTGACCTGATCGTGATCGGCAACCATGAGCGACACGGTCTCGGCGTCTTGTTCAGCCGCACCGAGGACCGGGTTCTGCACTCGGCCACCTGCGACATTCTCGCCGTCCATTTGCCGACGGACTAATCGCGCGGCCCCATCAACGCGTGGAGCGCACCATCTCGGCAAAGGCCTCCACGCCCACCGGCCTTGCGACCGCAGGACCGGCCACGTAGTCAACGCCTGCCCTGGCGAGGCTATCCATCGATTGCGACTGGCCGACTCCAGCCGCGATGACCTGAGCCCCTAAACCGTTCGCAGTGGCCACCAGGGTCTTAAGCGTCGCCTGCGAATCCGCCTGCCCCAAGGTGCGGACAACCGCCGCCGGGATGGTGGCAAAACGAATCGGACACTGCGCCATCCGCCCCAGGCGCTGGTAGCCGGCCCCGAATTCAAGAATGTCGAACTCAACACCGTTGTCGCGCAGCACCGTGAAACCGGCCGTCGCGCCTTCCAATACATCCAGCAAGCCGCCCTCTTCCAGCCCGAGCACCAGCCGATGACCCGGCATGTCGTAACGGGTCAGCAGGTCGGCAACCTTGATTGCGAAGTCGCGCCGCCGAAGCTGCCAGGTCGACAACGCGACCAGAAACGGCCATTCGCCCTGGCGCTCCGTATCGGGCAGCGACTGATAGAGTTCACAAGCGCCCCGGAGCACACGAAGCTCGAGTTGCTCCAATACCCCGGTCCGCTGTGCCGCTTCGTAGAGTGCCGTTTGATCGACCGGTCCAATGTCAGGCGGCGACCATTCCACCCGCACGTGAACAGCACCCAGACGGCGCGACTCCGTATGCACGACGGGCCGGGCGACGATCTGAAGTTCGTCGAGCGCGATGGCGTTGCGCAACACCTGATCGATATGCAGCGTGCGTTGGGCATCCGGCGTGATCTCGGCGTCGTAGATCCGGTAATTACCCCGCCCGGCACGCTTGACGGCATACATGGCCTCGTCAGCATGACGCAGCAGCGATTGCGCATCGACATGATCCATCGGGTAGATGGAGATGCCCATGCTAATGCCGATGGTGATCTCGTGCTGGTCGATCTGGAACGGCGCCTCGAATAGCTGCAGCAGCTTGCTCGCGATGCGCTCTACATCTGCGCGATCGACCACGCCATTGAGCAGCAGGGTGAACTCGTCGCCTGCGAGGCGAGCGACGGTGTCGGTCATCCTCACACCTTCGAGCAAGCGCTGGCCCACCGCTTTGAGCAGACCGTCACCGACCTCATGTCCCAGCGTGTCATTGACGCGCTTGAACAAGTCCAGATCGACGAACACCAACGCCAGCAAACGACCCGTCCGGTCGCTGCGGTGCATCCCCTGCTCCAGGCGGTCCATGAATAGCAGCCGATTGGGTAACTCGGTGAGCACATCATGGTGCGCGATGAATTCCAGGCGGGCTTCCGCCTCTCGCCGCGCGGTGATTTCTTCCGCAATGGCGAGGAACACCGGCGGCTGCTCACGCTGTGAATATGACAGCGTGATCTCCACCGGGTAACTGCCGCCGTCCGCACGGCGATGATCGGTCTGGTAGGTCACGGACTCCAGCCCCCCTGCGCGAAGCTGGGCCAGACGGTCATGAAACTCGGCCTCCTCCAGTTCTGGCGCCAGATCGAGGGGGGTCATCCGCAACAGCCGCTCGCGATCGTAACCGAGCATATCCAGCGCGCCTCGGTTGGCGTCCAGGAAGTACAGCGTCTGCGCGTCAAACAGATACACCTCTTCGCCTGCGCTATCGAACAGGCGTCCCAGCCGTTGCGACAGGTTCACCTCGGAGGCTTCATGGCTACGATCTCGCAGCGTCAGCAGGTACCGCGCCTCGCCGTCAGCCGGCAGACGGTTCACGATCAGGTGCACAGGAAACGTCGTGGCGTCCTTGCGCCAACCGACCACCTTGGGCCGCTGGCCGTCGTCACCGCCGACGTAATCGTCCAGGCGCGTGTCGGGTGCGTTGAGAAACGGGACAGGGAGCAGCTTGCTCAGCGAAACCCCGGGCATTTCGGCCTCGGTGTAGCCAAACAGACGCGCAGCGTGCGCGTTGGCATACACGACGGAACCCGCGCCGCTCAGCGTAATCACGCCGTCTGCCAATCGGGCGAGAATGGCTCGCGACTGCTTCAGCTCGTGTTCCAGTGTGCTGTGCGTAGCAGCCAGGCGGGCCGTGTCCTTGAAGAACAGCAAGCTCCCGATGACCGAATTGCCTCGGGTCAATCGCGCGGCACCCGCCGACACCGTATGCGAAAACCCCTGACGGTCGATAATGCCCATCGACTGCGGCGCAATATCATGTTGCTCCCGCAACGCCTGCTCGGCTGGCGTCATCTCGAATTCGCTGTTGTCCGTATCGACGCAGAACACGGAGTACACCAACTGCTGCAACGCGTCATCGTGAGACCAACCCGTCAGGCGACTCGCCTGTGCGTTCATCCAGCGGACGCGAAACTTGGGGTCCGTGACCACGACCGCATAACCCATCAATTCAAACCACCGCCCCATGCGACGTTGGGCACCGTCTAAGGTGGCCTGCTCGGGCGTTCGAACGGTGCGGTGCGCGCCTGAAACCGGGCGCCGTCCGCGTATCGGAGGGGCTGCAGCCGCCAGCAGCAACCAGAGCATGGCAGCGCAGGAGACCACCAGTGCCACCAGCGCGCGAATGTAGGCAGGTCGCAGCGCCCCATCGCCCGGCGGCCACCAGACCGTGTCCGGGCTTGCAACCGTCAGATAGCCGAGGCCAGTTCCGTTACTGACCAGGCGCACCCGGCGCTCAGCACCGAACCAGTCAATGACCTGACCTTGGGCCGCCGCCCCCCAACGAGCCGGCAACCATGACGGCAAGGGAAGCGTCGCCCGACTGGCAACGGCTAACTCGCGACCGCGAATATCAATGACTTGTGCACGAAGAATTGGGCTGCCCTGCCCCGAGACCAGGGCCCTCGTGCTTGCGGAGATCTTCGCAGACTCCCCGCCGGCCAACGCTTCACTAAATCGAGAGGCTGCCAGTTCAATGCTGGCAGCGGCGACCATCTCACGCTGGAGATGAAGCTGCCGAAGCTGACCCAGCATGAGCGTTACGGCGGCAAACAACGCCAATGCCATGACGATGGCCGTGGTACGAAACCAAGGCATCACGCGACAGACACGCTCCCCCGACCTTCGTTGTTCACCCCCGTTGCCCCCGTGGGTCGTTGCTCAACGTGCTCGACGTCAAGCGCCGCGTTGATGGGTTAACAGCGTCGGGCGCTTGACGGAAACCGACTCGATCGTCACATCGGCTCCGGCAACCTTGATACTCAGCCCGCTGAATGCGTCGGAAAGAGCGTTGGCTACTGCGGGTTCGCTGAGGTCCCGCAGCAGTGTGGCGAGGAAGTCATCCAGCGCAGAATCCAGCGGCGCAGGCACCAACGGCAGATCGGCCTGAAGCAAGATGCCACGCACCGCGTCGACCAAGGCCGGCGCCAGATCATCGCTGACCGCCGGTGCCGATAATGTCTGGGGAAACTCCACACCGGCCCCGCCAAAGGTCAGCGGCGTACGGCTTTGGGAAGCGACCTGGACCACGCCGCCGCCAAGGTTTCGAGCACCGCCCAGCAGCGGTGGCAAATTAAGCGTCAGCTGCCGAATTTCGAGCGCGGCAAGCGACGACACCGTTTCTACGTCGATCTCGTGGTACGGCGTCGCCGTCGACGCGCAGCGGATATCGGTCACGGCTGCCGAGGCCTCCGCCAGTGCCGCGTGCACGTCGACGTGGAGCAATGCCGTCGCCGGGGTAGCGCCAAGCAGGGATAGCCGCGCATCGACGGTTATCTGTGCGGTATGAGCCCGCGTCAGCGGTTCACCCTCTTCGGAAAACGCCTCACCCCCGATGGCCACAGAACCCGGGTCAATCACGGTAACCGTCGGTATAACGGTCGCCACGCCCGGAAGATCCAGGATCGGCGCCAGATCGATGGGCACGACGGCGTTCACCACAAGCCCCGCCGTTTCCACCAAATTGCCAAGGTTGACGAACAACTGATCGTCAATCAGGTTCGGGTCACCGACGATATCGAAGATCTCGCTGGGCACGATGGTGAGGCCCGGATCGAGGCTCACCGACAGAACCCGAAGCGTTTCGTCGACGTAGGGTGGCAGGTCACCAAGCGCTGATTCGTACAGCAGAACGATGAAATCACCCAGTGGCAACTCGACGTTCGACGTCAGGATGTTTTCGCCGTCCAGCAATCCCGCCCCGGCGTCCATCAGCGCGCCGAGTTGGACCTGGGTGTCGAACAGCCCCTGGTACCCGGCGACACTCAGCTCAAGCCGAGACCCACCGCCAAGCATGGTCGAATAAATCGAATGACCGATCGTCGATGTCTCGCCCGTGTCGAAGTTGGCGATGTAGCTCCCAACGAATGGAGCCACTTCGGGCCCTGCGATGGCACTGGCGCTGGCGACCAGCCGTGCGCTGCTCTTCGCACCGAAGGCCTGAGTCAGAAAATTGGGTTGTGGCCGACTCAACGTGACCCGGACGGCAGGCGAATTGCCAAGCTGTCGCGGCGTCGATACCGATCGAAGTCCGCCCTCACGTCGCAACTCCCCAATCACCACTTCGCCGTCTTCCAGCCAGTCCTGGGCGCTGGCGTCACCATTGCGGAGCAAGGACAACCGAGCCTGCTCGTCGGCTAGGGCCGCGTAATCGGTCACACGCCCGTCCAAACAGCCGCCGACCATCATCGCGGCATCCATGGCTGCCATGTTGGCCAGCCGTTGAAGGTCACGTTTGGCAAGATAAAGCTGCGCGGCATGAAACACGAGGCTGAACGCCGAGACCGCAGCCACGGTCGCCAACGCTGCAAAAACTGCTGCAGCGCCGCGTTGACGCCGCCACAGCGTCACGACCCGCTCCCCTCCGGTGCGAACTGCTCACGGGGGAACTGAACCGGAATCGGGTGAGAAAAACTGTCGAGATAGCGTTGATAGACACGATCGGCCGCATCGCCATCCATCGGCCGTTCGGCCTTGGAGGCAGCACGACCCGAGGCCTGCAGCTCCAGCCACGCCCGTGTGGCTTCGCCATCGCCCGGCGACGGAGGGGCCGCAAGCGCAGCCGATGCCAGCAGCAGCCCGCCCACTGTCATGACCATTGGAACAGTTTTCATACTGCCCTCCTGCTTATGAGCCACCCAGGCCCCCATGTTGTGAGGCCACGAGACGAGCCGCCTGCTCTTGCAAACGAGCGCGCTCCGCCTCAGGAACGCCATTGTCGTCGGCCAAGGAATCGGCCTGCTCCCGGTTGCCGACCACGTAATGCAGCAGAATCATGTTCCGCGGCGCACGTTGATCGGCCGGAGCCAATTCCATCGCCGTAGCCAGCTGACGAAACGCATTGTCATACTGACCCGCCAATATCATCGCATATCCCAGGTCGTTCCGTGTCGTCGCCTGTGTGGGCCTCAGATTGACGGCACGTTCCAGGTAGCCGAGCGCGATATCGAGGTGATCACCGGCCAGTAACAACCCCATGCCGTGCGCGGCCTCAGCGCCGTAAGGCCCGTCCAGTAGCGCCTGGTAAATAGCGCGAGCCTGCGGGACCTCGCCGAGATGTCGCATGCAGTCTGCCTGGAGCAGGAGAATTTCCGGGGTTTCGCCGTACTCCAGGGCGAGCGCGTCGAGGTGGGCGCGGGCCGCGTAGAACTTGCGCTGCGCGATCATCTGCCGAACGAGCTCTGTATGCACCTCCTCGGTGTCCTGCTGGTTGGCAGCACGGACGGCATCCTCCGGTGTTTTGGGCGGAGTCTGGCAAGCACCAAGAACGCCGACCAGCACGCAAACCCCAGCAACGCGACAGCCGGCTTTCACTGCGTAGCTCCCAGCACCCGAAAAATCGACACGAACGGCGGACCCGCGACAAAGATCAGCAGGGCGGGAAGAAAGCACAGGACCATAACCACGGTCATGCGGCCCGACAGCCGGTTCACCGCTTCCCGCATCTCGAAGACACGCCGCTCTTCCATCACGGTCAGGGCCTCGGCCAGTGGCTCGCGCAGCTCCCCGCCGTAGCGGTCGGCCTGTCGCAGAATCGACAGCACCGTTTCCAGCTCGCCCACATCCAGGGCAGCACCCAGCTGCTTAAGCACCTGTGCCGTATCCCCTCCGGCTTCGATCTGCCGCAGCACGAGCTGCATTTCGTCGTTTAAGACCGGCAACACCCCTCGCGCTTCGCGAATCAGGCTTTGCAAGGCTTGACGCGTTGATAGACCCGCCTCGAACAACAGCATGAGCAGGTGGATGAACATCGGCACTTCATGACGAATCGCACGACAACGGCGCTGAGCCACCGACTTGAGCAGCTGCTTGGGCAATAGAAGGGCGATGGCCAGGGCAACAAACAATGCCATCGCAAACTGCGTGATCGACCATCCGGCGCCCCCCAGCCACAGGACGAACGCTCCGATCACCGCCAGCACCGGCAGCGCTGCCTGTGTGGCGTAGAACGCGACGCGGGACTGCGGCGTTCGCCACCCCGCCTGGACAAACAGGCGCGCCGTCTCATCCTGGGTGTCCATCCATTGCTCAACCCGGCGCCCCGCCAAAGCCATGCGTGACACAACGGCTCCGTAGCCTTCGACGTCGTCACCGACCATCTTCAGGCCGGTGACGCGAGCTTCCAACCGCTGTGTGCGGCGGCCAGCCAGCGCACCGAGCAACAGCAAGGCGCAGCCCACCAGAAACAAGGCAACGGCCAAGGCAACCACGACCGGAAACATCAGCCGGCGTCCTGCGAAGAACGGACCATGGAGTAGATCACGACGATCCCGACCGCCTGAAGCAACACCGAGGCCAACAACATCAAGCGGGTGCCGATCTGCCCCCACATCTCGCGGTAATAGTCCGGATTCTGAGTCAGCACATAAACCGTAAGCCCGACCGTGATGAACACGAGTGCCGCTGCCGACAAGCGGGTTTCTGCCGTCAACGCCCGCAACTCCCGGGCCGCCGAATCGCGGCTGCGAATGGCATGGATCAAGCTCTTGAGAATGCGGCGCAGACTGCCGCCGTACTGTCGGTTCACACTCGCAGCCATCGCCAGCACATGCAGATCGCTGATCTCGTGAATCTCTCCCTGGCGCGCCAATGCTTCTTCGACCGGCGCGCCCAGTCGAACCTGACGGCTAACGGTCATGAAGACATCGCGCACGGGCTCACGCGCCTCGCGCGCCGCTTCCGCCAGGGACTCCTCCAACGAATTACCGGCCGACAGGGCACGGAGTATCTGATCGAGAAAATCAGGTAACTGCTCAAGAATGGCCGCGCGCCGAGCCGCGGATCGCCGCGACAGAAATGCGTAGAGGGCCAGCAACGCGACAGCGACCAGCAAGACCGCCACCAGCAACCCACCGATGATCGCGGCCAGCGCCGCCACGCCGAGCGCGATCAAGAGCATATTGCGAACTCGGCCGGGATCGGCCTGCAACCCGGCCCGCCAGAACTGGTGGGTCAATACGCGCACCAGGGGATTGCGGATATCCGAGGTCTTGATACGACGCACATGCACGTCGCCCGCCCCGCCACCGATGGCCCGCAGGCGCAGCAGCACGTCTTCGCGCTCCTCGCGCTGGCGCGCGGAGGCGAGCAACCACAGGGCTCCCGCGATTGCGACTAGGGCGACGACGATGCCAATCACGACCACCATCAATGGGCCTGACTGCGCACGTCAACGTGCTGCTGGCGGTCAAGGTCGAAACGGAAGACATCCGCCAGCTGGACATCCGTGCCACGCATGCCCTCGATCTCGGTGACAGACAGCACGCGGCGTTCGCCCGACGGCATTCGCGACACGTGAACCATCAGATCAATGGCGCTGACAACCTGCCCCCGCAGGGTCACTTCGCTGCCGGTGAATCCCGCGAACCCGGCCAGCAACTCGAGGCGGTGAATGGCGTCCTGGCAGCCATTGGCGTGCAGGGTCGTCATCGAGCCGTCATGCCCGGTATTCATCGCCTGAAGCATGTCCAGCACCTCGTCACCGCGAACCTCGCCGACGATGATGCGGTCCGGCCGCATGCGCAACGCATTGCGCACGAGATCACGGGTAGTAATCGCCCGCTCCCCTTCCAAGTTGGGCGGGCGCGACTCCAAGCGCACGGTATGGGCGTGATCAAGACGCAGCTCCGCCGCGTCCTCGATGGTCACGACTCGCTCGGCATTCGGTATCCATGACGACAACAGATTAAGCAAGGTGGTCTTGCCGGACCCCGTGCCGCCGACCACGAGCAAGTTGGCGCGGTTCCGCACCCGCAGTTGCAAGTACTCGAGCAATTCGGCATTCAATGTGCCGTTGTGGCGTAACTCGTCACTGGTCAACGGTCGCTTGCGAAATTTTCGAATAGACACGCAAGGGCCGTTCAGGGCAATCGGCGGAATGATGGCATTGACTCGCGAGCCATCAGGCAGCCGCGCATCAACCATCGGTGTCGATTCATCGACGCGGCGACCGAGCGGAGCAAGAATCCGCTGGATCACGCGCACCACATGGGCATCGTCCATGAACCGCAGCGCGACTTCTTCCAGCCGACCGGCGCGCTCGACGAAAACCTGGCCCGGACCGTTGACGACGATGTCGTCGATATCGTCGTCATCAACCAGGTCTTGGATCGGCCCGTAGCCGATCAATTCGTGGCGCGCATCGGTTGAGAGAATCTCCACCTCACGCTGGTTCACCGGCAGCTTGTGGTCGACCACGTAACGCCGAACCTGCTCCAGACACAGCTGCCGAACCTGCGCGTAGGACATCGCGTCGATATCCAGATTCCGCTCGTCAATCAGATCGATCAGGTGCCGATGAAGCGCCGACTTCAGTGACTGATACTGCTCCGAGAGTCGGAACCGCTGTTCTTCCTGCGCGGCCATTCGCACATCAGCCCGCGAACAGGCGTGAGGCCCAACCACTGCCTGCTGCAGCCAGCAGGTCGCCGGCTTCGCCGGAACGCTCCAGACGATCCGTCAGATCCAGCACACCACGGGCGTAAGCATCACGCGGCGCGAGGGAAAATAGAGATTCACCCGCATTCATGGCCTGGATGCGTTGCGCCGGCTGTCCGCCGAGCGTCGCGTACACCGGCACGTCGAGCAGTTCGGCCAGATTGTCGGCCGTCAAACCCAGCCGCGATCGATAGTTCTCGATGATCAGGCCCATACGATCCAACGCACAGGCCTCGACACGCAGGCCCTGCAACAGTGTCTTGTTCTGGCGGCTGCGCAGAATGGATTGATCCGTGACCAACAATGAACGCGTGGACTGGGTGATCACTGCGCTCAGCGTCGGCACGGCCATGTGTGCATCAACCGCAAAAACAATCGCGCCGAAATGCAGCCGCAGCGTTTCCAGCAACGCGATCAGGCTCTGCTGATCCAGCGACGGAAATCCCAGTGTTTCCTCGCTCAGCGACAATACATACAACCCACTTTCGTGACGCGAGAATGCGGTATCGATCAAGGTTTGATCGCATCGATAAACGTCGTGCAACGCGTCTAGCAGCGTATAGGTTTGATTGACATTGAAGTACACCAGCGACGCACCGACGGGGCTGGCGAGGTCGATCAGCAGAACACGCTCGCCCGGCGGTGCGCGGTCTGCCAAGGCAAGTGCCAGATGCCCTCCGAGAAATGCGACACCATCGCTGGGCGCGGCGCTCACCAAACTGTACAGGCGAGCCTGATCATTGCCTCGAGCGCCCGCCGATGACCGCCGGAGGACCTTGCCCACCAGCCCGGCCAGGTTGTCGTTGTCCTTATTGAGAACGAAGTAATCACGCGCCCCGGCCCGCACGGCGGTTAGCACCGCCTCGGATGACGACTCCGCGCCCACCGCAAACACCGGCACGTCGGGGTGGCGTGCAAGCAGCTGATCGACCTGCTGCGCACCAGTACCGGGGTTCTCGGGATCGACTTCCACGAACGCCAGACCGACACGGCCGACGTCCGGCATCGACGCGAGACCGCGCACCAAGTGCACCTCGACACCACCGCCCAGGGCCTCGCTTAACCAATGTGCGTAGACCGGGTCGGTCGCGACAAGAATGGCTTGTGTTTTCATGGCCATCGTTACTCGGAGAATCCGGAGCCGCTTCCGAACCGGCCTTTTTCCAACAGCAACAATTCGCCAAAGCTGGGCTTGTATCCATCCAGTTCCGCGCCGGGCAATGCGGGGGTACGCGCGCCCGCCGCCAAGGGGCGCACAATGGTCGGTGTCACCACCATGATGAGTTCGCGCTCGTCCCGGGTGTACTGACTGCTGCGAAAAAACGCCCCCAGAATTGGCACATCGCCCAGAAACGGAATCTTGTCCACACTCGATTGCAACCGATTGCTGATCAGGCCGCTGATGACGAAACTCTCTCCATCGCCGAGCTCGATCGTCGTGTCGGTGCGACGGACGGCCAGACCCGGTACCGCGACCCCACCGGATTGAAAGCCGGAATTGAAATCCAGTTCGCTGACCTCAGGCGCCACCTTCAGCGCGATGCGATCGGCTGACAACACCGTGGGGCTGATCGTCAGCCGCACACCAAATTCCTTGAACTCCACGGACACCGCATTGCTATTGCCCTGGACCACGGGAATCGGAAACTCGCCGCCCGCCAGGAAGCTGGCCTGCTGCCCACTAGCGGCCACCAAGCTGGGTTCAGCCAACGTGCGAGCCAAGCCACGACGCTCCAGCAGGCTAATCACGCCGAGCACGCTGTTCGTCGCATCGCCGATGGCGAGTTGGAAGGCATCCTGCACGGCGCGGAATCCGGAATTTGAACTCAGCTCGAAGTTACCCAACTCGTTGTTCTGCACGATGGAGCCCAGCGTGCCGGGGGGCGACACGGTCACGGTCGTGTTAAGCGAATTCTTGATGAAGTTAAAACCGAACTGCTTCAGCGTCGTGCGACTCACTTCAACGATCTTGATGGCCGCGTGCACCTGCGTTTCGATCGCGACGGTGGAAGCGTCGATCGTGGGATTGTCTCCCGAGCCGGCGCTCTTCGCCCTGGCCCGCTGATGCGCGGCCAAACTGGGCAATTCCCCGGACAACCCCTTACCCGGCACGATCTTAGCCCGGCCCATGTCCGGATCGGCGGGCAGGCTCTGCGTCGGGTCGGAGGCTTCGCGAACGGACACACGGTATTCACGCGGCACGCCGGCGTTCTTGCCCCAGACCATCAGACTGGTGATGCCCAGCGACTTGCCGGTGACCAGGACCTCGCGGCGGTTAATCACGTTGACGTCTGCCACGCTTGGGTCGCCCACCGCCACACGCTCAATCTCGGAGGGTTGCCGCAACAGCTGATGCGTCCCCTTCTCGACCAGAAGAACATGGTCCTTGGGCAGGTACGCCAGGGCGGGCCCAGCCAGCAGAACAACCAACCCCAGGCCCACGACCCACCGGGGCAACCATTTTTCGGTGACACTCATGGTCGGACGGACTCCAATTCGTTCGCCTTGTAGACGTAGACCGGCGCCTGCGTCCGCGCCTCTGTCGCGGGCTTCTTCTTCTCGATACCGATCAACTCTTCCCGGGTAACGACGTCGTCCGACACCGCTGCCCGCGTTGTCGTGGTCTGCGCCAGCGGCAATCCGGCGGAGCCGCTGCTGGAATCTGCGTCGACTTGCCCATGCAAGGCCAGGCGAATTTCACCCAGACTGGCACCCAACATGACCCGCGTAACGTCGTTGTCGGGAACTGCCACTACAGCGGTGCGAATGCGTTGGCGCCGGTTTCCAGAGGTGTCCTCCACCCCCTGCGGCCGGTCGATGACCCGTTCCTCGTAGCCAAGAATCAGCGCTTCTCGTAGCAGCGTTCTGGCCTGCGCATCGTCACCACCCGATCCGCGCAGGAAAACCAACACGTCGACCGTATCCCCCGGGCGTACGAAACCGCCCACTGCCACGACCTCGTCAATTTGCAGCGACATGGCCTTGCTGCCTGCGGGAATAATGCGCGCGAGCACATTGGCGTCGCGGAAATAGCGCGGTGTGACCGGTGCTCCGGCATCGATATCGACCAGTGGAACTCGTCCCACCACGTCATCCGCATTGGCGAAGTATCGCTGTGGAGCGATCGTGACAGGCGTTAGCGCCACATCGTCACGCTGGATCTGTGCGTTTGCGGCCAACGGCTTCAATGCAACGACCACGAGCGTGGTCGGGATCACTTCTTCAGCCTCGGTGGCGTCCGGCAGCGGCTCCGGCGTCCGCGCGTATTCCACGCTCATGCGATAAGCGATCACACCGGCGATGCCTGCGATGACCAGCATGACAATGGCCAGGACCTTCATCGCTGAACTACTCACGCCGCTCTCCCCTGCTCACGTCTTTCGTACTCCACTACGCCGCGATCGAATCACCCGCCAAAGCTGCGGGCCACGATCAACTGTCTCCCGGTTCGGCTCGTGCCGCATCCACAAGCGCTGAGGCCTCCGCCCGCAGCACCTCTGGCATCGGCGGGGCCTGCCCGACCAGGGGTAGGGTTATCGACGGGAATAAGTCCGAGATCACGAACTCAAGACGAACCCGCACAAACCGCTGACCACCCTGGGGAACCAGCGCAACGTCAACAAGTTCCCCGCTCGATCCGACGACCAATTCCCGCTGATCGCCCGGCAGCCACTCTAGCAGGGTCGAAGCCGTTTGTTGTGCACGTTGTTGCACTTGCGACTCATAGTTCTCGTTGTTTACAGGGTCGACTGCGACGGCGGACTCAGCGGCTTCTTGCGCCACAAAGGTCAACGATTCGGTGAGCAGGAAGATATAGGCGTAGACCAAGATGCCGTACATCAACAGAAACAGCAGCGGAAAGACGAACGCGAACTCCAGCGCCGTCGCCCCTCGCTGTCGGGATCGATTACAAGAATCGAGTTGTCGAGCCGGTCTAGTCAAAACAGCTTATCTCCCCACCACCACGGCCCCGAGACGAGCCAAGCACACAGGCTGATACCGAGGGCGGGCAACATCGCCAACCGCTTGGGTTTAACCCCACCGCGCAGCCAGAAGGCCAATGCAGCCAAACCGAACAATAGCGACGTTGCGAGAAATATTTCCAGCAAATGCCATGCTCCGAAGCCAAGGCCGACGAGGGCATAGGCCTTGACGTCCGCGCCCCCCGTCCAACCGCGCAACCACGCCGGCAGGTTCAACGCGAGCGCGACCGTCAGCCCAGCGCCACCCATCAGCAACGCCAGGTTGATCGAGGGATGACGATGCCACAAGGTTCCTAGCGCGAGAGGAAGCGCTCCGACGAACCACCGATTGGACACACGTCGGCTACGGACATCCAGAGCGCCGATGCAGCCCGCCCACGCGGCCCAGGCCAGCGCCAGGGCGAACCCGATCAAGATCGCGCTATTCCGACGAGCAGCCCCCTTCAACGACCTGGTCGCAGGCATCCCGGAACAGGTTCTCCAGGCCATCGCCCAATGATCCGAGAATTACGATGAGCGCAACGGCAATCAGCCCGATTACTAAGCCATATTCCACGGCTGTTGCGGCTTCGTCGTCACGCCAGAGTTTGTAGAGCGTCACCAAGTACGTGAGCATCGCGTAGTCCTTCTCGTTCGGGCGAGAGTATTTTTTGTCACGCTATTGTTAACACCCTGCGGCTGGACCGCAACGACGGCGGGGGGATTCACCAGCACCGCTCGTCGGCGCTTCGACATGATCGACCACGGAGGCGGACAACACGCCATGCGACATTGGATAGTGGGAGACCTACAGGGCTGCCACGACGACTTCTCACGCTTGCTGGACTTAATCGCGTTCGATCCGGCGGCAGACAAGCTCTGGGTAGCCGGCGATCTCGTCAACCGCGGACCAGATTCACTACGCACGTTGCGGGCGGTCTACGCGCTGCGCGACAGCGTGGACTGCGTGCTGGGCAATCATGATCTTCATCTGCTCGCAGAGGCTGCAGGCGTCGCACCGAAGCCGCAGCCGGATCTGCACCCGATCTTGCGCGCGCCGGACGCCGATGAACTGCTGGATTGGATTGCAACGCGGCCACTGGCCGTGCGGCTGCCCCAGTTTGAAACCTTGATCGTGCATGCCGGGCTTCACGTCAGCTGGGCGGTCGACGATGCGCTGGCCTACTCGGACGAAATTCAGCGGCAACTGGCCGGACAGGAGCGCAAGGAATTCTTGCGGCAGATGTATGGCAATGAGCCTCAGCAATGGGCCGATCGCCTGACCGGCATGGAGCGCTGGCGATTCATCGTCAATTGCTTCACCCGGATGCGGTATTGCTCATCCGACGGCGCGCTGGACTTCGACGCCAAGGGAGCCCCGCAGGACAATCGGGATGCCACTCCCTGGTTCCAGTTAGCCAGCCGGCAGAGTCGCGACACACGAATCGTGTTCGGTCACTGGTCGACACTCGGCACGGTTCGCTGGCCGGAACACAACGTGATCGGACTCGACACCGGCTGTGTCTGGGGCGGATCGCTGACTGCCCTGTGCCTGGATGACGATACGCTCACATCCACGCCCTGCCCATTGCACCGGACGCCGGGATAAAAGCCGCCTTCACGGCGGGCCAGTCCGCGTGCTACGCACCGGACCGGCCTAGCAACCGCTAGTGGCCTGACAGCCCCGTCTTGGCGGCGCTTTCCTTGGTCACCAGGAAATGGGCCAATGCCGGCATAACCAGAATGGCGCCAAACATGTTCGCGGTGAACATGAACACCAGCAGTATCCCCATGTCTGCCTGGAACTGCAGCGCGGAGAACAGCCAGGTTCCGACGCCCAGACCCAATGCGACGCCCGTGAATACCACGGCCTTGCCGGTCTGCCGGAGAGTTCGATAAAACGCCTCTTCCAGGGAGTGCCCACGGTTCACGCCATCGGCTAGCTGGCTGTAAACGTAGATGCCGTAGTCAACACCGATACCGACAGCCAGGGCCACCACTGGTAGCGTCGCCACCTTGAGCCCGATGCCCAGCGACGCCATGACGGCATACGCCATGACCGAGACCAGCGACAATGGCAGCACCACGCAGAGCACGCCAGAGAACGAGCGGAACGATAACCAAAGGAATACGACGACGACCACATAGACCCAGAACACCACCTGGATCTCCTGCGCCTCGACGACTTCGTTCGTCGCCGCCATCACCCCGACATTCCCGGACGCCAGGGCAAAGTTCACGGGGCAGAATTCCTCTAGCGCACCAAACTCATCTTCGACTTCGCTGTAGCGCCGATTGATCTGCTCGAGTTCCTCGGCACGGGCGGCATCTGGCTCCGCCGTTTGCAGCGCTGCGAGATTGTCCCGCTCCAGCCGCAGCCGGCCCAGTTCATCACGCTTGGCCGACTTTTCGGCGCAATAGTCCTCAGAGACGTCCGGGTGCTCTTCATAGAAGGCTGCGCGATTGGATACGTTAAACGCCTTCACCGCATCAGTAATCGTGTGAATCGTCGTGGCCTTGTGATCCTTGGTGAAGATCAACACCGGCATCGCAGAGCAATCCGGATTCAGCAAGCCGGACGACGTATCAACCGGCGTAATCGCCTGCACGATCACGTAGCGGTTGCGAGGGAGCACACGCCATGCCAGCGACCCTTCGTTCCATCCCGCATTGATGATCTTGGCGACCTGCGGCAAGGAGATCACCGATTGCACTTCGTCGGTCAGGTTGCTCATCTCCCAGGCGAACCGGTCGATGGTTTCCATCTGCTCGTAACGAATACAGGCTTCGGGGGCCGTTTCCGCAATCACCTTGAGAATGTCGACTCCAATCGAGAAGTTATCGACAATCGCACGCGAATCCTGGTTGTAACGCGAATCAGGCCGCAGCTCCGGCACACCGGATTGTGAGTCGCCTACCTGCAGATCCTCGTACTTCCAGAGCGACCAGCCGAGCAGGATCGAGCAAATCAGCAACGTGACGATCGCTGGCGTCCGCCGCGTGTTCTTCGCCATCAGCCGCCAGAGGCCGTCGCCAAAGCGATCCCGTACGGCCTGCTTCCGCTTGAACGAGTCGATGTCGCCGATTTTGATCCAGGTCAGCCAGATCGGCATCATCACCTTGTTCGTCACGATGATCGCAGCCACGCCGAATGCCGCGTTCAGGGACATCTCGCGGATGATGTCGATGGGGATCAGGTAAATCGTCGCGAAACCCGCAACGTCCGTGATCAACGCTGTCGTGCCGGGGATAGCCAAACGCCGGAAGGTTTCCAGCGAGGCGTCAAAACTATTGCGCCCGTTGTGAGCGACCTCGCCCACCCAGGCATTGGCGTACTGCACGCCGTGCGAAACGGAGACCGACAGCACGAGGAACGGCACCAGAATCGCGAAGGGATCCAGGCCGTAGCCAAACAATCGCAGCAGGCCAAACTCCCAGATCACCGCGACAACGGAACAGACCAGGGGCAACACCGCGAGCTTGAACGAGCCGGTGTAGAGCCACAGCAAGACCATGGTCATCAACAATGTCAGCAGGAAGAACCCGACCACTTCCAGCGTTGCGTCGGTGACATCGCCAACGACCTTGGCGAAACCGATCACATGAATCTTGATGTTCTCGGTTTCGTAGGTCTTACGGATCTCTTCTAGCTGATGCGACACCTTGCGATAATCGAGCTTTTCGCCGGTCACCGGATCGAATTCCAGAAGCTCGGCGTTGACCATCGCGCCGGTCTGATCCTGCGTCACCAGGCGACCGATAATGCCGGCCTTGCCGACATTGGTCTTGATCAGGTCGAACATCTCCTGCGTGGGCTGATACTCCGCAGGAATCACATTGCCGCCGGCGAACCCACCCTCGACAACTTCGGTATAGCGGACATCCGGCGTGAACAATGACGACACGCGCGAGCGGTCGATGCCGGGGATGAAGAAGACGTCATCGGTGACCTTGCGCAGCGTGGAGAGGAACTCCTCGTTGTAGAGCTCCCCGTCCTCTTGGATCAGAGCCACCTTGATCAGGTTACCGCCACCAAAGGCCGACTGATACTGCTTGAGCACCTTCATGTAGGGGTGCTGCAAGGGGATGGATTTCTCGAACCCCGCATCGGGTTTGATCTGGGATGCCTGGTAGCCGAAGAACGCCGTCAACAGCACCAGCAACAGCATGCCGACGCCGCGACGCGCATACACCAGGGGTTCAACGACTCGGAGGATGTCGTCGGTCGTAATCATTCGCATGCCGAATTCCTTTGGGGCTCGCCGCGCGTGGCCTAGCGAAGTTCGATGATGTGCGTGCCGCGATCACCCACCGCAAGCAGCCGGCCGTTGTTCACCAGCACGCTGTTGAGGCTGGCGCCTACACGGTTTGGCAGTCGCTCCAGGCTACGGCCGCCGTCGTTCGACTGCAGCACGGTACCGTTAAGACCGACGATCACGGTCTCGCCGGACGGCAGCACGGTGCCACCCGACAAGGTTTGGCCGGTTCCGGTATTGACCTTGGTCCAGGCAATCTCGTCGGTGGAATCACTGCGGTAAGCGTTGCCGCGCAAGCCGAAGATCAGGACGCCATTTTCACCATGAGCGACAGCATCAAAGTAAGACCCGGCATACGGTGATGGCACCGACTCCCAGGTCTCGCCGTCATCTCGCGAAACCGCAACGGTCCCGCTCTCGCCGACAATGACCAAGGTACCGTTGTTCAGCCGCTCGATTGCATTGAAATGCCATTCGTCATCTCGGGCTGGCGTGTCGTGCTCGGTCCAAGATTCGCCACCGTCGATGGTCTCGTAGAACAGACTGTAGGCACCGATCGCGAATCCACGTGTCGGCGACAAGAACATCACATCCAAGAACGGTTTTTCGAGGTCTGGCTCGAAGTTCTGCAGCGTCCAGTTTTGTCCGCCGTCTTCCGTCGCCAGAATGACCGCGTCATGCCCAACGGCCCAGCCGTGCTGCGCGTCGGCAAACGTGACGGCGGTCAACGTCGCCCGCGTCGGCACATTCGCCTGCGCCCACTGGTGTCCGTCGACAGAAGCCAGGATGTGGCCACGCTCGCCAACCGCGACAAATCGCGATCCGGCATTGGCCACATCCAGCAGCAGGCTCTTGGAAGCCAGCGGCATCATCTGCGCGGGTTGATTCTCGATATCGGCGGCCGCAGCCATGCCGGTTACGGCCAGCAACGCGGCCATGAAGGTGGTGCGTGGCACCATACGTTGTCTCCTAATGTACCGAGGCGTACTTATCGCGAACGCACGATATCAGTTTCACGCCTAGCGTCGAGCCAGCTTCTTGACATTGGACGGGTTGAAATACGTTTCCCAATCAACGTCGATCGAGTAGGTCTCGTCATCCTCGTTATTCATGGCCTGGACCAGATAACGATTCGCCAACAGATCGTATACCGATTCGAGGATGGGCCCCATGTACGGCACATCGTAAGCCATTGCAGAGTGACTCTCCTGGACGCGCCACAATTCGTCGCGCTTGTCGTAGATATCCACGGCGACGATCTGCCACGAATCCTCATCCACATAGAACGTACGGCGCTTGTAGATGTGGCTTGTGCCGGCCTTCAACGTGGCGTCGACTACCCACACGCGATGCAACTCGTAGCGGGTCAGATCCTGGTCGATGTGACCACGCTGGATGATGTCGTCGTAGCTGTAATCGTCCGAATGAATCTTGTAGCTGTTGTAAGGCGTGTAGATTTCCGTTTTGCCGATCAGCTTCCAGTCGTAACGGTCCATCGCGCCATTGAAAGTATCCGTCTGGTCATTGGTTCGCAGGCCATCGGAACCGGTTCCAGGGTTGTCGTACGCGACGTTCGGGGCCCGACGCAGACGGCGTTGACCCGGGTTGTACAACCAGGCCGCACGCGGTTCACGCAGCTGGTCCATGGTCTCGTGCACGAGCAAAATCTGGCCAGCCAAGCGAGGCGGTTGCGTCGTGACCTGCAGGAAATACAGCAGCACATTGTCGAGATCCCGTGGCCCGATGCCCGGCTGGCTGTAGCGGAACGTCACATCCTCGCGCAACTTGACGAGGTTATAGGATCCGGTCGACGTCACCGCTGCCTGGTTATTCCAGCGGCGCACTGAAAAATCCCGGTAGCGCGTCTTGTGATTCCAGATCACCTCGTGACCGTTTTTCGGAATCGGAAACGGTATCCCGGTCACCGCGCCGGTGACCGTGTCACCGCCCCCGCTCAGCTTTGCATTCACCGCATTCGTTTTGGTCGCGTCGTAGATGAACTGCGGGTTCGCGAAGCTCCGGCGCGTCTTGTAGACCGGCATGACGTAGGTTTCGGGAAACCGCTCGAACAGGGCGATTTGTCCCACGGTCAGCTTGTCGCGGTACTGATCGAGATTGTCCGCGGTGATGGTGAATTCCGGACGGTCGTCAGGGAACGGGTCCGTGTAGCGCGTACCCGCCCCTTTGTAGGAGCGCGGAGCTTCCTGAAGCCCCCCGTCCCAGGCCGGAATACCGAGCGCCTTGTCGCCGGCCATCTGTGCTCCGACCGGCGTCAACTCATTACCTAGCCGATCTGCCTCTTCCTGTGTCACCGCCGCATTTGCGACCGCGCTGAGCAAACTGCCCAGCGCCGCCACTGCGATCAAATCGCGCATGGTCTCCCCCCTTGGTTCCCTTGGGCTTGTTAGAAGTTATAGCCAAGGTACACGTACACATTGTCACGGTCACGACGGGAGTTGTAGTCCGATCCGCCGGTGAACGTCGTCAGCCGCACCTCGCCAACCCACTTGTTCAGATAGTCAAAGCGCAGCGCCGTGATCAGCGTCTTGTTGCCTTCAATGAAGTTCTGACCAAGCCCAGGCGCGATGCCGTTGACGTCCCAGAAGAATCCGACGATGGGCTCCAGGTTCGCTCCCAGCAAGGCATTCTGATAGCGGAAAATGCTCAGCACACGGACACCCCAGGAGAAGTCCGTGGGGAAATGATCCAGAGCTTGTGAGGTCGGGTTCTGGCGGCAGGAATTCGGATTGTCCAAGCCTTGACAGGCAGCACCAAGGCTGCCGCTATCGAAGCCGTTGGTCGTGTTGTCCGCACCCACGGAGGCATGTGTATTGACCTCAGCCCCGTTGTACTGCAGCTCGGAGTACTCCGGCATGTTCGGCAAGTACGTTCCGCCAATCTCCGCGACCGTCAGGATCTGCGAGGCATCAAACCAGTTCGCGCCACCCCAGGTGTTGATGAAGGTGAACTGCAGCTGGTGCACTTGCTCGCGCTCCCAGCCACGGATGTAGTAGTTCTCGACGCCGTTCATGGTGCCGTCGGCATCCACCGGATTATCGCGATACAGGGTGTTGACGAAGTCCGGGACCGCAGACCGCCGTCCCGGCAGGACCGTCCCGGGAATCACCTCCACATCGTTTTCTGGGAAGGCTGGCTGCAGACCGGCGTAAACCAAGTCCGTGGAATGCACCTGAATCGGCAGGTTCTCGCGGAAGGAATACTCACCCGACACCGCCCAATCGCCCACCGTCGTATTGAACGACACGCCGTACATCTTGATGTCTTCGGGGTACTCGACGAACAGCTGCATGGTGTCGACCGGCAACGGCTCTTGCGCAGGCGTGAGCTGTCCGGCTTGCAGGCCGGCGACGACGGCCGCAACGTCCGGCACCGGTTGATCCGGGCTCGCCAAACAGGGTGCCAGCGCCGCCGGGCCCTGCAAGCTGGAGTCGATACAGGTGGGGTCAGCCGCGTAGGCGGAGACCGTCGGAATCCGCGCGTGGTAGTTCGCGAAGTACGCGGCCAATTCCGTCCCGTTATTCAGCCATTCTGCAAAGTAGCGCAGCGCGAACCCGTACTGTCCCTCGTCGTCCGGACGTTGATCACCGACCCGGAGAACGGTGCGGCTGGACTGTGAACCCAGGATGAACAAGGGATCGTCTTCGTTGTTCGCCGACGCGTAAATCTGCTCCGGATCTTCCGGCTGTTTCGCAAACGAGAGCATCGCGTAGGTGCCGCCAGCCCCCACCGTGTCGCTGACCGAGTAGAACGTGCCAACGGGATCCGCGATCGCCGGCTTCCACTCGTACTGATAAAACGCTTCGAGGAACAGATTCGACGTGATATCGGTATTGATGATGGCCATGCCAACCGCCTGAAACGCCTCTTCCAGCTGGAACCCCGGCAGACGCGCGCGGACCCCATGCGGAGGGTTGATGGCATTCAAGCTGTTAAACACCAGGGCAGAGGATTCGCCCCAGTTCAGGCCTTGTCGTCCGACGCGAACCAGAATGTCGCGCCCGCCGAAGAACGGGATGTAGCCACTGACGTGGTAGCTGGCCCAGTCGAAGTTCGATCCGGCGACGTCATCGACAGCCCCCGCCCGCGGCGTTTCTGCCGGCTGTAGCGTCGTATCCGGATGGTAGTTCGGCGAATTCAACACCTCTGAATCGTAAAGGTAGATCGGGTTGGCGTAGACGGCCAGGGAACCCAGCACGGGCACCGGCACGTCGAAGCTGATCTCTGAATTCAGTTTCACCGCGGCGGCGACGACATCGCCCTTATCGAAACTCAGGTTACCGCCATCGCTGTTTTGCGAGAACGAGCCGCGCGCGTTCACATACTCGAGGTTCTCGCCAAAATCCGTGCTGGAGCAACTGCTTTCGTCGCCAACCCGGCCACCACCCAGCGAACCGTCGGGGTCCCGCTGAATACAGATGCCGGGCTCGAGGTTGGACTTGCCGACCAAGTAGTCGGCGCGATCCTGAATACGCCAGGTGGCACCTGCGGTCAGCAGGCTCTCGATGCTGCCCTCAATCGGCCCCAGTTCAAACTGGATCGCATGGACTGCACCAGATGCACTTATCAGCCCCGCCGTCGCCATGCCAAGCCAGATTTTGCGTGTCGACAGCACACGCCCACTCGCGCGCTCGAACGCTCGCAATTCGTTTTGTATCGCCATGGATTGTCTTCCCCCAAAAGGCGTTTTTTGTCCCGGCGCTGCCACTCCCTGGCAGAACCCGACCGGGCCGGACGCTGGTTCAGGGCTGCTTGCTCTCCTCGACAGCCCTGCCTATTAATTCTGCGCTGCATTTAAGCAGACAAAAATTCCCACGGCAACGCAGACTTACTGGGCATCAAGCATCCAAATTGCGCAGGCCTGACGGCCTGTCCGCCCTCGATCACGCCGGTAGGAATAGAAACGGCGCGGGTCTCCGAAGGCGTCCAATCGGGAATCAAATCCCGCCACATCAAGCGTTTTGAGCTGGTGCAAGGCGATGCCCGGCAGATCAGCAAGCCAGCGTTTTCCCGCGATTGGATGAAAAAACCGGGCGGCCTGCCTGTCCTGTTCCACCAAGGGGGCGCGGACCACGGCGTCCACTTCGTAGTGCGCGGATCGAATCGAGGGACCGATCCAAGCGATCAGTTGCGCGCCCTTTGGCGCGTGCGCGCAGGCCGCTGCTATCACGCCTCCGGCGAGCCCTCGCCATCCCGCGTGCACCACGGCCACCCAAGGGGTGTCGCGAGCGCAGAGCAAAATCGGCACGCAGTCGGCGGTCATGACGACCAGTGGACGGTTGGGCCGCGTCGAAACTGCGGCGTCGGCCGTGATCTCATGCTCGCTCCGCGGATCGACGGCCACATCGATACCATGCACCTGATTCAGCCAGACCGGGGGCCCCGGCAACCCGGCCCGCTGCGCCCAAAGCGCCCGGTTGCGCTCGACCTGAGCCGGGTCGTCGCCACAGTGCGTGGCCAGATTCAGCGAGTCATAGGGCGTGGAGCTGACCCCACCCTGGCGGGTGCTGGCCGCGGCCCGCACCCAAGCTGGCGCAGGCCACTCCGGGTGAATCAAAGACACCGGAGAGACGCTACTCCGGCGCACCGAGGGCGGCGATCAATTGCTGGAGGTCTGCCGGCAGGTCGGCCGTCAACTCAATCTGCTCGCCCGTCGTCGGATGCGAGAACCCGAGTTTTCGCGCATGCAAGGCTTGGCGACGAAAGCCGGTCAACGCGGCTTGCAACTCGGGCAACGCGCCGGCGAGGCCGCTCCCCCGCCTGCCATACTGGGGATCACCGACCAGCGGAAAACCCACGGATTGCAGATGCACGCGAATCTGGTGGGTGCGCCCGGTTTCCAGTCGCACGTCGAGCAGGCTGTGATATGCCCAACGCGCGTTCACTCGGTAATGAGTCACGGCTTGTCGGCCATCGCGGCGGATCGCAAAGCGCGTGCGGTCCGTCGGGTGTCGACCCAGCGGGGCTTCGATGGTTGCGCCGGCGATGACCCGCCCCCAGACCAGGGCCTGATAGCTCCGATGCACCTCGCGAGCCTGCATCGCGGACGATAGCGCGTGGTAACTCGCCGGATTGCGAGCCACCACGAGCAGGCCACTGGTGAGCTTGTCCAGCCGGTGGACCAGCCCCGCCCTTGGCAGGCGGTCCAGTGCCGGGTCCAAATGCAACAGCGCATTTTGCAAGGTGCCCCGCGCCTGGCCGGCACCCGGATGCACCACCAGCCCGGCGGGCTTGTTGATCACCAGGCAATCGGAATCCTCAAACACCACGTCCAGCTCGATCGCCTCGGGCGCGGGTTCGACCAAGGCCTCGAACACCGGGTCCACCTCAATACGCTGCCCTGACGTCACCGACGCCCGCTGGTTGGTCGAGATATCAGCGCCCAGCCGAACGCGTCCGTCGCCGATCCATCGCTGGATACGGCTGCGCGACACATCGCCCATCAACTCGGCCAGCGCGCGGTCGAGCCGCATGCCTGACAGAACTTCCGGGACTTCAAAAACTCGAATGTCGGAACTCATCGACACGATCGGTATACTCTTGCGGCCTTTTCTGCGAACACGACCCCGAATGATAGTCACCCGACTACCGGCCCTGCTGCTGGTTGCCGCGAGTTTAGTGCTTGGCGCCTGCGCTAGCGACGATGACAAGCTCGCCCCGGCCAATCCCTTCCGCGATGAAGTCCCCAAGCGGCTGCAACGATTGCAGGCTGACGAGGCCTATCGAATGGCGCGCCGGTCGCTGGACGCATCGGATTTCGATGGCGCAATCGGACAGTACCGGGCGATCCTGCTGCGTTTTCCGTTTTCGGATTACGCCACCCAGGCGCAGCTGGAACTGATCTACGCGAACTACAAGTCGTATTCGCCGGATAGCGCGTTGGCCGATGCCGACCGCTTTCTGCGCGAGCATCCGCGCCACCCGCAGATCGAATACGTCTACTACCTGCGCGGATTAATCCACTACAGCCGCGCAAACGCCCGTGGCGACCTACTGCCCTGGTCGGAGTCGCACACCTACGATCCGACCTACGCGCGGCGCGCATTCGATGCGCTGGGCCAGTTGATTCAGCGCTACCCGGACAGCAAATACGCAGGCGATGCGCGCCAGCGCATGATCCTGCTGCGCGACCGTCTCGCGCAGCACGACCTGGAAATCGCCAAGTACTATCTCAAGCGAAAGGCCTACGTGGGTGCCAGCCGCCGGGCCGAAGATATCCTCGAGCGCTTCCAGGGCACGTCGGTGATCCCGGAAACGTTAACCGTGCTGGAAACCGCCTACCGGAAGCTCGAACTCACCGAGCTGGCCGACGCTACGGCGTCACTGAGCCGCGCCAATTACGGCGGGCCGGACCAGAGCGTGGCGAAGCCTGCCGCACAAGCTGCGGATGATGAATCCCCCGAGGCGCTGCGCCTGCCGCCAGTCATCGACCGGCAACCGGCGCCGACGGAGAATCCGGCCGCAGAGGACTCGGAGACGCCAACCACACGTGGAGGCGCGCGCCTGGGTGACGACGCCTAGGGACGCTAGGGACACCCTGCAAGACTCGCGGCACCGTCAATACGGCGCCACCTAAACGCGCTGGGCGTTAGGGAAACACTGATCTATTCCCGCCGCTAAGTTGCCGCCTGAAAACCGGCTCCGTCTTGGTGGTGGGAATAGATCAGTGTTTCCTTAGATGTCCTCGTAGACCGCTGTGATCGGATAACGCCGATCCCGCCCGAACGCGCGTGCCGTGACCTTCGGCCCGGGCGGGGCCTGGCGACGCTTGTACTCGTTGTGACGAATCATCCGAGCCACGCGCCGGACCAGGTCTGCATCGAACCCCTGGTCGACGATTTCCGACAGCGTCGCATGCTCCTCGACATAGGCGCGGATGATGGCGTCCAGCGTCTCGTAGGGCGGCAAGCTGTCGGAATCCTGCTGGTCGGGTCTCAATTCCGCCGACGGCGGACGGTCGATGACCACCTGCGGAATGAACGGCGGCTCCCCGGCCGGCACCTGCCGGTTTCGCCAGTTCGCCAAGCGAAACACCAGGGTTTTGTACACATCCTTGAGCGGCGCGAAGCCGCCGGCCATGTCGCCGTACAGGGTGGCGTATCCCGTGGCCAGCTCGCTCTTGTTCCCGGTCGCCAGGACCAGGTACCGGAACTTGTTGGACAAGGCCATCAGCAAGGTGCCGCGCACACGGGACTGGATGTTCTCTTCGGTTACATCTTGTTCGCAACCGGCGAATTCCCTGCCCAGGGCCTGCCCGAACTGTTCGACCATCGGCTCGATGCCGATGTCGGAGAAGCGCACGCCCAGCGCCTCGGCCTGTGCTCGCGCCTCGCGGCGCGACAGCTCTGACGTGTACCGCGACGGCATGGCGACGCACCAGACGCGGTCCGCGCCCAGCGCATCCACCGCCAGGGCCAGCACCAGCGATGAATCGATGCCTCCGGACAAGCCGATCAGCACGCCATCAAACCGGTTGCGATTGACGTAATCCGCAACCGACATGGTCAGCGCGCGCCAGCACAGCTGCTCCATGGATTGGTCAGTTTTTTTCGCCGGCTTGGCATTGGCGACGTGGTCGATTGGCACGTCGGCGAGGAAGACCCCCTCTTCGAACGTCGGCGCCCGCGAGATGATCTGACCGTCGTGACGCGCGACCATGGAATCACCATCGAACACCAGTTCATCCTGCCCGCCCACGCAGTTCACGTAGACAATGGACAGGCCGGTCTCCTTGGCCCGCTCGGCAAGAATCTCGTTGCGTAGCGCGTGCTTGGTCTCGTGGAAGGGCGAGGCGTTGATGTTGACCAGCAAGCTGGCGCCGGCCTTGGCCACATCCGCCGTCGGACCGGGCTCCCAGATGTCTTCGCAAATCGTCAGCCCGACCGTCAGTCCGGCCAGTTCGAACACGCAGGTCTTGTCGCCTTGAGCGAAGTGTCGCTCTTCGTCGAAGACCCCGTAATTGGGTAGCTTTTGCTTGCGATACTTGGCCAGACGCTTGTCGCCCAGATACACATCCGCAGCGTTGAAGATGCCCTTCTCGGTGTACTCGGGGTAGCCGACAATGACGCAGATCCCCGCCACCTCGCGGCGAATCCGCGTCAGGCCATCCTTCACCTTCTGCGGGAGACCCCGCCGCAGCAGCAGATCATCCGGCGGATAGCCCAGGACGGCCAGCTCGGGAAACACGACCAGATCGGCCTGGTGCGTCTCCCGGGCCTCAATGGCCGCCTTGACCATCTTGTCGACGTTGCCGTCGACATCGCCGACCCACAGATTGAGCTGGGCCATGCAGACCCGTAGCGAGCGTGCCATAAGCGCGTTGGGATCGGACTTGGCGCGGCGCGCCTAGCCCAGTGCCTTGGCAATCGCCTCGCCGAGATCCGCCGGCGAACTGACTGTGGTCACACCGGCGGCTTCCAATGCCGCGAACTTGTCCGCAGCGGTGCCCTTGCCGCCGGAAATGATCGCACCGGCGTGCCCCATGCGTTTGCCGGGAGGCGCCGTCACGCCGGCGATATACGCCACGACAGGCTTGGTGACATTCGCCTTGATGTACTCGGCGGCCTCTTCTTCCTTCGATCCACCGATCTCGCCAACCATGATGATGCCTTCGGTCTTCGGATCGTCCTGGAAGCGAGAAATGACGTCGATGAAGCCCATGCCATGGACGGGGTCGCCGCCAATGCCCACACAGGTGGACTGTCCGAGACCGTTGTTCGTGGTCTGGAAAACCGCCTCGTAGGTCAAGGTGCCAGAGCGCGACACAATGCCGATCTTGCCCGGCTTGTGAATATGGCCCGGCATGATGCCGATCTTGCATTCACCCGGCGTGATGACGCCAGGGCAATTCGGGCCGATCAGCACCGAATCGGTTTCGCCCAGCGCCGCCTTGACGCGCACCATGTCCAGCACCGGAATATGTTCGGTGATGCAGACGATCACCTTGATGCCCGCATCAATGGCTTCCAGCACGGCGTCAGCGGCAAACGGCGCCGGCACATAGATCATGCTGGCATCGGCGCCGGTTTCTGCAACGGCTTCCGCCACGGTATTGAACACGGGCCGGTCGAGATGACTTTCACCGCCGCGGCCCGGCGTGACACCACCAACCAGCTGAGTGCCGTAGGCAATGGCCTGTTCCGAATGGAAGGTGCCCTGGCGCCCGGTGAAGCCCTGGACGACGACCTTCGTGTCCTTGTTGATCAAGATACTCATGAGATGTCCTTTGTGGTCCGGGGGCTTACTTGGCGGCCTCGACGACCTTTTTGGCGGCGTCGGTCAGGTCCACAGCGGGAATGATGTCGAAATCGGATTCTTCGAGCAGTTTGCGGCCCTGCTCGACGTTCGTGCCTTCCAGTCGGGCGATAACCGGAATGGTCAGCCCAACCTGCTTGACGGCCTCGATAATCCCTTCGGCGATGAGATCGCAGCGCACGATGCCACCGAAGATATTCACCAGAATGGCCTTTACGTCGGAGCCCGACGTGATCAGCTTGAAGGCCTCGGTCACGCGCTCGGCGGTCGCACCACCACCGACATCCAGGAAGTTTGCCGGCTGACCGCCATGCAACTTGATGATATCCATGGTCGCCATCGCCAGGCCCGCGCCATTGACCATGCAACCGATGTCGCCTTCCAGCGTGACGTAGTTGAGGTCGTGCTTGGCGGCCGCCAACTCCTTCTCATCTTCTTGCGTCGGATCGGCCATCGCGGCGATGTCCTGATTACGATACAGGGCGTTGTCGTCGAAATTCAGCTTGGCATCTAGGGCGGCCAGACTGCCGTCTTCCTTGATGATCAGCGGGTTGATCTCGACCAGGCTGGCATCGCGCTCGTGGAACAGGCGGATAAAGCCATTGACGATCTTGCCGAACTGGCCGATCTGATCCTTGTTAAGCCCCAGGAAGAAGCCCAGACGCCGCGCCTGATAGCCGGAAAAGCCGGCGCCAGGAGGTACGCCCACGGCCAGGATTTTCTCCGGCGTGTTCTCCGCGACTTCCTCGATGTCCATGCCGCCTTCCGGCGAGGCCATGACCACGATGCGGTCGGTGCCGCGATCGACAAGTACCGACAGGTAAAGCTCGGTGACGATGGCCGAGGGTTCCTCGACCAGCACCAGGTTGATCGGCAGGCCTTTGGCGTCGGTCTGCTTGGTGACCAGCCGCTGACCGAGCATGCCGGCTGCGGCTGACTTCACCTCATCCAGCGTGTCGACCAGCTTCACGCCACCGACCTTGCCGCGGCCACCGGTGTGGACCTGCGCTTTGACGACCCAGCGCTCGCCGCCAAGTTTCTTCGCGGCTTCGACAGCCTCGTCGGGGGAACTGGCCACGTGGCCGGTCGGAACGGGGATGCCGTACTCGGCAAACAGGCCCTTGGCCTGATACTCATGCAGGTTCATTGCACACCGGACTCGGGAGTTGGGCTGCGGATTCTCGCCCATCGCCGTGCGGTGCGCAAAACGGCGCCGTATGCTTGGGTCAATCTGCAAGCAATCGGTTTCGTCGAAGTGCTCCGACAACGCGCAACATGAGCGGTCGTTTTCTCGCGCGCGAGATCGCCGATCACCCTACAGCCTCTGACTGGCGCGTCCTGCGGGCCTTGACGGCTTATCGCTGGATTGTCTCCGTCATTGCGCTGGCATTGATTTATCTGGACCTCGCCGGCCAGGCACTCGGCGTGATTCGGTCCGATGTCTTTCTGATCGTTGCCTTGGCCACCGCGCTGCATGCGATGGGCGCCACCGTCACGCTGGAAATGCGGCGGCCGGCTCTGGACGCGCAGACATTATTCCAATCCATCGCCGACATGACGGGTGTCGGCCTCTGGATGTGGGCAACCAACGGCGTCGCCAGCGGCCTTGGCGTGCTGCTGGTTTTCCCGATGATCGCCGCCAGCCTGCTGCTCAACCGCCGCATGGTGCTGTTGGTGGCCGCCGTAACCAGCATCGGCCTGCTAGCGCTGGAGTCGCTACGCACACTTAGCAGTCCGAATGCGCAAGCACTCACCGAAGCCGGCCTGCTCGGGCTGCTGATGTTCGCGATGGGGCTGGTCAGCCATGCCATGGCCGGTCGCGCACGACGCAGCGAGGCGTTGGCGCGCCAGGTTGGCGGAGACCTGGTGAGCCTGTCGCGGCTCAATGAAAGTATCGTCGCCCGCATCCGCGCCGGCGTCGTCGCGGTCACCGGCAACGGCACCGTGCAACTGGTGAATCCCGCGGCGCGCCGCCTGATCGAGCTCGACACTTCGATCCATGGTCAGCCGCTAGATGCCGTAACCCCCGCGCTGGGTGCGGCACTCGCTCGCTGGCGCGCCGACCCCAACATCCACATGGACCCGATCCCACTGCCCGGTGGCCGGGCGCTGTCGGCCCAGTTCGTCCGCCTGGGCTGGGGTGACTATGCGCCCGTGCTGATCATGCTCGAAGACGCCGATGCGCTGGCCCAGCAGGCGCAGCAGATCAAACTCGCGGCCCTGGGCCGCTTGTCGGCCTCCATCGCGCACGAGATCCGCAATCCGCTGGCGGCGATTAGCAACGCCGCTCAGCTTCTGGAGGAATCGCCAGAGCTGTCCGAGGATGACCGCGCGCTGAATGCGATCGTCCGCCGCAACAGTTCGCGCATCGAAAGCATCGTGCGCGATGTGCTGTCGCTGTCTCGTCCGGCACCGGGGGCCCCGATTCCTATTCCATTGCACGCCGAGTGCAGCGCCCATTTCGAACAATTTCGCGAGTCTGGCCAGCACGAGCACTGTCAGCTGGACCTGCATCAAATCGACAAATCGGTGCATATCGTCGCCGACCCGGACCACCTGCGCCGGATTCTGACCAACCTGTGGGAAAACAGCTGTGAACATGCGGCATCGCACCCGGTCCGGCTGCGTATCGCCGCCCGGTCCGATGGCGAGCAAGTGACCATCGAACTTAGCGACAACGGCCCCGGCATCCCGACTGACGTCGTGGAGCATGTGTTCGAGCCGTTTTTCACCACCCGTTCCTCCGGCACCGGGCTGGGGCTTTATCTCGCCCGCGAACTGGCTCGCAACAACGGCGGCCACCTAGATCTGGTGTCAGCACGGCCTGGCGCTCGATTCCAGCTTCAGCTGCCGGCAGGAAACTCTGTCCATCATGAGACACTGACGGCATGAACAACCCGCGCGTCCTGGTCGTCGACGACGAAGTCGACATCCGCAAGCTCATCGAAATCACGCTGGCCCGAATGGGTGTGGACACCGACGCCGCAGAGAATGTCGGACAGGCGCGCGAACGGCTGGCCGAACGCCGTTTCGACCTGTGCCTCACGGACATGCGCATGCCTGATGGCACGGGCAAGGACCTGGTCCGTCACATCCAACAAGCCCACCCCGACGTCCCTGTTGCCGTCATCACCGCCTACGGCAATACGGAAGACGCCGTTGAGTGCATGAAACTCGGCGCCTTCGATTTCGTCAGCAAGCCCGTGGACATTCACGTGCTGCGCAAGCTGGTCGAATCCGCACTGTCGGTGCAGCCGTCTGCGACCCCGCCCCAGGCGGATGCGCACGAGACCGCGCTGATCGGCGAGACCGCGAGTATTCGGCAACTGCGCAAGACGATCCTGAAACTGGGCCGTAGCCAGGCGCCCGTGTACATCACCGGCGAATCGGGAACCGGCAAGGAACTCGTGGCGCGTCTCATCCACGAGCAGGGCGCCAGACGCAGCGGACCGTTCGTTCCGGTCAACTGCGGTGCCATCCCGGGCGAACTGATGGAATCAGAACTCTTCGGCCACCTGCGCGGCAGCTTTACCGGTGCCAACGAGACCAAGGAGGGGCTGTTCCAAGCGGCCGACGGTGGCACGCTATTCCTCGATGAGGTGGCGGACCTGCCGCTGCTCATGCAGGTCAAGTTGCTACGCGCGATCCAGGAACGCTCTATTCGCCCCGTCGGCGCCAAACGTGAGGTGCCGGTCGATGTCCGAATTGTCTCGGCCACCCACCACGATCTGGCCACACGGGTGCAGGAAGGCGAATTTCGCCAGGATCTGTTCTATCGCCTCAATGTCATTCAGGTTTCGGTGCCGCCGCTGCGCGACCGCGCAGATGACATCCCGCTTCTCGCCACGCAGCTATTGGCAACGATTGCCGAACGCTACGGCCTGCCCGCCGCGCCGCGGCTGACCACAAATGCTCTGTCGCACCTGTCCACACACGCGTTTCCTGGCAACGTGCGCGAACTGGATAACGTACTAGAGCGCGCAGTCGCCTTGGCCGATGGCGATGTCATCGATGTCGATGACCTGCAGCTCACCCCAGCACCACCGACGATGGCGCCAACATCCACCGACGATGCGGATGGTCTACGCGGCGAGTTGGAGGAACTGGAACGCCAACGGATTCTCGAAGCGCTGCAGGCCACCAGGTTCAACAAGACCAAGGCCGCCGAACGCCTGGGAATGAGTTTTCGTCAGCTGCGCTATCGCACGAAAAAGCTTGGCATTGATTGACGCCAGCGCCCGCTGCGCGTGTGCAAACGAGAAGATACTATAAAAGCCATAGTAACTTCGGATGCAACCCAAGGCAGTAGGATCGGATGCCATCAGATCAATTCGAATTCGCAGCAGAAGAGACGCCGCTCACCCCGGCGTCGGACGGACATTCTGCGACTTGGAAAGTCCTGCTAGTCGATGACGATCCGGATATTCACAATGTCACCCGCTTGGCCCTGGCGGGGCTGGCGCACGCTGACCGCCCCTTGGAGCTGCACTCGGCCGAGAGCGCCGAGCAGGCCGGTGAGATGCTGCGACAGACGCTGTACGCCGTAGCCTTGATCGATGTGGTCATGGAAAGTGACGAAGCCGGCCTCGACCTCGTGCGCTACATCCGAGAAACCCTGAATGAGGGCCGGACACGCCTGATCATCCGCACCGGCCAAGCGGGGCTGGCGCCGGCCTGGGACACGGTGCGTGATTTCGACATCAACGGCTACGAGGAAAAGTCCTTCCAGACCGCAACCCGGCTGAAAACCGCCGTGCTCACGGCGCTGCGTTCGTTCGAGCAGATCTGCGCATTGGAAAAAGCCCAGCGGCGCATCGCCGCTCATACCGCAGGTCTGCGTGACATCCTCGACGCGCTATCCGACATGGCGAGAGATAACGACCTGCCCGCCGCCGAACAGCGGATGCTCTCCGAATTATCGAGGCTGGTGACCGGCGGTCAGGCCTCGGTCTTGGTCCAAGGCGGATCAGCGGTCATCGTCGATCACGGGCGCGAGGCCGAACCGCTCAAGGTCATCGCCGCCAGCGGCGCCTTCGACCTCGCGAATCGAGTGGGTATTTCAGCGCTGCCGCCTTCCGCCACCGAGTTGATCACCCGCTGCCTGCGCGATGGTGCCGACAGCAGTCACGCAAATTATTACTGCACCTACTCGGAATCGGCCACGGGCAACCCTCGCGTGTTTCTCGTCCATGCGGATGCCACGCAACACGAGCTGGACCGTGAACTCGTCCAACTGTTCTGCCGCAACGCCTCGCTGGCCAGGGACGCCATCGCGCTCAATGTCGATTTGGAGCGTAGCCAGGAGGACATCGTGCTATTGATCAGCGAAGCTGTGGAAGCACGGTCAATGGAAACCGGCCATCACGTGCAGCGGGTCGGCGCCTATTCGCAGGTAATCGCCCAGCGGCTTGGGGTATCGGAGGAGGACGCAAAGATTCTCAGGATGGCCTCACCGCTGCACGATCTCGGCAAGATCGCCATCGCCGACGCGATTCTGAAAAAACCTGGCAAGCTGACGGCGGAAGAGCGGACAGAGATGGAAAAACATCCGGAGATCGGCGCCGCGATACTCTCCGGCCAAGATCGCCCGGTGTTGCAAGCGGCCAAGATCATTTCACTGCAGCACCAGGAAAAATGGGACGGTACCGGCTATCCGTATGGACTGGCGGGGGACGACATCCATATCTTCGCGCAAATCACCGCAATCGCAGATGTGTTCGACGCCATCAGCTCGGAACGTTGCTATAAGGCCGCATGGCCGTTAGAGCGCTGCTTCGAGTTTCTGAAGGAGCAGCGTGGACGGCATTTCGGCCCGGCGGTGGTCGATGCCTTCTTTGACTCGATGGATGACATCATCGCCATACGCGACGCCCTGCAAGACCACTGATTCCCTCACGCCACCACGACCAAGCCTCATCATCGCCATGACAGACGACCGCATCATGCATCTGGAAGCCTTACTGGCCCACCAGGACGACGCGCTGCGGCAGCTCAGCGACGCGCTCTACGGCCAACAGCGCCAAATCCAGGCATTGGAACGAGAACTTGAGCGGCTGACGCAACGGCTCGAAGCCGCCGAGCACCCCGCCGGGGACCAACCCGGCCATGAGATCCCGCCGCACTACTGAGTCGCTCACCTCAGCCCGGTGGCCACTTCAGAGGACGTCCGGCAATGATGTGCAGATGCAGATGGAACACGCTTTGGCCCGCGTCCGCGCCGTTGTTGACGACGACCCGAAAGGCGTCACCGAACCCTTCGGCTGCGGCGATCTTGGGCGCGATAACCATCAGATGACCGAGCAGGCTGACATCCTCCTCGCCGGCGTCGGCCAGACGCGGAATCGGCTTACGGGGCACCAACAGAATATGTGTCGGCGCTGCCGGGTTGATATCCCGGAACGCGGCGCATTGCGCATCCTCGTAGACCAGTTCACCAGGAATCTCGCCGGCCAGAATCTTCTCGAACAGGGTGGCTTGCGCCATGGATTCACCGTGTGGTTGAGGCGTCGGCGGAGAGTGCGGCATCGATGGGAAGCCTCGCAAGTGAAGCGGCCTTGAGGCTACCGAGGTAGAGGTAGTCGCCGGCCCGCTCGGCCGAGGTCACCGGGCCGTAGGCCGAGTCATCGTGGTCCTGCAGATTCGCCACAATCCGGCCCTCGGTATCCAGACCGAGCACGAAACCGAGATGCGCCGGTTGCGGATGTAGCGATTCCGGCAAGCGGTAGATCATCTTGCGCAAATAGGGCTTGTCCGCCGTCGCATCCAGTGCGGCGTCACGTGGGCCATACAGCGCGAGCCAGAACACGCCGCTTTGCTCGTCGTAACTGATGTTGTCGGGAAAGCCCGGCAAATTATCGATGAAGATGTCGCGCTCCCCGGCTTTCGGCCCCTTGAGCCATAGCCGCGATACCCGGTAGGCGCCGGTTTCGTTAATCAGCACGTACTGCTCGTCCGGCCCCAGTGCCACACCATTGGCAAAGTAGAGTCCTTGCAGCAACTCGTCGACCGCCCCATCCGGCGTGTACCGCAACAGCCGCCCGGTTCCGTCGTGTTCTAGAAAGTCGGCGAGCATGTGCTCCATGCCGTACTTCCACGACGCATCAGAAAAGTAGATCGTGCCATCGCGCGCCACATCGAGGTCATCGGCAAAACGAAAGGCCAGACCATTCGCCTGCGCAGCCAAAACCTCGAGCCGACCATCCATGCTGATACGCAGCAAACCCCGGTAGGCGTCGGCGACGGCCAAAGCGCCATCCGGCAGCAACGCGATGCCCAACGGGCGCCCGCCCGTTTCCGCCAATGTCGTCACCTCGCCAGAGACACCGTCCACACGCACGACACGTCCATCGAGATAGCCCGTGTAAACGTCACCGTTCTCGGAGATGGCGACATCTTCCGGCCCAACACCCGCGCCCACGGCCAACCGCTCGACCGTGCTCAGTCGGCTGTTGAGCGCGTAGTCCTGCTCCAAGGGCGGCGCGGGAGGCGCCTGCCACTTCACCGGATCGATTTCGACCGGATAGAACAACAAATAGCCGCCAATGATCGCGACAATCAGGAACAGCCAGGTACCGGCGCGTTTCATCCTTGAATCTCCTCACTCGTGTGCAGGCGTGGCCGTGAATTTCTGCCGATTCGTCGAGGCAACGCAGGGAGATCCTAACGCGGCCGGTCACCTGACCACAGGTTCGATGGCCAATCCACACCGCGCAGCTTGCCGTTTTCCCGCCACGCCATCGCGGCGAGGTCGAAGGGACGAATCCAGGGAGCTCCGGCCTGCGCGTTCGCCGCACCGATATCCATCATGTCGCGCCAGATTCCGAAAAAGCTGCGCAGCCCCTCCAACAACGGCGTTCCCGGGTGGTAGACATGCGCCGGTTCGGAGCTGGCGCCGTTGACCTCGATCACCTGAAAGCCCTCTCCGCGAACCAGTGCATCAGCGCTTTGCGCTCGCACGTCGAAACGGCCGAAGTGAAAACCTGGGATCGCGTCGGCAAGCGCGCGAACGCGCGCGGTCAACGCCTCGCTATCCAAGGCCTTGGCATCGAGAAACAATGCACCCCGGCAGTGGCTCCCAACATCTGCCATGGGGATGGTTTCATCCGCACCAGGGACGCGATCCAGTGAATCGGAAAAACGTTCGAACAACAGCGGCGAGATCAGGCGGCCTCGCGCATCATCGAGTATCAACGCGCCGAGCGTTCTCCGCCCGTCACCCCGAAGCTTGGGGAACCGCTTTTCGGTGATGGACACCAAGCCCCCCGGCTCGCCCGGCCGGCGGACAAAAAACAACCCGTACTCCTGCCCCGGCGCGTAGGCCTGCACGATGGCCGGCAGGTGCATGCGGTTGAAGTAGTCACGAACCGCGCCCTCACTATGCGCGATCCGCACGCCACGGCCACGCTCGCCCCGGTTGGGCTTGATAACCAGCGGCCAGGGCCTGCCCAGGCGTTGAGCGAAGGCCAGTGCCCGCGCCGTGCGCTCGGCGGGCGCAAGATCAGCCTCGACCAGTTCAAACGGCGCGACAAAATCCGCGGCACGGGCGGCCAACGGCACCAGGGTTTCATCCTTGCCTTCGCCGATGAGGCCGCCGGCATGAGAAATCCCAGGATTCACTGCGGTGAAACGCGTAAGTTGCCCGGTCAGCAAGGTCCGGGCGCTGATATAGGCGACAACCGGCACGTAGAAGAGCGGCCCCGGCCAGAATTCCCAACGCCGCCATCGCGCCCAGCGAATGGACCAGCGTGTTCGCCAGCCAACACCCTGCATGGTTGGACTCCGAGCTCAGGCGCTGGCGCGTTCGTGGCGCAACGTCGCCGGCGCCTTGCCGAAGCTGTCCGGCAGCTGCGACCCCAGCGCGGTCAGCGTGCTACGTATCAGCGCGAAGTGATGGACGGCATGTCCCTGCACGAACTGCAGTTCACGCGCCAACGACGACTGCGATACCGAGGAAGTCCCCCCGGCATCGGTGGCCAGACGCACGGGAAGCGGCCGATCGCCATCAGCTTCGATGTCACGCAACTCGTCCTGCAACTGAGAGATCACGCGGCGCGCCTTGGCGACCGACAACTCGGTTTCGCGGCAGCGTTCACGGGCGTCGTAGTCAACCTGGCCGCAGGTTAGACCCGTGAGCAGGCAACGATAGTGGTCGACGATATGCCGAAGGTGCGGCCCTACCGCGCCATAGTGATGGGCGGACAAGAATCCGAGCAGTGCATCGGCCTCACGCAGGGTGGCGATGTTGTCGTTGATCAAGGCATTGATGGACACGCAATTATTCCTGTTCCCGTTACTCCAGCCCTTTCTTCGCCCAATCCGCCGCAGGTGGATTCGGGCCAGCGACATCGAGTCGCACGAGGCTGAGCGTAAATACCAAGCAAAATCCGATGGTGATGGGCAGACCCGGCGCCAAGGTCAGGAGAATCTCGGGGGTTCCGAGCCACCAATGCACGCCAACGATCAACCCGTAAATCATACCGAGCGCGCCGAACACCGCGCGTGCGCTACGCCACCAAACGGCTCCGGCGCCGGCATAGAGGCGATGCATCAATGTCGTGCCCGTCAGCGTCACCACAAAGCTCATCGCGCCCTGCGCGGCGCCGGAACGAAGCGCGATCTCAACTCCATGCGCTGAATTCGCAAACACACCCCAGCTGCCATAGAACAACGCGCCGAGGCAGGCCCCGGTGAGGCCGTCCATTAAGCGCAATGCCCAGCGGGCCAGCGACTGGCTGGCCGGTTTGGTCCGAACGGCAGTTGAAACGGTCATCGGTGCATCAGACCCGGCTGCGGCGGTGTTGTTCTCAGATGACCGATTCAAGGCAGTGTGTCCTGCCAGGCGAAGCACGGCGGCGCCGCGACGGAAAAATCCGGGTTCAGCAGCGACGGCGTCTGGTTGTAGCGCAGGCGCTGCCCCCCGGCGGCGAGCACTCTGCCACCGGCCTCGGCCACCACGCAGTGACCCGCCGCGGTGTCCCATTCTGAAGTCGGCCCGACGCGGGGATAGAACTCGCCCTCCCCTGCGGCGAGGCGACCGAACTTCAACGCGCTACCGACGCGCACTGCCTCGTGAGCAGGCAAGCCATTCAACAGTGCCGTCAACGCCTCCGTTGCATGCGAGCGCGTGACCAGCACACGCGGCGTCGCGACCTTGGCGGCTGCCAGCAACATGGGCGCGGGAGATCCGCGCCGGGTGGCCATCCAGGCGCCCTGTCCGCGGGCTGCGTAGTAGGTCTCGTCAAGGTCCGGCGCATGCACCACGCCCATGACTGGCTCGCCATGCTCGATCAATGCAATGTTGACCGTGAACTCGCCGTTGCGCGCGATGAACTCGCGCGTTCCATCCAGCGGGTCGATCAGCCAGTACCGTGTCCAGGCTTGGCGTTGCGCCCAAGGCACTGCGGCGGCTTCCTCGGACAACCGAGGCACACCGGGCGTGAGCGCGATCAGCTCATCGAGAATGGATTGATGCGCGGCCAGATCCGCCGCGGTGACCGGGGATTCATCCGCCTTGTAGCGCACGGCGACCTCATCGCCGTAGTGCTTCATAATGCATTCACCAGCCCGACGCGCCACCGCAACCAGGGCCTGGAGAGTCACCGGATAGTCAGACATCACATCACTCGCCGCATGGACGCCATTATGCCGACCTCATCGCTGAACTGGGACGAGATCGACACGGTGATGCTGGACATGGACGGCACCATCCTGGATCTCGCTTACGACAACTGGTTCTGGCAGGAACACATCCCGCTGGAAGTCGCGCGATCACGGAACGTGGAACCCGACAGCATCCGTGGCGACCTGGAACGCCAGTTCGAAGCTGCCTTCGGCACCCTGAACTGGTATTGCCTGGAGCATTGGAGCCGCGAACTCGCACTCGATATCGTCGCCCATAAACGGGCTAGCCAGCATCGCGTCACACCGTTGCAAGGCGCAGTCGATGCCATCGAACAGCGCCGCCTGCAGGGGCAAGCCATCTGGCTGGTCACCAACGCCCATCCGCTAACGCTGGAGATCAAGCTGGAGCAGACCGGCATCGCGCCATTGTTCGATCACCTGCTCAGCTCACATGATTTCGATGCACCGAAGGAGCACCCGGACTTCTGGCAGCGATTGGGCGAGCGTGTGCCGCACGACCCAGCCCGCAGCCTGTTCGTCGATGACAGCCTGCGGGTGCGACACGCGGCACGTAGCGCCGGCTACCGCCATGTTTGGGGAATCGCCAAGCCGGATTCACGGCAACCAGCCGCCGCATTGAACGATGGCCCAGCGGCCGAATCGCTTGCCGCAATCCTGTTGAGCTGAACGCGGCGCGTTCAGGAACCGCCGAAATCGGCTAGCCGCTGCGACCGCGACGCCGTCCGCCTCCGCCTCCGCCGCCGCCGCTCCGCCGACGACCGTCGTTGCGCGGCTTGCGCTCACGCGGTTTAGGCCGCACCAGTTCGGTGGCCATGTCATCCGGCCCCGGAATGGTCGTCTCGATCTTGAAGCCAACATAGCGTTCGATATCAGGCAACGAGTAGACGTACTCCTCGCAGCAGAAGCTGATGGCATCGCCTTCCGCGCCTGCGCGCGCCGTCCGGCCGATGCGATGCACGTAGTCCTCGGCATCCTGCGGCAGATCGTAGTTGATCACGTGCGTGACATCCGGAATGTGGAGTCCGCGCGCAGCCACATCCGTGGCGACCAGAATCGCCAGATCACCGCTTTGGAAGCGCTCCAACAGCTTCATGCGCTTGGGCTGAGGCACGTCGCCGGAAATGATCGCGGTAGAGAAACCATTGGCATTGAGCCAGTCGGCAACGCGTTCGCCGACCCGCTTGGTGTTGATGAACACCATGGTTCGGTGAGGGTCGTGCTGGCGTAGCCATCCGATCAGCAACGCGATCTTGTCGTCCTTGGACACATGCACCATGGTCTGGCGCACGCGGTCGGCGGTGACGGTTTCGGCCTCCACCCGCACGAGTTCCGGATCATTCATGTGCTCGTAGGCCAGTTCCAGCACACGGTGCGACAGCGTGGCGGAGAACAGCATGTTCAAGCGCTTCTGCGGTTCTGGCAGCTTGCGCAGCAGATAACGAATGTCCTTGAGGAAACCGAGGTCGAACATCCGGTCGGCCTCATCCAACACCACCGCCTCCGCCCGGTCGAGGGTGTAGGCCTTTTGCTTGAAGTAGTCGATCAGGCGGCCAGGCGTGCCGACCAGAATGTCGACACCGGCCCGCAATTCCTCGCGCTGCGACTCATAACCGGTTCCGCCGAACACGACCATCAGACTTAGATCCACCTGCTTGAGCAGCGTCGCGGCATCCTTTTCGATCTGGATGGCCAACTCGCGTGTCGGGGCCACAATCAAAGCCCGTGGGGCACAGGTGAACCCTTCGCGAATGGGCTCCGGCTCGTGGGAGAGCAGACGATTGATCGTGGCCAGCAGGAAGGCGGCCGTCTTGCCGGTGCCCGTCTGGGCCTGTCCGGCGATATCCCGACCGGCGATGAGCTTGGGAAGCGTCTGCGCCTGAATGGGTGTGCAGTGGGTGAACCCGATTTCGGCGAGTGCGGCTTGCAACGGTTGTGCAAGAGGGAGGTCGGAGAACGGGGTCTCCGATAGATGTGCGGCGTCGGCCATGCGCAGGAGGAACCTGAAGAGTGCAAATGAGGGCGAGACAGAAGCGTCACCCGAAACGACTTGCAATGGTAGCAAAAGTGGGCTCCAATACGGTTCATCCCGTGCGCGCCATCACGCCAGCGCACAACGTTATTCAAATTCCCCACAAAACCTTGCGTTGCCGCCCTGCGAGCGCCATGTTCGCGGCGGGACGGATGACACCCTTCCGACGAGGGGTCGTCACTTCCACTTTTCAGGCACTGCTGACCTCCGGTCGCAGTCCCACCCATGTTTGCTAATTTAGGAGTTGTTATGAGCGAGAACATCGCTGTCGTGACAGACGCCAGCTTCGACACAGACGTGAAACAGGCACCCGTGCCCGTGCTTGTGGACTACTGGGCCGAATGGTGCGGACCCTGCAAGATGATCGCGCCGGTCCTCGAAGAAGTTGCCAATGACTACGCTGGCCGGCTGAAGGTCGCCAAGCTCAACGTCGACGAGAACCCAGGCACGCCGCCGAAGTTCGGCATTCGTGGCATTCCCACGTTGATGCTGTTCAAGGACGGCGAAGTGGCCGCCACCAAGGTCGGTGCATTGTCCAAGGCTCAGCTGTCTGATTTTCTTGATCAGCACCTGGCGTAAATCTCACATCGGGGCCGGCGCCGCCGGCCCCGCCATTTCCCGATTGATATTGATCCCTCGCACGGTAGAAACCCGGTGACCAAAGAAGAGACCGCCGTAGACGAAGTCGCAGAACGCCCGGAGAACAACACCGAGGCAGAGCGCAAGCCCCGCAAGAAGGTCAAGCTGGCTGTTGAACCCGCCGGCTCGCCGGATGCCCCCAGCGCCGAAAAGCCGGTCGAAAAGGCCAGCGAACCAAAACCAACGGCCAAAGGCCGGGGTGACAGCGCACCAGGCAACTCGGACGGCGAATCCGATGATGCCGGCAACCAGGACGATGACGGCGACGACGATGGCAACAGCCAGGGTGGTCGAAACCGGAACAATCGCGGGGGGCAGAACAACAACAGTAACAACCAGAGCGGCGGACGCCGCCGCCGTGGTCGTCGCAACCGAGACCAGCAGCCCGAACCGATTCCAGAGTTCGATGGCCCGCCACTGAACATCAGTGAGCTGAAGTCCAAAACCGCTTCCGAGGTGATCGAAGAAGCGGAAGCGATGGGGATCGAGAACGTCTCACGCACGAAGAAGCAGGATGTGATCTTCCAGATCATCCGCACCCGCGCGAAGATGGGTCAGCAGATCTTTGGCGACGGGGTGCTGGAAATCCTGTCCGATGGTTTCGGTTTCCTCCGCGCCCCTGAAGCGTCGTATCAGGCCGGGCCGGATGATATCTACGTTTCGCCCTCCCAGATTCGACGGTTCGGCCTGCGCACCGGTGACAGCATCACCGGCCAAATCCGCACACCCAAGGACAACGAGCGCTACTTCGCGCTGCTCAAGGTCGACACGATCAATGGCGAAACGCCGGAGCAGTCCAAGCGCAAGGTGCCATTCGAAAACCTGACGCCGCTGTTCCCCGAGAAACAGCTGGTCATGGAACTCGGAAACGGCAGCACCGAAGACATCACCGCCCGCATCATCGATATCGTCTCCCCGTTCGGCAGAGGTCAGCGTGGCCTGATCGTGTCACCGCCGAAGGCCGGCAAGACGATGTTGATGCAGAACGTGGCGCAAAGCATCGCCGCCAACTATCCCGACGCCTATCTGATCGTGCTGTTGATCGACGAACGTCCGGAAGAAGTGACCGACATGCAGCGCTCGGTGCGTGGTGAGGTGGTCTCCTCCACCTTCGACGAACCCGCGGTCCGGCACGTCCAGGTGGCCGAGATGGTCATCGAGAAAGCCAAGCGCCTCGTCGAGCACAAGATGGATGTGGTGATCCTGCTGGATTCCATCACCCGCCTGGCCCGCGCCTACAACACCGTAGCCCCCAGCTCCGGCAAGGTGCTCACCGGTGGCGTCGACGCCAACGCCCTGCAGAAGCCCAAGCGTTTCTTCGGCGCCGCTCGCAATGTCGAAGAAGGCGGCTCGCTGACCATCATCGCCACCGCGCTGGTCGAAACCGGCTCGAAGATGGACGACGTGATCTACGAGGAATTCAAGGGCACCGGCAACATGGAAATCCAGATGGAACGCCGCATCGCCGAAAAGCGCGTGTTCCCGGCCATCAACATCAACCGCTCCGGCACGCGTCGCGAAGAGTTGATGATGGATGCCGTCACGCTGCAAAAGGTCTGGGTGCTGCGCAAACTGCTGCACGCCATGGACGAAATCGCGGCCGTAGAACTGCTGATCGACCGAATGAAGCAGACCAAGACCAATGCGGAGTTCTTCGACTCCATGAAGCGGCAGTAACACAGCCGCCAGGTCCTGAAAAGGCCCCAATCGGGGCCTTTTTTGTTGCACCGCAATAGGGCTTCATTTCGTCGCAACAGAGTCTTGAGATGCTGCGGCGGTTCTCGCGCACCTCTCAGCCCTGATAACCGGCTGTATCGAGGTATCCGTCACAAATTGCATACCACGGACCGAAATATGATCATGCGGACCATAACGAGCTGGAACGTCACGGTCTCATGTCCGGTTTCGGCGCGTTTTTCCGTAAGGGGGAAGTAGTCATTCAATTCATCACAGCGACGCCATCACGCGTTGCCAAACCGTATTAGTCACTAACTGGTCCGCTGCTTGCGAGTTCCCGCAGGGAACCGCGGAACGACTTGGAGTGACCGAAGGCGCTAGTCGCCATTTCGCTGCTCATGGAAGTGCAGCAATCACTTGTTGCTTTAGCAAGTTTGAAGAGACATTGGAAAGGCTCATGTCAATGAACATCAGAAACGCAACGCCCGCTGACGCCCCCACCATCGCCGAGATGGTTGATCTGGCCGGCGAGGGCATTCCCCGGTACTTGTGGCGTACGCGTGCCCGCCCCGGCGAAAGTGTTGTCGAGGCAGGGTTACGGCATACCTCCGCCATCGAGGGTGAATTCAGCTTCACACATGGGCGCGTCCACACGCACAACGGACAAGTCGTGGGTGTTTGCCAAGCATTTGATCTGGATAGCGTTCGAGATCGGGATGAGATCAACAATTGCTGCGGCGTGATCCGCGGCTTGGTCGAGCTTGAAGCAATGGCAACCGGCACCTGGTATGTCAACGCCCTGGCCACGGCCAAAAACGTACGCCGGCGTGGGGTTGCCCGCGCGCTGCTAGCGGATTCGGTCCGACGAGCCGAAGCATTGGGGTTGCGTCAGGTCAGCCTGATTGTCTCGTCCGACAACCGCCCCGCCAAAGCGATGTACGACAGTCTTGGGTTCCGCTTTGAAGCACAGCGCGTCGCCGAGCGCTTCCCGGAACAAGGCCATGGCGGCGAATGGATTCTGATGCTCGCAAACACTAGCGAGTTAGTAGACGTGTTGCCGGCGCAGTTCGCCCCATCACTGCCCGCTAGCGAGACGCCCGTACTGGCAGCAGCACAAGCGAAGCGTCGTGCGGCCGTGGGGCGAGAAGCTTTGGCCGTCGGAACCTAGCGCCCAACAGACCTCGCCGGGGGGCGCCTCTCCCCGAGTGATCCATCCCTGATCAGAACCCGAGGTCCTGCATCAGCCGTTTCGCCAGCGTTCGATGCTGTGAAGCGATCACGGGCTGCATGACCTCCAACTGCGCTTCGGACAGTTGCAGCACGCGCAACCAATCGGCGTCTTCGCGGACCGCGCCCTCGAACCCGAGCGCGTGGCCCAACTCATCGGCTGACGCGTCGAACATCGTGATCTGCAATGCGGAAAAGTTGACGCTGCGCAGACCGGATGGCGCCGAGTACTGGTAAACCCCGAAACCGGTCACGCTTTCTCCGGTGCCGAAGAACACATCACCCACTTCGCCCGCGGTCGCGATGACCAGTACATCAGCGCTCATACGAGAGGCCAGGCGACTCAAACGGTCTTGCTGTGACTCGGTCTGGGCTGCATTGAGGCGTTGGTAGGAGTCAATGAATCGGAGCTCCTGGCGCAGTCCGAGGCTGTTCTGAACCCGCACCTCGGAAAATCCGCGCGCCCGCAGAATCGCCGCCACTTCGTTGGCCACGATGTCGTGAAGCCCCCACCGATCCACCCGCATGGTGTCGCGGCCCAAGGCGGCCTCCTGCACGCCACGGCTTTGCAGATAAAGAATGGCGTCCACGGCACCGATGACGACTACCCGTTGCCCCGTTCCGGCCTCCGACAGCGATTTGTACGGAGTGGACGCACAGGCGCTCAAAAGCAGCGCGACAGCGGATACCAGTAGGAGACGGCGTGTCATTTTCGGGTCCAATCCCGCATCCGTGCGGAAGGGCAAGTGATCCGCATATCCTGCCCGATGCCACAGCGCCTGGGTAGCGCCGGCTTGCGCGGGCTAGTGAACGACGTCCATATCCAGCGCGCGCTCGATGGAGTCGGTGGGATGCGTGACGAGGTCCTTATTGATCGACCGGGTGACGCAACGTGATGTGGGTGTATCCATGCGCTCACGCAGGCGGCCGAGGAAACGGGGCGCCGAGACCAGCACCAGATCGTCTACACCCTGCCGCGTGCGGGCGTCCCGCAGCCAATCGGCCAGCTCGGCCGCGAAGCGATCGGCCTCGTGCTCATGCGCCTGACGACTGCCGTCCGTCTGATCCTCACCATGGCCGGCACTGGCATGCGTCGCGCCACGGCCACCGGTCACGAGTTCGCGATTCTTCATGCGAGACTCATCGTGCTGCAGCACCTCGACCGGCTCCAGCGGAAGACGGTTCGCGCGAAAGCGAAAAATCTTGGCCTGCGCGGCATCTGCCACGACAACCAGTCGGTGCTGAAAATCTTCGTGCATGCGGCGACTCCTTGCTCAAGTGAATCACCGGGTCGCTCGCGGGTACGCCAACGAACCCGGCCGTTCAGCATAGCGCGAAGCCTCGGTCGGATGACAAGTCAGTCATCCACCGCCGAACCCCGCAACGGACGAACGACGCCCTCGGATACCAGTTGCGCGCGCAGCCGCTCAACACGATCGCGGTTGACCTGGAAGTCGTAGTAGCCCAAGCGGGCCGTTGAGCGCAGGTCGATCAACCCCTGCTCAGGTCGGAAGACCAGTTCGACGTCGTCGGTATACACGCCCCAGGGGCTGACGACTTCTGCCCGCACATAGCGATCTTCGCGTTCCACGACCGCCGTCCGGTCCATCGCTTCCAAGGCCACGACCGCCTCGCTCCAAGCGAGCTCGGGCGACCCTACCAACACCAGCGGCGGCACCGAGTGGCGACTCACCGTGGCCTGTGAACTGACACAACGCGGCGCAGGCGGACAGGGCGCGAGCGCGTCGTCGCCCGCGAGCCCCACGCGATGCTCAGCCAGGGCCGCGCAGCCGGACAACCCACTGACCATCAGCACCAGAAAACCCCCAGCCACGTATTGCCTGCGTCGCGACATCGCGGACTTGCATCCAACCATCGGTGACTCCTTGTCAGTGTTGGAACGCCAACGCGGCGGGATGCCACGAAAACGTCAACTTCGCTGGCTAGCGTGTGCGGTTAGTCCAACGATAAGGGAGAGTTCGAAGTGGGCGTACAAAATGGATTTAAGTTTGTCGCGGTCGCAGCGCTTTGCGCCGGCATGGCCGCCTGTGAGGGTGACAATGGAGCAGCGGGGCCAGTCGGTCCGGCCGGGCCGACTGGTGGGCAGGGGCCAACAGGTCCCGCAGGCCCTGCCGGCCCGCAAGGACCAGCAGGACCTGGCGGTGACAGCGCTGCCGATTCTTCCATCACTCTGAACAAGATCGGAACGTTCCGAAACCCCGCGGCCGGGTTCGACGAGGCCGCCGCTGAGATCGTCGCTTTCGATGCTCCGACGGCCCAGTTGTACGTCGTCAACGCGCAGTCGGAGACCGTCGATATTGTCGACCTGTCGTCGCCGGCGAATCCGGTGCTGAGTTCGACATTGGATGTGTCGGCAGATGTGGCGGCCGCGCGTACGGACGTGGCGAGCGCAGATGCGCTGGGGCCGGCCAATAGCGTGTCCATCAACGCCGGGATCGTGGCCGTAGCCATTGAGGCGAACCCGAAGACGGACCTCGGTTACGTCGCGTTCTACCAGGCCTCTGACGGCAGCTTCCTGTCCGCCGTCCAGGTCGGTTCCCTCCCCGACATGGTGACCTTCTCGCCCAACGGAAATTTCGTCATCACCGCCAACGAAGGCGAGCCTAACGACGACTACACCGTTGATCCGGACGGCACGATCAGCGTCATCGACGTGAGCGGCGGCGTCGCCACCGTGCTGGACGCCGATGTCGCCACGCTGGACTTCTCGGGCTTTGCGGCCAGCGATCTGCGTGACATGGGTGTTCGCCTGTCCATGCCCTTCGGCGCCACGGTGGCGCAGGACATGGAACCCGAGTACATCGCCGTGTCGGCAGACTCCGCGACGGCCTGGGCCTCGCTGCAGGAAAACAGCGCGTTCGCCGAGATCGATCTCGCCACGGCGACGATCACCTCGGTCTGGGGCACGGGCACGAAAGACTTCAGCCTGCCCGGCAATGAGCTGGACGCCAGCAACAGCGATGACACCATCTACATCGCCAACTGGCCGGTGCAGGGCCTGCTGATGCCCGACACCATTGCCAGCTTCAGCCACGCCGGCAAAACCTATCTGCTAAGTGCCAACGAAGGCGACGGCCGCGAGTACATCAGCGAAGTGCCGGATGCCGCCAGTTGTACGCGGGGCCTGGCCGATTTCGACGATGGCGAGTGCCTGGTCTATCTGGACGAGATCCGCATCCGCGACATCGTTGATCCGGATGAAATCGGTGCAGAGATTGATTCTCCCGCCGTGGACCGCTACCCGAGCTCCGAGACGGATGGCGACGGTGACACGATTGCTGACCTGTTCGAGAACGCCAATCTCGGCCGCCTCAAGGTCATCGCCACCGAAGGTCTGGATGACCCCAGCTGCCTCAATGCCGGCGGCCAGCCTACCGCCGCCTGCGAGTACAACGCCCTGATCGCCTACGGTGGCCGCTCGTTCTCGATTTTCGACGCCGCGACACAGTCACGCGTATACGACAGCGGCAGCGACTTCGAAGTCATCACCGCACAGCGCCTCGGCTACGACGGCGGCTTTAACGCTAGCAACGACGACAACGAAGGCGACGACCGCAGCGACGACAAGGGGCCGGAACCGGAAGCCCTGACCGTAGGCACGCTGGAAGGCCGCACCTACGCCTTCATCGGCCTGGAGCGCGTTGGCGGCATCATGGTCTACGACATCTCCTCGCCGGAGAGCCCACGCTTCGTGCAGTACATCAACCCGCGTGACTTTTCCGAAGATCCCGAGAATCCCGACGACAGCTACAACCCGGCTGCCGGCGACCTCGGTCCCGAGGGCATGGTCTTCGTACCGGCGGCAGACAGCCCGAACGGCGAACCGCTACTGCTGGTTGGGAACGAAATCTCCGGCACGACGGCGATCTATCAGATCACCGTGTCGGAATTTGCACAGTAGATCGAAGTAGATCCAGGCGAGCTCGGCAAGAGTTTGCCTGCGAAGACCCGGCAGGGGCGCGTCAGCGCCCCTGTCATTTTTCGACCGGTGTTTCCTGCCCGGCAGGAAATTCGGCGGTCGGCTCTGCCGGAAGCTCCGGCAGCTGCATGCGCTTGGCGCGCTTCTTCCACATCTCGCGCGCTAATACCTGCATGTCCTGTGACTCGTCGCGCTCGTCGACGATCTCCAGGCCCAGCAATGTTTCGATCACGTCCTCGCTGGTAACAATGCCTGCCGTGCCACCAAACGCGTCCACCACCAGTGCGATGTGCTCGCGCTCGGTCAGAAACCGATCGAACAGGCTGGGAATCGGGTAGTCCTCCGGGATCACCGGCATCGACCGCTTGAAGCTGCCCAGCCGGCGTTCCGATTCGCCCGCCAGCAACGCCTCCAGAATGTCGTCCTTGAGCACATACCCGGTCATCTGGTCCGTGGAGCCATCGACGTAGCAGGGGATACGGGAAAACCGCAACGAATCCACGGAGGCGTGAAAGCCTTCCACGGTCATTTCCTCCGCCGCGGCGACAATCACCACCCGCGGCGTCATGACATCGCGGGCGGTGATATCACGGAATCGCAGCAGGTTCTTGATGATGCTGGACTCGGAGGCCAGCAAGGCCCCCTGCTCCTGAACGATATCGGTCATCGCCAGAAAATCGCTGCGCGAAAACACGCTCGTGTGCTCATCGCTCTTGAGCCGGCGCGTGATGATCTGACTAAGCCAGACCAACGGCGTCATGACGCCGCCGACAAACTGCAGCGAGCGCACGGTGAACGGCGCCAGCCGCCGCCAATGCGTCGCCCCGATGGTCTTGGGGATGATCTCGGAGAGCACCAGAATACCCAGCGTCATCCCGCCCGGCACGATCAGCACGGTAATCAGCGGGCTGGCATCGGCCCAGAGCTTGGCCGCCTGGTTGCCCACACCGATGGCACCGGCGG
>Ga0208330_1000062_pt1 | contig 67559 bp, 48 predicted proteins | sample DeeseametaMP1896_FD_184180 | JGI IMG/M metagenome (GOLD analysis project Ga0208330, IMG submission 184180) | Marine microbial communities from the Deep Pacific Ocean - MP1896 (SPAdes) | ecosystem: Environmental > Aquatic > Marine > Oceanic | place: East of Hawaii, North Pacific Ocean | collected... | reverse complement strand
CATCTACTCGATCGAGGACCTGGCGCAGCTGATCTACGACCTCAAGCAGATCAACCCGCGCTGCAAGGTGACGGTCAAGCTGGTGGCGTCCTCGGGCGTTGGCACCATCGCCGCAGGCGTGGCCAAGGCCGAGGCGGACGTGATCCTGATCTCGGGTCACAACGGCGGCACGGGTGCGTCTCCAGCCACCTCGATCAAGTACGCTGGCCTGCCCTGGGAAATGGGCCTGACCGAGGCGCACCAGGTTCTGGCGATGAACAACCTGCGCGAGCGGATCACGCTGCGCACGGACGGCGGTCTGCGGACCGGCCGGGACATCGTCATGGCCGCGATGCTGGGCGCCGAGGAATACGGCATCGGCACTGCCGCGCTGATCGCGATGGGCTGTATCATGGTGCGCCAGTGCCAGTCGAACACCTGCCCTGTGGGCGTCTGCACCCAGGACGAATCCTTGCGCGCCAAGTTCACCGGCAACGCCGACAAGGTGGTGAACCTGATCACCTTCTATGCGCAGGAAGTCCGGGAAATCCTGGCCGAGATCGGCGCGCACTCGCTGGACGAGGTGATCGGCCGGGCCGATCTCCTGCACCAGGTCAGCCGCGGCTCGGACCACCTGGACGACCTCGACCTGAACCCGCTTCTGATCCGCGTCGACGGGTCGGATGACATCGTCTATAACCGCAATAAGCCGCGCAACGAGGTCCGCGACACGCTGGACGCCGAGATCGTGCGCGACGCGCAGCGGTTCCTGGAAGACGGCGAGAAGATGCAGCTGTCCTACGCGGTGATGAACACGCACCGCACCGTGGGCACCCGCGTCAGCAGCCACATCGTGCAGAAATTCGGCATGCGCAACGCGCTGCAGCCGAACCACCTGCACGTCAAGCTGACCGGCAGCGCGGGCCAGTCGCTGGGCGCCTTCGCGGCACCGGGGCTCAAGATCGAGGTGTCGGGCGATGCCAACGACTATGTGGGCAAGGGCTTGTCGGGCGGGTTGATCGTCGTCCGCCCGCCGCTGGTCTCGCCTCTGAACGCGGCCGAGAACACGATCATCGGCAACACGGTGCTTTACGGCGCCACCGACGGGCACCTCTTTGCGGCGGGCCGCGCCGGGGAACGTTTCGCGGTGCGCAACTCGGGCGCCAAGGTGGTGATCGAGGGCTGCGGCTCGAACGGCTGTGAGTACATGACCGGCGGCGTGGCGGTGATCCTCGGGACCATCGGGGCCAACTTTGGCGCCGGGATGACCGGGGGCATGGCCTATATCTACGATCCCGAAGGCACGGCGCGGCAGATGATGAACCTGGAAAGCCTCGTTACCTGCCCGGTCACCGTGACCGCCTGGGAAGACCAGCTGAAAGGTCTGATCGAGCGCCACGTCGAGGAAACCGCAAGCCGCAAGGGCAAGAACATCCTGCTGAACTGGGACCTGGAAAAGGCGCATTTCGTGCAGGTCTGCCCGAAGGAGATGCTGGACAAGATCTCTCACCCGCTGGGGATCGAGGGTGACCTGGCGGTGCCGGCGGAATAAGCCGGAGCGAAACAGTCACGACGGGGCCCGGTCTGCATGACCGGGCCCTTTCTCTTTTTGGCATGGGCGGATCGGGGGGCCGCCCGTTTTCCGGAGATTGGCGCCGCCGCGCCGCTGGGGTAGAGAACTGCTATGGCGACCAAGGCGAAGAAACCGGCGCGCAAGCGCAAGACAAAGGGCAAGGGCGCGCAGCGCCCGCGCCCGCTGGCCTTTCTGCGGCGCTGGCTGCTGCGGGTGGCGTTTGGCGCGGCGGTGATCGCGGTGCTTGTGGTGCTGCTCTTCCGGGTGGTGAACCCGCCCGTCACCCATACCATCTGGTCCGAGGCGCGGCGGCTGGGCGGGGTCGAGCGCGCCTGGGTGGACGTTCAGGACATCGCCCCGGTCATGCTGCGGTCCGCCGTGGCAGCGGAGGATGCGAATTTCTGCACCCACTGGGGGTTCGACATGGGCGCGATCCGCGCCGCGATCGAGGATGGCGCCCAGCGCGGCGGCAGCACGATTTCCCAGCAGGTGGTCAAGAACGTCTATCTCTGGCAGACGCGCAGCTATGTCCGCAAGGCGCTGGAGGCGCTGATGACCCCGCTGGTCGAGGCGCTCTGGCCCAAGCGGCGCATCCTTGAGGTCTACCTGAACGTGGCCGAGTTCGACGAGGGTGTCTTTGGCATCGACGCGGCGGCGCGGCACTATTTCGGCGTGGCGCCGGATGCGTTGAGCGCGCGGCAGGCGGCGCTGCTGGCCGCTGTCCTGCCAAACCCCAAGGCGCGCGAGGCGGACCGGCCCAGTGCCGCGCTGAACCGCCGGGCGCGGACGATCATGGACGGCGCCGCGCTGATCGCCAAGGACGGCCGCGCCACCTGTTTCGAGAAATGACAACGGCCCGGCGATAAGCACCGGGCCGTTGCCTGATCGGGTCGCTGGTCGGGCCGTCCTTCCTCAGAAGTCCAGCTGCAGCCCGTGTTCCAGTTGCAGGGTCTGCTGCGCCGGCATCGAGAGCCGCGTCACCACCGAGCCGAAGCCGTTGGCGATCGGGCGCTCGCGCTTGATGTTGAAGGTAAAGCGCTGGGTCTCGTCGATCTTCTCGACGTCCACTTCCACCCCCCAGGTCAAGCCGCTGGACAGGTCCCGGCGTTCCCAGGAGAACGCCATACCCAGGCCACACTCCGCCGCGTCCTCGTAAGAGGAGAGGGTACAGGCGAGGCGCGGGGTGAAGGCGGTGCGCATCTGGTCGGCCAGGGCCTCGGCCCCGCCGGGGGCGCCCAGGCTTTCGAACCGGATTTCCGCCGTGGCGCGGGCGCCCCGGAAGTCATCCAGCCGGATGGCGCCGGTGTGGGTCAGCCCCATCTGGCGCGCTGTCACGTCCGCGTCCCCTGCGCTTGCATAGGCAAGGTCGAGGCCCACGCGCGGTTTCATCACAAAGCCGTCGAACTCGCGCTGCCCCGAGAGACCCACGCCCGCGAAACCGGCCATGTAGCTGTAGTCTCCGGTGGCGTTGATCGGCGCCAGGGCGGTGTCGAAGTCAATGTCAAAGCTGTGCCGTCCGGCGGCCCCGGCCATGTAGTAGTCCAGGAAGAGCCCCTGGCCAAAGCCGCGCGCGCCGTAGACACCGCCGTTGACGCCGAACCCGTCGATCGACCCATCGCCAAGACCGCTGACATCCGTCCGGCTGTAATAGCCGCCCAGGAAATAGCCTGCGATGGCGTTGTCGCTGGTAAAGCGTTCCCGCTGCCAGGCGAATTGCAGCAGCGCCTGCACGCCGGTGTCCTCCGTCTTGTTCAGCGAGAAGGTCCCGTCGAGGATCTCTCGGCTGCCCGAGGCACAGTTGTAACGGTCGCTGCCGAAGGTGCCGCGCGCGTTGCCGGTGGCATCCTGGATCTGGATGCTGCCATCCACGTCGAAGGCCTGAAGCGTGCCACAGGGCAGGTCGCGGCCCGCCTGCAGGCGGTCCAGCGCGCCCTTGGCCATGCGGCTGAAGGCCCGCGACTGGGTGTCGATGGTTTCCGACAGGTCATCCTCAAGGATTTCCGTCAGCGGTTCGCGGATCTGGTCGACAAGGTCGTCGGTGATGGTCACGGCGGCCAGCGGCAGCGGCGCACCGTCATAGCGCGTGTCTGCCGAGGCCACGGTCACCGTGGGCTGACAGGTATGCGTGCCTTCGACCTTTTCATCGTCGATGGCGCGGATCGTCAGCGCCTGCGGCGTGGTGTAGTTGCCCGCGGTAAAGGTCATGGTTGCCGGGGCCACCGTACACTGAGAGTCTCCCGCAAAGCTGAGCGTGACCGGCGAGGTCGGTGTCCCCAGCAAGGCAAAGGTCATGGTGGCATCGTCGCCGCCGCCCTCGTTGGTGGTGAGATCGACATTGACCACGGCGATATCGGCAAAGTCATCGTCGGTGATCGTCGCCGTCTGGGTCAGCGTACTGCCCAAGAGGGTCGTCAGGTCGCCCGAGACCAGGCTGTTGACCGTCAGGACCACGGTTTCCGGGCCTTCGATATCGCCGTCTTCGAGCACCGGAACAGTGATGGTGACAGAGGTGTCACCCGCCGGGATCGTCGCCGTGCCCGAAAGCGCGGTGAAATCCGTGCCCGAGGTGGCGCTGCCGGCGACGGTGTAGCTGACCACCGTGTCCTGGGTCGAGACGCGCGCCTGCGACAGGGTGAAGGTTGCGTCCGTCGGCGCGCCTGCGTTGAACTCTGCACCATCGGTGGCCGCGCTCAGCGTGACCGCGTTTTCGGCGCATTGGGTCATCGGGATGTTGTTGCCGATGACATAGGGATCACCCGGTTCGATCACGAAGCCGGTGTAGAACGCCGAATTCGCTGCCGCCGAAGCATCCGCCAGGAAGCCGGTCGAGCCTGCCTCGGACGAGCCCAGAACCCCGGGGTTCGACGGCAGGAGCGTGGTCAGGTCCAGCGTGCCCGAGGAGGTGCGCGTTGTGCTGGGGACACCCACCGCGGTCGGATAGACCAGCGACATGGTGTAGGTGCCGGGGCGCAGGGCGAACCACTGCAGCTCACCCGTCGATCCGTCGCGGGTGATGTTGATGAAGTTCGTGGTGCCCAGCGTGCTGTTGGACCCCGCCGGCCCGGTGACGGTGAAGCCGCCGCCCGGGATGATGCGGCCATCGTCTTCGCAGTAGAAATAGCCCTGCGGGTCGAAGTCCTGGTCATCCGGGATACCGTCGCCGTCGCGGTCGCCGGTCTCATAGATGTCCGGGACACCGTCGCCGTCCGCATCGGGCAGCGGGGTCGGGTTCGGCGTGCCGGTCAGGTCGGCGGTGACGGTGATCGGAGCGGCTGCGGTTGCGAGGTTGCCCCCCGCATCGACAGCCGCGCCTGCATCGACCGAGATTTCCACCGGCCCGTCGTGATCCGGGGTAACGGTAAAGCCGTAGACTGCACCACTGCCGGTCAGGGCCGAGGCCGTGCCGTTGGTGATCTGCACCGAGGTCAGGGCAAAGCCCGTCACATCCTCGGAGAAGGTCAGCGTCACAGGGAAGGGATCGGCCTGCGCGTCCAGCGGCCCGGTCAGCGTGGCGGTGGGGATCTCGGCGTCCTTGAGCGCCTGGTCGGTGGCATCCGCGCCAGTGTTGCCCGCCGGATCGGTCAGGGCAACGGTCAGCGTCAGGGTGCCGTCATTCAGTCCGCTGAGGTCCAGCCCGGTGACCTGATCCGTCGCCGTGGCGATGGTGCCGGTTCCGGTGACAGGCGTGCCCCCGCCGTCAGAGGTGATGGTATAGGCGAAGGTTGCGACAGGCTCAGCGCCCGCGAAGGTAAAGCTGGCCGCCGCCTGGTTGGTGCTGTTCACCGGGTCCTGGTCGAAGGCCACGGTATAGCCGGCGGGCGCGGTGGCGTCCTTGTTGGCTGTGGCCGTGGCTTGCGGGGCCGCGTTGCCAGCGGCGTCCGAGGCATCCGCCGTGATCGACAGGGCGCCATCGGCAAGGCCGCTCAGGTCCAGCGTTGTGCTCCAGCTGTTGCCGCTAACGGTTGCTGTGCCCGTGACGACGCCCGAGGCCCCGTCCGAGATGGCCAGGGTCACGATGGAGCCGTCCGGCAGGTCGGTCGACGTGCCCGAGAGCACGGTGGCCGGTGCCTCTGCGGCATTGACGACATCGTCATCCTCGATGGGGGCGTCGATGGCGAGGCTGGGAATTGTGGCATCCTTGAGCGCCTGGTCGGTGGCATCCGCGCCGGTGTTGCCCGCCGGGTCGGTCAGGGCAACGGTCAGCGTCAGGGTGCCGTCGCTCAGCCCGCTGAGGTCCAGCCCGGTAAGCTGGTCGGTGGCGGTGACGATGGTGCCGGTTCCGGTGACAGCTGTGCCGCCGCCGTCCGAAGTGATGCTGAAGGCATAGGTGGCGCTGACCTCGGCCCCGGCAAAGGTAAAGCCGGTGGCGGTCTGGTTGGCGGCGTTCACCGGATCGTCATCCAGCGTGGCGGTATAGCCCGTGGGCGCCACCGTGTCCTTGGACGCGCTGGCCGTGGCCCGCGGCGCGGGGTTGCCCGCCGGATCGGTGGCGTCGGCGGTGACACTGAGCGCCCCGTCGGCCAGGCCGGACAGGTCCAGAGTGACGGTCCAGGTGCCCGCCGTGACGCCGGCCGTTCCGGTGACGCTACCGCTGGCGGCATCGGCGACCGCAACCGCAACGTCGGTGCCGTCGGGCAGATCGGTGGAGGTGCCGGAGATCACGACCGTTGCCGCCTCGGCGGCGTTGACCACGTCGTCGCCCTCGATCGGGGTGTCGATCACCAGGCCCGGCGCGGTGGCATCCTTAGTCGCGGTCGCCGTGGCGGCGGCGCCGGTGTTGCCCTTGAAGTCGGTCAGCGTGACGCTCAGCGTCAGGGTGCCGTCGGCCAGGCCGGACAGATCGAGGCCGGTTACCTGCTGGGTGGCGCTGGTGATCGTGCCCGACCCCGTGACCGGCGTGCCGCCGCCATCCGAGGAGATGGTGTAGTCAAAAGTGACATCCGTGCCGGTCACACCCGGCCCGACCTCTGCATCGGCGAAGGTAAAGTCGATGGCGGCCTGGTTGGCGATATTCACCGGGTCCTGGTCGAAGCTCGCGGTGTATCCCGCCGGCGCCGTTGTGTCCTTGAGGAAGGAGGTCATCGCCGAAGAGCTGTTGCCCGAACTGTCGGTGATCACGGCGGTCAGGGTGATGGTGCCATCCGCCAGCCCGGAAAGGTCGAGCGCGTCGGACCAGCTGTGGAAGACCCCCGGACCGGCGGTCAGGCCGGTGGTGACCGAGACAGCGCCTGCCGCGCCATCGGTGGCGGTGATGACCACCTGCACGGCGTCCGCTGCATCCAGTGCGACGCCCGAGGCGGTGAATGCCGCTGCCTCGGCGGCGTTTACCGCGTTGGCATAAAGGCTGTCGGCCACGGTGGGATCGGGATCCTGGATCTCGATCGAGGGGGCGAGCGTATCCTTGGCGATCGACGTCACGGCCTGAATCGCCGGGTTGCCGGCGGCATCCGTGACATCGGCGGAGAGGTCATAATCGCCGTCGGCCAGGGCCGAAATGTCGAAGGACAGGCTGTAGGCGCCGCCGCTGACAGCGGCCTCGCGGTAGTAGACCGCCGCGCCGCCGGTATCGCGCAGGATCAGGCGCACGATGGTGCCATCTGCCACACCCGACGCCGTGCCGGAGACGGTAAAGGCCCCTGCCTCGGCGGTGCTGATGACGTCATCGCCCGCGATGGGTGTGTCGATGGTGACAACGGGAATCCCGCTGTCCTTGTCGGCCGAGACGCTGGCCTGCGGGGCCGGGTTGCCCACCGGGTCCGAGGCATCGGCCGTGACCGTCAGCGCCCCGTCCGCCAGCCCCGAGAGGTCCAGGGTCGCGGACCATGCATTGCCGGTAACGGTTGCGGTGCCCGTGACCACGCCCGAAGCGCCATCCGCCACGGCCAGGTTGACCACGGTGCCATCCGGAAGATCGGTCGAGGTGCCGGAGACCGTGACCGAGGGCGCCTCGGCAGCATTGATTACATCGTCGCCGGCCAGCGGCGTGTCGATGACCAGAGCCGGAGCCACGGTGTCCTTGTCCGCCGTGTCGGTGGCGTCCGGGCCGGTGTTGCCGGCGTCGTCGGTGAGCGCGACGGTCAGCGTCAGCGTCCCATCCGCCAGACCTGACAGATCCAGTCCGGTCACCTGTTCGGCGGCAGTGGTGATGGTGCCGCCGCCCGTCACCGGTGTCCCGCCCCCGTCCGAGGAGATCGCATAGGCAAAGCTGGTGCCCGGTTCCGCCCCGGCGAAGGTAAAGCCGATGGCAGTCTCGTTGGAGATGTTCACCGGGTCCTGATCGAAGGCCACGGTATAGCCCGACGGGGCCAGGGTATCCTTGGTGGCCGCGGCGGTGGCCTGCGGCGCCGGGTTGCCCGCAGCATCGGAGACGTCGGCGGTCAGGCTCAGCGGTCCATCCGCCAGGCCCGAAAGATCGATCACCAGCGACCAGGTGCCGCCGGTCACGGCGGCGGTGCCGCTGGCGCTGCCCGCCGCGCCGTCATTCACCGCAACGGTGACGATGGCCGCGTCCAGCACGCCGGAGGTGGAGCCGGTGATGGTCACCGAGTTGACCTCTGCCGCGCTGACAAATCCGTCGGTGGCAATGGGGGTGTCGATGGCCACGGCAGGCGCATCGGTGTCCTTGACGACCGTATCGGTGGCGTCGGCGCCGGTGTTACCCGCAGGATCGGTCAGCGCGACGGTCAGGGTCAGCGTGCCATCGGTCAGCCCGCTGAGGTCCAGCCCGCTGACCACATCCGTGCCGGTGGCGATGGTGCCTGTTCCGGTCACGGGCGCACCGCCCGCATCCGAGCTGATGCTATAGGCGAAATCCGCGCCGACCTCTGCCGCGGCAAAGCTGAAGCTCATCGCGGAGGCATTGGCCGCGTTCACCGGGTCCTGGTCGAAGGCCACGGTATAGCCTGCGGGCGCGGTGGCGTCCTTGGTGGCGGCGGCGCTGGCCTGCGGCGCCGGATTTCCTGCCGCATCCGAGGCATCGGCCAGAACGGTCAACGCCCCATCGGCCAGCGAGGTCAGGTCAAGCGTGACCGTCCAGGCATCACCGGTGATGGTGGTCGTGTCCGTCACGGAGCCCGCGCCGGAATCCGTGACCTGCACGGTGACGGTGGCCCCATCGGCCAGATCGGTCGAGGTGCCGGAGATCACGACGGTCGTCTGCTCGGCGGCATTGACCACGTCATCCCCTTCGATCGGGGTGTCGATGGCCAGGCTGGGGGCCGTGGCATCCTTGGTCGTTGTGTCGGTCACCGGAGCGCCGGAATTGCCCACCGGGTCAGTGAGGGTCGCCGTCAGGGTCAGGGTCCCGTCAGCCAGGGTCGACACGTCGATCCCCGTCACCTGGTCGGTCGCCGTGGCGATTGTCCCCGTGCCCGAAACGAGTGCCGCCCCGACGGAGGATTCGATGCGATACGCATAGTTCGCCCCCGGTTCGGCCCCCGCGAAGGTAAAGCTGACCGCCGCCTGGTTGGCGATGTTCACCGGGTCCTGGTCGAAGGTGACGCTGTATCCCGCGGGCGCGGTGGCGTCCTTGGTCGTGGTGTCCGTGGTATCGGGCCCGACATTGGTGGCCGCGTCGGTCAGGGCCACGGTCAGGGTCAGCGTGCCATCCGGCAGGGCGGTGACGTCGATGCCCGTGACCTGGTCGGTCGCGGTGGCGATGGTGCCGCTGCCGGTCACGCTGCCCGCGCCGCCATCCGAGGTGATGGTATAGGCGTAATCCGCCCCCACTTCGGCCCCGGCAAAGGTAAAGCTGATGCCGGTCTGGTTGGCGCTGGTCACCGGGTCCTGGTCCAGGGCCACGGTATAGCCGGTGGGCGCGGTGACGTCCTGCGCGGTGCCCGAGACGGTGATGTCATAGGGCGCCTCATCCACGTCGTCGTTGCCCAGCGAGAGGCCAAAGCTGAACGGCAGGGTCGTTGTCGGATCGGTCTGGATCGCCGTGGCGGGGGTGTAGAGGATGGTGATCGTGGTGTTGCCACCAATCGGCACGGTGGTGGCAAGCGGCCCGGTCACGGAATCCACCACCACGTTGCTTTCCCCCGAGATCACCGGCGCGGCGGCCAGCGTCAGGGCATCGGTGCCGGTGTTCGAGATGGTCAGGACAAGGCTCTGCTGCGTGCCCGCGTCCAGCGTGCCCTGGTCAAGGGTGCCGCCATCAGCGACAGCCCCGCCGATGGGGCCGCTCAGCCCGATCTCGGGGGTGATCACGGTCAGCGTGTCGGCGGCGGTGCCGGAATTGCCCAGCGAGGAGGTCAGGTCGCCGCTGGTGTTCACGAAGCTGCCCGCGCTGGCCGGGGTCACGTCGACGCTGACGGTACAGCTGGCGCCCGCCGTCGCGGTGCCGCCGGTGTAGCTGATGCTGCCGGTCCCCGCAGTCGCGGTCAGCGTACCGCCGGTACAGGTGGTCGAGGCGTTGGGCGCGGTGGCCACCACCAGGTCCGTGGGAAGCGGATCGGTGAAGTCGAGCGCGGTGGCGTCAAGCACGGAACCGCTGTTGTCGACGGTAAAGGTCAGGGTCGAGGACTGGCCGAGATTGATCGTATCGGGCGCAAAGACCTTGGTGAAACCCGGCTGCGGCACGACGGTCACCGTGTCGCTGGCGGTGCCGGAATTGCCCAGCGAAGAGGTCAGGTCACCGCTGGTGTTGACTTGTGCGCCAACCGCCGTGCCGGTGACATTCACCGCAACGGTACAGGTGGCCCCGGCCGCGACGGTGCCGCCGGTATAGGTCACGGACCCCGCCCCGCCCGTGGCGGTCAGCGTGCCGCCGGTACAGGTTGTCGAGGCCGCCGGCGTCGCTGCGACCTGAACCCCGGCAGGCAGGCTGTCGGTGAAATCGAGCGCCGTGGCGCCGATGATCGACGTGCTGTTGTCGATGGTGAAGGTCAGCGTGGTGTCAAAGCCCAGCGCGATGGCGGCATCGGCAAAGGACTTGGTGAAACCGGGCTGCGGCATGACAAAGAGAATGTCGGTCGCGGGGCCGGAGTTGCCCATCGACGAGGTCAGGTCACCGCTGGTGTTGGTATAGTTGCCCGCCGCACTGGCCACCACGTCGACCGCGATGGTGCAAGCGCCACCGGCCAGTTGCTGGCCGCCGGTCAGCGAGATCGAGCCGCTGCCCGCGGTCGCGGTCACGGTGCCCGCGCAATTGTTCACGACATTGGGGCTGGCGGCCACGACCACGCCCGCCGGCAGGGTGTCGGTGAAGGCCAGGCTGGTGGCGTCCAGCGTCACGGGGCGGTCGTTGTCGATGGTGAAGGTCAGCGTGCTGACCTGGCCCGCGCCCAGGATGTCCGGGGCAAAGACCTTGGTGAAGGCGGGCGGCGGAACAACGGCCAATGTGTCCGAGGCACTGCCGGAGTTGCCGAGGCTCGACGTGAGATCACCCGAGGTGTTGTTCAGCAATCCAGTGGTGGTGGCGGTCACGTCCACCTGGACCGTACAGATCGACGAAGCGGACACGGAGCCGCCGGTATAGGAGATCGTCCCGCTGCCGCCGGTGGCGGTGATCGTGCCGCCGGTACAGGTGGTCGAGGCATTGGGGATCGCCGCGACTTCGGCTCCGGCGGGCAGGTTGTCGGTGAAATCCAGCGACGTGGCGGCGAGGATCGACTGGCTGTTGTCGATCTCGAAGACCAGCGTGGTCGAGAACCCGTCGGCAACCAGATCGGGCGTAAATTCCTTGGCGAAACCCGGCTGCGGCACAACGATCAGCGTGTCCGAAGCCGTGCCGGAGTTCCCGGCCGAGGAGGTCAGATCGCCGGTCGTATTGACATGCGTGCCGACGGCCGTTCCGACGACGTCAATGGAGTAGGTACAGATCACCCCCGGGGCCACATTCGCGGAAGACAGGTTTACCAGGGACGTGCCAGTGCCCAGAACCCCTCCGCAAGCTGCCGCAATGCTCGCGTTCAAAGCGGCCATGTTGGCTTCTATTCCCGCAGGAAGGTTGTCGACAAAGTTCAGACCGTTGGCGGGAAGTGCAGACGCGCTGTTGTCGATGGTGAAGGACAGCGTCGTGACCTGACCCAACCCCAGCGTGCTGGTGGCAAAGCTCTTGGAGAACGCCGGCAGCGGTTCGGCTGTCAGCACGTCTGTCGCGTTGCCCGAGTTGCCCGAGGACGAGGTCAGATCGCCCGTCGTGTTGGTGTGCGAGCCCACGTTTGTCGAGGTCACATCGACCGAGACGGTACAGCTTGCCCCTGCGGCCACGGTGCCGCCGGTGTAGGTGATGGTGCTCGTCCCGGCTGTGGCGGTCAGGGTGCCGCCGGTACAGGTGGCCGAGGCATTCGGCGTCGCCGCAACCTGCACAGTGGCCGGCATGTTGTCAGTGAAATCAAGGCTGCTGGCCGCGATGGCCGAGGCGGTGTTGTCGACTGTAAAGGTCAGGGTCGAGGTCTGGCCGACCGTGATCACGTCGGCGGCAAAGACCTTGGCAAAGGTCGGCGCGGGTTCGACGTTCAGGGTCGCCGTCGCCGGTGCGGCAAGCTGGATGCCGCCGGAGAAGAGCGTGCTGGTGGTATTGGTATAGCTGCCGGGGCTGGCGCCCGCCGGCACCGCCACATCGGCCGTCAGCGTGCAGGTCTCTCCCACACCGACACTGCCGCCCGAGAAGGTCAAAAAGCTGACGCCCGAGAAGGTGCCGCCGCCGCATTCCGCGCCGACATTCGTCGACGTGGCGACCAGCCCGGTCAGGACCGAGTTCAGATCGTCACTGAAGGACAGCAGGCTTGCCGGGCCGCCGCCGGTGTTCTGGATGGTAAAGGTCAGCACCGCCGTGCCGGTGGCGCCCACCGGGCCGTCAAAGGACTTGGTAAAGGTCAGGTCGATATCCGGGGTGACCTCGATCGTATCGGAAGCCGCGAGCCCCGTCAGGGTAACCAGATCCGTCCCCGCTCCCGGATCGTTGTCGAAGCTGCCGGAGAGCGCCGATGTCGTGTTGGTGGCGGTTCCTGCGGGCGCGCTGGTGGCGGTTTGCAGGGTGACGTCGAAGGTACAGTTCGCTCCCGGCGCCAGCGACCCGGAAATAAATGTCAGCGTCGATGAACCGGACAGCGAAGACCCGGTGCCGCAGATATCGGCCTGCGGTGTCCCCGTGGCAACCGTCCCGGTGAGGAAGCCATCCAGATCGTCGGTGAACGCGAGGTCCGAAATGGTCTGCGCTGAGGTGTTGGTCAGAGTGAACCGGACCTGGGTCGTGTCACCCGCCTGCACCGCGTCGCTGAGGAACAGCTTTTCGATGGTCAGCAGGTTGGTGTCGACGGTCAGCTCGGGCGAGCTTTGCACCGTAAAGACCTGCGCACTGACAATGCCCGTCGGCGAATAGGAGAAAGAATAGATTCCGTCATTGGCGCCGGTCGGCACCAGGACCTGCGCCGTGAAGGAACAGCTTCCGTTGGCCGGGATTTCGACCGACTGCATCGTAAGGCGACCGGCCACAGGTTCGCTGGCGATGCTGGACGCGCCGCAAAAGCCGTTGGTCGGCTGCCCGACGACATCCATGCCCGACAGACCGCTGGTGAAGATGACCGTTTCGTCAAGCAGGGTCGCGACAACCGCATTCGGGTTGGTCAGGGTGAAATCGACGTCGATCGTCTGTCCGGGAATCACGGTGTCGACCGGAAAGGTCATCTCGGCGGTAAATGGCTCGAATTCGCCGATATAAAGAGCGTCGGTGGCGGCGGGCGCGATGACGGCGTCTCCGCCCGCGGTGCCGGTCAATGTCGAAGAGGTGTTGGTGACATTCGTATTCGGTGCCGCCCCGCCGCCCAGCACGACATCGACGGTGAATTCACAGGTTGCGCCGGGCGCAAGCGTGCCACCTGTCAACGTGAGGGTAGAGGTGCCGGCAAGCGACGACCCGGTGCCGCAGGGGTCAGCTATCGGCGTCCCCACGGCAGCCGTGCCGGAGAAGAAGACGTCCAGATCATCGGTGAAGGTCAGGCCGGTCGCAGTGCTGGGCGATTCAAGCGCGCTTGTGATGGTAAAGGTCAGTTGAACGGTGTCGCCCGGCGTTGCGCTGGCCTGCGTGAAAGTCTTGCCAAAGGTCAGGCTTGCGCCACCGCTGAAAACAAAGGTGTCCGAGGCGGTGCCGCCAGTGACCACCGAAGTGCCGTCATTGTAGGACAGGGCGCCGCTGGTGCTGGGATAGGAGCCCGGCAATTCCCCGGGCACGGTTTGCAGCACAACGTCAAAGGTACAGCTCGCCCCGGCGGCGATGTTTCCGCCCGAAAGAGTGATGGCCGGGCCATATCCGACACTGCTGCTGTTGGAAACAAAAGTCGAAACGAGTGACCCGCTGCCGCAGATACTGGCGCCGGAACCGCTGACAAAGGTCGTGGACCCGGAAAGGAAGTCCAGCACGTCGGTGAAGGCAAGGTCGGTGACAGTTGCCGAACCGGCGCTGTTGTCGATGGTATAGCGCAGGGTGATCTGGTCCCCCGGGGTCGCCGGATCGTCGATGAACTCCTTGGCGAAGCCCGGCTGCGGCACGGTGGCGCTGCGCACCGTCAGCGTGTCGGTCGCCGTGCTGCCGCTGACCGGGCTGCCGTCCATCGTGGCCGTCAGGGCCGATGTCGTGTTGATATAGGCGCCGCCAGACGCGCCCGCGGGAATCGCAACCTCGACCGAGAAGCTACAGTTTGAACCGGCAGGCAGCGTGCCGCCCGCAAAGGTGATCGTCGACGTGCCACTGAGCGTCGATCCGGTCCCGCAGGGATCGGTGGGGATCGAGGAGGCGACCAGCGTCGCGCCCGACAACATGGCGTCGAGATCGTCGGTGAAGGCAAGGTCGGTGGCGGCAAAGTCGCGGTCGCCGTTCGACAGGAAGAAATCCAGCGTCGCGGTGCCGCCCGGGTTGACGGTGTCCGGGACAAAGAATTTCTGGATCTGCGGCGTGGCCGTTGACAGGCCGGTGACGGCGAGTTCGGCGTAGCTGCGTCCGAAACTGCCGCCCGACGACAGCGTGAGCTCGTCTGACAGCAACTCGTAGACGTCGACCGAAGAGGCGCGCACGTCCATCGAGATCGTACATGTCTGACCGGCCTCGACGATGAGGCCGGAAACCGAAATGTTCGACCCGGAGCTGCCGTTGTTGTTCAAGACACCCAAGACAGTGAAGCCGGCCGGCGCCTCGTAACAGCCGGACACGTCGAAGTTCGGCGCAGCGGTCATGGTGACGCCGGCTGGAAGTGTCTCGGAAAAACTTGCCGACGATGTGACCGATACGAACGACGTCCCAAATATGGCGTATGCCCCGAAATCCGATGCGTTTGCGGAATTGTCGATGGTATAGGTCAGCCGTGCGGTACCGTTGATTGCGATGCTGGACGGAGACACCGACTTGGAGAACAGCGGCCTGGACGTGGGCGAACTGACATTCAGGTTGACGGAGGCGGTGCCGGAATTGCCCGCATCGGACGTCAAATCCCCCGAGGTGATGGTGAAGATCCCGGACGACGCGGCGGTCAACACCAGCGAAACGTCGCACGAGGCGCCGGGCGCAATGGCTGCATCCGCAAACGTCAGGGTCGAGCCGCCCGAGGGCGCATTGACCGTCGCGCCCGAGCAGGACGACGATACCGTCGGGGACCCGAGAAAGGTCAGCCCCGCGGGAAGCGTCGTGGAAAAGGCATTGTTCGAAACCGGTACGCCGGACGTGTTGGTGATCGTGTAGGTCAGGAGCGAGGCGCCGCCTTGCCCGATTTCCGTTGGCGAGAGGGAAGCCGTGAAGCCCGGCTGTGTCTGCGCCTCGACTGGTCCAAGCGCTGCAATCAACCAGACCAGGCTCAGGCCAAGAAGCCTCTGAATCGTCGACATGCCGTGTTCCCCTCGTCTCATATCGATCTTGTCCCCCCGCGAGGCGCCCTGAGAAGGGCGCAGCTCAAGACTCGGCTGACCGATCTGTTCTGATACTTGCGTAGCCGAGGGGGTTACGTCGGGAAAGCCTGCCGTATCGCGAAGCGGGCGGAAATCACGACGTGGGTGGCGATGTGCGGCTTTCTGGCGACACCAGAGGAGGGGAATCATCCCCCGCCCCTGCAACCCATGATCAAAAGATTAACAACACCAGCCTGTTGCGTCGAAGAGTTTAGACATCACCTCGGGGGCATGTCCGCAACACCTGTGGCTTGGACCTCACGGGGCGACCAGGGTCTGCAGATCGAAAATCGGCAGCAGGACCGACAGCACGATCACCAGCACCATCGCGCCCACCAACATCATCAGCGCCGGTTCCATCAGCGCCGCGATCCGTTTGCGCTGTGTCGACAGGCCGTTTTCCACCAGCGCCGCAGCCCGCCCTGCCATCCGCGCCAGACGGGCAGAGACCTCTCCGGCGCCGATCAGCTGGCGTGCGACGGGCGGCACGAAACTGAGCGCCGCAAGCGCGTCGGACAGGGACTCCCCGGCCCGCACCGCCGTGGCCACCCGCTCTGCCTCGATGCGGAACGGGGTCACGGTCAGCACCGACCCGGCGCTTTCGATTGCGATGGGCACCGTGTGGCGTGCCTCCAGCACCAGCGCCAGGGTGCGCAGGTACTGCACCGCCGCCCCCTGCCGGATCAGCCCGCCGACCAGCGGCAGGCGCAGCAAGAGCCTGTCCCGCCTCTCGCGCAGGGCGGCGATCCGTCCGCTCAGCAGCGCCAGCACCAAAAGGCCCAGCGCGGCGGCGGCCAGCAGGGGCCAGTGCCCTTCGACCCAGCGGGCAAAGCCCATCATGATGCGCGTCAAGTCGGGCAGCGGGCGCCCCGAGGTTTCAAACAGGGCCACGATCTCGGGTGCGACGGTAACAAAGAGCACACCCGCCACCAGCACAGAGACTACCGCCACGAAGGCGGGGTAGACCAGCGCCGACCCCAGCTGCGCCCGATCGCTGCGGGCGGTTTCAAGGTGATCCGCCAGGCTGTTGAAGACGCTGGACAATTCCCCCGCCCTCTCGCCCGCCTGGACGGCGGCGAGGTAGTAGCGGGGAAAGCCCGCGCCGCTGGCCTCCAACGCCCGCGACAGGGGCTCTCCTTCCAGCAGGGCCGCCTGCGCGCGCGCCACCACAAGATCAAGCGCCGCTGTGCTGCCGGCGCTTTTCAATGTGCCCAGCGCCGCGTCCACGGCCATTTCCGCCCCCAGCAGGACCGCCATCTGGCGGGTAAAGACCGCCTGCAGGTCGCGCGACAGACGCGCCCGGCCCAGGCGTGGCCCCCGCGCGCTGCGGGTGCGCACCGTCAGTTCAGAGACATAGAGCCCCTGCGCCTTGAGCTGGTCCGAGGCGTGGGCCTCTGTCTCGGCCACCAGCGTGCCGGACTTGCGCTGGCCCTCGGCGGTGTAGGCGGTATAGGCAAAGGCCCTCACGCGCTGTCCCCGACCACGCGCAGGGCCTCTGCCAGGCTGGTCTGCCCGGCACCCACGGCGCGCAGCGCCTGGCCGATCAGGCGGTCACGCGGCGCCAGCGCCTTTTGCCAGAGCGCGCCCTCTCCCGCGCCGTGATTGATCGCCTCGCGCAGCGCTTCGCCCACTTCAAGGATCTCGAAGATGCCCAGCCGCCCCGCATAGCCGGAGCCGTTGCAGGCCTCGCACCCCTGCGCATCGAACAACGCCGTCGGCAGCGGCAGGCCCGCACGGTCAAATTGCGCCGCCTCGCTGGCAGAGGGGGCGTGCGATCTGCGGCATTCAGGGCAGAGCCTGCGTAATAACCGTTGCGCAATCACCCCGCGCAGGGTGGCCGCGATCAGGAAATTTTCCAACCCAAGGTCGCGCAGGCGCACCACGGCGGCCACGGAACTGTTAGCATGGAGCGAGGAAAAAACCAGATGCCCGGTCAATGCCGCCTGCGCGGCGGTGCTGGCAGTTTCAGTGTCGCGGATCTCGCCCACCAGGATCACGTCAGGGTCCTGCCGCAGCGTGGCGCGCAGACCGGCGGCGAAACTCATGCCGATTTCCGCGTTGATCTGGGCCTGGCTGATGCCGGTGAGATCGTATTCGATCGGGTCCTCGACCGTGACGATGTTGCGTTCCTCGCGATCCGCCAGCTTCAGCAGGGAATAAAGCGTCGTGGTCTTGCCCGCGCCCGTCGGTCCGGTGGCCAGAATGATGCCGTTGGGTGTGGAGGCCAGCCGTTCCAGCAGCGCGATCTGCCCCGCGTCCAGCCCCAGCCGGTCGAGCGGCATCAGCCCCGCCGCCCGGTCGAGGATCCGCAGCACGATGCGTTCGCCGTAGTTGCCGGGCAGCGAACTCACCCGGGTGTCGATCATCCGCCCGCCCAGCCGCAGCGGGATGCGCCCGTCCTGCGGCAGGCGGGTTTCGGCGATGTCGAGCCCCGCCATGACCTTGAGCCGCGAAACCACGCGTTTCACCGGCACATCGGCGCGGTCCATCACCGTTTTCAGGAAGCCGTCAAGACGCATCCGGGCGCGCAACCCGCCCTCGTGCGGTTCGATGTGCAGGTCCGAGGCGCCGTCGAGCACGGCCTGCCGGAGCAGCTGGTTGACCAGCTGGATGACCGGCGCCTCCTCGGCGTCCTCCAGCAGGTCGCGGCCGCGCTTATCGGTGGCGGTATCGACCAGATCGAAGGTCACCCCCTGCGCCTGGGTATCGCGGGCGCCGGAATGGTAAAGCCGGGCAAGGACCGCCTCGAAACCGGTCGCATCCTCGCGGTCCAGCGGCGCGTCTAGCCCCGCGCGGCGCTGTGCCTCGCGCAGGCCGGTCACGGACGCCCCCGGCCCCGCAACGATCCGCGTGCCGTCAAGGGCCACGCCGTGATCGCGGGCAAAGGCATAGGGCAGCGGGGCGGTTGGGACGGAAGGCGGGTGATCTTCGGGCATCCCTGTCGGGCCTTTCATTCGGCGTGGCATGGGCACATCCCTTTGTGCCCTCAAGTCCATCCCCCTCGCAACGCCCTTTCCGACCGGACCCGGCATCCGCGAACACGTTAATAAAAGGTTAACAAAAGTGCACGTTTTACGGTAAGCGGGTTGGGATCGGGGATGCTGGCTCTGGCTCCCGTTCGGCCAGAACGCCGCGAAGCGGCCCCCGGCAGGTAAAGGTAACGAGGAATTCTATGGCCACATATGACGCTGGAACATACTTCATTTACGAGTTGGATGCAGGAACGACCTACAACTTCCTCGAACAGAACTTCTCAGGTCCGTATACCTACGATGACATGGAGGCGGACAACACCTTTGAAGTCGGTGACGACATCAACGACAATGCCATCGTCGCCACTTTCCTGGGAACCGTGACCGTACCGTTGAACGGCGGCGGCACGGTCGTGGCGATGGTCGGGGAATTCAGTTCCGTGGCGAGCAACCAGCGCGTGTTGATCCTGCCGGACGGGGTCCCGCCTGCATATGTGACCTTGCCCGACAGTATCGATCTCGACACTCTGGACACCAGCGATTTCGTGACCTGCTTTGCCGCAGGCACGGGAATTGCAACCGCCCTAGGCGACCGGCCGGTCGAAGACCTGCGGATCGGGGACAAGATCATCACGGCGGACGGCCGACAGGTCTCTGTCAAGTGGATCGGACGCCAGACGATCCTGACCCGGTTCCGGGGCGACCGTGCCCGGATGATCCGCATCCGCAAGGGCGCCCTGGCAGAGGGACAACCGAATGCCGACCTGACCGTGACCGCGGATCACGGCATGGTGCTGGATGGCTACGTGGTGAATGCCTCGGCGCTGGTGAACGGCCAGTCTATCACCCGGGTTCCCCTTTCGGCCCTGCCCGAGCGCTTCACCGTCTATCATGTCGAGACAGAGGCGCATGGCGTGATCCTTGCCAATGGCGCGGCGACAGAGACCTATGTCGATTATGTCGCGCGCAGCAGCTTTGACAATCACGATGAATACCTGGCGCTCTACGGCGCGGACACTGACATCGCGGAATTGCCAATGCCCCGGATCAGCTCTGCCCGGCTTTTGCCCGGACACCTGCGCGCGCGGTTGACCCAAGGGACCCAAGGTTCCGACGCCGCCTGACCTCGGCGGCGCGACGGGGTACGGGGCTTTCGCCCCGCTCTAGTATTTCCCGTTGAATTTCAGGCGGCTGGGCAGTGGCGGATAGTTCTTGGCCCGCGCCGCCTTGTCGATGAAGGTCTCATCGAAGGGCTGGTTCAGATCGGCGCCGTCAAAGGGCAGCGCGCCCAGCGGTGTCTGCGGGAACCGGGTGCTGTCCTCGGGCTGGATCGCAAGGCTGGCCCGTTGCGCCTCGCGCGCCAATTCGCGGGTCAGACGCGTCGCCTCACGGTCGGAACTGACGATCCGGGGCCGCAGCATGACCAGCAGGACGCGCTGGTTCTTGGACCCGGATTTGCCCCGGAACAGCCCGCCCACGATGGGCAGCTTGGACACGCCCGGCACCCGCTGCGCGTTGGAGCCAAAGCCGTTTTCCAGCAGACCGCCCAGCATGATCACGTTGCCGTCGCGCACAAGGACGGTGGTCGAGAGTGCGCGTTTCGCGGTGATCTCTCCGCCCGCCGAGGAGGTGGCGTTGGTCAGATTGGACACTTCCTGCTTGATCACCAGCCGCACGGTGCCGTCGGCATTGATCTGCGGGATCACGTTCAGGGTCAGGCCGACGTCCTGGCGTTCGATGGTCTGGAACGGTTCCTGCACCGCGCCCTGCCCGACCTGGGTGAACTGGCCGGTGACGAAGGGCACGTTCTGGGCCACCACGATCTCGGCCTCCTGCCCGTTCAGGGTCAGAATCGAGGGGGTCGACAGCAGCCGCGTGCTGCGGGTCTGGGCGATGGCGGTCAAAAGGCCCGCTATCCCTGTATGCGCGTCCCCCCTGCGGCCGCCGATCACGCCACCGTTGCCCGGGTTGGCCACGTCGCCATTCAGGACGGTGGACACCAGGCTGGTCAGGCTGGGCCGTCCTTCCAGCGCGAATTGCACGCCACCGACGATTGCGTCGTTCAGGATCGCGCCAAACTGGACCGAAAGATCGGCAAAGCCGTCCACCGACATTTCAAAGATCACCGCCTCGACCAGCACCTGGGTCGGGCGGCGGTCGAGATGCTGCACCATCGCGACGATCTCGTGCATGCGGTCGGCAGGGGCGGAAATCAGCAGCGAGTTGGTGCCCGGCTCCGGAACGATGCGGATCTGCCCGCCAGAGCCGTCACCCTGGAAACTGCGCAGCACCACGTCCGCCAGGGTGGCCGCCTGGGCATAGTTGACCTGCACCACGCGGCTTTGCTGGCTGTTGCGCTGTGCGTCCAGCCGTCCGGCCAGCACGCGTACCTGTTCGCGCAACGCCTGCGGTCCCAGCACAAGCAGGGCGTTGGAGCGCGCATCGACGCTGACGCTGGCGCCATCGGGAACAATGCCCATCGACTGGATCACCTGCAGCACCTCGCGCGCGTCGGCGTTGCGCAGGCGGATCATCTCGATCGGCTCGGACCGGGGCTGATCCAGCTCGGAAATCAGCGCCTGGATGCGGCGATGGTTGCCGGCACGGTCGGACAGGATGATCAGCCGCGCATCGGGGACGGTGGAAATCACCGCCTCGGAGGGCAAGAGCGGGCGCACCACGTCCACGACCTCGGAAACCGGGATGTGATTGACGCGGATCACGCGGGTTTCATAGACACCGGACCCGGCGACCCCGGGCGAGAGTTCCCGCGCGGTGGTCAGCGGCACGATGCGGTCGGCATCGACGCCCTTGACGATGGTCAGGCGGTTGACCTCCAACACGTTGAGAAAGATCTCATACAGGGCGGCGGGGGTGACATTTTCCGGCGCCAGCACGGTCACGGTGCCGCGCACGCCGGGGTCGATCACGAAATTCCGGTTCGTGGCCTCCGACACGATCTCGACGAAGCTGCGCAGGTCCGCATCGCGCAGATCCAACGCGCCCTGCGCGCGGGTCAGCCCCGGGATCGTCACCAGAATTGCAAGGAGTAGCGCCACACACCACGACCGCACCCACCCGGTGCCGGCCATGTCGACCGAAGTTCCTGCCCGCACTTTCGTGCCCTCTCGATTATGTTTTTGCCGCGTGTTTCGCGGTCATTACGCGTAACATACCGCGAAACACGCGGCTTGTCTCCCCCCGGGTGGCTGGGTCAATCGGTGAAGGCGAGGAAGTCCGGGGTGCCGTGATTGTCCAGCCTTATGCCGCCCGCCTCGATCGCGGTGACGGTGACGCCGTCGGCCAGGGTATCCCCCACACGCATCAGCTGCTCTCCCGTCGGATGTGAGACGATCGCCCAGCTGCTGTCGCCGTTGCTGACCACGCCTTTCAGCGAAAAGCCGAGGCTGTCGATGGGCGGCGCGGGCGGCTGTGGCTCATCGACGACGGGCGGCGCGGGCGGTTTCGGCGGCTGCGGTTCCGGCGGCTTGTAGCTGCCAAAGAGCGAGGGCCAGCGCATCGGTGGCTGCGGTTGCGGCAGGTCCAGCGCAAGCCCTGCGTCCGGCGTGGCAGAGGGCGCCGCGCGGGGGGCAGGCAGCGGATCCTGAAGGGTCCGGTAGAGGCTGTTCCCGGCCCAGACCACGGCGGCCAGGGTCAGCGGTGTCAGGAGCCAGGCCAGCCAGCGCATCACGGTTTTCCATCCATCCCACGGGCGGGCTTGGGTTTTCGTGGACGCCGCCCCCAGTCAGGTGGTATCATGGCGGGCGATCAAGGCAAACCTTGGCGACGTTGAGGACAGAGCAGATGATGATGGGACGGGTGATGCCGGCGCTGATGGCGTTTGGCGTGATGTTGCCGCTGGCGGCCTGTGACACGGCAGAGGGCAACGCTTCGGGTTTTCGCAAGAACTATTTCGTAGCGCGGTCAGCGCTGGAAGAGGGCGAATACGGCCAGGCCAACCGGCAATACGCCAAGCTGATGAGCAGCGCCGGGCCCTTCCTGCCACGCATCCAGCTGGAATATGCCCACAGCCTGCTGCGCGCCGGGGAATATGCCCAGGCCGCCGACCTGGCCGAGGGCATGGCGATGAGCAGCGAGGGCGCGGCCAGCGCCGCGGCGCTAGCGGTTGCGGCCACGGCCCGGCATGAGCTGGGGCTGGCAGCGCTGGCGCAGGGCGACCGGCAAGGCGGCAAGACCCAGCTGGAACGCGCTCAGCAAGCCATGACGCAGGTGCTGGACACCCACCCGGAACTGGATCCGCTGGGATCGCTGGCCGGACGGCAGGCCAGTATCGCGGTGCGGCTGCGCGCGCTGTAAGCGGGTCCTAGCGACGCCCCCAGCGGGCACGGCGGCCCGGCATGGGGCGGGCCTTGGCCTGTTCGCGCAGAAAGACAAAGACCCCGGCGCCGATGATCAGCACGCAGCCGGCCCAGGTGGCCGGAACCGGCCATTCCCCGAAGATCATCCAGCCCCAGAGGATCGCCAGCGGCAGGCCGATGTACTCGAACGGGGCGATGGTCGCCGCGTCGGCCAGCCGGTAGGCCGCGCTGAGGCAATAGCCCACCACGCCCGAACAGACCCCAAGCCCCAGGAACACCAGCCAGTCGTCCGGCGTGGGCCAGACCCAGGCCCGCAGCAGGAAGATCAGGCTTTCGTTGGTGACATCCTCGGCATAGCGCCCATCGCCCGCGACAAGGTAGAACAGGGCGGACACCATCAGAAAGGTGCCCTGGATATAGACGGCCAGCGCCGAGGCGCGCGTCGTCATCCCCAGCCGCCGGGTCAGCACCTGCATCAGCGCGTAGAACCCTGCCGCGATCACCGGCAGCAGCATCACGAGGCGTGAGACCGAGAGGTCGGTCTTCCACGGCTCCTGCATGATGATCACCCCGGCAAAGCCCACCACAACCGCCCCGATCCGCAGCGGCCCCACCTTTTCGCCCAGGATGGGGATCGACAGCAGCGTGATCATCAGCGGCGCGACAAAGAACAGCGCCGTCGCCTGGCCCAGTGGCAGCACCGCCAGCGCGCAGAAATAGGTCATGTTCGCGCAGACGACCAGCAGCCCGCGCAACAGGTGCAGGCCCGGCGTCGCGGTCTTCAACAGACCCAGCCCGCCTTCGGCAAAGACAAAGCCGAAGGTAAAGACCAACCCGATGGCAGAGCGGGTAAAGACCATCTGGTGCAGCGGATAGCCGCCCGACAGGACCTTGATCAGCATGTCGTTGATCGAGATCGCGAGGATGCCGAGGCAAATGTAGAAGATGCCCAGGGCAGGACGGTTGAGTGCGGCTGTGGTGAGGGTCGTCATGCCAAAGGGCTTAGTCGCCGGCGGCCCGGGGCGCCAGTCTGTTTGCGACATGCATGCGGCCTATGCATTTCTGCTCAATTGCGCATCACGACATGAGGGTTAGGTTGCAGACGTGCGAACAAGGAGGGCGGACCATGCCCACGGTAGAAATCCGCGACGTGCGGAAACGGTATGATAGCGGGTTCGAGGCGCTCAAGGGCGTTTCACTCGACATCGAAGAGGGCGAAATCCTGGCGCTGCTTGGCCCGAACGGCGCCGGAAAGACCACGCTGATCTCGGCGATCTGCGGGATCACCCGCATCACCGACGGCAGCATCCGGGTCGGCGGACATGACGTGGTGTCAGAATTCCGCGCGGCGCGCAGCCTTGTCGGGCTGGTGCCGCAGGAAATGAACCTGGAGCCTTTCCAGACGGTCATCGCAGGGGTGCGGTTTTCGCGCGGGCTGTTTGGCAAGCGCCCGGACGAGGCGCTGATCGAACGCATCCTGCGGCGGCTGTCGCTTTGGGACAAGCGCAACGCAAAGGTGATGGAGCTGTCGGGCGGGATGAAACGCCGGGTGCTGATCGCCAAGGCGCTGGCGCATGAACCGCGCGTGCTGTTCCTGGACGAGCCGACGGCAGGTGTGGACGTGGAATTGCGCCGGGACATGTGGGACACCGTGGCCGAGCTGAAGCGCGACGGCGTGACCATCATCCTGACCACCCACTACATCGAAGAGGCCGAGGCCATCGCCGACCGGGTGGGCGTCATCAACAAGGGCGAGATCCTGCTGGTCGAGGACAAGGCAAGCCTGATGACCCGCATGGGACAGAAGGAACTGACCATCGAACTGACCGATCCGGTTGCCAGCGTGCCCCCTGCCCTGTCGGATTATGACCTGCGGCTGAGCGAGGACGGCGGCAGCCTAACCTATCGCTACGACACCGGGGCCGAACGGACCGGCATCGGGCGGCTGATGGGCCTGCTGGCCGAGACGGGATGCCAGGTGCGCGACGTGCACACCGCGCAAAACTCGCTGGAAGATATTTTCGTCGGGCTTGTGGCCCGGCAGGAAGAGGAGAGCGCGGCATGAACCTTCCCGCGATCTGGGCCATCTACAAGTTCGAGATGATGCGGTTCTTTCGCAGCATCCTGCAAAGCTTCGTCTCGCCCGTCATCTCGACCTCGCTGTATTTCGTCGTCTTCGGCGCGGCCATCGGGTCGCGCATCGACCAGGTCGAGGGCGTCAGCTATGGCGCCTTCATCGTGCCGGGGCTGGTCATGCTGTCGGTCATGACGCAGGCGATTTCCAACGCCAGCTTCGGCATCTACTTCCCGAAATTCATCGGCACGATCTACGAGCTGCTCTCGGCCCCGGTGAACTTCCTGGAAATCGTGCTGGGCTTTGTCGGCGCGGCGGCGACCAAGGCGCTGTTCATCGGCGTGGTGATCCTGGGCACAGCGGCGTTTTTCGTCGACCTGCAGATCATGCACCCGGTGGCGATGGTCATCTTCCTGCTGCTGACCTGCATGAGCTTTTCGCTGCTGGGCTTCATCATCGGGATCTGGGCCAGGAACTTTGAACAGCTGCAACTGGTGCCGCTGCTGGTGGTGACGCCGCTGGTCTTCCTGGGCGGCAGTTTCTACTCGATCTCGATGCTGCCCCCGGCCTGGCAGACGGTCGCCTACTTCAACCCGGTAGTCTACCTGGTTTCGGGGTTCCGTTGGTCGTTCTTCGGGCTGGCCGATGTGCCGATTGCCGTCAGCCTGCTGGCCATCGCGGGGTTCACCGCGATCTGCCTGGCGACGGTCTGGTGGATCTTCAAGACCGGCTGGCGCATCCGAACCTGAGGTCGCAGTGGGTCAGGGCAGCGCGCCAAGCTGCTCTGACAGCGCCTGCGTCACCGCCTGAGGATGTGACATCAGCACCATGTGACCGGCGCCACCGACAACCATTTCCGAGGCCATCGGCAGACGCGCCATCAGGCCACGATGCACCTCGGCGATGACAGGCACGGTGTCGGCCCCGCGCAACAGCGTGACCGGGAAATTCAGGCTTTCCAGCCCGCCGGGATTCAGCATCCCGGCGCCGTCGCGCCAGAGGGCCGGCTCTGTTGCGCGGACAAAGGGCAACTGGGCGGCCATACCCCTTTGCACCTTCTCGGGAAAGCTGTCCCAGGGCACACCCCCGCCCCAGAGCCGGTTGAACCCGCGCGCGGCCCCCATCAGGTCGCCTGCATCCACATCGGCGTAAAGCGTTTCCTCGGCGGCCTTGTGGCCGCGTTTCAAGGCGCTGTCTGGCGCCGCGGCAAAGAACACCGGCTCGATCAGCAGGAGCGAGGCAATGCGCTCCGGCGCCTCCAGCGCCAGGCGCAGCGCCAGCGTGGCGCCAAAGCTGTGGCCCGCCAGGTGGATGCCGTCGGCCAGATGCGGTCGGATTGCGGCGCAGGCGGTGTCATGCACGTCCTCGCCGTCCGGGAACGCCGGGCTGCGGCCATGCCCCGGCAGGTCCGGGGCGCGGAAATGGCACCGGCTGTCCAGGGCCTGCGCCACGGATTTCCACATGCTGCCCTGTCCCAGACCGCAATGCAGGGCCAGCACCTCTGCCGGCCCCTGCCCCCAGTCCCGCCAGTGCAGCGCCATCTCCGGGCCTGCGTCCCGCATCAGAGCTTGCCCGCCAGATGCGCGTCAAGATCGTCCAGACGGTCATTGCCCCAGAAGACCTGCCCGCTGTCGACGACATAGGTCGGCGCGCCGAAGACTCCCTTTTCCACCGCCTCTTCGAGGTTGGCGGGATAGGTCTCGGCCCCCGCCAGCAGGCCGGTATCGGCCAGCGCGGGATCGAAACCCGCCTCGGAAAGGCAGGCCTTGATGACATCGTCCTCGGCGATGTCCTTGTCCTGCGCCCAGCAGGCCGCAAGCAGCCCGTGCACAAGTTTGCCCATGTCGCCGCCGCCCGCTTTCTGGGCGGCGATGACGGCATAAGAAGACGGCGCCGGGTTGGTCGGGAAATGCGCGGGCTTCGGGTTGACCGGGAGGCCTGTCTTTTTCGCGGTGCGCTCGATCTCTTGCAGGCGGTAGGCCTGCCGGTTGGGATGCCGTTCCGCCGGGGTCACGCCGCCGGTGCGACCAAAGAGGGCGATGATATCGAAGGGTTTGTAGGCGATACTGGCGCCATGTTTCGCAGCGATCTCTTCCAGCCTGGTGCCTGCAAAATAGGAAAAGGGCGAGATCGTAGAGAAGAAATAGTCGATGTGAGCCATGCTGTCGCCTTCCGGTGCCTGTGCTGGCGCCGACCGTAGGCCCATGCTAACGGGACCGCAACATCGTCACGAATCCGTCACTTGCCCAGGACGCATCACATGCCCAGTGTCATCGAACCCAAGATCATCTCCGGAAACGCCAACAAGCCGCTGGCCGAGGCGATTGCCCGGCGCATGTCGCTGTACCGCGGCATGAGCGTCGGCCTCGTGGATGCCCGCGTCGAGCGGTTCAACGATCAGGAGATCTTTGTCGAGGTTTTCGAGAACGTGCGCGGCGAGGACATGTTCATCCTGCAAAGCACCTCGAACCCGGCCAACGACAACCTGATGGAGCTGCTGATCATGTCGGATGCGCTGCGCCGGTCCTCGGCCGCCCGCATCACCGCCGTGATCCCCTATTTCGGCTATGCCCGGCAGGACCGCCGCACCAAGGCACGCACGCCGATCACCGCCAAGCTGGTGGCTAACATGATCGCCGAGGCGGGGATCGAGCGGGTGCTGACGATGGATCTGCACGCGGCCCAGATCCAGGGCTTTTTCGATATGCCGGTGGACAACCTCTATGCCTCGCCGATCTTCGCGCTGGATATCCTCAAGCAGTTCGACGACCTGAGCGACGTGATGGTGATCTCGCCGGACGTGGGCGGTGTCGCCCGCGCCCGCGAACTGGCCAAGCGGATCAACGCGCCGCTGTCGATCGTCGACAAGCGCCGCGAAAAGCCCGGCGAAGTGGCAGAGATGACGGTGATCGGCAATGTCGAGGGAAAGCGCTGCATCATCGTCGACGACATGTGCGACACCGCCGGCACGCTCTGCAAGGCGGCCGAAGTGCTGATGGAACATGGCGCGACAGAGGTGCATGCCTATATCAGCCACGGTGTCATGTCTGGCCCGGCGGTCGAACGCGTGACCAACTCGGTCATGAAATCTCTGGTTTTGACCGATACGATCCAACCGACGGCTGCCGTTGCCGGGGCCCCCAACATCCGGATCCTGCCGACGGCACCGCTGTTCGCGCAGTCGATCCTGAACATCTGGAATGGCACTTCGGTCTCGTCCCTGTTCGAGACCGAAACCCTTGGCCCGATCTACGAGGGCATCCTCTGACCGTTATAGGAGGCGGTAATGTTACGGCGAGCTTGGTTATCAGTACTTGCAATCCTCAGCCTGATGTCGGGCGCGCCTGGCCAGGCGCAGGACATCGACGCACATGCGGTCTACGAACGGTCCTGCGCGGGCTGCCATTCGGCACATGCCGGGGATTTCGTCTTTGAAAGCCTGATCGTCAGCGGCGATGACCTGGTCGGCAAGAAGACCGGGATGCCCGTCGCGACGATGCTGGCCTCCGGGCATGGCAAGCTGTCTGCCGAAGAAACAGAGGCGCTCGTCGCGCAGTTCCTCGCCATCCAAGAGGGCGGACAACTATTCCAGCGCAAATGCTTTATCTGCCATCAGCGGGCCGTCGTCCTGTCGAAGTTGAAACTTGTCGAACAGGACGGTCGCCTGGTGGGCCGCTACACGGGACGCGACATCGAGACGTTCCTCACAGAACACGGGCGGCTGACACCGGAAGAGGTGCCGCTGATGCTGGAGCGCCTGACCTCGCAAGTGAAATAGCCCGGCCCGAGAAACCGGGGTCCTGTCACAGGTCCCAGTCGTCCTCGCTTTTCACCTCGCCGATGGCGAGCCAGCTCATCCGCACGCGCGCCACACGGGTGTCGCCCCAGGTCCGGAACACCAGATCACAGCCGGTCCGGGTGACATTCTCGGCGGCGACATCCGCCCGCACGTTGGCACGCTGGTCGATGTCCCAGAGCGACATGGCCACCTGCACCGTTGGCGGCGTGCGGAACGGCTCGGAGAAGGTGACGGACTTGCGGCGCTCGCGGCTGCCCTCTCCTGTCCACATGTCGCCACCGGTGGCAAATTCGGAAAAGACTTCCTCGTCGCCCTGGTCAATCCCGACCCGGCTGCCGGTCAGTTTCTGCATGTCCCGCCTCTCTCCATCCCTGCAGACATAGTTCTGCAATCGGGCGGATTTGTGAAGGCCGATCATCCGCTTACAGCGGACCGGTTCCCCCTTTCAGGTCCAGCACGCCGACCTCTGCCAGGCCGCCCAGCACCGCGTCCACTGCCACGGTGGCCAGGATGATCCCCATGACCCGGGAAATCACCAGAGCGCCGGAATTGCCCAGCAGCTTTTTCAGCAGCGTCCCCAGCAAGAGCAGGAGCAAGGTCAGGACCAGGACAATCGTCAGCAGGACAGCCGTCGCGATCTGGTCAGGGATTGAGTTCTGGTGATTGTCCGTCAGCACCACAACGGCCAGCATCGCACCAGGCGACGCGATGGACGGCATCGCCAGCGGAAAGATCGCACCGGACAGGTCGCTGCGCCCGGCCTCCTCGATCTCACGCTCCGGTTTGGACTCGCCAAAGATCATCGTCAGGGCAAAGAGAAACAGAACGATCCCGCCCGCGATCTGGAACGATCCGAACCGAAGGCCCAGTCCCTCGATCAACAGTTGGCCGACGACCAGGAACGCCATCAGCACGATCCAGGCGACAAGCACCGCGCGCAGGGCAAAACGCCAGTGCAGCGCCGCCGGCACGGCCGCCGTGGCAAAATAGAACACCGGGAGCGAACCGATCGGGTCGATCACAACCAGCAACGTGATGAATTCGCGCAACAATGCGCTTGGGTCGTAAATCATGACAGGAACTTCCGCGCGCGCCGCCCCACAGACGGGCCGGTCACATGGCTCCTGTCAGATCACGCCCCATCGTGCAAGGCACCGGGACTCGCACGGCAGTCAAACGGCAGAGACAGGTTGCCGGCTCGGGCGCAACGGCCAGAAAACAGCCGCACTGAGAAGCAGCAGCAGCGCAGTCAACAGGAACGGCGCCCCGGGCAGATAGAGCGCCGCGTCCGGCGCGGCAAAGGTCCGAAACAGCGGGGTCACGATCAGCGGTGCGGCAACGGCGGCGACGGCGCTGAGACTGGCAATGACCCCCTGCAACACGCCTTGCCGGTCCTCGTCCACGAGGTTCGAGGCGATGCCGGTGGCATTGGGCGGCGCCATATCCGACAGGCAGGCAAAGGGCAGGAAGGCCCAGACCAGCCAGGCCGCCGAGATGAACCCATAGGCAACAGAGGCGATGACGCCCGCGGCCACGGCCACCATCAGCGTGCGCCATTCACCGATGCGCGGGATCAGCACCCGCATCAGACCGCCCTGCGTGATGACAACGCCAACGCCATAGGCCGCCAGAGACAGGCCGATCAGGGTCGAAGGCCAACCAAAGGCCTCGCGCGTCCAGAAGGCCCAGAGGACCGGGTAGACCATGTTGGCGAACTCGAAGAGGAACAGGCCGAACAGCGGCAGGCCCAGCCCCGGGAGACGTGCAGCCGCCAGGATACTGCCGAAGGGATTGAGGTCCCTGCGGTCGAAACTGCGGCGTTTCGCGACCGTCAGGCTTTCGGGCAGGACGAAGACGCCGAAAAGGAAATTGGCCGCAGCCAGCCCAGCCGCCGCCCAGAATGGCGCCGTGACATGCACCCCGGCCAGCAAGCCCCCCAACGCCGGGCCAAAGATGAACCCCACGCCGAAGGCCGCCCCGATCAGGCCAAAGTTCGCGGCCCGGTCCTTGGGCGCCGAGATATCGGCGAGATAGGCAGAGGCGGTGATATAGGTGGCCCCTGCGATACCGGCCAGAAAGCGGCCCACCAGCAAGAGCCAGAAGGTCCCAGCCAGCGCCATGATGACGTAGTCGACCGCCAGCGCCGCCAGCGTGACCAGAAGGACCGGCTTGCGCCCCAGCGCATCCGAAATGCCTCCCATCGCGGGCGAAAACAGGAACTGCGCCCCGGCATAGGTCGCCAGCAGGACTCCGCCCCAGAAGGCGCCGGTGGCGGTGTCGCCCGCGCCGACGCGTTCCATCAGGTCCGGCATGATGGGAAAGATCAGCCCGATGCCGATCGCATCCAGCAGGATTGTGGCCAGGATAAACCAGACGGCGCCGCGTTTCGTTTCCATGTTGTCTGTCCCGGGGGCCGCCGCACAACACCGGCGGGTCACAAAAAATGAAAGGCCCCGCCGGGTGGCAGGGCCTTGTCAGAATAGTCTGTCCGGTGCCTCAGATCGAGGGCTGTTTCGGGTCCAGGCCAATATGGGTGCCGACGGCAACCATGTCCTGCAGAAGCTTGACCGCGTCGTCCACCAAGCCCGGATGCTCGGCGGTTTCCTTGGTCTGCTGATAGACACGGTGAGCTTCGTCCACCAGGGCCTCGTAAGTGGCCTGGTCCATGTCCTCGCGCGGCAGGGCCTTTTCGGCCAGGATCGACAGGCTTTCGCCGATCTCGGCGAAACCGCCGGTCACGACGAACTGTTCGGTGCCCTTGGCGGTCTCGACCGTCAGGATGCCGGGGCGCAGCGTGGTGATCAGCGGCGCGTGGTTCGGCATTGCGGTGAGGTCGCCATCGGCGCCCGGGATCTGAACCGAGGTGGCCTCGGTCGACAGCAGGCGGCGCTCGGGCGACACCAGATCGAATTGCATCGTTTCTGCCATGTTCATCTCCTGTACCGGGCGGCGGGGTAAACCCCGCCCTACACCCGGGGGTTAGGGTCACGTAGGGCGGGGTTTACCCCGCCGCACGCTCAGGCAGCCTCGGCGGCCAGTTTCTCGGCCTTGGCGAGCACCTCGTCGATGCCGCCAACCATGTAGAAGGCCGCCTCGGGCAGGTGGTCGTATTCACCGGCAACAACCGCCTTGAACGACTTGATCGTGTCTTCCAGCGGAACCTGAACACCGTCCGAGCCGGTAAAGACCTTGGCCACGTCGAAGGGCTGCGACAGGAAGCGCTGGATCTTGCGGGCACGGGCCACGGTCAGCTTGTCCTCTTCGGACAGTTCGTCCATCCCGAGGATGGCGATGATGTCCTGGAGCGACTTGTAACGCTGCAGGATCCCCTGAACGTCACGCGCCACCTGGTAGTGCTCTTCGCCCACGATCTGCGGGTCCATCAGGCGCGAGTTCGAGTCGAGCGGGTCCACGGCGGGGTAGATGCCGAGTTCCGAGATCGCACGGTTGAGAACCGTGGTCGCGTCGAGGTGCGCAAAGGTGGTTGCCGGGGCCGGGTCGGTCAGGTCGTCCGCGGGAACGTAGACGGCCTGGATCGAGGTGATCGAGCCGGCCTTGGTCGAGGTGATGCGTTCCTGCATCTGGCCCATGTCCGTAGCCAGCGTCGGCTGGTAGCCCACCGCCGAGGGGATACGGCCGAGCAGAGCCGACACCTCGGAGCCCGCCTGCGTGAAGCGGAAGATGTTGTCGACGAAGAACAGAACGTCGGTCCCGGACTGGTCGCGGAACTGTTCGGCCAGCGTCAGGCCGGTCAGGGCAACGCGGGCACGAGCACCCGGAGGCTCGTTCATCTGGCCGTAGACAAGCGCCACCTGGCTTTCCGACAGGTTGTCGGGCTTGATGACGTTGGATTCGATCATCTCGTGATACAGGTCGTTGCCCTCACGGGTCCGTTCACCAACACCGGCGAACACGGAGAAGCCCGAGTGCACCTTTGCGATGTTGTTGATCAGTTCCATGATGAGAACGGTCTTGCCCACGCCGGCGCCGCCGAAGAGGCCGATCTTGCCGCCCTTCGAGTAGGGCGCCAGCAGGTCGATGACCTTGATGCCGGTGACGAGGATTTCCGATTCCGTCGACTGCTCCTGGAAGGCAGGGGCTTCGGCGTGGATCGGACGGTATTCGTCGGCCTCGATCGGCTCACCTTCGTCCACCGGCTCGCCGATGACGTTCAGGATGCGGCCCAGGGTTGCGTTGCCGACCGGCACCGAGATCGGCGCGCCGGTGTCGGTCACGGCCTGGCCGCGAACCAGACCTTCGGTCGCGTCCATCGCGATGGTGCGGACGGTGTTCTCACCAAGGTGCTGGGCCACTTCCAGCACCAGCTTCTTGCCGTTGTTGTCGGTGGTCAGAGCGTTCAGAATTGCCGGCAGGTCGTCGTCGAACTGAACGTCGACCACGGCGCCAATCACCTGGGTGATCTTGCCTTGTGCATTTGCCATGTGGTTTCTCCGGAAGTCTTTAGAGCGCCTCGGCGCCCGAGATGATTTCGATCAGTTCGTTGGTGATGACGGCCTGACGCGAGCGGTTGTATTCGATGGTCAGCTTGTCGATCATCTCGCCTGCGTTGCGGGTCGCGTTGTCCATTGCGGACATCCGGGCCCCCTGTTCCGACGCGCCGTTTTCCAGCAGAGCCGCGAAAATCTGCGTCGCGACACCGCGCGGCAGCAGATCGGCGAGGATCGATTCCTCGTCGGGCTCGTAGTCGTAGAGCGTGCTTTCGCCCGCATCGTCCGACCCTTCGCTTTCATAGGCGGCGGGAATGATCTGCTGAGCCGTCGGGATCTGTGCGATGACAGACCGGAACTCTGCGTAGAAGATCGTCGCCACGTCGAATTCGCCACCGTCGAACCGGGCCAGCACATCGCGGGCGATGTCCTGGGCATTGCCGTAGCCGATGCGCTTGACCTCGGAGAGGTCGACGTGTCCCACGAAGAGATCGCCATAATCGCGCTTGAGTTGCTCGCGGCCCTTCTTGCCGACGGTCAGGATCTTGACCGTCTTGCCGTCCGCCTTGAGCTTTTCGGCATGGCTCTTTGCCAGCTTCACGATGTTGGTGTTGAAGCCGCCGCAAAGCCCCCGCTCGGAGGTCATGACCACCAGCAGGTGCACGTCCGACTGGCCGGTCCCCGCCAGAAGGCGGGGAGCAGCATCACTGTCACCGACCGACGCGGCCAACGACGCCATCACACCGTTGAAGCGTTCCGCGTAGGGGCGGGCCGCCTCGGCCGCATCCTGGGCGCGGCGCAGTTTTGCTGCCGCGACCATCTGCATGGCCTTGGTGATCTTGCGGGTCGATTTGACCGACGCGATCCTGGTTTTTAAGTCCTTCAGGTTGGGCATCTGATGATCCCCTTACGAGAAGTCGGCGGCGTATTCGTCGAGAACCGCTTTGATCTTGGCTTCGTTGTCACCCTTGATCTTGGGATCTTCGTTGGTGATCCAATCCAGCAGATCCTGGTGCTTGCCACGGACATGGGCCAGCAGGCCCTTCTCGAAACGGCCCACGTCGGAGACGGCGACCTTGTCGAGATAGCCCAGCGTACCGGCGCAGATCACGACGACGATTTCGGCGTTGGTCAGCGGCGAATACTGCGGCTGTTTCATCAGCTCGGTCAGGCGCGAACCACGGTTCAGCAGCTGCTGGGTGGCGGCGTCGAGGTCGGAGCCGAACTGCGCGAAGGCGGCCATCTCGCGGTACTGCGCGAGCGACAGCTTAATCGGGCCGGCGACAGACTTCATCGAGTTGGTCTGAGCGGACGAACCGACGCGCGACACCGACAGACCGGTGTTCACGGCGGGGCGGATACCCTGGTAGAACAGTTCGGTTTCCAGGAAGATCTGGCCGTCGGTGATCGAGATCACGTTGGTCGGGATAAAGGCCGACACGTCGCCGCCCTGGGTTTCGATGATCGGCAGCGCGGTCAGCGAGCCGGCACCGTTGTCCTCGTTCAGCTTTGCAGACCGCTCCAGCAGGCGCGAGTGGAGGTAGAAAACGTCACCCGGGTAAGCTTCGCGGCCCGGCGGGCGGCGCAGCAGCAGGGACATCTGGCGGTAGGACACGGCCTGCTTGGACAGGTCATCGTAGATGATCAGCGCGTGCTTGCCATTGTCGCGGAAGTACTCGGCCATCGCGGTCGCGGCGTAGGGCGCCAGGAACTGCATCGGGGCCGGGTCCGAGGCGGTGGCGGCAACGACGATCGAGTAGTCGATGGCGCCGGTCTCTTCCAGCTTTTTCACCAGCTGAGCCACGGTCGACCGCTTTTGGCCGATGGCGACGTAGACGCAGTACAGCTTTTCCGAGTCGTCCTTGGCCGCGTCGTTGTAGGTCTTCTGGTTCAGGATCGCGTCGAGCGCGACCGCGGTCTTGCCGGTCTGACGGTCGCCGATGATCAGCTCACGCTGGCCACGGCCGATCGGGATCATGGCGTCGACGGCCTTGAGGCCGGTCGCCATCGGCTCATGCACCGATTTACGCGGGATGATGCCCGGCGCCTTGACGTCCGCAACGCGGGTTTCCGATGCGTTGATCGGTCCCTTGCCGTCCAGCGGGTTGCCGAGGCCGTCAACGACGCGCCCTAGCAGCTCGTTGCCTGCGGGCACCGACACAATGGAGTTCGTGCGCTTGACGGTGTCGCCTTCCTTGATGTCCCGGTCGGAACCGAAGATCACGATACCGACGTTGTCGGTTTCCAGGTTCAGCGCCATGCCCATGATGCCGCCGGGGAACTCGACCATTTCACCCGCCTGGATGTTGTCGAGGCCGTAGACACGGGCGATACCGTCACCGACCGAGAGCACGCGACCGATCTCGGCAACTTCGGCATCCTGGCCGAAGTTCTTGATCTGGTCCTTCAGGATCGCAGAAATCTCTGCAGCTTGGATACCCATTTATCCGACCTCTTTCATTGCATTCTGGAGGGAGTCGAGCTTCGAACGGATCGAAGTGTCGATCATCTTCGAGCCCACCTTGACGACGAGACCCCCGATGAGGCTTTCATCGACGGTCGCACTGATCTTAACATCTTTGCCGACCTTTGCCTTCAGCGCATCCGCGAGCTGTGCCGCCTGCGCATCGGTCAGGGCCTGGGCCGAGGTCACTTCGGCGGTCACTTCGCCCTTTTCGACCGCGATCATCTCGCGCAGGCGGGTCACCATCTGCGGGACCACGAAAAGGCGACGCTTGGAGGCCATGAGACCCAGCACGTTGGTCATGGCCGGCATCAGGCCCATCTTGGAGGCGACGGCCTTGATGGCGGCGCCCTGCGCATCGCGCGAGTAGACGGGGTTGACCAGGAGATCCCGCAGGTCTGCGCTTTCAGCCAGCGCAGCAGAGAGATCATCCAGGTTGCCTTCGAGCGCGGGAAGCTCGCCGGCCTCCTTCACGATCTCGAAGACGGCGGTGGCATAGCGCTCTGCGATGCCGGAGGAAATCGATGCTGAGTCAGACACGTCCACCCTTCCGATAGTAAGCCACCAAGATACGCGCGCCCCGGGCCGGGGCGGCGTCTGGCAGCGTTTCCTTACCTTGACTGGCGTCAAAGCAATCAAATCGTGGCGGATGTAGCAGAGCCTCCCCCACCTCGCAACATGCTTAGGAAAGATAAACGCTTGCGCTAAATGTATTGTTTTCAATTGCTTGGCAAAAACGCCTCTTTTAGTGCGACCTTTCGTGCCCTGCCAAGGTGCCTCAAAGCCACAGTTTTTGCTGCAAATGCACGATTCCCGGGCAGTTTTGGGCGCCTCTGACCGCATTTGCCGCAGGTCAGAGAGCCTTTTGACCCAGAAATGGGCCAGACGGGTCAGAATCCGGTTCCAGCCTCCCTCTTCTGACGGGATCTCAGACCGGTTTGGCCTTGCCCGCCGGGCTGAGCACCTCCAGCGGGTTGAGAACCTTGGCGGCCTCTCCCACTCCGCGGCGGGACGGCGGGTGCCGCTTGGAGGCCTCGACCATCATGACGCCCCCCGCGGTCACGGGCACCGCGCGGCCCATGCGCTCCCAGACCGGTCCGGTCTTCATCCAGAACCGGCGGGTCGATGGCGGCTGGTACAGGACCGAGACATGTGCCTCGGGGACGAAATCATGGCGCTTCAGCTGTGCTTCCAGTTGGCCCAGAGAATAGGGGCGGCCATAGCCGAACGGCGTGTGGTCCGCGCGCGCCCAGATTCCGGCCCGGTTCGGCAGGATGAAAAGCGCCCGGCCCCCCGGCCCCAGCACACGATACGCCTCGTCCAGCAGGTCCGAGGGCCGTTCAGAGGTTTCCAGCCCATGCATCAGAATCAGCCGGTCGGTGTGTCCCGTCTCCAGCGGCCAGAGCGTCTCTTCGCTGAGCACCGAGACATTGGGCATTCCGGCGGGCCAGGTCATGACCCCCTGCGGCGCGGGCATCAGGGCGACAACCCGGCGCGACTCCTTCAGGTAGGGGCGCAGCATGGGCACGGCGAACCCGTAGCCCACCACGGTCTGGCCCTGCGTCTCGGGCCAGAATTGCTGGACCTGGGTGCGCAGTATCTTTTGCGCCGCGCGCCCCAGCGCACTGCGGTAGTAGAAATCGCGCAACACCTGCACATCCAGATGCATTGATACCCCAGCCCTGATGCGCCACTCTGACGTTGAGCGCATCCTGACAAAGCCGCGAAGGAAAGACCATGCCCCTCGACATCGTGACCGTCCCCTGCCTCAAGGACAACTACGCCTATCTTGTCCACGGCCCCGACGGCGTGGCCCTCATCGACGCCCCCGAGGCCGGCCCAATTATCGAGGCGCTGGAGGCGCGCGGCTGGTCGCTGGGCGTCATCATGATCACGCACCATCATCACGACCACGTCGACGGGGTTGCCGAACTGCGCGAGAAATACGGCTGCCCGGTCATGGGACCAAAGGCCGAAGAGGGCAAATTGCCAAAACTGGACATGGCGCTGGAGCCCGGTTTCTCTGGCGGCACCGGCGAGGGACGCTGCGAGGTGATCGCCGTTCCGGGTCATACGCTGGGGCATATCGCCTATTATTACCCCGAGGGCGGCGCCGTCTTTACCGCCGACAGCCTGATGGCGCTGGGATGCGGCCGCGTCTTTGAAGGCACGCCTCAGATGATGTGGGATAGTCTGGAAAAGCTGGCCTCTTTGCCGCCGGAAACCGTGGTATACTCGGGGCATGAATACACCTCGGCCAACGCGGCCTTCGCGCTGACCATTGAACCGGAGAACGAAACCCTTATCTCTCGAAAGCGGGAGATCGACGCAGCCCGCGCCGAAGGGCGGCCCACCGCACAGGTGCCGCTGTCGGTCGAACTTGAAACAAATCCCTTCCTCCGTGCCACCACCGACAGCGTGAAATTGGCCGTCGGCCTGCCGGGCGGAACGGATGCAGAGGTCTTTGCAGAGGTGCGCGCGCGCAAGGACCGGTTCTGATCACGCACACGGCAGGTTTCGCCCGTTTGTCCAAAAGTGATGCAGGAACCTTGAGAAAAAACTTGAAGAGTGGCCGCAATCGACCAAACTTTAACACTATGAGGCAATGCTGATCCTCACGGATCGGCGCAGACAAGAGGAGCACTCCCGTGCCTTCATTCTCGAACACACTTGAGCAGGCAATTCACTCGGCGCTGGCGTTGGCGAACTCTCGCAGCCATGAATTCGCCACGCTTGAACACCTTCTTCTTGCGCTGATCGACGAACCGGATGCCTCCCGCGTGATGAAGGCCTGCTCGGTCGATACCGAGGAGCTGCGCACCACGCTGGTCGAATTCATCGACGACGATCTGTCGAACCTCGTGACCGATGTCGAAGGGTCCGAGGCGGTGCCGACCGCGGCCTTCCAGCGGGTCATCCAGCGCGCGGCGATCCACGTCCAGTCCTCGGGCCGGACCGAAGTGACCGGCGCCAACGTCCTGGTCGCGATCTTCGCCGAACGCGAATCGAATGCCGCCTACTTCCTGCAGGAACAGGACATGACGCGCTACGACGCGGTGAATTTCATCGCCCACGGCGTCGCCAAGAACCCCGCCTACGGCGAGGCGCGGCCCGTCCAGGGCGCCACCGAGGCCGAGGAAGAAACCCAGCAGGCAGAGGCCGCAGCGCCCGGCTCGGACAAGGAATCGGCACTCGCGAAATATTGCGTCGACCTGAACGCCAAATCGCGTGACGGGGAGGTGGATCCGCTGATCGGCCGCAATGCCGAGGTCGAGCGCTGCATTCAGGTGCTCTGCCGTCGGCGCAAGAACAACCCGCTGCTGGTCGGTGATCCCGGCGTGGGCAAGACCGCCATAGCCGAGGGGCTGGCACGCAAGATCGTCTCGGGCGAAGTCCCAGAGGTTCTCTCCGAGGCGACCATCTATTCGCTCGACATGGGCGCGCTGCTGGCCGGCACGCGGTATCGCGGCGACTTCGAGGAACGCCTCAAGGCCGTCGTGCAGGAGCTTGAGGAACATCCCGACGCGGTGCTCTTCATCGACGAGATCCATACCGTGATCGGCGCCGGGGCCACCTCGGGCGGCGCGATGGACGCCTCCAACCTGCTGAAGCCCGCGCTTCAGGGCGGCAAGCTGCGCACGATGGGATCGACCACCTACAAGGAGTTCCGCCAGCATTTCGAAAAGGACCGCGCATTGTCGCGCCGGTTCCAGAAGATCGACGTCAACGAGCCTTCGGTCGACGACACGGTGAAGATCCTCAAGGGTCTGAAGCCCTATTTCGAGGAGCATCACAGCGTCAAATACACCGGCGACGCGATCAAGACCGCCGTCGAACTCTCGGCGCGCTACATCAACGACCGCAAGCTGCCGGACAAGGCCATCGACGTGATCGACGAGGCCGGTGCGGCGCAGCATCTGGTCGCCGCCTCCAAGCGGCGCAAGTCCATCGGCACCAAGGAGATCGAGGAAGTCGTGGCCAAGATCGCCCGCATTCCCCCGAAAAACGTCTCCAAGGACGACGCCGAGGTGCTCAAGGACCTGGAAAACACGCTCAAGCGCGTGGTCTTCGGCCAGGATGCCGCCATTACGGCGCTGTCGTCGGCGATCAAGCTGGCCCGCGCCGGACTGCGCGAACCGGAAAAGCCCATCGGCAACTACCTGTTCGCAGGCCCGACCGGCGTCGGCAAGACCGAGGTGGCCAAGCAGCTGGCGGATACGCTGGGCGTGGAACTGCTGCGTTTCGACATGTCGGAGTACATGGAGAAACACGCGGTCAGCCGCCTGATCGGTGCGCCTCCGGGCTATGTCGGCTTTGACCAGGGCGGTCAGCTGACCGACGGCGTCGACCAGCACCCGCACTGCGTGCTGCTGCTGGACGAGATCGAGAAGGCGCACCCGGATGTCTACAACATCCTGTTGCAGGTCATGGACCACGGCTCGCTGACCGATCACAACGGGCGCACGGTGGATTTCCGCAACGTGATCCTGATCATGACCTCGAACGCTGGGGCGACCGAACAGGCCAAGGCGGCCATCGGCTTTGGCCGCGACCGCCGCGAGGGCGAGGACACGGCCGCGATCGAGCGGACCTTCACGCCGGAATTCCGCAACCGCCTGGACGCGGTGATCAGCTTTGCGCCGCTGCCCAAGGACACGATCCTGCAGGTTGTCGAGAAGTTCGTGCTGCAGCTTGAGGCGCAGTTGATGGATCGCAACGTGACCATCGAACTGACCAAGCCCGCCGCAGAATGGCTGGCGGACAAGGGCTACGACGACAAGATGGGCGCCCGCCCGTTGGGCCGCGTGATCCAGGAGCACATCAAGAAGCCGCTGGCCGAGGAGCTCCTCTTTGGCAAGCTGACCAAAGGTGGAATCGTCAAGGTCTCGGTCCGCGACGGAGAGCTCTTCCTCGACCTCAGCGGTCCGGACAACCCGCGCCTCGGCTCCAAGAAGCCGCCGCTTCTGACCGCGGAATGACCTTTGCGCGCGCCGCCACCGCGGCCGCGCTGGCCCTGATCTCCTCCGCCCCGCCTGCCGGGGCGGAGGATTTTAGCCTTGCGGTGCCGCTGGACTGCACGCTGGGCGAAACCTGCTTCATCGAGGATTACGTCGACAACGACACCGCCCAGGGGCGCCACAGGGATTTCGCCTGCGGCATCAATTCGCGTGACGGGCACAAGGGCACGGATTTCGCCCTGCTCGACTTCGGCGCCATCGGTGAGGGCGTGTCGGTGCTGGCCGCAGCGCCCGGCGTGGTCAAGCGCATCCGGGATTCGATGCCCGATGATCGGCTGATGCGCGGCGTCACCTCGGAAAACGCCTGCGGCAACGCGGTGCTGGTCGATCACGGCGAAGGCTGGCAGACGCTCTATTGCCACTTGCGACGGGGCTCTGTCTCGGTCGCGCCCGGTGACCTGGTACAGCCCGGTGATCCCCTGGGCTTCGTCGGCCTGTCGGGCCAGACAAATCACCCCCATGTGCACCTGACCCTCTTGCGCCAAGGCAAGGTGGTCGACCCCTTCCGCCCCGAGGCCACGGGCACCTGTGGCGATCCCGGCCCGACCCTTTGGGCCGAGCCGCCCGCCTACACCAGCACCGGGCTCGTCACCGCCGGTTTCTCGGATGCGGTGCCGACATTACGGGCCGTGGGCGACGGCTCTGCCCGGCGCGAAACGCTGCCCCCGGACGCGGCACTGGTCGTCTATGCGCACGCAGGATATGCCCACCCCGGCGACGTCCTGACGATTTCAGCGGAAGGCCCTGCCGGAACGGAACTGTTTCGCCGGGCCATCACGCTCGACAGCGACCGGGCCAGCCAGATGCGCGCCCTGGGCCGCAAGGCGCCGCCCACGGGCTGGCCAGCCGGCGAGTACCTCGGCCGCGCCAGGCTGACCCGCGACGGCACGGTGATCGCACACCGGTTCGCGCATGTGACCGTCACGAATTGAGCGCAACGCAAGCGCGTTGCAACGCGCTTGGCCGCCCGGTGATCAGCGTTCCGTCAGTTTCAGCTCGATACGCCGGTTCCTGGCGCGCGCCTCTGGCGTATCCGCCGGGTCGATCGGCTGGAACTCGCCAAAGCCGTTGGCCGACAGCCGGTTTGGCGGAATGCCGTAATTGTCGATCATGTCGCGCACCACCGACAGCGCCCGCGCCTGGCTGAGCTCCCAGTTGTCCGCAAAGTCGCCGCCCGGTCGGATCTTCTGGCTGTCGGTGTGACCGTCCACCCGGATCACCCAGTCGATGCCCTTGGGAATATCCTCGGAGATGTCGAACAGGATCTGGGCGACCTTCTCGATCTCGCGGCGTCCCGCCGCCGACAGATCGGCCGAACCGACCTCGAACAGGACCTCTGACGAGAACACGAAACGGTCGCCCTCGATCCGGATGCCCTCGCGGTCCCCGACAACCGACCGCAGCTTGCCGAAAAACTCGGACCGGTAGCTTTCCAGGTCCTTCTTCTCGGCTTCCAGCCGCTTGGCCCGCTCCTCTTCCAGTTTGCGCTTTTCCTCTTCGGCCTTGCGGCGCGCCTCTTCGGCCAGGCGGCGGCGGCGTTCTTCCTGTGCCACCCGGGCAATTGCCGCGTTCAGTTCCGACCCGAGGTTCTGCAGCCGAACCTCTGCCGCCGCGTCGCGGGCCTTGGAATCGTCCAGCAGCGCCTGCAAATCGCTCAACTGGCGGCGCAGTTCAGCCACGTTCTGGTTCAGCGCCTCGACCTGCAGTTCCGCCTTGGTCGCACGCTCCTCTGTCTGGGCCAGCTTCTCGCGCGCCGTGTTCAGCAGGATCTGGCGTTCTTCCACCTCGTCCAGGCGTGCCTCCAGCTTGACCTCTGCCGCCTCCTGCGCCGCCAGCGCCGAGGCAAGCCGGTCCCGCGTTTCCGCGACGGTGGTCTCGGCGGCCATGCGCGCGGCCAGCGCGGCGGCCAGCTTTTCCTCCAGCGTGCGGGTATCGTCGCTCTGCTCGGCAGCCCGGGCCTCGGCCTCCGCCAATTGCTGGCGCAACTCCGCGATCACCGCGTCGCGCCGCGCGTCGCGAGACCGCAGGGCCTCAAGCTCGGCCGAGATCCGGTCGATCCGGCCCTTGAGCAGGTCCAGTTCCGCGTCCCTGGCCGCGCCTCGGCCATCGGCCTCCGCCAAACGGCGGCCAAGATCGGCGTTCTCGGCTTCGAGCGAGATGACACGGGTCAGCCCCTGCGCCGCGCGCGCCTGCGCGGCCTCCAGCCGGGTGCGCACCTGCGCCAGTTCCCCGCGCAAGACCTCCAGTTCGGCGGCCTCGGCGGTGCGGTCCTCGGCCCGGGCTTCGGCCTGCGCAAGATCCTGCTGCAGCCGCGCCATCTGGGCGTCGCGCTCTGTTGCCCGCGCGCGCGCCGCGTCGAGGTCCGCCGACAAGCGCGTGTTCGTCGCCTGCAACGCGGCAACTTCGGCATCCTGTTCCGCCGCTTCGCCGCCCAGCCGGGCCAGGCGCGCAGACAAATCCGCATTCTCAGTTTGCAGGCGGTCGATCCGGTCGCCACGGTCCTCGACCCTCTTCAGGGCTGAATCCAGCTGCGCCTGGACCTGGGCAACCTGGCCGCGCAGCCCTTCGATCAACTCGGTCCGTTCGGCCACACGTCCCTGCGCCTGGGCCAGCTGCGCCTCCAGCGCCGCCACCTGGTCCTGCAAAGAGGCCACTGCGCCCCGCGCATCGCCCACATCGCCGCGCGCACGGGTCAGTGCCGCGTCCAGCCGGTCACGCTCTGCCCGGAGTTCCTTGAGGGCTGCGGCGCGGTCATCGGCCTGCCCCTCGGCCACCGACAGGTCTGAAACCAGGGATTCGTTGCGGGCCTGCAGCGCCTCCAATTCGGTCCGAAGCGCCTCTGCCTCGGCCAGCCGCGCCAGCGCCTGCGCCAGTTGCGCGGAAAGATCTGTCAGTCGCGAGGACCGCGCTGCAGCCTCTGCTTGTGCGTCCTTCAGGGCACGCTCGGCCAGGGTGCGCGCCGCCGATTCACGTGCCAGCGCCTGTTCGGCATCGCGCTGCGCCTTGAGCGCCTCGGTCAGGTCGCCGCGCAGCCCCGCAAGGCGGCTGTCGGTCTGGGCCCCCTGCGCCCGCGCATCGGCCAGCGTTTCCTCAAGTTCGGAAATCCGCGCCAGCGCCGCGTCGATGCGGCTTTGCAGGGCGCGGGCCTCACGCTCGCCATCGGCAAGCGCCACGGCCAGTTCCTCGTTCAGCTTGGCCTCGTCCTGACGGGCTTGCGACAGGGCCGCTTCCAGTTCGGTGATACGGGCCAGTGCCGCATCGACCTGGGTCTGCAGCGTTGCGGGCGGTGCCTCGGTGGGGCCAAGCCCGGCGGTCAATTTTTCACCGGCCTTGGCGGCCTCGTCGAGGTCGGCCTCCAGCCGGGCGATCCGCGCGGTCGCCTCGTCGATACGCGCCTTGAGCCGCTGCGCCTCCAGCGCGCTTTCATCCTTGAGGTCCGCCAGTTGCGCGTTCAGGCGGGTTTCGTTTCGGCGCGCCTCGGCCAGTTGCGCCTCCAGCGCGTCGATCCGCGATTGCAGGTCGTCTCCCTGTTGTTTTCCGGCCAGCAACGCCGCCGCCAGTTGCGCGTTCAGGTCCTTTTCCGCCTCGCGTGCCGCTGCCAGCAGGGTCAGGGTCTCCTCGGCGCGGGCCCGTTCCTGTTCCAGCGCCAGCGTCATGGCGGTCAGTGCGGCATCCGCCTCTTCCAGCCGTTTGCGCAGGGCGGCGGCGGCCTCGGCCTCGGCCAGCTTGGCCTGTTCCTCTTCGGTCAGGGCCTTTTCGGCCTCGTCGAGATCGGCGGTCAGCGTGGCAATGCGCGCGTCACGGTCGGCGTTGCGGGCACGCAGATCGGTGATCAGCGCCTCCATCGCCTCGCGCCGGGCGGCGGCCAGCCGGGCTGCCTCGGCCTGTTCGTCGATCTCGGTCCGGGCCGTGGCCAGCGCGGCGGTCAGCGCATCGCGTTCATCGGCCAGTTCGTCGCGTTCCTCTGCCAGGGCGTCGCGGGCGACGGTCAGGTCCTGCACCTCGTCGCGCGCCTCATCCCGTTCCAGCAAAAGGGTGGCAACCCGTTCCTCGAAGGTTGCGATGCGCGTGGCGGCGGCGGCAAGTTGATCGGCCTGACGGTCGCGGGTCGCGGTCAGACTGTCGATGATGGTCTGCTGTTCGGCCAGTTGCAGGTCCCGGTCGCTGAGAGTCGAGGTCATGCGGCCAAGCTCGGTCTCCAGCCGGGTTGCGCGGGTCCGTTCGACGCCCAGCGCCTTGGACAGGGCGCTGAGTTCCGCGCTGAGCGTGTCGAGTTCGGTTTCCTGCCCCGAGATCGTCTCGTTCAGGACGAATTGCATGACCATGAAGATCGACAGGACAAAGGTCAGGACCAGCAGAAGCCCCGTCATCGCATCCACGAAGCCCGGCCAGATCGAGGCCTGAAAGCGCGCACCCGTGCGTCGCGACAGGGCCATGCGTCACCCGTCCCCGCGGGGCCGGATGTTGCGCGTCGTCCCCAGCGAGCGTGAGAGCGCCGCAAGGTCGGTCCGCAGTTCGGCCATGCTTTCCTGCCGGCCCGCGCTGATTTCCTCGAGGATGCGCAGCATCTGCACGTCGATGGACCGCAGCCGCATCCGGCTTTCGGCGTCCAGCCCCTCGTCGGTCTCCTTTTCGCGGATCGCCTGGGCCAGCAGTTCCTGCCCCTCGGCAATACGCGCCAACGACGAGGCCGAAGGCGAGGTCGCCTCGATCCGCTCGGTCAGGCGTTCGACGCTGTCGGCCAATTGTGCCAGCCGGGTATCGACCTCGGACCGGCCCTGTTCGGCTTCGGCGAACAGGTATTGCAGGCGGTCCATCTGCTCGGCCATCTGGTCCAGCACAAGACCCGCCGGGCCAAGGTCCGGCCCCTCGCCATCGTGCGAAAAACCCAGCCGCGTGATCGAGGAAAGCCATTCCTCAAGCTCGCGGTAAAAGCGGTTCTGACCGTGGCCCGCGAACAATTCCAGCAGGCCGACGACCAGCGAACAGGCCAGGCCCAGCAGCGAACTGGCAAAGGCCACGCCCATACCGCCAAGCTGGCCTTCCAGCCCCGACATCAGGCGGGCAAAGGCGGCGGTGCCGCTTTCCCCCTCTTGCGGCGCCAGGCTCTGGATTGTCTCGACCAGCGCCGGCACGACGGTGGCCAGGCCGTAAAACGTGCCCAGCAGGCCAAGGAAAATCAGCAGCGAAACGATATAGCGGGTGATCTCGCGCGCCTCGTCGATCCGCTGCGCCACGGAGTCGAGGATCGACCGGGTCGAGGTCGCCGTGATCTGCATCCGCTTGTCCCGACGCGACCGCAAGAGCGCGGCCAGAGGCGCCAGCAGCCGCGGCGGCGTGGCGCGCACGCCTTGGTCGCCGCGCGCCGTGAACCGTTCGATCCAGCGCACGGACACCATCAGTTGCGCCACCTGCCAGAAACAGGCCAGCACACCGACGACAAAGACGACCAGGATGAAACCGTTCAGATAGGGGTTCGACTGGAACACCGGCAGAACGCGCGGCAGGGCCAGAAACCCGCCAAAGCCGGACAAGCCCAGCACCGCCAGCATGAGGATCACCTGACGGAAGGGCTGACTGAAATGTGGCTCGGCCTCGAGGTCGGGCTGATCCATCGGACACCTGACGCTTGTTCTCTTGTGCTATACCTAGGGGTTTAAGGCCACAGAGCCAAGAAGTTATGAACAATTCCGCGCCTATGCCCCGGAAAACCCGCGCTTTGGGCAACAGTCAGCCTGCCTCGGTGAAAAGCCCCGAGACAAAGACCTCGTAAAGGGCGATCTGCCGGGGCAGCGCCTCTTTCTCGCGGACGGTCTTGGACAGGATGATCGCCCCGTCCACCAGCACGACCAGCATGTCGGCCAGAGCCTCCAGGTCGATCTCCTGCCGAAGCGGGCGACCGCGCGCAATCTCGGCCAGGCGGGCATGGAACCGACGCCGCCAGCTCAACAGGTTCTGCTGGGCGAGGTCATGGACCGTCTGGGTGAACAGCCGCTCCTGGAAACAGGTCGCCGCGATCAGACAGCCAGGATGCACGTCCGGCAGTGCCTCCATCTGTGCGCGCAGCAGCCGCAGAAAGGCCAGGAACTGCCCCAGCGGGTCCTCGCTCTGCTCGGCGGCGCGGGCGAAAAGCTCGTCCAGCCAGGCCTCCTCCGCGCCCAGATGGCGTTTCAGGATGGCCTCGATCAGCGCGCTCTTGTCCTTGAAGTGGTAAAAGAACCCGCCTTTGGTGATGCCCACCTCGGCGATCAGCTCCTCGATCGACGTGGCGGCAAAGCCCTTGTCCAGGATCGCCATCTCGGCAGCGGTCAGCAGGCGGTCGCGGGTGGTTTCGGTGCTGCGCGGCTTGATGAAGGACATCGGTCGGCTCCTTTCCCCCGAACTTACCGCAAGGGACCGCCTGCGTCACTGTACCCCAAGTACAGTAGACCGACCGTCCTGCCACGGGCAGGCTTTGACCATCCCCGGACAGCCCCGAAAGGAGACCGGCCATGCCTCCCCTCTTTCCCCAGCACCCCGATGGCCTGCCCTGGTTCACCGAGGGTGGCACCGAGACCGAGCTTATGTTTCGCCACGGCTTCGAATTCGATCATTTCTGCGCCTTCACCCTGCTGGACAATCCACGCGCCATGCAGGTCACGCACGACATGTACCGCCGCCTGCTGGACCGGATCGCCGCCTCTGGCGGCTGCGCGCTGCTCGCCGGGCTGGACTATCGCGCCAGCGCCGACTGGGCCGGGCTGGTAGGCTACGACAGCGCCGCGCTGGAAGAGATCCAGTTGCGCAACATCGCCTTCCTGCGCGAGGTCAGCGCGCCCTACAAGGGCCAGATCCCCGAGATCCGCATCGCCGGCATTCTGGGGCCGCGCGGCGACGCCTATGCTCTCAACCGCGCCATCACGGCGGATGAGGCCGAGGACTACCACGCGCAACAGATCACCACCTATGCCCGCGACGGTGTCGACCTGATCTGGGCCGCGACGATCAACAACGTGCCCGAGGCGGTGGGCATCTCGCGCGCCGCCGCAACCGCCGGCATCCCGGTCAACATTTCCTTCACCCTGACCGAGGATCACCGCCTGCGCGCCGGACCCAGCCTGGCCGATGCGGTGGTCCAGACGGATGCCCACAGCGGCCCGGACGCGCAGCCCGACAGCTACGGTGTGAACTGTTCCCACCCGCTGGAATTCGAACCGGCGCTGGAGGCGGGCGCCTGGCAGGACCGCCTGCGCAGCTTTCGCCCCAATGCCGCCGCGATGGACAAGATCGCGCTTTGCAAGCTCAACCACCTCGAAGAAGGCGACCCGCAGGAACTCGGCCAACAGATGGGCGACCTCGCACGCCGCTTTCCGCAGGCCGACATCTGGGGCGGGTGCTGCGGCAGCTGGGACCGCCACCTCGCCCTGATCGCCCCCGCCGTCATGCAGGCGCGCCGCCTGGCGTCCTGACCCGCAGGCGCGGCTTCTTCTTTGTAAAAATACCCCTGGGGGGGCAAGGCCGAAGGCCGAGGCGGGCAGCGCCCCCTGCCCCTGCTAGTCGCCCCGCGACAAGGCCTTTACCTCGCGCACCAGCCAGTGCAGATCCGCGTCCGGCACGCCGATCTCGTCCAGGTGGGCGGCGGTGTTATACAGGTATTCCGTGTTCGGCCCGCGCCCACCATGCGCCCGCGCGATGATGCGCGCCTGTTCTTCCAGCGCCAGGTGGCAATACTGGACGTGATGCGGGTCGATCACATAGGCCACCGCCTCGACGTGTCGCCCGTCGGTCAGGCTCAGTTCCAGCCTCTTTTCCAGGTAGGCGGAGGAAACCAGCTCGCGTTCGCGCAGATAGGCCAGCGTCTCTTCCTCGCTGCCCGGCGCGGCGCGCAGGGCCAGCCCGTCGCAGCAGGCGTCTTCCTGTTCGTCCAGGGCCAGCACCAGCCCCGGCTTTTCCTCAGTGCCGCGATGGTGGATCGAATACATGCAGAAACTGCGCGCATAGCCGTGCAGGCGGGCCTGCACCCGCTCCGCTACCGGGAACCCCGGGTTCCAAAGAAGTGAGGCGTATCCGAACACCCAAAGCGTCATCATTCTGGTCCTTCCCGCTGAGGGCCTGTAAACACGATCGGGTGCGGCAGGAAAAGGGGGGCGCGCGTGGCACGTTGGATCTTTGCCGTGACCTTGGCGCTGGGGCTGGCTTGGTCGGGCCTCTGGCTGACCTCCTCCTGGGCCCTGAAAGCGGACATCGCCGACTGGTTCGAGGCGCGCCGCGCCGAGGGCTGGCAGGCCGACTATGGCTCGCTTTCCGTGCGCGGCTTTCCCAGCCGCCTGGACGCCACGTTGACCGATGTCGTGCTGATGGATACCGCGCGCGGCCTCGGCTGGCAGGGCGAGGTCTTTCAGGTCCTCGGGCTGACCTACAAACCCGGGCACCAGATCCTGGTCTGGCCCGACAGCCAGACCGTGACGCTGCCCTCGGGCGACATCATCCTTCACAGCAGCAGCTTGCGGGCCTCGCTGATCCATGACGCCGAGGGCGTTGTCCTGCGCGCCAACCTCGAAGCAGAGATGTTGCGCAAGGGCACCCTGTCGCTGGCCGACCTGCGCATGGGCCTGCTGGAGGTGCCGGGCACGCCGGGTCGCTACCGGCTCGGGATGAGCGCCGGTTTTGCAGGCACACCGGCGGACAACGGGCTGGCCCTGCGGGCAGAGGTCACCTTTGACCGCGACTGGCGGCTTGGCAGTCTTGCCGGGCCTTTGCCACAGCCGACAAAGATCGACCTGCGACAGGGCAGCTATACCACCGGCGGCGCAGAGCTGGACGCCACGGGCCTGCTGGAAATCGACGCGCAGGGGCGCCCCAGGGGGCAGTTGGCCCTGCGCGCAGGCAACTGGGGCGCGCTGGTGGACAGCGCCCGCCAGTCCGGCCTGATCCCGGCCCCGCTGGCCGACAGCCTTGTCCGCGCCGCAGAGGACAACCTCGACCTGCCCCTGAACATCGACGAGGGACAGGTGTCCCTGGGCGGCACACCCTTGGGCACGTCACCGCGCCTTCACCTGCCCTGAACGCCTGCCGCGACTGCGCCCCCTTGCGCCCCCGCGACAAGCGACAGAGACTTCGCGCATGACAGATTCCCTTTTTGCGCGGATCGACGCCGCCCGCGACGACCTGATCGCGCTGACCCAGGACCTTGTCCGCCTGCCCACGCTGAACCCGCCGGGCCGGCACTACCGCGAAATCTGCGAGCTGCTGCAACAGCGCCTCGCGGCTTCGGGCTTCGCCTGCGAGCTGATCCGGGCGACCGGTGCGCCGGGGGACAGCGACCGGTATCCGCGCTGGAACGTGATCGCCCGGCGCGAGGGCACAGACCCCGGCGACTGCGTGCATTTCAACAGCCACATCGACGTGGTCGAGGTCGGCCACGGCTGGACCCGCGATCCCTTTGGCGCCGAACTGGACGGTGACCGGATCTATGGAAGGGGCACTTGCGACATGAAGGGCGGGCTGGCCGCCTCGATCATCGCGGCGGAATGCTTCATCGCCGAGCACCCTGATTACGCCGGAGCCATCGAAATCTCGGGGACGGCGGACGAGGAAACCGGCGGCTACGGCGGTGTCGCGCACCTGGCGCACCTCGGCTATTTCTCACCCGTTCGCGTGCAGCACGTCATCATCCCGGAACCGCTCAACAAGGACCGCATCTGCCTTGGCCATCGCGGCGCCTGGTGGGCCGAGATCGAGACCAGGGGAGAAATCGCGCATGGCTCCATGCCCTTCCTCGGCGACTGCGCCGTGCGCCACATGGGCGCCGTCATGCAGGCCTTTGAGGACCGGCTGTTCCCCGCGCTGACCAAGCGCGAAACCGCCATGCCCGTCACGCCCGAGGCCGCGCGGCAATCGACACTCAACATCAACTCGGTCCACGGCGGCGAAGCGGAGCTGGAGGATTTCACCGGCCTGCCCGCCCCCAACGTGCCCGACAGTTGCCGCATGGTGATCGACCGCCGGTTCCTCGTCGAAGAGGCCTATGACGAGGTGCGCGGCGAGGTCATCTCGCTGCTCGAAGACCTCAAGGCCCGCCGCCCCCGGTTCGACTACGCGATCCGCGACATCAACCGCATCGACCCTTCGATGACCGCGCAGGACGCGCCGGTGGTGACAACGGTGGCCGAAGCCATCGCCGACGTGCTGGGACAAGCGCCGGACTACGTCGCCTCGCCCGGGTCCTACGACCAGAAACACATCGACCGCATCGGGCGGCTGCAGAACTGCATCGCCTACGGGCCGGGGGTGCTGGAACTGGCGCACAAACCCGACGAATGGGTCGGCGTGACCGATATGCTGGACAGTGCCAAGGTGATGGGCCGGGCATTGGAGAAACTATTGCTGCCCTAGGTGCAACGCCCGTGGGACGGCGGGCGGGGCGTCTTTCGCGCGCAGCGCGAAACAGCGTCCGCCCGCCGTTCACACAGCGATATTGTCGATCAACCGCACGCCCGCCAGCCAGGCCGCGACCAACAGGCGCGCGGGCCGGTCCGGCCGGTCCAGCAGCGCCAGATCGTCATTGGCCCTCAGGTCCAGGTAATCGACCTCGGTAAAGCCGGCCGCCGCCAGCCGCGCCTCTGCCTCGGGGCGCAACTCCGAGGCGACCGCCCCGGCGCGCAGCCCCTCGGCCATATCTTCCAGCGCCTCGTTCAACTCCGCCGCCCTTGCCCGCGCCATGTCGGACAACAGCAAATTGCGCGACGACATGGCCAGCCCGTCGATTTCGCGGATGGTCGGGCAACCCACGATGTCACAGGGGATATTCAGATCAGCCACCAGCCGCCGCACCACCTGCAACTGTTGCCAGTCCTTCTCGCCGAAAAAGGCCCGGTCGGCGGCGGTCTGCAACAACAGCTTTGTCACCACGGTTGCCACACCGTCGAAATGCCCGGGCCGATACGCGCCACAGAGAACATCCGTCAGGCCGGATACGGACACGCCGGTCGAAAAGCCCTGCGGATACATCTCGTCCCCGTCGGGCACAAAGATCGCGTCGACGGCAAAGCGTTCCAGCTTGCGGGCGTCGTCATGTTCGGTACGCGGGTATTTCTCGTAATCCTCGCGGCTGTTGAACTGCCTTGGATTGACAAAGATCGTCACAATCACCCGGTCGCAGCTTTCCTTGGCCGCGGCGACAAGGCTCAGGTGCCCGTCATGCAGCGCGCCCATCGTCGGCACCGCGCCGATGCTTTCCCCCGCGCGGTGCCAGCCGCCGGTCAGCTTGCGCAGCTCTGCGACGCTGCGGACGATCGGCGCAATCATGCCTTGTCCTCCGGCGCGTCGTCGCCAAAGACATGCTCGGGCGCGGGGAAGGTCCGCGCGCGCACCTCGCGGGCGTAGTCGGCAATCGCCGCCTCGCCATCCGTGCCCAACGTCGCGTAGCGTTTCACGAATTTCGCCTTGAACGCCGTGAAGAGCCCCAACATGTCGTCCACGACAAGGATCTGCCCGTCACAACCGGGCCCCGCACCGATGCCGATGGTCGGGATCGGCACAGCCTCGGTCACGGCATCCGCCAAGGACGCCGGCACCTTTTCCAGCACCACCGCAAAGGCCCCCGCCTCGGCCACGGCGCGGGCGTCGGCCATCAAGGCCTCGCCCGCCGTGCCGCGCCCCTGCACCTTGTAACCGCCCAGCGTGTTGATCGATTGCGGTGTCAGGCCGACGTGTGCCATGACCGGGATGCCGCGCTTTACCAGAAAGGCAATCGTCGGCGCCATCTCGACCCCGCCTTCCAGCTTGACCGCGCCCGCGCCCGTCTCGGCCATCAGCCGCGCGGCATTGCGGAACGCCTGGTGGGGGCTTTCCTCGTAGGAGCCAAAAGGCATGTCGATCACCATCATGGCGCTGGTGAGGCCCCGGGCCACCGCCTGGCCGTGCAGGATCATCATCTCCATCGTCACGCCCAGGGTCGAGGGCAGCCCGTGCAGCACCATGCCCACGCTGTCGCCGACCAGGACGAAATCGCAATGCGCATCCATCATCTGCGCCATCGGCGTGGTATAGGCCGTCAGGCTGACCAGCGGCGCGCCGCCCTTTCGGGCGCGGATATCCTCCGCCATCGGCACTTTCTTCTTCGCGGTTGCACTCATCGCGCGAGCCTCCTCCCTGAGCGTGGCGCAAGGACCGGGCAAGGCCCGGCGCCTCTCGCGCAACAAAGTTGCGCACCCACCTATCATTTGCTGCAGCGCAGAACCAGAGGCCATTTGCAGCCCGTGCTTGAACCGCGCCCGGCAAAGCGCAACACTCGACGCCAAAGCAACAGGGGAAACGACATGACATTCCGCCTCACCCTCGCCGCCGCCCTGCTGGGCGGGACCGCGGCGCTCGCCCAGCAGACCGATCTGACCATCGCGATCCAGCTGGAACCGCCGCACCTTGACCCCACCTCTGCTGCCGCCGGGGCCATCGACAGCGTGCTGTATTCCAACGTCTTCGAAGGATTGACACGGTTCACCGGCGATGGCGCCATCGTGCCGGCCCTGGCCCGGTCCTGGGAGATTTCCGACGACGGGCTGACCTATACCTTCCACCTTGCCGAGGGCGTCGTCTTTCACGACGGCACCGCCTTCGACGCCGAGGACGTCAAGTTCAGCATCGATCGCGCCCGGGCCGAGGACAGCACCAATGCGCAAAAAGCGCTGTTCTCCGATATCGCCGAGGTCACGGTGATCGACCCGGCCACGGTCGAGCTGACCCTGAACGCGCCCAACGGCAACCTGCTGTTCAACCTCGCCTGGGGCGATGCGGTCATGGTGGCGCCGGAAAGCATCGAGGACATCCAGCAGACCCCCATCGGCACCGGCCCGTTCCGGTTCGACGAATGGCGCAAGGGCGACAGCGTCCACCTCGTGCAGAATGCCGATTACTGGGGCGACACGCCCCACCTGACCGAGGCGACCTTCAAGTTCATCTCGGACCCGACCGCCGCCTTTGCCGCAATGATGGCGCAGGACATCGACGTGTTTTCCGGCTATCCCGCGCCCGAAAACCTGCCCCAGTTCCAGGCCGACGCGCGATTCCAGGTGTTGCTGGGCTCGTCCGAGGGTGAGACCATCCTGGCGATGAACAACAAGCAACCGCCCTTCGACGATCCCCGCGTGCGCGAGGCGGTGGCCCATGCCATCGACCGGCAGGCGATCATCGACGGCGCCATGTTCGGCCTTGGCACGCCCATCGGGACGCATTTCGCGCCCCACAACCCCGATTACGTCGACCTGACCGGCCTGTCGCCCTATGACCCGGACCGGGCGCGCACGCTGCTGGTGGACGCGGGGTATGCCGAGGGTTTCAAGACCACACTGAAACTGCCGCCCCCCTCTTATGCCCGTCGCGGCGGCGAGATCATCGCCGCCCAGCTGCGCAATGTCGGGATCGAGGCAGAGATCACCAACCTGGAATGGGCGCAATGGCTGGAAGAAGTGTTCAAGGGCAAGGGGTTTGGCCTGACCATCGTCAGCCATACCGAGCCCCTGGACATCGGCATCTACGCCCGGCCCGACTACTACTTCCAGTATGACAGCGCCGAGTTCCAGGCCCTGATGAAAACCCTGAACGCCACCACCGATCCATCGGCACGGTCGGACATGCTGGCCGAGGCCCAGACGCTGATCGCCAAGGATTACGTCAACGGCTTCCTGTTCCAGCTGGCTTTCCCCACCGTCGCCGACGCCCGGATCGAGGGTCTTTGGACCAACCAGCCGACCCAGGCGAACCCTCTGGCGCAGGTGCGCTGGACCAAGTGATCGCCTTGCGCGCCTTGTCCGTGGACAGGGCGCGCGCCTTCGGGGCATCGTGAAGGGGATTATTGCCAGCCTTTGCGACGATGGATTTCCCCGATGCCGATTATCAGACTTCTCTGCCTGATCCTCTTTGCCCACCCCGCCCTTGCCGCCACGATCACGCTGGATCGCGGACCGACAGGCAACCGCGAGGTGACATTCATCATCCCCGAACCGCGTTTCGCGGACGGCTTGGCCTTCGCGTATGGCGAAAGACCCCTTCAAAGGCAGGAGGACACCAGCCGGTTCAAATCCGCAAACACGACGTTCGACGCGCGCGGGCTCACGCCCGACGGCGCGGGCAACGCCTATACCGAGATCTCGAAATACGCGGCCGAGAGCTTTCTGAACGGACGGATCTTCCGTCTCGAAGGGTCGATCACGGTGGGCGATACGGACCGCCTGGCCAGACTGGCCGAACCTCACCTGCGTGCCATTTGCCCGGCGGGCCAGAACTGTCCCCATTCCGCCATCCTGTCACTGAACTCTCCCGGCGGCAGCCTCGCCGAGGCCATGCGCCTCGCCCGGTTCATCAAGAAATGGAGCCTCGTGACCGTGGTCGACAAGGGCGACCGCTGCGAGAGTGCCTGCGCCCTGGCCTTCTTCAGCGCGTTTGACGAATTCGAGGGCTATTCCGGGGCTCGCCGTTTTGCCCATCTGGAGTCGCGTATCGGCATTCATCAGCCCATCCTTGCACTCGACCCATCCGATCCCCGGGTCGCGAATGCCCGACCTGCCGACCTGTTTCGCCTCGCCAATCTCGCCACCGGCGAAGTCGCCCGCCTGTTCCTGCAAACAGGCGTCTCCATCGGATTGCTGGACCGCATGTATGCCACGCCGCCAGACGACATGCTGATCCTGTCCCCCTTCCAGCTTATCAGCGAGGATGTCCGCCTGTTCGACGACCGGACCACTCCCTTTGCCGGGGATCGGTCCGACCTGATCGCCCTCTGCGCCAACCGCTTTGCCGCCCGGCACCATAGCCTGTCCGATGAACTCATCGACAATTTCCAGATGGCGGGCGATGCCTTCCTGACCTTCGACGCGGGCCGTAATTTCCTCTGCGCAGGACACCGCGATGACGGCCCCGACTGGCGGATCATGACCTGCCTTGCCTATGACGGCTGCGCCTTCATCGGCTTTGTCAAATGGGCCTATGAATACGGCGAAGGCTATAAGGAAACGCCGGACTTCGAAGATCTCTACATCTGGATCACCGAGCGCGGCTTTCTCGGCTTTCGCGAGTATTCCCACCGATCCATCCTGCTGCGGGCCTTGCGCGATCACGCGGCACAGCGATACAACAGTTACCGCCCCCTCCAGATCCCCGCCTCCGCCCTGCCCATGCCGCCCGAGCTCTGCGGCAAGCTGGACGAGGCGCACCCCGCGCTTGTCCTGACCGTCCAGCAGAAACTCGCCACCTACGGCTTCGACGCCGACGGCGCGGATGGCAGCCTTGGCCCCAAGACCCGCACCGCCGTGCAGGCTGCCAACGCCCAGATCGCGCCCAACGCGCCGCCCGGCAACCGGATCACGCCCGCCCTGCTGAGGGCGATGCGGGTTCCGCAAACGACCATTGATCGTTTCACACTCTGCCACCCGAGCTATCGTGACTGACAGGATACAGCGCTGTTCGCCCAAACCTGTCCCGCGTGCTAGGCTGAACCGATTTCTCTGCATCGGGACCCATTGCCAATGTCCGCCATTCGCTTTTCCATCACCCGCCTGATCCGCCTGTCCGCGCTTTTGGCCTTCGCCCTGCTGGCCATCGCCCTGCCCCCCGGCGCCCGCGCCGCCACCGTCGCCGTGGGCAACGGCCCCTGCACGTTCACGCTCGACGGGCAGATCACCGGCGGCGAATACGACCAGCTGGCCGCATTCAAGGGCGACGCAATGTTCTGGTCGGAAACCGGGTTCGACATGGACCCCGTCCTCTGCCTCGACAGCGAGGGCGGCAGCCTGACCGAGGGCATCAAGGTCGCGCGCTTCGTCTATGATCAGGGCGTTCAGACGCGGATCGGCGACGGCGCTCGCTGCTATTCGATCTGCGCCATCATCTTCATGATGGGCAACAAACACGCCGGCCCCACCTCGATCGAGGAAAACCGCATCCTGCATGTCCGCGGCGACCTGGCCTTTCACAGCCCCTCCATCAGCATCGACGACGGTGGGCAATACAGCTCTGACCAGATCAAACGCGCCTACACGCTGGGCATCGAAAGCATCCTGAGCCTTGTCGAACTGGCCAATTCCCCGCGTGTCTTCGAGGCCGGCGCCATGATGCACCCGGAGCTGATCGGCAACCTCCTCGCCACGCCCAGCACCGAGCTGTTTCACCTCCGCACCATCGAACAGGCGCTGATCTGGGATATCGGGCTGGAAGGTCTGGACGGCCCCCTGCCGCAACTGGCGGTGCAACGGCAGATGGCCTGCGAAACCGGCCTGCTGCGCGGTTTCCGCCAGCCCAGCAGGATCTACGACGGCCACGGCGGCGGCAGTGTCAAGGTCATGTCGGACTCGATCTTCGACCTCGCGCCACTGCCCGACACGGATACGGATCGCATCCTGTGGGACTACGACGCCGCCGATGGCCAGGACACCGTCTACGGCTTTCGCTACAGCGCCCTGCCGATGGAATGCCGGGTCCGCATCGACGGAGACCGGGTCGAGGTCTGCGGTTACGACAGCAACTATCGCATCTCCGTCGGCGATTGCGAGGACGACGTCTTTGTCACCCTGCCGCCCTACGCCCGCTATCACCCGGTCAGCGAAATCAAGGCGATCAGCACCAGCGGGCTGCAGGCCGACGCCCTGCGCAGCGCCCGCTGCTCGCTGCGCGATACCTCGGGCGCCGAGCTGCGGGATGCGCCCTGTACCCAGGCGGTCGACCTGGTCGACCGGCCTGACCGCGACAACAGCCTGCACCGGCTCTACTGGCCCTCCGGCACGCCCACACGGGTCGAAATCGCGGTGCATCTGGTCTACGAGGACGGACCTGATCTCTACCGCGTGGATGGCGCCCTGGCCGAACCGCATGGCAAAGACGGCACCTGCCTGCTGATCCCCGGCCGCGGTGAGATCCTCTGCGTAACGGGGGACTAGGCATCATGCTCCGCAACGACATCCCCGGCTTTGCCGCCGCCAGCGCCCTGTTGGACGGCACGCGGATCGCCTATGAAAGCGCGGGCAGCGGGCCGCCCCTGCTCATGCTGCACGGTTTCCCCCAGACCCACGCCATGTGGGCCGAGGTCGCCCCCACCCTGGCCCGCGATTTCACCGTCATCTGCCCGGACCTGCGCGGCTACGGCGAAAGCGACAAGCCCAGGGGCGTCGCCAGCTACAGTTTCCGCGAGATGGCGCGCGACCAGCTGGCCCTGATGCGCCACCTTGGGCATGAGACCTTTCACCTGGTCGGGCATGATCGCGGCGCGCGCACCGCGCATCGCCTTGCGCTGGACGCGCCCGAGGCGGTGCGCTCGCTGACGGTGATGGACATCGTGCCCACCCACCACCTGCTGACCGAACTGACCCACGAGGTCGCGAAGGGGTATTACCACTGGTTCTTCCTCGCCCAGCCGGAACCCTTCCCGGAAACCATGATCGCTGCCGACCCCGAGGCTTTCTACACGCGCTGCCTGCTGGGCTTCGGCAAGGCGGACCTGTCGGATTTTGCCCCCGCCCAACTGGCCGCCTACCGCGCCGCCTGGGCGGACCCGGACTGCCGCCGCGCCATGAACGACGACTACCGTGCCGCGATCGAGATCGACCTGCACGACGACGCAGAAGACCTCGACCGCCGCGTGACCTGCCCCGCGCTGGCGCTTTACGGCGCTGACGGCGCGATGGCCCGCGCCTATGACGTGCCCGCCACATGGGCCGACCGGCTGGGCGACATGGCCGCCCGCGCGATCTCCGGCGGGCATTTCTTCATCGACCAGTCCCCGGCAGAGACGACAGAGGCGCTCATGGCGTTTCTCGCCAAAGCGCAACGGACGTGATGGCAAACCGAGGGATCAGGCGGCGCCGCAAGGCGACCCGGACCACGCCGCAAGGATCGCGAGGACCAGCAAGGCGAATGTCAAAGGCGTCAGGATATACACCTTGCGCCGCAGGCGACGCCCCCCAAGGCGATGGCCAAGGGAATAGGCTGCCACGGCACCCACGAGGTACGCCGCGACCGCGACCTGAACCGACCAATCATCGCGAAAGCCGCAAAGATGGTGCGGCACTCGGACTGCAATCGCCAGGAAGGCCCCCGCCCCCGTCACCAGGCCAAAGACAAGACCGAACAGCAGCCTCAGGTTCAGAGGCATCGGAAATCGGGTGTGGCGCCGCGACAGGTACCCACAGGCCAGCGCCGTTCCGATCCCCGCGCCGGGAAAGGCGATCCGCAATTCGAGGAACCAGTTTTCCACGAACAGCGCATAGCCGGCAGCGACCGCCAGCGCACCGACAGTCGTGATCCGTATCCACAGGCTGATATCGCCGACGATGTCGTGGCCGACCCATCCCGCCCGGCGCCCTCCCGGCAAGGGCAAGTCGCCCGGATCGGTGTCTGGCTCTGGCTCGGTATCCGGCACCATCAGGATCAGGTCACGCGGTTCGACGTTCAGGAGGAGCGCCAGCCCATAGGCGGTGTCGAAACGGACATTTGACCCGGCGCGCGCCCGCCGGATCCATCGGTCGGTGAACTTGCGTGGAATGCGGCCGTTCCGGAACCGTTCGACCGACAAGGCCGCAAGCGCGTCGTCAGAGGCCCGGCCCCGGGCGCGAACCTGCAGGATCTCCAGCAATTCGCTGTCGATTCTCACCGGGGTCGCCGGGGTCACGTCGTAGCCCTCGGCTTCGAACTTGCGCCGCCAGTCCGCCTGTTCCGGAAATGCTTGCACTCGCCCGCCCCGCCCGCGCCACCGTTCAACCCCCATTAACCGGAAACCTGTCCGGAAAGTAGGGCGGAAACCTGCAAACTGTCCGGTTCCGCGGCTTTCCTCACTGTCCGTCCCGCGGCCAGGTTTCGGTGCACCCGCCGGAAACACCCGGCGCACTTCAAGGCAAAAGGAGCCGACATGAAACATCTCATCGCACTTGCCGCCACGGTCATCATGCTGATCGCCGGAGGCGCACAGGCCGGCATGGGGAACCGTCTGACCGTCACCCCGGGACAGCCCTTCGACGCCACGCGCACCTACTGGGTGGACAGCCACCAGGACGTGACGATCCGCTTCACGCTCGATGCCAGCGGCAAGGCGCATTTCCACTCGCGCTACTCCAACGGCAAGAAACTGGACGGCGACCACTTCTACGCCAAGGTCGTCCTGCTCGACCGCTTCGGCCAGAAAGTCGCCGAATCCATCGCCGGTGTCGGGCTGAACGGCTCGGGCATGGGCCGCACAAATGTCGCCTTCCGCGACATCGGCTTCGTTCTGCCGCGCGGCCACTACAAGGATGTTGCCCAGGTCCGTTTCGAGGCCGGGCACTCGGACAGCCGCGATGACAAGGCCTTCTGGCAGAACATCCGCAGCATCGCGGAAACCACCTTTGGTTCGTCCGATGCGGGCGCCGTGGTCTACGGGGCAAAGTCCCGCCTGAAGGACCGCACGCCGCTGGTGTTCCAGTAAGCGGCGGAACGATGCAGGCCGGGACGGCGTCCCCCGGCCCCCTGTCGGCGCGGTCGCAAGGCCGCGCCGGTCTGTCCGGCGCCAAGCCTCTGGACGCCGCCCCGGGCCGCCCATACGGTGCCTCCATGCTGGCCTACCTGTCCCGACGCCTGATCTCGCTGGTCCTCAGCCTTGCCGTCGCCTCGGCGGTGATCTTCCTGGTGGTCGAAGTGGCGCCCGGGGACCCGGCCAGCTACATGCTGGGCATCAACGCCCAGCCCGAAACCCTGGCCGCCCTGCGCGAGGAACTGGGTCTCGACCTGCCGAAATGGCAACGCTACCTCGCCTGGACCACTGGCATGCTGACAGGCGATTTCGGCACCTCCTACACCTACCGCGCCCCGGTGGCCGAAATCATCGGCGAGAGGCTGTGGATCTCGCTGCCGCTCGCGCTTTTCGCCCTTGCCCTCTCGATCCTGCTGGCCTTCCCGGCCGGTCTGATCGCCGCCGCCACCCGCGGCCGCGCGCCCGACCTCGGCGTCATGGCCTTCTCGCAGCTGGGCGTCGCGATCCCGAACTTCTGGTTCGCCATGCTGCTGGTGCTGGGCTTTGCCATCACCTGGCGCATCTTTCCCTCCGGCGGCTTCCCCGGCTGGGAGGACCCGCTGCAAGCCCTCCGCGCCCTCACCCTGCCCGCCGTGGCACTGGCCCTGCCGCAGGCCGCCATCCTCGCCCGGGTGCTGCGCTCCTCCCTGATCGACGCCCTGGGAGAGGATTACATCCGCACCGCGCGCGCCAAGGGGCTGACCCGCACCCAGACGCTCTGGCGCCACGGGGTGCGCAACGCGCTGATCCCGGTGCTGACCATCATCGGGTTGCAATTCTCCTTTCTCATCGCCGGGGGCATCATCATCGAACAGGTTTTCTACCTGCCGGGCCTCGGGCGACTGATCTTCCAGGCCATCAGCCAGCGCGACCTGATCGTGGTGGAAAGCACCGTCATGCTGCTGGTCTTCGCCGTCATCCTGGTGAATTTCCTGACCGACCTCGCCTATGCGCTGGCCGACCCCAGGCTGCGCCACAGATGAACCGCAACCTGATCCTCGGCGGCGCGCTCACCGCGCTCTTTCTCGGCGCCGCCCTTCTGTCCTTTCTCTGGACGCCGGGCGACGTCACCGCGATGAACATTCCCGCCCGCCTGCAACCACCGGGCGGCGACCACCTGCTGGGCACGGATCACTTCGGCCGCGACATCCTCAGTATGCTCATGGTCGGTGCCCGCACCTCGATCGCCGTGGCGCTGGTCGCCGTGGGCATCGGGCTCACCCTCGGCGTGCCGCTGGGCCTCGCCGCCGCCGCCGCCCGCGGCGGCCTGCTGGACGAGCTGATCTCGCGCTCCTCCGACCTGATCTTCGCCTTTCCCAGCCTGGTCATCGCCATCCTGATCACCGCCGTCTTCGGCCCCGGCGCCATCAACGCGATCCTGGCCATCGGCATCTTCAACATCCCCGTCTTCGCCCGCCTCTCGCGCGGCGCGGCGCTGTCGCTCTGGACCCGCGAATTCATCCTCGCCGCCCGCGTCGCGGGCAAGTCCACGCCGCGCATCAGCGCCGAGCACATCCTGCCCAACATCGCCAACCTGCTGATCGTGCAAAGCACCATCCAGTTCTCCCTGGGCATCCTGGCCGAGGCGGGCCTCAGCTACGTGGGCCTCGGCGCCCAGCCGCCAGTGCCCTCCTGGGGGCGAATGCTGGCCGATGCGCAGACGCTGGTTTCGCTCGCCCCGCATGTGGCCGTGATCCCGGGGCTGACCATCGTCTTCATGGTCCTCGGCCTCAATCTCCTCGGTGACGGGCTGCGCGACGCGCTTGACCCACGGCTGAAGGTCCTCCGCACATGAGCGCTTCTTTGGGCGAAAAATCCTCCGGGGGAGGCCGCAGGCCGGGGGCAGAGCCCCCCCTTCTCGACATCGACGCCCTCACCGTCGAGATCCAGGGCACGCGCATCCTCGACACCGTCTCGTTGAACATCGCCCCCGGCGAAATCCTCGCCCTGACCGGCGAGTCCGGGTCGGGCAAATCCATGACCGCACTTGCGACGATGGGCCTCCTGCCGCAAGGCGCCCGCGCTTCGGGCCGCATCGCACTGGACGGCACAGACCTGCTCACGCTCCCGGAACGGCGCCTGTGCGGCATCCGGGGCCGCGCCATCGGCATGGTTTTCCAGGAACCGATGACCGCGCTCAATCCGGTGCAGAGCATCGGCGCCCAGGTCTCGGAAACCATCCTGCAACACGCGCCCCGCACGCCGCGCGCCAAGGCCCGCGCGCAGGCCAGAGAGGCGCTGGCCCGCTGTGGTCTCGACCTGCCGCTCTCGCGCTACCCGCATGAGCTCTCCGGCGGCCAGCGCCAGCGCGTGGTGATCGCTATGGCCATCGCGCTCCGGCCCCGGCTGCTGATCGCGGACGAACCCACGACAGCGCTCGACGTCACCACCCAGGCACAGATCCTCGACCTTTTGCAGGATCTGACGAAAACAGAGGGCATGGCGCTGATGATGATCACCCATGATCTCGCCGTGGTCGCGGGCATGGCCGATCGCATCGCCGTCATGCAAAAGGGCCGCATCGTCGAAAGCGCACCGACAGACCGGCTCCTCGCGCGGCGCGAGCACCCCTATACCCGCGCCCTCTTCGAGGCCTCCGGCCACCAGCCGCATCTGCCGCCCCGCCCCGACAGCGGCCCGCTTCTCGACGCCAGCGGCGTGACCTGCACCTACCCGCTGCCGCGCCCGCATCCCTTTGCCGCCCATCCGCAATTCACCGCCGTCGACGATGTCGGCTTTGCCATAGACCGGGGGGAACGGGTTGGACTGGTGGGCGAATCCGGCTGCGGCAAGTCCACCCTCACCCGCGCGCTGCTCGGCCTGACCCCCATCGCCTCGGGGACCATCACGCTCGACGGCGCGCCGGTCTTCACCCATCACCGCCCCAACCCCGAGGTCCGGCGCAAGGTGCAGGTCGTCTTCCAGGACCCCTACGGCAGCTTCAACCCCCGCCACCGCGTCGCGCGCCTGATCACGGAACCCTTCCACCTGCTGCCCGACCCACCCCGGGGCAAAGCCCGGGACGAGGCCATCGCCGAGGCGCTGACCGCCGTGGGCCTCTCGCCCGGCGATGCGCAGAAACACATCCATGCCTTCTCGGGCGGCCAGCGCCAACGCCTGGCCATCGCCCGCGCGCTCATCATCCGCCCCGACCTGATCGTCTTCGACGAGGCGGTCTCGGCGCTCGACGTGCGCGTCCGGGCGCAGATCCTCGACCTCATCGCCGGGCTCAGCGCCAGTCACGGGCTGGCCTATCTCTTCATCAGCCACGACCTCTCGGTGGTGCGGGGGATCGCCGACCGGGTCATGGTCATGCAAAAGGGCCGCATCGTCGAGGCCGGCCCGACCCAGCAGATATTCTCCACGCCGGAACACCCCTATACACAAACCCTGCTCGACGCCGCGCCCCGACTGCCGGCACTCACCTCCTGACTCTTCTATTCACGCATCCGCACTGGTGCGCACACCGGAGAGTTTACCGGCAGGCAGACCGGCCCCCAGCCTGTTCCCCGGAGCCCTCCGTCGCTTGAGGCCGATCAGAGCCGGGGCACGGGATGATGCAAGGGGCCGCAGGCCCGCCGACAGGCGGCTTGCCCTTGCATCATCCCGCGCACTGGCTCAGGCCCGAATAAGCGAGGGAGGACTCCGGGGATCAGACGAGGCTTGTTCCCTGGTGACTCCCGAAGCGAAACAACAGGCGCAGCCTGTTCCAAAGGGTCGGCGGGCGGGCGCCTTTGCGGCGCATGCCGCAAACAGTCCCGTCCCGCCGACAACAGCCCGCAAAGCGCTGGACCTCGCCACGGACTGGCCCCAACATGCCGCCCAAAAGGGAGGATCATCAATGCGCTTTGAAAACCGCCACGCGGTCGTCACCGGCGGCGCCTCGGGCATCGGCGCGGCCATTTCGCGCCGCCTTGCCGCCGAGGGCGCCACAGTCACGGTCTGGGACATCTCCGAGGACAACCTCGCCGCCATCGACGGCGACGCCAACATCCGCACCCGCGCCATCGATGTCACCGACCCCCAGGCCGTCACCCGCGCAATGGCAGAGGATCAGACCGCGATGGGCGGGCTCGACACGCTGGTCTGTTCCGCCGGGATCACCGGCCCCAACACCACCGTCATCGAATACCCCACCGAGGCCTGGAAACAGGTCTTCGAGCTCAACACCCACGGGGTTTTCTACTGCAATCGCGCCGCCGCGGCGCTGATGCGGCCCGCGGGGTTTGGCCGCATCGTCAACATGGCCTCCATCGCGGGCAAAGAGGGCAATCCCAACGCCTCGGCCTATTCCGCCTCCAAGGCCGCTGTCATCGGGCTGACAAAATCGCTGGGCAAGGAACTGGCCGACACGCAGATCACCGTCAACGCCATCGCCCCCGCCGCCGTCCGCACCGCGATCTTCGACCAGATGACGGATGAATTCATCGCCTACATGGAAAGCAAGATCCCGATGGGCCGCTTCGGCACCGTCGACGAAATCGCGGCGATGGCCTGCTGGCTCGCCTCCGCCGAAGCGAGTTTCACCACCGGGGCGGTCTTCGACCAGTCCGGCGGCCGCGCAACCTATTAAGGAGAGCCATCATGAGACTGGAAGGCAAACGCGCCATCGTCACCGGCGGCGGCTCCGGCTTTGGCGAAGGGATCGTCACCCGTTTCGCCGCCGAGGGCGCGCAGGTGGTTGTGGCCGACATCAACTATGAAAACGCCCGCAAGGTGGCCGAGGCGACCGGCGCGCACCCGCTGCACAGCGATGTCTCGGACGGGTCCAGCGTCCGCGCCCTGATGGCGCTGGCGCATGAGCACATGGGCGGCGTCGACATCCTGGTGAACAACGCCGGCATCACCCATCTGCCCGCCCCGATGGAAGAGGTCAGCGAAGAGGATTTCGACCGGGTCTTTGCCGTCAACTGCAAGTCGGTCTACCTCACCGCCCGCGCGCTTGTCCCCGCGCTCAAGGCGCAGGGCTCGGGCGCGATCCTCAACGTGGCCTCGACGGCGGGTGTCTCTCCCCGGCCCAACCTCAACTGGTACAATGCGTCGAAGGGCTGGATGAACACGGCGACGCGGACAATGGCGGTGGAACTGGCGCCGTCGGGCATCCGCGTCAACGCGCTCAACCCCGTGGCGGGAGAGACGCCCTTGCTGGCCAGCTTCATGGGCGAGGACACGCCCGCGATGCGAGCCAAGTTCCTATCCACCATCCCTCTGGGCCGGTTCTCGACGCCCCGCGACCTGGCCAATGCCGCGCTGTTTCTTTGCTCGGACGAGGCGGACATGATCACCGGCGTCTGCATGGAGGTGGACGGGGGGCGGTGTATCTGACAGGGGCCGGGGTGTAGGGCATCCACGCGGGAACAGCTTGACGGTCCAGTTAAATCAATGGGTTACAGAGGCGGACTCCCTTTCCGCTCAAGACTGGACCCATCGCAGACGCCCCCGCCCCGGGCGATTTCGGGCTGACGCCTCTTGGCATCAGCCCCCACTTTGCCCATGTCGAAAGACAGGAGGGGCGCAATGGCAGGCACTGGCGAGACACTGGATCAGATCAAGGGGGACACGCCCTGGACAAAAGCCGAGGAAAGGCTGATCGCCGAGGCGCCCAATGGCTTTGTCGATTTCGGCGAGGGCTGCCCCGAGGATTGTGAAGACGCCCCCCGTATCCGCGCGCCCCTGATCCGCCACCTGGTCACCGGCGGCTGCGCCGATCTGCCCTTGCCCGATCGCTCCGTCGCGGTGCAGGGCGCGGTGATCACCGGGTTGCTCGACCTCGAAGCTGTCAAATCGTCCCGTGATCTGAGCCTTTTTGACTGCCGGTTTCTGCAAAAGCCGGATCTGGACGATGCGGAACTGGGCGGCGTCTATCTGCCGGGCTGCGCCCTGCCGGGGTTGCGGGCGGACCGTTTGAAGACGGACCGCAATCTGCATCTGAGAAACGGGTTTCGCGCCACGGGAGAAGTCACCCTCAGAGGTGCCCGGATCACCGGGCAGCTTTCCTGCACCAAGGGGCGGTTCGAAAACCCCGGTGGCGTGGCGCTGGACTGCGATTCCCTGCAAGTGGGGGCCCACGTCTTTCTGACGGAGGAGTTTCACGCCACGGGAGAGGTCGACCTCAGAGGCGCCCGGATCACCGGACATCTTGCCTGCATCAAGGGCCGGTTCGAAAACTCCGGCGGCATGGCGCTCAACTGCAATGGCTTGCACGTGGGGGGTAGCGTCTTTCTGAGAGACGAGTTCCATGCCACAGGAGAGGTCAACCTTGTAGGCGCCCGGATCACCGGACAGCTTACCTGCATCAAGGGGCGGTTCGAAAACCCCGGCGGCATGGCTCTCGACTGCGAGGCCGTGCACGTGGAGGCTGATGTCTTTCTGAGGGAGGGGTTTCACGCCGAAGGATTGGTCAACCTCACCCGCGCCCATGTTCAGGGTCACCTGATTTGCCAAGAGGGCCGGTTTGACAGCGGGCTGGCCGCCGAAGGGCTGCGGGTGGAGGGGGCGCTGTTTTGGCGCGGGTTGGCGGGGTTTTCCGGCCCGCTGAATTTCAACGATGCGCATCTCGGGCGGCTTTGCGATGACGCGGAAAGCTGGCGAGGCGCCAAGCCGCTGCGCCTCTCCGGCTTTCGCTATGAGCGGCTGGACAGCGGGATGAGCGTTGCCGAGCGGTTGACCTGGCTGTCCCGCAAGGCAGAGCGGCGGATCACTCCGGCCATCGGCAAAATCGTGGATCACGATGGCAACACGCGGCTGGACCAGCCGCCCTTCATCCGCGGCGCCAATCGCAAGCAATGCGACCCGCAACCCTATACCCAGCTTGCCAAGGTGCTGCGCGAGCAGGGCATGCCGCAAGGCGCAGCCCGCATCTTGGAAGAACGCGACAAGCGGGTGCGGCGGGCCAGCTATCACCGGGCAATGGCGGCGCAGGACGGGACATTTCGCGCGGGTTGGGCGGCGCAACTGGCCGCGCTCATGCGGCCCGTCAACGGTTTGTTCGGCGCGGTCTTTGGCTTTGGCCACCGGCCCGGTCGGGCGATCTACTGGGTCCTCGGTCTCTGGATCTTTGCAACGCTGCTCTACGCGCAGGTCTGGGCGGTGGACCAGATGGCGCCGGAGTCTGCCATTATCCTGACTTCCGCCGATTGGATCGCGGCGGTCGAGTGCTATGAGGACAACCCAACAGGCCCGCTGCCGCTGGCCCTGTGGAAGGGCAGCCCGACAGCGAAGGATTACGAGACGTTCAACGCGATACTCTATGCGCTGGATGTCTTCATCCCGCTCGATGCCCTGGGGCAGGAGGCGGCCTGGGCGCCATCCCCCGTCCGGGGCAACTGGGGGGCATTCGGGTTCTGGGCCAAGCCCGCCCTGCAAGTCGCGGGATGGATCATCACCGCCGTTGGCGCGGCGGCTGTGGCAGGATTGGTCGGGCGCAAGGACTAGGGTCAGGACCCATTGATTTGGTTTGGCGTGCATGATTCACCGTTCGAAAACGAGTGGTGACCATGTCTGATCTTTTCTGGTTGAGCGACGCACA
>Ga0208330_1000061_pt1 | contig 67706 bp, 58 predicted proteins | sample DeeseametaMP1896_FD_184180 | JGI IMG/M metagenome (GOLD analysis project Ga0208330, IMG submission 184180) | Marine microbial communities from the Deep Pacific Ocean - MP1896 (SPAdes) | ecosystem: Environmental > Aquatic > Marine > Oceanic | place: East of Hawaii, North Pacific Ocean | collected... | reverse complement strand
GGCCTGCCGATCACGGCCTCTGGCGTCACCGTCAATCGCTTCTGTTCCTCGGGGCTGCAGGCCGTGGCCATGGCCGCGCATCGCGTCATCGTCGACAAGGTGCCGGTGATGATCGGCGGCGGCGTGGAATCGATCTCCTGCGTGCAGAACGAGGCGAACATGCACATGTTGCAGGAGTCCTGGCTCACGCAAAACAAGCCGGAAATCTACTGGCCGATGCTGCAAACCGCGGAGACCGTGGCGAAGCGCTACAACATCTCGCGCGAGCGGCAGGACGAATACGGCGCCCGCAGCCAGCAGCGCGCCGAGGCCGCTCGTGAGGCCGGCCGCTTCACCGACGAAATCGCCCCGATCGACGTGACCGCCGGGGTCATGGACAAGGCCACCGGCCAGCTCGTAACTCAAACCGTGACCTGCGCGCAGGATGAAGGCATCCGCCCCGGCACGACCTACGAAGCCGTGTCGAAGATTCGCCCCGCCCTGGCCGGTGGCGTGATCGCCGCCGGCAACGCCAGCCAGTTTTCGGACGGCGCATCGGCCTGCGTGGTGATGGATTCAAAACTCGCCGAGCAGCGCAACATCGAGCCGCTGGGCATCTTTCGCGGATTCGCTGTCGCCGGCTGCGAACCGGATGAGATGGGCATTGGTCCGGTGTTCGCGATTCCGCGGCTGCTGGAACGCAATGGCCTGACGGTGGATGACATCGGCCTATGGGAGCTGAACGAGGCCTTCGCGGTGCAGGTGCTTTACTGCCAGGACAAGCTCGGGATTCCGGACGAGACGCTGAACGTCAACGGCGGCGCGATTGCGATCGGGCACCCGTACGGCGTCACCGGCAGCCGGCTGGTCGGCCACGCTTTGATCGAGGGTAAACGCCGCGGTGCGAAGTATGTGGTCGCCACCATGTGCATTGGCGGCGGCATGGGCGCCGCCGGTCTGTTCGAAGTCGTCTAGCGCATGAGTCAGAACGCCCCCTGAGACCGCGTCCCAGGGGGCGTTTTTGTATCTGGGGCCAGCGAAACCGGCCGCCGATTCGGTCGCCTGCTATTGAATCAACTTGGCCACCCCGTACCCGGTGCAGTAACCACCGGCGAGCAGCAACGCCGAGAAGGTCAGGATCATCCCCAGCAACCGGCCCGGCATGAAGTGCGCGGTGAACGACAACGCATAGCCGTGCAGCAGCCGTCCGACCAGCAGACTCAATCCAACCGCGTGCAACAACCAGCCCGGCGCAGCGCTGAGTTCGGAAACGCCAAGCAGCACCAGCACCATCGGCACGTACTCGGCGAAATTCGCGTGCCCGCGGATGCGGCGAGTCATCTCGGCCTTGCCGCCGTCACCCAGGCTGACGCCATCGGGCCCGCTGCGGCCCATGATCACCCAAATGCTCAACACCATGAACCATAGCGCCAGCAAGCCTGCATACAGTGGGGTCACGATCATTGCGAACATCTCCTTGCGCGGGCCGAAGCCGGGGCCGCGAGGATGCCACAGCCGAGCGGCCCGCCCGCGTGTTCGCTACGGTGCGATCGATGCGATGCCTCGTCAGCTAGCAGGTCTCTCTTCCGCGAGCCGATAGGCGAGTACGTCGGTGCTCGCCGCTCAGAACAGGCTCTTGTTAATCCACAGGTGCATAGCGATGCTGGCGATATAGCCCAGCGCAATCGCCCAGCTCCAGCGCAGGTGGGCGAAAAAGGTGTAGCGACCATGGGCCTGCCCCATCACCGCCACGCCAGCGGCCGACCCAATGGATAGCAGCGAGCCACCAACCCCGGCGGTGAGCGTGACCAGCAGCCAGTGCCCATCGCTCATGGCGGGGTTCATGCTCAACACGGCGTACATCACCGGGATGTTGTCGATGATGGCCGAGGCCACGCCGACCAGCACGTTCGCCGTCATCGCGCCCAGGCCTTCGTAGATCAGCTCAGAGCCGGCGGCGAGATAACCCAGCGCGCCCAGCCCGCCCACGCAGACGATGATGCCGTAGAAGAACAGCAGCGTGTCCCACTCGGCACGGGCCACTTCGCGGAAGGTGTTCGGGGCGTGGGGTTCGGTGTGGTCGGACATCATCTCGTCATGCGAGACGAAGCTGATCGGCTGCCCCTGCCTGCGCAGCGCAGACCAGTTCAGATACCAGCCGTAGAGTTTCAGCAGGCCCAGCCCGCCCATCATGCCCAGCGCAGGCGGCAGGTGAAACGCGGTGTGCATGGTGACGGTCACGGCCACCGTGACCACGAACATCAGGATGATGATGTAGCCACCGCGCTTGACCTGGACCACCTCTCCCACCGCCTCAGGCCGGCCATTGGGCACGGCGAAACTCATGATCGCGGCTGGCACCAGCCAGTTCACCAGCGCCGGGACCAGCAATGCCATGAACTCGCCGGCTCCCAGCAGGCCCTTTTGCCAGACCATCAGGGTGGTGATGTCGCCAAAGGGGCTGAACGCACCGCCCGCGTTGGCTGCGACCACGATGTTGATACAGGCCACGACGACGAAACGGCTCTGCTCGCCACCAACCGCCAATGCCACCGATGACAGCACCAGCGCGGTGGTCATGTTGTCAGCCAGTGGCGACATCAGAAACGCCAGACCACCGGTCACCCAGAACACGACCCGCAGCGAAAAGCCTCGCGAGACCAGCCAGCCCCGGAGCGCATCGAATACGCCGCGCTCCTGCAAGGTGTTCACGTAGGTCATCGCCACCAGCAGAAACAGCAACAACTCGCCGTATTCCAGCAGGCTGTGACGCACCAGTTCTCCCGCCGCATGCGGTTGCCCCGCAAGGGTGTAAGCCACGCCGATAAGCGTCCAGATGAACCCGGCAGCCATCAGCACGGGAATGGACTTGCGCATCCCGCTCCATTCCTCGAGCACCACCAGTACGTAGGCCACGACGAACATGACCAAACAGGCCAGCCCGATCCAGCTCGTCGTCAGATCCAGTGCCTGGTCCGCCACCGGCTCGACCGCGATCGACAAGCCAGGGAACATCAACAGACAGAAAGGAACTAACAGGCGCAGTGCACGCATGGCGTGATCCGGAACGAACGTGGGGGCGGCGATCATAGCCACCCTGCGCGGATTAGCAAGCCATCCTAACTACTCGCGCAAGTCAGCCGCTTTGCGGCCCGACCTGCGATAATGGCGCCTATGAATCCAACCAGCGAACAACCCAATCTCGCCCTGTTCTGCGATTTCGAGAACATCGCCCTGGGCGTCCGTGACGCCAACTACGCCGCATTCGATATCCAGAAAGTACTGGAGCGCCTGCTGCTCAAGGGCTCGATCACCGTCAAGAAAGCCTATTGCGACTGGAGCCGGTACGCCGAGTTCAAGAAGCCCATGCACGAGGCGGCGTTTGAGCTGATCGATATTCCCCATGTGCGCCAGTCGGGCAAGAACTCTGCAGACATCCGCATGGTCGTCGATGCCCTGGATCTCTGCTACACCAAGGAGCATCTGGACCTGTTCGTGATCATCTCCGGTGATTCGGACTTCTCTCCGCTGGTGAGCAAGCTGCGCGAGAACAACAAGACGGTGATCGGTGTGGGGGTGAAGAACTCCACCTCCGATCTGCTCACCGCAAACTGCGATGACTTCATCTTCTACGATGACCTGGTCCGCTCCACTGACAAGAGTCGGCGCAAGCGCAAGGCCAAGAAGCCGAACACGCAAAAGGTGGACGATACCAAGCAGGACGCTTTCGACTACGTGCTGGAAACCCTGGAAGCACTGATCCAGGAGCGCGGCGAAGACGAGCGCATCTGGGGCTCGATGATCAAGCAGACGCTCAAGCGGCGTAAGCCGGGCTTCTCGGAATCGTTCCACGGCTTCGATTCGTTCAACAAGCTGCTCGAAGCCATGGGCGAGACCAAGCTGCTGCTACTCACCCGCGACGAACGCTCCGGCGGCTACCTGGTCCGCCCCGCCGAAAGCTGATTCGTCGGGTGTTCGTGCCTGACTTGAACACAGCCGATTGCGTTGGCGATCGGCGGCTGGATTCGCGTATTCTTCGCGCCGGCCAGTCGATGGCCTGTTCCCCTCACCACCCACTACGCGGCGCGTCACTCGCACTGTGATTCTTCATTACGGCCGGGCGACCCTCATCGCCTGCATCTTGTTACTGCATCTGCCGGCGGCGCATTCCGGTCAGGCCCGCCCGATCCCACTAGCGAACGGTGCGCAGGGCTGCCTGACGCTGGCGAACCTGCTCGGCAGCATCGCCGTGGAGGATTGCGCGGTGGTGGATTTTGGCATCGCCGGCACCGGCACGGTGCAGCATCGCCCGATTCTGATCGGTGACTTCCCCGCCACACGGACGCCGCCCGTCGATAAACGCCCAGCACGTGTTTTGCTGCTGGGCGGCGTGCACGGCGATGAATACTCCGCCGTGAGCATCCAGTTCCGCTGGGCCGAGCGCCTGGCGAGGGACAGCAGCCGCCGCTACGAATGGCGGATGATCCCCTGCCTCAATCCCGACGGCCTGCTCGCCGGCCCCGCGACCCGAACCAACGCCAACGGCGTGGATCTCAACCGCAATTTCCCCACCCTGGAATGGGCGACCCGTGCCCTGCCGTACTGGACCGAGCAAACCGGCCGTGACCCGCGCCGCTATCCCGGGCCTTCCGCCGCATCGGAACCCGAAGTGCAGTGGCTCGTGGACGAAATTGAGCGCTTCGACCCGGATGTCATCGTCAGCGTGCATGCGCCTCTGGGTATTCTCGATTTTGACGGCCCCCCGCCCCCGCCGCAGCAGCTCGGTATGCTGAACCTGGATCGCCTGGGCGCCTACCCGGGTTCGCTGGGCAATTACGCCGGCCGAACGCTCGCGATACCGGTGCTCACCCCCGAGCTGCAGTACGCCGGGATCATGCCGACGAACCAGCAGATTGCCGGGATGTGGGATGACCTGATCGAGTGGCTGGACGAACACATCGGCGAACAGGACCGTGTGCTACCGCCCCGCCCGGTGCTGCCCGACTGGAACCTGTTGCTGGCCCCGCCGGAAAACCTGCTGCTCAGACCGTAAGCATCTGGGCGCCCTGCCACCGGGCGCCGGGCCCAAGCGATACCGGGTTGTCGATCTGCGCGGCCTCTACGCACAGCATCCGCTGCTCACCGCCTGGCTCCATGTCCGACATTGCCGCCGCCTTGTCCGCGCCGGGGTTCCAGACGACGACATCCTGAAAGCCTTCCGCCTCGATACGCAGCCGCCGCGGCCCGTCCGTCATGGTCAGGGCATGCAGCACATTGGGATACACGCGGTCGAGTTCCGGGCCGAAGCGCAGCTCGTCTTCCGCCTGAATCGCCTCGGCCATGCCACGGGTGGCATCCCAGTAGGTTCGCCCGCCGAGTCCTACCAGGGCCACGGTATCGATCGCCGCGACCCGCAGATAGGTATGCAGCCCGGCGGTGAACTGAAACGCATCATCGCCCGTGTTCTCGACCGTCAGCAGGCAGCGCAGCTCGGAGGCGCGAAGGCTCACGGTCAGATTCAGGGAGAACGGATGCGGCCAGATGTCCAGCGTCGCCGGGCCCTCGCTTAGCGCAAACGTCGCCGAGGCTTCATCCACCGCCAGGAGCTGCCAGGCAGACCGGCGGGCGAATCCATGCTTGGGCAGCTCACCAAACTCGCCGAACTGCGGAAAGATGACCGGGATACCGCCGCGAATTGACGCGTCGGCCCCGAAAGCGCTGTCGGCGCTCAGGAACAGCTGATTGTGCGCCCCTGCCTCGGGGCGCCATTCCAGCACATGCGCGCCATGCGCCGTGATACGGGCGACACCGCCGCCGGGCTCTCGCAAAGTCACCAGATCTGAGGTGGCAGCGGCCACCGGATCACTCGCATTGGCACTAGCATCGGCAGGCATATCGCAACTCCTTGGGCGGAGGTTTAAGAAGAACGAGACAGTCGTTGTCATCCTACCGGCCACATTGCGACGATGCGATCAGTCCATGTCGCCAAACCGAAAGCCGAAGTTGACGCCGACATACTCCACGCTACCGGCGAAATTGCCCTGAATGGCGAATTCGAATCCGCTCTCACGTGCGGTTTCGGGCGCGAAGAACACTTCCCATGCGAGGCCCGTGCGATGTCCGGACAGATCGTCATCCGGGTTGAAGATTCGCCCGACGCCGATCGCGCCATGGGCCGCGCTGTCACCGAAACGCCCGCCAAAGAGCACGGCGACCTCGACGGGATCATCATCGGTGTCAGGCTCGCGCATGACCCCAATCCGCGTCCGAAACAACCCGCCGGACTCGCCAACCGTGGTGAACGCGCCGGTGAAACCGTTCAGCGGCCCCTGCTCGCTGCACCGATCACCGCTGCTTCCGCCGCAGGGCGTATCCACATGGCCATAAACCACGTTCAGACCCAAGGTGAGCCAGTTCCGACCATCCTCAGCCGCCGACACGGTAAAGCTCATCGCCGCCATTGCCGCGGCGGCGCCCCATATTTTGATCTGCATCCGTATCTCCCCAGTGATGTCGGCCTTGACCCGACTTGAATAATTATCAGTTAATCGACCATGCGAGTGGATAACACCCGTTTTTCCAATTTTAACCTGCTCTCCGACAGGCTGCCATGCGTGGCGCACGCCCTGCCAGGGTTGCATCGAACAGGGTCAGCGCGACACTACCCGCCTCCGCGTCACACTGATAGGCCACGCATGACCCGACAAACCGTTCTGATCACCGGAGCGAGCCGTGGGATTGGCGCCACGACTGCACGCGTACTGGCCGCGCAAGACCGTCAGGTGGTGCTCGCATCACGCGATCAATCGGCCTTGCGCGCGCTGGCGGACGAGATCAACGCCGGCCCCGGCCGCGCCCTGGCCCTGCCCTGTGATGTGACCCAGCCCACGTCGGTCCAGGCAGCGGTGGAGCAATGCGTGGAGCAGTTCGGACGCCTCGACGTGTTGGTGAACAACGCGGGGGTGATCGATCCGGTGGCCTACATCGGCGATGTCGATGTCGATGCCTGGGCCCGCGTGGTGGACATCAACTACAAGGGTGTCTTTTACGGCATGCGTTACGCGATTCCGCAAATGCTGACGCAAGGCGGCGGCACCATCATCAATCTGAGCTCTGGGGCGGCGACCAAGGCCATCGAAGGCTGGAGTCACTACTGCTCCACCAAGGCGGCTGTGTTGTCACTAACCCAGTGCGCCCATGAGGAGTACGGCGAGCGCGGCATCACGGTGGTGGGGATGAGTCCCGGCACGGTCGCCACCGATATGCAGGCGACCATCCGGGCCTCGGGTATTAATCGCTACAGCCGTCTGGCGCCCACGGCCCACATTCCACCGGAGTGGGCGGCGCAGGCGATCGCGTTTCTATGCACCGACGCGGCCCGCGAGTTCGCAGGCAGGGATTTCTCGCTCAAGACGACCGAAGGACGCGCCCGCGTCGGCCTACCGCCGGTTTCCGACTAGGCGCATGCGGGGGCCTAGTCCTTGTAGGACGGATCGATGCGGTCCAAGCGCCGCAACAGCCCCGGCCACGCCAACTGCCCGCCCGCGCCGCGGGTAACAGCCGCAGCCTGCGCCATCGCCCCATCAATGATTGATTGGGGCACCTGGGTGAGCTCGCCGCCCCCAGCCTGTGCCCGAACCTGGATCATGCAAGTCGTTTCAAACAGGTACATGTAGAGAAACGCGTCCGGAATACTGTTGGCGACCGTGAGCAGGCCGTGATTGCGCAACATCAAAAAATGCTTGTTCCCCAGGTTGGCCACGAGTCGCGGCTTTTCCTCGGCATTCAGTGCCACGCCCTCGTAGTCGTGATACCCGAGCGAGGCCAGCACGAAGATGCTTTGCTGCGACAGCGGCAACACGCCGTCGCGCTGTGCGCTGACCGCGATGCCGTTCACGCTGTGCACGTGCAACACGCACTGGGCGTCGTCACGCGCGGCATGAATCGCACTGTGGATGGTGAATCCCGCCGGGTTGATGTCATGGGGTGAGTCCATGACCTTGTTGCCGTCCAGATCGATTTTGACCAGGGAACTGGCGGTCACCTCGTCAAACAGCAGCCCGTAAGGGTTGATCAGAAAATGATGCGATCCACCCGGCACCCGCGCGGAGATATGCGTGAAGATCAGGTCGCTCCATCCGAACTGCGCCACCAACCGATAAGTGGCGGCGAGATTCACCCGGGTTTCCCACTCGTCCGCCGTGACCTGGCTGCGTACGTCCATGCTGTCTCCGTTATCGCTGTCGTTGTGACCGCATAATGCAACTCGACTCCGCCGCTCGCCAGCCAATGCCCAGCAACACACATTCCGCTTCCGATGTCCTGATTATTGGCGCCGGCCACAACGGGCTGGTTTGCGCGGGTTATCTGGCGGCCGCGGGGTTGTCGGTCACGGTCCTGGAGCGTCGCTCGGTGGTCGGCGGTGCCGCCGTCACCGAGGAGTTTCATCCGGGGTTCCGCAATTCCGTGGCGTCCTACACGGTGTCGCTGCTACAGCCGAAAGTCATCGCCGATCTTGAACTGCACCGCCACGGCCTGCGCATTGTCGAGCGGCCGCTATCCAATTTTCTGCCGACGGCGGATGGCAGGTATCTCAAGGTCGGACCGGGCCGAACCCAGGAGGAAGTCGCCAAGTTCTCGTCGCGAGATGCGCAGCGCCTAAGCGACTACAACGCCGGGCTCGACACCCTGGCTGATCTGCTCCGCAGCCTGCTACTGCAACGCCCGCCCAACATGACCGACCAGGGCTGGCGGGCGTCGCTGGCCGAACTGTGGCGCTCGCTGCATCTGGGACGCTCCGTCGGCCAGCTCAGCCGCAGTCAGCGCCAGGAACTGCTCCGCATGTTCGCCTGTTCGGCCGGCGACTACCTGGATGACTGGTTTGAATCAGACCCGATCAAGGCGGTATTGGGATTTGATGGCGTGGTCGGCCACTACGCCAGCCCCTATTCACCGGGCAGCGCCTATGTGTTGCTGCACCACTGTTTTGGCGAGGTCAATGGCCGCAAGGGGGCCTGGGGTCATGCCATCGGGGGCATGGGTGCGATCACGCAGGCGATGGCGGCGTCGGCGCGGGCGCGCGGCGTGCAGATTCACGTCGACCAACCCGTCCGCGAACTGCTTGTCGAACGCGGCCGTGCCGTCGGTGTGGTCACGGAATCCGGCGAAGCGTTTCATGCGCGGGCAGTCGTCTCCAACCTCAACCCCAAGTTGCTGTTTGGACAGCTGGTCGATCCCGCAGTGTTGCCGGATGATTTCCGCACACGCATGGCGCAATGGCGGTGCGGATCGGGCACGTTCCGCATGAATGTCGCGCTTAGCGAGTTGCCCGATTTTGCCTGTCTGCCGGGACGCCAGGCTGCGGAGCATCACGGCGCAGGAATCGTGATGGCGCCCACGCTCGACTACATGGAACAGGCTTATTTTGACGCCCGGACCCACGGTTGGGCCCGCCAGCCAATCGTGGAAATGCTCATCCCATCCACCCTGGACTCGACGCTGGCGCCGAAAGGCCACCATGTCGCCAGCCTGTTCTGCCAGCACGTGGCGCCCGAGCTGCCGAACGGCGAAAGCTGGGACACGCACCGCGAGACCGTCGCCGACCTGATGATCGACACCGTGACCCAGTACGCGCCGAACTTCCGCGCCTCGGTGATCGCCCAGCAGGCGCTGTCACCACTGGACCTGGAACGCAGCTTCGGACTGGTCGGCGGCGACATCTTCCATGGCCAGCTCGCACTGGATCAGATGTTTTCGGCCCGCCCGACCCTGGGTTTCGCCGATCACCGCACGCCGGTGCGGCACCTCTACCAATGCGGCTCGGGCACGCATCCTGGCGGCGGCGTCACCGGGGCACCCGGCCACAATGCCGCTGTCGAAATCATCAAAGACCGGCGGCGCTGGACACGCGCCTAGGCCGAGCGAACACAAACCTCCCGCGCGATGCGGCGGCGTTCGCCCCCTTCAGGCGCCGTGGCACAGAAATTGCCACCGAAAGCCTCGTAGCTTGGTTAATCGCCGGCCCTCCGCGACGCCTACCGCGCCACCGCCACCCGCGGGGACGTCGCGGCTGTTGACGTGGCTCAGAACGCGATTCGCCGACTCGGCACTGGGGATTTGAAGACGACGCCGACAAGGGCTCGTTGGGGATAACGCATGTTTTTAAGGAAATGGATTGCCGTGCTCGCGGTCTTGGCCTCGATCGCGCTGCTCACGCTATTGGTCGTGAAGTCACAAGAGCGGCCGCTGGATGCCCGGCTGGCCAGCGATCAGCTCGCCCAGGTCAATTACGCGACGCGGCTAACGCAGCAGTTCAGCCGTGAAATCGCCCGCACGCGGATCACCCGCGACACTTCATTCGCCGCCCTCGACGGCACCGCGGCACTCTGGACGTCGGCCGATGAGCGCTTGGCTCGTCCCGAAACCGGCCTCGCCGCACAACCGGAAACCAACCGAACGCTGAATCGCTATCTGGCTCTGGCTGCCGAGCGTCGCGATGGGCTGGCCGAGTTCAAGGCCGCTCAACTTCACTTCATCGCGGCCTTTGCCCGCCTGCGTATCGAGGCGGAACACATCCTCGCCTCGCTGCGCCCCTCCGACGCTGAGCAGTCCAGCCGGACTCAGGTCATGACCTTGCTGGACGAACTCGCCAGCTATGGGCTGCAGGCCAACCCGAACAATGGCGGGCGCATCTACTCGCTGATGGCACGGATGAACGGCAGGCACCCGACCTTCGAACAGGCCGCGCGGGACGTGCGCGCCGCCAAGGATGAGCTCCAGCCGATAGCCGATGCGTTAACCGACAGCGCGCCAGTCGAACAACTGAACGCGCTCGGAGCGCTGGTCCGCGACACGATCGCTGTCCAGGACGCTCGGATCGAGCACTACACGTTGGCGCTGGCGGCCTTTGCCGGTGCTCTGCTTCTCGTGTTCAGCCTCATCGGGCTCCGCCTGCGCGGGAGCTTCAATGAACTCGATGGAATCAATGCCAACCTGGAGAAGCTGGTCGAGGAGCGTACCGATGAGCTGAACCGGACGCTGCAGGAATTGCGGATGCAGCAAGCGCATCTGATTCAGTCGGAAAAGCTCTCATCGCTCGGCCAGATGGTCGCGGGAGTCGCGCATGAGATCAATACACCGCTGGGATACGCGCTGAGCAACGTGGAGACGGTGAAGGAATCCATCGCGCTCGTCGAAGCCGCTGGCGGGCTGAGCGAAGACGCACAAGAGCGCGTGGTGGAGGCCGACGTGCTGCTGGAAGACTCCATGCACGGTATGCATCAGATCGACGAACTGGTCAAAAGCCTCAAGAACTTCAGCCGCATGGATCGCTCGACGACCGAACTGTTCAACCTGAACGACGGTCTGGATACCGCGCTGAAGATTTGCCAGAACCAACTCAAGGGCCGCGTTGAAATCGAGCGCGACTTCGCCGAGCTGCCGGCGGTGCTGTGCGCGCCATCGCAGATCAACCAAGTGTTTCTGAACTTGATCAACAATGGTGCGCAAGCCATTGAAGGTACGGGCCTGATCCGCATCGAAACCCGACATGAAGCCGATCAGGCCGTGATCCGCATTAGCGATTCCGGTTGTGGCATGGACGAAGAAACCCGCGCGCATATCTTCGAGCCATTTTTCACGACCAAGGCCGTCGGCGAAGGGACCGGTCTAGGGCTGTCGATCGTGTTCCGCATCATCGAAGACCACGGTGGCCGCATCACGGTGGATTCAACCCCCGGTAATGGCTCCGAGTTCACCATCACGCTACCGGTTCGTCAGTCGGCCGCATCCTCCCCTGTCGCAACATTTGCCGCCGAGCCGGAGGCCAGCCTGTCCATCGGGTCGGCCACGCCGGCCGGCGCCTGAGGAGGCCCTGTGACCGCACAACCGCCGATCACCGTGCGGCCGCGTCTGTTGTTCGTCGACGATGAGGCCCGAATTCTGGTGTCGTTGAAATCCATCTTTCGCACCGATTACGACGTGCGGACGGCTAACAGCGGCGCGGAAGCGATAGAGATTCTGCGGGACTGGCCCGCCGATGTGCTTGTCAGTGATCAGCGTATGCCAGAGATGACGGGCGTGGACGTCTTGCGATCGGCGGCCGCGATCCGGCCCGACACCACCCGCATTCTGCTGACCGGCTACTCGGACCTCGAAGCGATCATCGGCTCAGTCAATGACGGTGAAATCTTTCGATTCGTTTCAAAACCATGGCGGCGGAACGAGCTCCGTGACACGGTCGCGGCCGCAGTGCGAACAACCGCTAGCGCGCTCGCGTCCAATGATCCAGAGCCGATCGCAATCCAGTCTCCCCCTGACGCCCAGCCAGCCGGCGAGACCCCCGCGAACTCCGATCAACCGGGGGTACTGATTCTCGATGCCGATGCTGCAGAACGCGAAGCCCTGCGCCATGTGCTGAGCGCCGACCGGCCCACCTATGTTGCCGGATCGTTCTACGACGCGCTGGAGCAGATCAAGACCCATCGCATCGGCACCGTGATCACCGAATCCAGTATCGGTGGCGAGCCCGTCACCACATTGGTGAATGGCTTGCACCAATTGAGGCCTGGCCTGGTTTACATCGTCCTCACGGGGCAGCCGGACGCCCAGCACATTATCGATCTGATCAACTACGGCCAGATCTATCGGGTGCTGCGTAAACCGATCAATGTCAGCGTGCTCCGCGGCGCGGTCAACCTGGCGGCACGTCGTCATCAGACCCTGGAGCGCCGACCCGACCGAGCCAGGCAGCTCACCGAGGAACTCGCCCCCCTGCCTCCAGAACGGCAGAACCGCGGGTTATTCGCGAAGATCCGTCAATTTCTCCAGGCCTGAGCGCGGCCGTAACCGCTTGAACGGAAACCACCATGTCAGCACCTTCTACCGAATCAGGATCGAACACCCGGTCGCTCCGCCAGTCGCTTGGTCATTCTGCGGAGTACGCGATAGCCCTCGCCCTGTTGCTCGTCGGTGTGGTTGTCGGAGCGGTCGTCTGGTTCAGCAATCAGGCCGAACGCGTCGGCGTTGTCACTGAAATCGCAATGGCGAGCGATGATGCCGAAACCGAGGCCGCCACACGCGCGAAGGCTGAAGAGGACGCGGCGCTAGCCGAACTGCGCAGAGAGTTACGCGACAGTCTGAGCAACGTGGAGGCCAGGGGCCGGATGCAAGCCGAGCTGGCTGCCCAGGAGCAAGCCGCCGCCGAGGAGCGTGCCCGACAACTGGCGGAGCTGGAACGCCGCCAACGTGAGGCCGAGGCGCTACGCCTGCAGCTCGAAAGCGAGCAGGAACGCATCGAACGTCTGGAGCGCGAACGCAAGGTTGCATCGCGCCAATCAACAGGACCCGCACCATCACCGGCCGCTCCGGAAACCGACACCCCGCCCGTGGCCCCCGCAGCGCCCCAAGGCGGTTCCGCCGTGAAAGTGGCTTTGTCCCCTCCTCGTCAACCTGTCGTGACAAAGCCCGAGGTACTGTGGGATAGCTGTTCTCGCCCCACGTACCCGCGCAACTCGATCCGCGCCGAGGAAGAAGGCGTGACCGTGATCAGCCTGGACATCGATGCATCAGGCCGGGTCACCAGCGGTTCGATTCGCGAATCCAGCGGGCATCGGCGGCTGGATGACGAAACACTCAGCGCCCTGAGCCAATGCCGGTTTAAACCGGCAGCCACCGACGGTGTTCCGACAGCCACGACGGGGGTCTTCCGGTTCGCGTGGAATCTGCGCTAACCCAGCCCTACGGCGTCGACGCAAGCACCTGCTCGACATAATCCGCATAGGCGCGAGTGAAATCGGCCAGGCGATCTGGCTGCTTGGAGGCGCTGACCTCGATCAGCACCGCATCAACACTGGCCGCGGCGATCTTGTCCCGTTGCACAAAACCGCGGTAGCCGTCCCCCATGGGTTCAGCCGTGGCCAGGCTGACCGATGGAAACCGCTTTTCCCAGCCTTGTTCGAGATCGGCGACGGATTCGTAGACGTTGAGCCGCACCTTGTAGGCCGCGCCATCCGCTCGCCAGTACTTGTAGTACGCGGAGCTTTCCAACCCCTCGCGGGTGAATAGCTCAGGCGCCTGAGCGGCCTGGACAACCGATTTGATCTCGATCTTCTGCACTCCGAAGCCTGCGGGTGCAGACATGCGCAGGCGTTCAATCAGCGACGCGGCTGATTCCGTTTTCGGCTCCTCCGGCACCGACTCCGGTGCGCACCCCGCAAAACCAACGAATAGGCCAACAACCAGAAAACATAGGCAGATCTGACGCACGGCTTCGACCTTGTGGGAAAAAAGGCATACTAACTGCATAGGGAATTATTGCCCATGCGCGACGCAGCATTGAAGGCTGCGAACGCATCACAACCAAATCTGACTGGGGAGTCTGCCGTGATGGCGTCAAGTCTACGACCGTTCGTATTGTCCACTTGCTTGCTGGCAAGTGGCCTTCTGCTCGCCGCCGACCCGGAATCCGGCACGGTGAGCGAAGGCGATCCCGCCCTGACATTCGTCTCCGGGCCTCACGCCATTTCGAATCCGGGCTATCCCGACACCGGTGTTTGTCAGGACCCGGTCCTGCCTTGCGACGATTTCGCGCTCACCGTGGAAGTGCCGGCCATGCTGCCCGACAACACTTCGGTCGGCGTGCGAATTCGCACCGTAGCGCCCGCTGGTGAGGACTACGACATCTACCTGCTCGACGACGGCGGCACGCAGGTCAACAGCTCTGCCGCGGGCGGTACGCCGGAAGAGATGTTCCAAGTCGTAGACCCCGGCACAACGACCTTTACGGTCCGCGTGATCCCATGGCTGGTCACCGGCACCAGCGCAGACACAACCGTGACGCTGGAGTTCTTTGAAGGTGGCGGCGGTGGCGAAGGTGGTTCTGGGAACGACGGTCGTGTGCCCTTCGACCCCACGGCGCCCCGCTACTCGATTTATGTGTCACCGCCGAACGAAGGCAACGATGCCGGCGAACCGACCATCGGGTTTAACCCGTTCACCGAGCGGGCGATGTTCATCTCGTACACCAACGCCCTGCGCGTGACCTTCCCCGAGAACCTCGACGAGGCGCTGCCACAGGCCTGTGAAGCCCAGTGGGAGAACAAGTCTGGCCTGATCACCACGCTGAACAGCCTGGACCCGATCATGTACACGGACAAGGCCACCGGGCGGACATTCAATTCGCAGCTTGCCGGTGCCAACAGCCTGTTCGAATACACCGACGACGACGGCGAGACGTGGATTCCAGGCCAGATTGGTCTGCCCAACGGCGGTGCCGACCACCAGGGTGTGGTCAGTGGCCCCTACCCGGAAGGATTCCCGACCGCAGGGTTGTTGTTCCCCAACGCGGTTTACTACTGTTCACAGTCCGTCGCCGCGGCTTTTTGCGCGCGCAGTGATGATGGTGGCCAGACCTTCGGGCCGGGCACGCCGTTCAAGAACCTGGATTGCGCTGCTGGTGCGCTGCACGGTCATCCGCAGGTCGCACCCGATGGCACCTTATACATTCCGGATGCCTCGCCCTGTATCTCCAGCATCGGACTGGATGGATCCTCCGAAAAGGTCATCGCGCATGTCAGCGAAGACGCCGGTACCACGTACCGCGTCAGCGTGCTGCCGGATAGCGTCGGCGGTGCGGGTTCCGATCCGTCCGTTGGCCTGGCAACCGATGGCACGGCCTACATGTGCTACGAAAACGCCGACGGCACGGCCCATGTTGCGGTCTCTCACGACAAGGGCGAAACCTGGGTGAACGACCAGGACATCGGCGCCGCCGCTGGCCTGGTGGCCACGCGCTTCCCCGCCATGATTGCCGGTGATCCGGATCGTGCAGCCTGCGCCTTCCTCGGTACCCCCACAGTCGGCCCGAACGACGATCTGGCCTTCGAAGGTGTCTGGTATCCGTACATCGCAACCACGTATGACGGAGGCGAGAGCTGGCAGCTGGTGAATGTCAGCCCGAATGACCCGGTTCAGGGCTTTGGCGGTGTGGGGCCGGACGGCACCAACCGCAACCTGCTGGATTTCAATGATCTGGAGATCGATAACCTCGGCCGAACGATGTTCGCTTACGCCGATGGTTGCATCGGCGGTTGCGTCGCCGACCCCAGCCAGAACAGCTTCGCCGCCAAGGGCACGATTGTGCGGCAATCCGGCGGGCGCACGCTGTATGCCGAATTCGATGATCTCGCCGGACAGCAGTTCAACTTCGATACGCCTATTCCGCCGGCGCCCGCCTGTGCCCTGCAGGACGCCAGCCTGAGAACGGTCGACCAGACACTCGTGGTCTGGCGCGCTCCGGACAATGGCGGCACTGACATCACCAATTACCAGGTGTATCGCGCGGAATCGCCTGCCGGTCCGTTCGAGTTCATCGGTGATGCCGGTGCCCGAACGCAGTTCGTTGATACAACCGGCAGTTCGGCTGTGCCCGAGTACACCTACCGGATCGTCGCGCAAAACGCTGCCGGCGATGCGGGTGACAGCAATCTGGTCACCCTGCCGATCGAGGAGCCGCAGATCGTCGATACCTGCAGCCTGCCGGGCGACGTGATCATCCAGGATTCGGAAGGCGATTCGCCAACTCCTGACCATGACATCATTTCGCTGTCGGTGGCCGAGCCCTCCGAATTCGCCGGTAACTTCGTGGTGACGCTGAAAGTGGCCAGCTTCACGGCCACGGAGCCGCCGCCCACGTCGTTCTACCCAGTGCTGTTCCCGTTGCGTGACAACTTCTACTTCGCTTTGAACGTGGGTGAAGGCATCCCGGCGTTCGAATACGGCACGTTCTCGGAACTGCCCCAGGGCCTGCTCGCGTTCACCGCAGAGGGCGAGTTGGACGAGCGCAGCACCTACGGCGCCGATGGCACGATCGTGTTCGTGTTGCCCAAGTCACTGTTCGGCGAGCTGACGGCCGGTGACATCATCGCAGGCTTTGACGTGCGCTCTCGCGTGGGCTCGGCCTCCGCACCCAGCCGCGACACGGCGGGTCCGGCGGATTACGTCGTACGCACCGACCTGATCTGCGAAGGCCTGGTTGGTGGTCTGCTGGGCACGCTGACCGGCAGCGTATCCGAGGGCGAAGCACCGCTGAGCGTGGACTTCACGATCTCGGGCCAGACGCCGGAGGGAGAGTCACTATCCAGCTACTCCGTCGATTTCGGCGATGGCTCGTTCGTCAGCGACGAACCCTTTGGTGGCCAGGAATCCGTCACGATCACTCATGTGTACAACAGCGCTGGCACCTACCGTGCCCTGGCAACGGTCAAGGACACCACCGGCGCGGAGAGCAGCAATCTGGCTGAACACACCCTGGTGGTCACCGAAGTCGGCACCGGCGGCGGTTCCGGCTCGGGCGGCAGCACGGTCTCTGGCGGTGGTTCGCTAGGTTGGCCGCTGCTGGCGTTGCTGATGCTCACCGGAGCGGCACGGCGATTGATCCGTCGAACCCGCTAGCAAGCGCCTCCGCAATGCCATTCAGCCCCCGACTTCGGTCGGGGGCTTTTTGTTGGTGGTGCAGATGCCGGATCTGGCGACGTGTTTGCCCCGGGGTTTCAGCAACCGCAGATCAGTGCGTCAGGCTGCGAATGCGCTGGACCTTCTGGGCGCCGGCAAGACGATAGAATTCGCGAAGAGATCGACGCCGGGCTTCCTCGCTGCAGACTGGCGGCAGGCACCGGCAATAGGATCTGGCGAGTCGTGTCGCCAATCGGTAGCGCCAGCGCTCCTGAGAGTCCAGGCTGGTGCGCAGCTCCGGGTAGTCGAAAAGCCAGCGCAGCAGCGCCGTGGCGGGCAGGCGCACACCTTGCGTCGCCAGCAGGCGTTCGACCAGCAGGAACTTGTCGATCTCGCCCTGCAACTCCAGTTCGAGCTGGGTCACGGGCCAGTCAAGCTGCGCCCGCCTGACCAGACAGACGAAATGGCTGACCCCTTCCGCCGCGAGCAGCCAGGCCCCGAGATTGTCCGTTCGAACGTCGTGGCCGGCGAGTTGCTCCACAACGTCAGCATCCAGAAACAAAGCCAGGTTCATTGTGCCCGGCTCTTCCAGCACCAGCACGGCTTCGTCCAGATCAGGGGCAACACCGCCCAAGGCCGTCGCCTGCTCCCGGTCGCTTAACAGAAAACCGGTGACATCAGGCGCTGGCGCCAAGGCGTAGATCTGCTCCAACTCGGTTTGCAGCGCGTTTAGCGGACCGCCGTCCATGTCGCTCAGTGACGCGCCGTAGGCGCGCCTTCGGCCAAGGGCTGAATACCCAGCCTGCGAAGCCGGCGTGCCGCACGACTGCTCCCGGTCTGCGCCCACAGCGTATAGAGCTGCACCACGTCGCTGTCCGACTTCAGTTCGGCCTGCTCAGACACTTCGTGCAGCACATCCACGAAACTGGAGAACTTCTCCGCCAGTTCGCCATAAATATCCCGGAAGACGGCGCGAGCACGCGATGTCTCGTAGATGTCCCGCAGACAGCTATAGGCATTGCCACCCATCGAAACGTAATAGCCAATCCCGACCTGCCGTCGTTCCAGCCATTCCGGAAAAACGCCCGAGATAAACAGCGACAGATCACCGAGGCGTTGCAATGCATCATTACGTGCCTCCGGGCTCGGTGCCTCGATAGCTTGCTGATAGAGACCGGTGAGCGGCTGCAGTACCACGCCATCGTCCGTGGTCTCGAACACGCGCTCGGCTTCCACAAAGCCCGCCATCATCCCGACGAGGTAGACCACCGTCTCGCCGGTCGCTTCGACCTTTTGATGTGACATCGCCTCACGCACGGAGGTATCGAAATACTCCCGCAGCCCCATGTCCAACAAGCCCGTTGTTGCTCTCACACCTACCTCCTCAGTGCCAATCAGCCTATGGCTCGCTCCAGAATCCTTGCATGTCCAGTGTGTTGCAAGCTCTGTGCCCAGACGTGATTGGACAATAAGGATGTTAATTATTTCGGCTAGTTAGCGGACACTCTTTATATTTTTGTCGAGGTTTATACGCGGCGAATGTCGCTCAAGTCGGGAGGCGGCGACCGTCGAGTTGCCGACCCAGCAGCGTCATCGCGCGCGTGGCACGACGTTGCATCACTCGGCGAGCCAGCGGCAGGAGCAGCCATCGAAACCAGCGGCGCCGGCTGCGGCTGTACATGCGCCAACGCACTCGGCATCGCTGCGGCTCAACGGCCGCGAAATCCATCTCCATCCGCGGGAGTAACGGCGGAAACTCCGCTTCCGTCGCAAAATGCCGGTGAGGCTCGCGGGTCTTCAACACCACACAGACGCTGCGCGTTCCTCGTAGCGGGATGGCGACAGTCTCGAGGTAGGTCTTGCCTGGTTCATCCACCGCGAGCGTATCGGCGGCGCAAATCGCCTGAACGCCAGGAAACCAGTCACCGAATCGGTCCAGATCGATGGCATATCGATAGGCGACGTCGGGGCTGCAGTCGACCACCACGTCAGCGCTAGCCACCAGATGATGGTGATGGGATGGTTTGGATGTCATGGGCTTCTTGCCTTCAGCGTAACGATGACGGCAACAGTAAAATCGGCCTGGCGCGGCCGCATTAGCGTTTGTTAACGCGCCTGCCCGATCACCCGCGACAAACTGACCTCGCTCATCCCCAGGTAAGAAGCGATGTGATACTGCGGCACACGCTCGAACAACTCGGGCTCCAGAGCGCGCAGCCGCTGATAGCGCGCCTTGGCGTCCAGCATCTGCAACATGGCTTCACGCTGCTCCTGCCGGACGAACTGGGCTTCCAGAAAATGCCGCCATACGCCGGTCAACACCGGATCGTCAATCGAAGCGGCCCGGAACTGCTCAAAGTCCGCCACGTGTAGGTGGCACCGCTCCAGAGTCTCGGCGAAGAACGACGTCGGCTGCCCCGTCAATGACGCACTGAGCGCGGCGACGAACATGCCCTCGCGAAGAAACGCCTTGTTGTATTCCTTCCCGTCCGGCTGTGCATAGGCCAAGCGAACCAGCCCGGCTTGGACGAAGTAGAGCTTCGGCGCGGGCGCGCCGATGTCCCAGAGCCGTGTTCGGGCCTCAGCTTCAACTGGCGAGAACAACGCGGCCAATGGCGCAATCTCCTCGGCATCCACGCCGGCGCACTGCGTCAGACACCGCCCCAGTGCCACTGAACTATCCCCAAGGAGCATCTATGAAAACTCGCCTCGTCGCCGCGCGTCACGGGTGGACAAGATACACGCGGACGCCGCGACGTAACCAAGGCTTGCCAATTTCGCCCTCTAACTCCATAATCCGCGGCCCTTCAGGCGCGTAGCTCAGCTGGTTAGAGCACCACCTTGACATGGTGGGGGTCGGTGGTTCGAGTCCACTCGCGCCTACCAATTACAGGCGCTCGCGGCTGCTTCCAGCAGCGGTGACGCTTCAGTAACGGTTAGGTAACGAAACGGCCCGCTTGCGGGCCGTTTTCGTTTGCGGAGCTCGTGAGGTCAACTTCATTGTTTGGGCGTCTGGTCCGCGGCGCGGTGCCGCGTTATCACGGCCCGGCGAGGCCCCGCATCTGACCGTTCCGCGACTCCGAGCGGCGGGTGCGTCCGCCCGAGATGGATGGGGCGTTGGAAATGTTTCGTCGGTGCCCTCGGACTCGGCTCTCACCCGTGGAGACCTTCGGAACCGCCTGTTCAGTATCCGCTCGCCTCAGGCGTTGCCCCCAAACAACGCATCGCAATCCGTTCGGATGTCGCTGGCCTCGGGCAGCTGTTCGCAAACACGGCCCATCGCCATATTGAGTGTCTGCAATGCGGGCTGCGCATCCTCGCGCGCGGCCCATGCCTTCAGCTCGCCATCAATCCGGGCGAAGCGCATCCGCGTCCTCTGGTAAAACGCCGACGGCTCGGCGGCCAACTCTTCGATGATCTGTGTCATGACCTGCTCGATCCGGTCGGTGGCGGCAGGACGCATGTCCAACAGGCCACCGACGTAGATCAGGCCCCACTGGGCCCGCGTGGCTGCCCCCCTGGACTCCTCGTAGGCACGCTCCAACCACGTCAGCGCCTGATCGGTGTCTCCCCGTTCCTGGGCGTACTCCGCGACCGTCGGCATGAAGTAGTAGGCATCGGGCGAGCGCTCGATTTCCTTGAGGAGCAACGCTTCGGCGTCCGCCTGCAGGTCCGCGGACTCCAGCGTGTAGGTGGCGTAGTTGGCCATGCCCTGGCGCTCCTGCGGCGTCTCGGCGGCCTGGTCCGCCCAGGCCACGGTCTCGCGCACATCGGCGATCATTGCTGCCGGGATCGGCGCGTCGGGATTCAGTGCCTTGACGAGCTCAACGCGGGTGCGCTGGGCATAGAGCCGGTCCTTGATCGTGAAGCCATCCGCTGAGCCGACGGACCGCATTGCGATGTCCAGCCGCTCGGCCAGTGCTTCGCGTCGCTCGGCGTCGGCCGCCGACGCCATCACCAGGCCGACGGCGAAATAGTTCAGGGTGTCGATATTGGCGCGCAATCGCGCAGGCGCCTCGATCAGCCGCAGCAACAGCATTCGGGCCTGCTCCTGCTGTGCTGCCGTGAGCAGCGTTTCGGGATCGTCAGAGGCGCTTAGCAACGCCGCGTATTGCAGCAATGCGAACTGATCCTGTAACTGGGCTGTTGGCGCACCCTGGGCAAGCTGCGACATGACCTCGGCCATGCTCCGCTCGCCCAGCAGGGTGCCGCGGTCGACCCACCAGCCGTAGTTGGCGAGCAGGTCCCAGTCCGCCACGGCAAGGCTGTCCGGCTCGGCCAGGGCCGCGGTCAGCAGGGCTTCGGCGGGCCGGGTCTGCCTGGCCGCGATCTTGAGCACACGGGGATAGGCCTCCAGATCCATACCCGAACTAATCCGCGTGAGCTCGGTTCCATCCGGTCGCAGAACAATCAAGGTGGGATAGCCGACGATGCCGAAGTGTTCGCCCCAGCGCTGCGCGCCCGGGGTGTCACCGTCCAGGTAGACCGGAACGAACAGACGCGTTGTTTCGATGAACGCCGGCCGGTTGAACACCGTGGTCTTCAACTGCATGCAGGGCGGGCACCACTTGGCACCCCAATACAGAAAGACGGGCTTGCGGCGATCCTCCGCGGCGATCAGTGCGTCGTCCACCGTGCCGTCAAACCAGGCGATGCTCGCGTTGTTGTCGTCGGCATCGGCTGCCTGGGTCGACGATGGCTCGTCGCTTCTGGAGCAGGCGACCAGGACCAGCAATGCCAGTGCGACCGGACTGACTCGGCGGATGAATCTTGCGCGCATGGTGCGTCTCATGACCTTGATCCGGACATGGTCGCCGATCCGGCCGACGGGAGGAAACAGGCGCCAATGGTTTCCAGAAAGCTGCGCAGGGCCGGGCTGGACGACGAGCTCCGCGGCAAGACGCGGTAAAGGGGCCGGCTGAACGGGCCGCCCCGGATGCGGATTTGCACCAAAAGACCGGCTGCCAGCTCCATGTGGATGGCCTGAGAGGACAAAAAGGCAAGACCGACGCCTGCCGCCACGGTCTGCTTGAGCGCCTCGGTGCTGGCCAGGGTCATCGCCGGATGAAGCCGCAACCGCCGCTCGGCGAGCAGTTGTTCGGTCACCGCGCGGGTTCCGGAGCCGGTTTCGTGCATCAACACATCCTCGCCCTGCAGCTCGTCCAGGGCGACATCGGAGCGCCCGGCCAGCCGATGCGAAGGCGATGCGATGAGCACCAGCTCGTCGTGGGCGAAGACGGTGTAGTCCAGCGCGGCATCGTCCGCCACGCCCTCGGCAAAGCCGATGTCGATCTCTCCATCCAGCAGCTTGCGTTCGATGGTGTCGGTGTTCTCCACCGCCAGCGACAACTCCACGCCCGGGTTGGCTGGCCGATAGGCCGCGAATGCCCGCGGAAGCATATAGGCGGCGATGGTGCGGCTGGAGCCGATCGCCAGCCGTCCCTGGCGGCGATGCCGCATGTCGTCCAGCGCCTGCTTGGCCTGCGCCTCGATGGAGAACAGCCGATCTGCGTAGTCCAGCAACACGCGGCCCGGCGCGGTCAGCCGAACGCCACGCGGCAGCCGGTCAAACAGCAGCACGCCCTGACGCTGCTCGAATTCCGCGAGCTGGCGTGAGACAGCCGATTGCGAAATACCGAGCTGCGCGGCGCCTCCGGTGATGCTTCCCACCTGCGCCACGGCCCGGAAGATCGCCAGATGATTCAGATTCATGCCATGACCATTCTCTTTTATGCATTGATCATATCTTTTTTATCTATTTTTAGAATGTTTCGATTCAGCCTAGACTTGCGCTCCTCCTTCACCAGCCAGCGGGCAGCACGCGCATGAACGATCAAAAGGCCACCAACATCACCTGGCATGACGGCGACGTCACCCGGGACAATCGCAACCAGTTGCTGGGCCAGAAAGGCGCTACGATTTGGTTCACCGGGCTGTCCGGTTCCGGCAAGAGCACGGTCGCCGTGGCGCTGGAACAGGCGCTATTCGCGCAAGGCCGGCTGGTGTATCGGCTGGATGGCGACAATGTGCGCCATGGCATCAACAAGAATCTCGGCTTTTCCGCCGAAGATCGCGCTGAGAACATCCGTCGCATCGGCGAAATCGCCAAGTTGTTCGTCGACTCGGGCGTGCTCGCGTTATCCAGCTTCGTGAGCCCCTACCGGACGGACCGCGACATCGTGCGCAAGCTGCATGAAGACGATGGCATGGATTTCATCGAGATCTACGTCAACGTTCCGCTGGCGGTCGCCGAGGAGCGCGACCCCAAGGGCCTTTACAAGAAGGCCCGCGCCGGCGAAATCCCGAACTTCACCGGGATTAGCGACCCTTATGAGGCGCCTGAGAAGCCGGAACTGGTGCTCAACAGCCACGAGATGAGCCTGGAAGACGAGGTCATCGCCGTGATCGATCTGCTCAAGCAGCGCGGCGTGTTGCCGGCCTGAACCGCACCCCGCCCTCCAAGCATTCAACCGACAAGGACAACCCCATGATCAAGCCGCACGGTTCCGAAACCCTGAACCCGCTGTACGTCGAAGACGACGCCGCCCGCGCCGCCCTGCTCTCCGAAGCCGAATCCCTGCCCAGCCTGTTGCTGAACTCCGCCGCCGCCGCCAACGCGGTGATGATGGCGGGCGGCTACTTCAACCCGCTGACGGGTTACATGAACAAGGCGGACGCGCTGTCCGTCGCCAAAGACCTGAAAACCACCGACGGGCTGTTCTGGCCCGTTCCGGTCATGAATCTGACCCAGACCACCGATGTGCAGACGGGCAAGCTGGCGCTGCGTGACCCCAATGTCGACGGCAACCCGATCCTCGCGGTGATGGACGTCGCCGCGGTCGAGACGGTGTCCGACGATGAACTCAAGACCATGGCCGAGCAGATCTTCGGCACGCTGGACGGCGACCACCCCGGCGTCTCCACCTTCCTGAGCCTGGGCAACACCTTGCTGTCGGGGTCGATTCAGGTATTGAACTTCAGCTACTTCGCTGCCGACTTCCCGGCCACCTTCCGCACCGCCGTGGAAATCCGCAACGAGATCGCCGAACGCGGCTGGAACAAGGTTGTCGCCTTCCAGACCCGCAACCCCATGCACCGCGCCCATGAGGAGCTTTGCCGTATGGCCCAGGAGCGCCTGGGTGCCGACGGTATCGTCATCCACATGCTGCTGGGCAAGCTCAAGAAGGGCGACATCCCGGCCGATGTGCGCGACAACTGCATCCGCACCATGGTCGATCAGTACTTCCCGCCGAACACGGTGATGATCACCGGCTACGGCTTCGACATGCTCTACGCGGGCCCTCGCGAGGCGGTGCTGCATGCAGTCTTCCGCCAGAACATGGGTGCGAACTACCTGATCGTCGGCCGCGACCACGCCGGTGTGGGCGACTACTACGGCGCCTTCGACGCGCAGACCATCTTCCAGGACAAGGTGCCGGCCGGCGCGTTGGACATCGAGATCTTCGAGGCCGACCACACCGCCTACTCCAAGAAGCTGGACAAGGTCGTGATGATGCGCGAGGCGCCGGATCACGCGAAGGAAGACTTCGTGCTGCTATCCGGCACCAAGGTGCGTGAAATGCTCGGCAAGGGCATGGCGCCGCCGCCAGAATTCTCCCGTCCAGAAGTCGCCAAAGTCTTGATGGACTACTATCAAAGCACCCAGTAAGGTCCTGATTAATGTCTGATTTTGACGCCTTCAATGGCGATGCAGATGGGGTTTGCGCGCTCGTCCAGCTTCGGCTGGCCGAGCCGCGTGACGCGACGCTGATCACCGGCGTCAAGCGCGACATCAGCCTGGTCAAGCGTATCGAGGCCGGTTCGGGCGATCGCGTCACCGTGCTGGACGTGTCGCTGGACAAGAACCGTGACGATGTCCTGCGGCTGCTGGATGGCGGCGCCCAGGTGCATTACGTCGATCATCACTATGCGGGCGAGATTCCCGACCACCCTGGCCTGAACGCGCACATCAATCCGGCCTCGGATGTCTGCACCAGCCTGCTGGTCAATGGCGAACTGAAAAACGCCTTCGTGGAATGGGCGCTGGTCGGCGCGTTCGGCGACAACCTGTCGGTGAGCGCCCACACCCTCGCGAAGCAGACGGATCTATCCGCCGACGCACTCGATCAGCTCGAGGAGCTCGGCATCGCGATGAACTACAACGGCTACGGCTCCAGCCTGGATGATCTGCACTTCACGCCTGAAGCCCTGTACCGGGAAGCCGTGCAGCATCGCTCGCCGCTCGGCTTCTTGCGCGATGCACCGGACACCTCGCAGACGCTGATTGCCGGCTACAAGGCCGACATGACCAGCGCCGAATCAACACCGCTGGACCCGGCGTCCAACGACGATGCGGCTTTCCTGATCCTGCCCGACGAGCCCTGGGCCAGGCGTGTCAGCGGCGTCTTTGGCAACGCGCTGGCCAATGCGTCTCCGGATCGCGCCCACGCGGTTCTCACCGAGAAGGCCAACGGCAACTACCTGATCAGCGTTCGCGCGCCGCTGAACCGCAAGTCCGGAGCTGATGAGCTTTGCCGGCAATTCCCGACCGGAGGGGGCCGCGCTGCAGCCGCCGGCGTGAACGATCTTCCAGGGGATCAGTTCGGGGCGTTTGTCGAGGCAATGAAGGCGCAGTTCGCCGCATAAACGGACGACGGACGACTGGCCCTGGTTTTCGTCGCCGCTCAGATTGAGACTCTCCGGACAATGCGGCCAATTTCGTCACGGCGCTGATGGCGGCAGTCGAATTGCTGTCGGCGCTTCCTCGGCGCGGTCGCGTCGTTCCGGAAGCTAGCGAAACCACCGAAGAGATTCGCGAACTGATTCATCACGGTTACCGCAGGCTCTACTGGGTCCACGAATCATCAGTGACCGTGCTAGCGGGTCATTCGTGGCGCCCGGGCAAACCGTGAGAGCAATCAAACCAGTGACGATCCTTCGCTCGGTTTAAGGAAACACTGATTTTGTCGCGCTGCCATATGCAAAGCCTGCCGCGAACGTGTTAGTTCTACGCACCCCTTCTCACCGCTGAGGCTTGCAATGACGCACTGGACGGAAACGGACATCCCCAACCTGACCGGCAAGACCGCCGTGGTCACCGGCGCCAACAGTGGGCTGGGCTATCACACCGCGCGCGCCCTCGCGGCCGCCGGTGCCCAGGTGATCATGGCCTGCCGCAGCGAGTCCAAGGCCACCCAGGCCATGGATGCTCTGCGTGGCGAGGTCGACGACGCAAGCATCGAGTTCGCGCCGCTGGATCTGGCCAGTCTTGAGTCCGTGCGGACGTTTGCGAGCGGACTCGAGAACCGGCCGATCGATCTGTTGATCAACAATGCAGGCGTGATGGCCGTGCCCTACTCGAAGACCGCCGACGGCTTCGAGATGCAGTTCGGCACCAACCACCTCGGCCATTTCGCCCTGACCGGCCTGCTGCTGGACCAGATCCGCGATGGCGGCCGCATTGTTAGCCTCGCGAGCATGGCGCACCGCTGGACACCGGCGATCAATTTCGACGACCTCGCCTGGGAGCAGCGTCGCTACAAGCGCTGGCAGGCTTACGGTGACAGCAAGCTGGCGAATCTGACCTTCATGTTCGAGTTGTCGCGGCGGATGATTGCAGCCAGGCGCAACATCATCGTTGCCGGTGCGCATCCGGGTTACGCCTCCACCAATCTGCAGTTCGTCGCGGCCGCACAGCGCAAGTCGATGATCGAGCGGTTAGTGATGACCATCGGCAATGCCGTGATCGGGCAACCCGCGAAAATGGGCGCCCTGCCCTCGCTGTACGCTGCCACCGCCAGTCATGTGACCAGCGGCGACTACATCGGGCCGGGCGGCCTGCAGCAAATGCGCGGCCACCCTGAAAAGGTCGGCTGCCGGAAACAGGCGCGCGATTCGGTCATCGGCGAACGGTTGTGGTCTGTCTCCGAGCAGCTCACCGACGTTCGCTACCTGTCCGACTGAGCAAAATCGCGTCTGCAGGGGTCCAAATCCGGCATGTTCCGGACCCTGTTACTCCTGCTGCTGCTTGTTCTGTGCGCCGCGCTGGCGTGGCGATCCGGCCTGCGTATCCCGGATCGCCATCTCCCATGGGCGCCGCTGTCCCCGGCGACACCGCCCAACTGGCTCACCGGCTACAAGCTCGGCCAGTTTGATGACGAACCAGCAGCCTGCCTGCGATTTCTGCAGCAAACCGACCTGCGCTACGCCGTTCTTGAGGATCGCCCCACCGGTGAAGGCTGCGGACTATACGACGCCGTCCGCATCGACACCGGTCCGGTGGCGTATTCCGGCCACTTCAGCGTCACCTGCCGCATGGCTGCGTCCATCGCCCTATGGCAGCGTCACGTCGTGCAGCCAGCCGCACAGGACGCATTCGGACAGGGCATCCGGCGAATCGACCACTTCGGGTCCTACGCCTGCCGCAATCTCTACAACCGTGAAGGCGGCCGACGCAGCGAACACGCCACCGCCAATGCCTGGGATGTCGCCGGGTTTCGCCTGTCAGACGGCCAGCGGGTCACGGTCGCGTCGCATTGGAATGACGACACCAATGGCGAGTTCCTGCGCGCCGTACATGACGGTGCCTGCGATCTGTTCTCCACGACGCTGGGACCCGACTACAACGCTGCGCATCGGGATCACTTTCACCTGGACTGGCGCGGCGGATTCGGTGTCTGCCGCTGATTCGGTCACACCAGCACCCGCCATGGGCCAGCTAACGCCCTGGCATAGCAGGCAAGAACATCCTCACCCGTAATCCACCCGTCGCCCGGTTCGACAGCTGCAACCGCCCGCCATGCGCCTCGACGATCTCGCGTGTGAGCGCCAGTCCCAACCCGGTGCCGCTGCGTTTGGTGGAGTAAAACGGCAGCAAGGCGTTGGCGAGGACGGATTCGTTCATGCCGCTGCCGCGATCCTGCACGTCGATGCGGAATTCCCGCCCGGCTTGCGAGACGACCAGTTCCACCGACTCTGCGGGACTGCCCGCTTCGTGGGCGTTCTTGATCAGGTTGATCAGCACCTGCTCGAACTGCACACGATCCATCCACGCCGGGCTGTCGGGTAGCGTCTGCGGCACCGAGAAGTTCACCTGCGCCAGCAACGTGTCGACCAACTCGTTCCAGCCCACCGACTCCAGGCGTGGCGTCGGCAGTTTGGCAAACCGGGCGTAACCGTCGACGAAACCATGCAGATGTCGCGCACGTTCTGCGATGGCATCCAGCACTCGCGGGATCGCCTGCACATCGCCCCGCTTGGCGAGCTCAGCGCCCGAATGCGCCATGGACGAGATGGGCGCCAGCGAGTTGTTCAGCTCGTGGCTCAGCACTCGGATCACCTTCTTCCAGGTCGCGACCTCCTGCCGCGAAAGCTCACGTGTCATTCGCCGGAACAGGTACAGGCGATGCGCCCGCCCCTGTAGGCGGAATCCTCGCTGCGAGATGTGAAAGGTCTCCTCGGCCCCGTCCAGCATCAGGCTGAACAGGCTGTCCTCGCCCCCGGCTACGGACTCGCTGACTTCGGATGGCAATGCGGACACGAGCTGAAGAAAATCCAGTCCGCCCAGGCTCTTGCCGTCGTTGAACAGTTTGCGGGCGGCGAGGTTCGAATACGCGACCCGGCCACCGTGGTCGGCCAGGACCAGCGCGACCGGAGTATTTTGCACCACGGTATCGAGCAACAATTCGCGCTGGACCAGGTGCTGGCGCTGCTCTCGCAGCGTGCGCCCGAGTTCGTTGTGCAACTCGACCAGTTCGCTGAGTTCGTCGCCCCCGTCCTCGGCCGTGGAAATGCTGAAATCACCGTCCCGGTAGCTCGCCACCGCGCCCTGCAGCGCTCGCAGCAAGCGGCGAATCCGGCGCACCGCGGGCCGGGCCAGGAGCAGCGAGATCGCCAAGCCAGCGCCACCGATCCCCAGTGCGACCGCGCCGCCATCCCCCAGCCAGCGCCAGAGCCACACGCCAGTCGTGGCGCCCAGCGCGAATACCAGGAACAGCAAGCCACCCAGCTTGCCTTCCAGCGAGAGCCGACGGGTTTTCATGCCGCGCGATGGGGAGATCGGATCATTCAATCTGTCGACAGGCCGAAGCGCTCCATCCGACGGTACAACGCCTGGCGCGACAACCCCAAGGAACGTGCGGCGCGGCTGACGGTGCCGTTCGCAGCGTCCAGTGCCGACTCGATGGAGGCCCGATCGGGCTCGTCCAGATTGCGATGCGATTCCGCGGCCGCTTGCCGTGGCAGATTCAGGTCTTCGGGCTGGATGACGCCGTCACGGCACAGCAGCCGCGCCCGCTCGATGGCGTTGCGCAGTTCGCGCACATTGCCGGGCCAGCGATGTTGTTCCAAAGCGCGCCGGGCCTCGTCCGACAGCTGCGCCTCGCCGCCGAGGAAGTGCTCGGCCAGCGGCAGGATGTCCTCGTGGCGCTGCGTGAGTGGCGGCAGCCGCAGTTCGATCACGTTCAGTCGGTAGTACAAGTCCTCCCGGAAGCTGCCTTCGGCAATCATCGCCGGAAGATCCGAATTGGTGGCGCTGAGCACGCGCACCTTGGTCTTGAGCGTGCGTGAGGCCCCCAGCCGTTCGAAGCGGCCGGTTTCGAGCACGCGTAGCAGTTTCACCTGACCGGATAGCGGCAGATTGCCGATTTCATCCAGAAACAGGGTGCCGCCGTCGGCGACTTCAAACCGGCCGGGCCGCGCCTTGTTCGCCCCGGTGTAGGCGCCCGCCTCGGCCCCGAACAGCTCGGCCTCGATCAGCTCAGCCGGCAACGCGCCGCAGTTCACGGTGATGAAGGGACCGTCGCTGACCGACGAATTCGAATGAACAATGTCGGCAATGCGCTCCTTGCCAGCACCGTTGGGGCCGGTGATCAGCACGGGAATCTCGGAACGCGCGACCTGGCAGGCGAGCTCCACGACGCGTTCGGAGGCATCGGAGGCATACACCACGCCGCGCAGGTCGTAGCGTGATTCCAGCGCGCTGCGACGGCGGCGGCGCTCGCGGTGAACCTGCATGACAGCGCGGGTGGATTCCGAAAGCTCGAGCAGGTTGACCACTGTGGTCACCAGTTTCTGATCATCCCAGGGTTTGGCGACATAGTCCGCCGCCCCGGCCTTGACCAGCTCGACCGCGGATTCCAGATGCGTCCAGGCCGTGAGCAGAATGACCGGGAGATCGGGATGACGTTCGCGAATCTGCCGGAACAGGGCCTCGCCCTCCTCGCCCGATGTCGTGTCCTCGGTGAAGTTCATGTCCTGGATGACCAGGTCCACATCGGACGCGTCCAGCAGTCGCAAACCGGCCTCGGGGGTCTCCGCGCTCAAGGCCCGGATCGCCTGCAGCGACAGCAGCAGCTCCAGTGCCTCGCAAACCGCGTGGTTGTCGTCGATGATCAGTACGGTGGACATCTAGGGAAACTCTGATTGCGCTGGCAAGCCTGCCATTTTTGATGACGTCACGCCTTGGTTGCCAGCGCCGGAGGTACCCGCATGGCACGCAGCGCGGGCGATAGCACGGACAGCTGCCCGAGCACCCAGAGCCCGATGGCGCCGATGGGCAGGTAGTACATCGGCAGGCGCGACAGCTCGTAGTGCTGCATCAGCCAGGCGTTGACCCCGTAGGCCGCGAACATGCCGGTCACGACTCCGGCGGTGACGATCAGGAAGTTCTCCAGCTGAAAGTAGCGAAGGATCGAGCCCCGTGTGGCGCCCAGCGCGCGGCGAATACCAATCTGGCGGCGGCGCCCTTGCACCCAGAAGCTGGCCAGCCCCACGATACCCAGCGCCGTGACGACGAGTAGCGCCACGATCACGCCGCTGAGCAGCATGGCCATGACCCGGTCACCCCGGAAGAAATGCTCGCGCATCGACTCGAAGGTTTCCGCCCGCGAGATCAAGCGACCCGAGTGGACCTCACGCAGCGCCGTCTCCGCCTGCTTCAGCACGGCGTCCAGATCAGCCGGTGGCCGGACCCGCATCAGGTATTGCAGCCCCGGCGTGTTGCGCACCGGATAGATCACACTCATGGGTGCGTCCGCGACGGCGCGGAAAGAAGGGCGAATGAGCGTGTCGACAATGCCGATGACACGAATCGGGTCCTGGTCGGTGTAAAAGAACTTGCCCAGCGCCGGCTCGTCCGGCCAGAGTTTGTCGGCCAGAGCCTGGGTGATGATCGCCGAACCGACAACCTCGACATCCGCGCGAAAAAGCGCATCGAACTCGATGTACTCATCCGGGCGGAAATCACGCCCGGCCGTCAGCCTCAAGCCCAGCGTGCTCACCAGGTTGCCCGAATCGAAGTAGTTCGTGGCACCGGTTACCGGCGGTGCGCCCCGCTCCACGCTCAAGCCGGAATTCCACGACGAATTGCCGAACGGAACCTGCTGCACCGCAGCCACCTCAACCACGCCGGCCACGGTTTGCAGCGCGGCCAGGTCTTCTGCCGTGCGCACCGATCGCTCGGCGGCATCATCCAGGGTCGAGCTGCGAATACGCACCAACTCCGATTCCGCCACGCCGCTGTCGATGTGCATGCGATCCATGCGCTCCGAGATCACGAACAGGGTGTTGCAGATAATCGCGCAGGCCAGCGCGATTTCGAAGGCGATGAGCAGCGCCGCGGTTTTCTGCCGGCGCAGGGATTTGAGAATGGGTTGAATCTCCATGATCAGCGTCCTCATTCACTTTTCAATTGCAGCGCCGGAGCAATCCGGCAGGCCTGCCACGCAGGGAGTACGCCGGCCGCCAGGCTCGCCAGCAGCGACAGGCCAACCGCCAGTCCGAACATCGGCAGATCGAGCTGGGCAAAGCCGGCGTAGTCCACCGGCTGCATGCGCACGGCCAGCAAGCCGAGCAGGCTGAGCCCCAGGCCCACGACCGCCCCGGCGAGTCCGATCATCCCGGCCTCCAGCAGGTACTGCGTGAACACCGAGCCGGGTGTCGCCCCCAGAGCCCGGCGCACGCCGATGTCCCCGGCCCGGCGCAGAAACTTGGCCAGCATCAGGCCAATGGTGTTGACGATGCAGACCACCAGAAACCCGAGTGCTATCCACACCTGCAACTGCACGTCATCGGGCACCACGCGCTTGTAATCCAGCCATTCCATCACGCTCATCAGGCGCCCGTTGAACGAGCGCTCGAACCGGCCCGCCTCACGCTGGGTTTCGCTGTAATTGGCGAGATAGCGTTCGAAGTCGCCGCGCGCCTCGGGCGACTCCAGCTCCACCCAATACTGCAACCACATGCAGTTGCCGGAGATCAGCTGCTCCTCTGGAGACATGCGCCCGTCTCCAAAGCACGTCATGTCGCCGTTACGCGCCATCTCCAGTTCGATGGAGGTGTGCAACGGGAGAAACGCTTCTTCCGAATCGGCGTACGGCCCGGTGGTCAGATCGTAGAAGTGCGGGTTTGGCCTCCACTCATCGATGACGCCGATCACGCGGAATCGATCGCTACCCAGCCTGATCTCCTGCCCGACGCTGTTCTCGCCACCAAACAGACGCTGATTGAGACGGCGCGACAACACGACAACGCGGGCGCGCCCGTCCTCCTGCTCTGCCGACCAGCCGCTGCCATAGAGAAACGGAATATCGAACAACGCGAAGATATCCGGCGTCGAAAACCGCAGGTCGGCGATATAAGGATCAGCATTCGGCTGGTCCGGTACCAGCACGCCACCACCGCCGCTCATGGCCGCCTGGCGCTTGCCGCGGGCGTCGCGCAGTAGGTTCATCGCATCGACGTAGGTCAGCTGATCCGGCGGCCGGTCGCCTTCCTGATAATGCGTGGCATCCTCGGGATCGAGTTGTGGGTAGAACAGCACGTCGCTCTTGGATGGCAGCGGATCGCCCGAGAGCACATGCAGCACCGTGATCGTGGTGACACTGGCGCCGATGCCAATGCCGATCGCCAGCACCATCAGCCCGGTGAGCACCGGGTTGCGACGCAAACTGCGCCAGGCCAGCCACGCGTAGTAGCGCAACATCGCCCTAACCTCCTGCCACGGCGGTAAAGCGCGGCTCGGCGGCGTCGATGTCCACGACCTGTCCGTCCACGATATGCACGTTGCGTTGGGTGCGCGCGGCCAGTTCGGGGTCGTGGGTGACCATGACGATGGTCGCGCCATCGCGATGCACGTCCTCGATCAACTCCATCACCGCGCGCGCCATCTGGGTGTCGAGATTTCCGGTCGGCTCGTCGGCCAGCAGCAGCCGTGGCCGGCCGGCCAGTGCCCGGGCGATCGCGACCCGCTGCTGCTGACCGCCAGACAACTCCGCCGGGTAGTGCTTCATCCGTGCGGACAAGCCGACGCGTTCCAGTGCATCGGTAATCCGAAGCTTGCGCTCCGAGGCCTTGAGGCCGCGATAGCGCAGCGGCACGTCGACATTGTCGAACACGTTGAGGTCGGGAATCAGGTTGAAGGCCTGAAAGATGAAGCCGATCTTTTCGTTGCGGATTCGGGAGCGCGCCCGATCGCTCAGATGGCTCACATCCTGCCCATCCAGCTCGTAGCGGCCGCCGGTCGGCGTCTCCAACAGGCCCGCGATATTGAGGAAGGTCGTCTTGCCGGACCCGGACGGCCCGGTGACGGCGACAAATTCGCCTTCCTTCACGTCGATTGAAAAATCACGGAGCGCGAAGGTTTCGACGATTTCCGTTCGAAATGCTTTCGACAAGTGCGTCATCTTGAACATGAGCAATGGTCCTATCGGCTGATGACGACGCGCTCGGCGTCGTCGAATGAGTCGGTTCCGGCAATGACGATCCGCTCGCCTGCGGCGACACCGTCGAGAATTTCAACGCGGTCGATACTCACCGCGCCGGTGCGAATGGCCCGGCGCTCGGCGATGTCGTCCTGCACGACATAGGCGCTGCGGCCACCCGCGGCTTCGAGAAACGGCCCTCTGGCGACCATGAGCACATCGTCGCGGGCATCAAGCAGCACCCGCACAGACAGGCGCTGGTTCTGCCGCAGTCCCGCCGGGGCCTGACCGGAGAACCGCACCCGGGCCGTGACCCGCCCGGCGACCACTTCGGGCGACACCGCGCTGACCTCGCCTTCGAACAGCTGCCCATTGCCACGAATGTTGGCGGGCATGCCCATCGCCAGATCTCGCGCGAAGGTCTCAGGCACCTGCACCTCAACCTCCAGCGCCGAGAGATCCACGACCGTCATCAATGGCGAATCCTTGACCACAAACGCGGTGTCGGTCGACAGCAACTGCCCCACCTGCCCCGCCACCGGCGAGCGCAGCGTGAGCAGATCCACCTGCCGCTGCAGTTCCTGGACGATCAGCGCCTGGGCATCTCGTGCCAGCCGCTTGGCGTCCACATCAAAAGCCTGACCCTCCCGTTGCAGGTCGCGATCGGAGCGCGCGCGCTGCAGTGCGAACTCCGCCTTTTTCAACACGGCTTCGGTTCGCAGCTTTTCGATCTCCGGCATCACGCCCAGATCGAACGCCTGTGACATGCGGGCATGCTCGATGGCCGCCGTGTCCCGGTCCACACCGGCCTGTTGCAGGGATTCCTCCGCCAGCAATGCCTGTTGGCGCACGTCCAGTCGCGCCCGCTCGAAGTCGGCCGTCAATGCCTGCAGCTTGGCCTTTTCCCGGGCCAGCTCGCTTTGCAGTTCCGGACTGTCCAGGGCACCCAGAACCTGCCCCTGCTGCACCTGATGCCCGGCCTGGACGGTGTAGCGAACCGTGCCGGAGGCGGCGGCGTACAGCGTCGGACTCACCGCGGCGACGACCCGACCATCCGCAGCGATATCTCGCTCGAATCGACCGCGCTCAACGGTGGCGATGGACAAACGTGACCGCTGCACCGACTGCCCGGCCGACCAGCGCTCCCACACGGTGGGCACCAGCCACGCGGCGGCCGCGATCACGCCGGCACTCACCATCACCGGCCAGCGCCAACGCACCCAGGCGCTTGATGACGCAATCAACTGATCCTGGCCACTGGTATCTCTAAATGACATGGCTTGCAGCGTCGACGTCGCAAACCGATCAGAGATAGACGCAGTCATGCGCCTCGCAGCCGGTGGTCGCCACCGACCCGACACCCAGGTCGGATAACGACCAGAACGGTTCCGGTGCCTGTACCGAACAGCCGATGGCTGTCACGTCCAGCGCCGGCGCCCGGGACAGGGACACCGGACTGGGCATCGGCAATGTGTAGCCGACCTCCGGCAGCGCCGGGCCGTTCATGCCGAACTTCGTCATCAACCGATCAACCTGCTGCTCGATGCGCTGCTCGTTCCGAACCCGCAACATCGATTCGCTGGAGATCACATAAGGCTGAGCCGCCTGAAGGCGATTCAACTCGGCGGCGTAGTCGATCTGGACGGAAGCCTTCGGCAACGCGTGCAAACCGCCGACCATGCCGAGCGTGGATTCAACAGAGGCCAGACAAGGCATGCTGAGCGTGGCGAAAGCCAGAATTCCAAGGGTTTTGCTGATTCGCATGATTGACTCGCTGGGTGGACCTGCAAGCTATAGCGCAACCGGCGTACCAACTTTTATCAATCTGTATCTTATTGTTTTTATTTAATTTATTGGATCCACGCCTGACCAATAAAGTGTCCGCGGACAGTTTGGCGGACACATTCGATGACCGGGCGGACACTTCCAACTTGGGTCCGGACAGACGGCGGGACGTCAGATCGACGATCGTGCCAGCCATTGCCTGATCGTCGGCGCCCGCCGCCTGCGGGTGCCCCAGGACCGCAAACTGCCTCAACCGCGGAGTCGATCGCGGCACCGCAGCTCAGACGACCCGGCAAACCCGGCGACCGGCCCGCCACGTAGGTGGCAGGCCGGCTCGGGATTTTTGCCCTAGGCGACGCTGCGTCGGCGCCGTCCGGCGCCCATCAGCAGCAGGCCGAGCGCGGCCAGGCCGAGCGCGCCACCGGCACCGCTGGCGCTGTCCGGGGTGGTCGGATTGCCCGGCTCGGGCGGCGTCTGGCTGTCCGGCGACTGGCACTGGTCGTTGCCCACCAGGGTGTAATCCAGATTGGTTCCGGCCGAATCCACGGTCAGGCCGACGCCATTCACGGTGTTGGTCGTCTGCCGCACGCTAATCGCGAGGCCGGTCAAGGTGGTGCCGTCGTCAATGCCGAGCGTGGCCTTGTCCATGACCAGCTGGATGGTGCCGTCCGGCTGGAAGTTGCTGGCTGGATCGAGCGAGCCTTCCGTTGTGAACGTCCCCACCGCGGCCGCCGGCGTATCCAGCGTGGCATTGGTGCCGTATTCGAACGCTGGCGTGACGGTGTCCGTGGTCATGGCCACCCAGTAGTTGGTCGGATCCTCCGGCAAGTTGAAATAGTAATACCAGCGGTGGGACGGCAGCGGCTGCGTGCCGAGGTTGGCAACCTTGATGGTGAACACGATCTTGCCGGGCATGTCCGTTGGCTCGGCGATCCAGGCTTGTCGGATGTCTTCCTGGCCCGTGCCGCTTTCGGCGAGGCCCGTGGTGCCGGCTGGCGAGGTGATGCGCGTCAGGCCGGGCAGCTCGCAGCTTTTCTCGTCGGATGGCGGCAGTACACCAGGATCAAGCTGGGTGGTGAAGGCGCGCCCGAACATGGTCTGCGTGGCCATGGTGCTGTTGGCCGGGCTGGGCGCGATGTCCAGCGTGCCGGCAGCACCCTCGACAAAGACCCGTATGTTGTGGATCGGCTCGCCAATAGCGGGGACGCCCATCTGCACATACGGCACAAATACGTCGATCACGTTGTCCGTCAGCGATATCACACTGGCGACAGCCGTATTGCCGTCGCCGACCTCGGGAATCGTCACACCCGTGTCGTCCAGCGTGACCGTCGTGGTGAACGGCTGTCCGCCAACATTGCGCTCGATCCGGTACGCGATGACGGTCTCGCCAGCCAGATCGGCGGCATTGCCTAGCGTCAGCGAGTGCACGATGCCTGTCACGCCATCGACGGTGTCTTCCTGCATGGTCAGCGTGACCACATCAGTGGCGTCACCGGCCTCGGCATCACCGTCCAGGATCACGAACGGCTCGCCGGCTGGTGGCAGGCCGGTGTTCGCAACGCCCAGTGCATCAAGAATGCTCGGCACATCGATCAACCCGGCGCCATAGCCGAAGTGCGTGGTGTCATCCGGGTTCTGCGGGTCGGGCTCGTACCCGGTGCCCACCTTCACGGCGGTGTCCTGGATGATGTTCTCGATCTCGGCAGGCGTCAGATCCGGACGAGCCTGCGTCATCAGACCGATGATGCCGGTGACATGCGGCGTGGCCATGGACGTGCCAGAGATGGTTCCGTACCAGGGGAACCAGACGTCCTCAACCGCCCCGCCGGCGCCGCCCGTGCAAATCGCCTGACTGGGCTGCGACTGGAAGCAGGTGGAGGTAATCAGATCACCAGGCGCGGCGACGTCCGGATAATTGACCGGGTCGCCGGCCAGGCCGCGGCTGGAGAAGCCCGACAGCGGCGCATTGCGATCGCCGGTGCCCAGATCGTTATAGCTGGCCACGCAGATCACGCCGGGCGTGGGGTCCTTGCAGGCGCTGGACGTCATATCGTTGCTGCCGTCGCCCCCGTCGTTACCCGCGGCAAAAGCCATCACCACACCGGCATCGACGATGTCCTTGATCAGGCATGACGCCACCCCGCCCGGGTCGTACTCCGACCCGCCCGCATTGCCATAGGAATTGTTCACGGCGCGCAACGGCGGATCGAAGCTGTCCAGGTTATCGAGCATATGAACGTAGGCCGAAGCCGTGGACAGCACCAGAATGCCGGCGCCGTTACCCCAATGGATCAGCTGGGTGCCGGGCGCCGCGCCCGAGTAGGTGCCCTGGATGTAGGGAGCGACCTCGGGAACCGGGTAGCCACCATCAGATTGCAGACCACGGCCGCCGACCGTGCCCGTCACGTGCGTGCCGTGGCCGCCAACCTGGCTTTCCGAATCCACCGGACCGATGTCCACATAACGCGGCGTACCCGTCGGGATGCCGGTGACCTCATCCGCCGGGTTGATCAGCTTGTAGTTGTGATAGAGGTTTTCGGAGAAATCGGGATGCAGCCCGTAAAGGCCGCTGTCGATCACGCCCAGCGTCGTGCCGGCGCCATCGAGGACATTGCCATCGGCATCGAAGTACGGCCCGCCAGACACATACTCATGCGCCACGCGTGCACGTGTCGCCCAGGACTGGGTTGCACCGAGATACTGCAACGGCTCGTTATATTCCAGCCGGCTCACGGCGGGCAGCGTGATCAGGGTTTGCAACACTGCCACCGGGCCGGTCACGTAGACGGCCGGCACGTACTTGCGAAAATCCTTGACCACCGTCAGGCCCAGGCTCGTCAGTAGACCGTCCTGCCACTTCTGCGAACCCTGATTGAAATGCACGAACACGCCATACAAGGCCTGCGGGCCCAGGATGGTGAAATCCATGAGCACTTCGGGGTCGACAAACGCCTGGCCCTGGTTGGCTTCGCCCGACTGCACGCAGGGGTCGACACCGGGCTCGCCCGGGCTACCGCCGTCGGTACCCAAGGTCATGGTCAGCGTGGCGTTCGCCCCGGTGACCGAAAAAGGCACGATCACCACACGCGCGGTGCTCGGTAGCTGACTGATCCGCACCGCGGAAGACTCGGCCGGATTGCCCGTGGCGCTCTGCCCGACCACCGTGCCTGCGTCGTCGTAAATGAACAGATCCAGATCGTCGCTGTTGTCCCAGGTCAGTTCGAAGTTGACGAAGGCATCCGCGTTGGCATCGCGAAACGACTGCGGCAAATCCAGCGTGAGCACGTACTCGTCGCAGCTCTCCGGCGCATCGCACACGGGCTCGCCCGTGGCGATCAGCGTGGGGTTGGACACCACGTAAGGCCCACCGGTCGCGATTTGCTGGGTGGTCTGGGAGTCGATGGTGCCGGATGCGGGATCCGTGGCGCCGACGATGGATACGCTGGCCAGCAAAGCGGCACCAGCAGCGAAGCGCAAGCTGCGCAGGAACGGGACAGTCATGGTGAAACCTCAGCGAACGGTTTGTATCGGGAAATCGACGCCGTATCCCGTTCCTGGGTGCCACGCGCCGCATCCAATGCGGCAAGGCGTCGTGTTCAAGTTAACCAAATGGGAACAAATCCCCGTCTGGGATGCAACTCCCATACCGATTGTGCGCTGCGTCTGGACTTCAGCGCTGAACCGTGGCGCGGACGGCACCGATGGCCTGCTGCGCAAGCCTGCAAAGCCGACGAAGCCGAGCAGGTAGGAAGCCCCAGGCTGCCCGACCGCAAGCCCCTAGCCCGCCAACACCTGCCGCAGTTCTTCCGGCAAACCGTCGATGAATTCGTCGTCTACCGGGTGCAGCGCGAACTGCCCCGCCCGTGCCATTTCCCACAAGAGCTGTCCTTGCTTGTGGTCTTTTTGAACTTTCCGCCGATTTCGGCTTGGTTTTCGCGATAGCCAGAGTTTGTGCAGGGCAAACCAGCGCGGGTCGGGGGCGACGATGGCGCAGACACCGGTTGCCCCTGCCCTGACGATTTCGCGGACGGGCGTGCCGCGTAGTAACCATTCCTGTTCGGGGAGATTGCCGACGGGACGTAGCGGTTCTGCTTTCGGGATCGCATCCACCACCGACGGTGCGGCGAGCAGCTCGACTTCGAAGGCATCCGCGTTGCGGGCCTGGAAGGAGCGCTCGGTGTTAACGGTGAAGGTGCTGTCCACCGCTTTCAGCATGTTGAAGATGGGCCGGGTGCCGCGTTCGGCGAGTGCAAAAGCCTCGCGCCTGGCCGACCAGGCAAGATCGAAGTCTGCGGTGGATTGCAGTTCGGGCGCCATGATGACGCCGGCGGCGTAGGCATAGGCCAACATGGCGTTGGTTCCGACGGCGATGAGCGTCTGGCCGAGCATGTCTCGGCGATCGGATTCGGTGAGTATTCTGCCGACGGTCTCGTCAACACCCGGCAGGCGGACGGCGCGGGCGATGCGGCCGACCTCCGTGAGCCGGCCGGACAAGCTCTTGCGTGCGGCTTGCGCCGCATCGCGCCGGCTGCTGTATCCACGCTCGAACTCTTCCCGTTCCGCGGAGCGCGGGCCGAGGCTTTTTCCGTTGCCGCGGCGATCGACAACGCGATACAGGTAATCCCTGCCCTTGACCGTTTTCCAGCTCAGCCGGTCGCGGTGTTGATGCCAGGCACGCTCGTTCGCGATCCAGGCGTCGTACGCCATCGCCATGTTCTCGGCACAGCGGTTTTGTTCTGCGTTGAATTGCAACGAGTTATCCTGCGTTTAATACTTTGTCGATATTGCAGGATAATTTTCCTTGCATCAACGTGTTGCCTGGGTGTTATGAGCCATCGGCGCCGGGTAGCCGCTCAATGGTGTTCAGGATGGCCACGTCGAGGAGCGATCCACAGCGGGAGCGCACCCATGCGCGCTATGCTCACGCGCTCGCAGGCACGCTCCGCTCAGCTCAAGGTAGTCGCAAAACAGCAATGGCAACAGCACCGGATCAACCATCGCTTTCGTCGCAGGAGCCGCGGGGCGATGCGCATGAGCCGGAGAGGGGCCACGCCGACATCAAGGCGCTGCAACTCGCGCTGCGGCGTGAACAGTACAAAGTGGAATCACTCAGTCATGAGAACCACCGGCTCCAGCAGGAGCTGAGCTCCGCGCAGTTCACCAAAAGCGCGGCGCTGCGGGATATGAAGAACCTCCACCAGATGGATCACGACGATCTGAAATCCCGGATGGGGGATGAGCGACGCGTTGCCGAGGACCGCTTAGAGTCGGTGATCAGCGAAAAGCTGGACATCATCGCGACACAGATCGCGCAGATCACCGATATGCAGAGAAAGATCGGTGATGCGGACACGCGCTGGCAGCACTTGAGCGATCAGCTCGCAATGGTCCATGTCGCGCTGGACGAAGCCAGGGCTGCGGCTAGGCCACTTCCGCCCCCGTCAACGCGTCCTTGAGCTTGTTGAACTCGTCGCGCTTCTTTGCGGCGGTTTCGAATTCCAGGTTGGCCGCTGCGGCGTACATTTCCTTCTCGACCTGTTTGAGGCGCTTGGCCAGTGCCACAGGGTCCTTCGTTTCGTAAGCCGCCCGCTTGTCCGCGACACGCTGCAGAGCGGCGTCGCCGGACACCGGTTCGTAACCCGCCCGCATGACATCGCCCACTGCCTTGCGGATGCCCTGCGGCGTGATGCCATGCTCCTCGTTGTGCGCGACCTGCTTGGCGCGGCGGCGGTCGGTTTCGTCCAGCGCGCGGCGCATGGAGTTGGTGACCTGATCAGCGTAGAGAATGGCCCGTCCATGCAGGTTGCGGGCGGCGCGGCCGATGGTCTGGATGAGTGAGCGCTCGGAGCGCAGGAAGCCCTCCTTGTCGGCATCGAGGATGGCTACGAGTGAGACTTCTGGCAGATCCAGCCCTTCGCGCAGCAGGTTGATGCCGACCAGGCAGTCAAACGCGCCGAGCCGCAGATCACGCAGGATTTCGGCGCGCTCGACCGTGTCGATATCCGAATGCAGGTAGCGAACCCGCACGCCATGCTCGTGCAGATAGTCGGTGAGGTCTTCGGCCATACGCTTGGTGAGCGTGGTGACCAGCACGCGCTCGTCCTTTGCAGCGCGGATCTGCACCTCGCTGAGCAGGTCGTCAACCTGGGTGCGTACCGGGCGGATCTCCACCTCGGGGTCGGTCAGCCCGGTGGGGCGGACGACCTGTTCGACGATCTGCCCCGTATGGGCGCCCTCGTATGGTCCCGGCGTGGCCGAAACAAAGATGGTCTGCGGAGCGAGCTTTTCGAATTCCTCGAACTTCAGGGGCCTGTTATCCAGCGCTGACGGCAGGCGGAAACCGTATTCGACCAGGGTTTCCTTGCGACTTCGGTCACCCTTGTACATGGCACCGACCTGGGGAACGGTGACATGGGATTCGTCCATGACCAGCAGCGCATCCGGCGGCAGGTAGTCGAACAGGCAAGGTGGCGGCTCGCCGGCCCCGCGCCCGGAGATGTAGCGGGAGTAGTTCTCGATGCCGTTGCAGTAGCCGACCTCCTGGATCATCTCCAGATCGAACATCGTCCGCTGTTCCAGGCGCTGGGCTTCCAGCAGCTTGCCGGCTTCGCGCAATTGCTTGAGCCGGTCGCGCAGCTCGTCGCGCACCTGGTCCATGAGCTCCACCATGCGCTCGCGCGGGGTGACGTAATGCGTCTTCGGGAAGATCGTGTAACGCGGCACCTTGGCGTTGACCTCGCCGGTGAGCGGGTCGAACAGCGACAGGGCCTCGATCTCGTCGTCGAACAGTTCGATGCGCAGCGCCTCGTCATCGGTCTCCGCCGGGTGGATGTCGATCACATCCCCGCGCACGCGGTAGGTGCCTCGTTTGAGCTCCATGTCGTTGCGGGTGTACTGCATCGATGCCAGCCGCCGCAGCAGCTCACGCTGGTCCAGGCGGTCGCCGCGATCCAGATGCAGCACCATCTTGAAATAGCTTTCAGGATCGCCCAGGCCGTAGATGCAGGACACGGATGCGACGATGATCGTGTCGCGCCGCTGCATCAGCGCCTTGGTGGCCGACAGCCGCATCTGCTCGATGTGGTCGTTAATGCTCGAATCCTTCTCGATGAAGGTATCCGACGACGGCACGTAGGCCTCGGGCTGGTAATAGTCGTAGTAGCTGACGAAGTACTCGACGGCGTTGTTCGGGAAGAAATCGCGAAACTCGCCATAGAGCTGCCCGGCCAGCGTCTTGTTGGGCGCCATGACCAGCGTCGGCCGCTGAATCTGCTGGATGACATTGGCGATGGAATAAGTCTTGCCGGAGCCCGTCACGCCGAGCAATGTCTGGTGCGACAGGCCGCTTTCGATGCCGTCCAGCATCTGCCGGATGGCGGTCGGCTGGTCGCCGGCGGGTGCCCAATCGGCCTTGAGTTCGAATCGATCCGTCACGGAATGCTGCGCGGGAACTGGGCGCGCCATGATACGCCTTCCGGCACTGTTGACGCCGCTGTAGAGGGCGACCAGCGGTGGGCATCCTGCCCCTCTGATACGGTCCGCAAGCGGCTTGCGCTAGGCTGACCTCGCGTGGCGCCGCAACTGCCGCCGCGCTTCTTGCCGCCGATGGAAACCCGTATGGACGAATCCAACAAGATTCTCAGCAACCCCGCCATTTCGCCGCGCGCGATTCGCTACCACTTGCTCACGATGTCGCTGGCGCTGCTCTGCACGGTTGCCGGGGTCGTGCTGATCCCGCTCATGCTGCCCATCATGCGCTGGTACTACAGCCGCTATTTCAAGACGCTGAATGTGGTGCTGACCACGCGCGAGTTGCAGGTGGACCGGGGAATCTGGAACCGGGAGGAGAAAAGCATCCCGCTGGAGAAGATCACCGATCTGGCGACCTTCCAGGGGCCTGTCATGCGCTACATGAATCTCAAGGGCCTGCGGGTCGAAACCGCCGGCCAGAGCGGCAGCGGAGGGGCGCTGGTTCGCCTGATCGGCCTGGAAGACACCGAGGCCTTTCGCACGCTGGCGCTGCGCCAGCGCGACCGGGTCACCGATGCGTCTGCACCTGCGCCCGCCGCAGAGGGCGATGCCGCCACACCCCTGCTCACCGAGATCCGTGACACGCTGATCCGCATCGAACAGCGCCTGGGCGAGCCGACCAAGCCCTGAATGGCAAGTCGCGCGGTTTGCGACACGTAGTTGGTCGGGTTTCGAGCGACCCGTATCATACGCACGCCTTTTCACCTCAGCTGGAGTCAGTCCATTGAAACTGTCCGACCGCGTACAACGCATCAAGCCCTCCCCGACCCTGGCCGTTACCGCACGCGCGGCCGAACTGCGTCGACAGGGCAAGGACATTATTGGACTGGGTGCAGGCGAGCCGGATTTCCCGACGCCGGCGCATGTGCGCATGGCAGCCAAGGAAGCGATTGATGCCGGCATGACCCGCTACACGCCGGTCGGCGGCACACCGGAACTCAAGGACGCGATCGTCAGCAAGTTCAAGCGCGACAATGGGCTGGACTACGTCGCCGACCAGGTGCTGGTCTCCTGCGGCGGCAAGCAGAGCTTTTTCAACCTGTGTCAGGCAATGATCGACAGCGGCGACGAAGTCATCATCCCGGCGCCGTACTGGGTCAGCTACCCGGACATGGTGCTGCTGGCCGACGGCACGCCGGTGGTCATCGAGACGACCATGGAGTCGGCGTTCAAGATCACCGCCGAACAGCTGGAAGCCGCGATCACGCCCAAGACCCGTCTGGTGGTGCTGAACAGCCCGTCCAACCCCAGCGGCAAGGCCTACACCAAGGCCGAACTCGCGGCCCTGGGCGAGGTGCTGATGCGGCATCCGCAGGTCTTCGTCGCCACCGATGACATGTACGAGCACATCCTCTGGACCGAGGAGCCGTTCGCGAACATTCTCAATGCCACACCCGCGCTTTACGACCGCACGATCGTGCTCAACGGCGTGTCCAAGGCCTATGCCATGACGGGCTGGCGCATCGGCTACGCGGCCGGTCCCGCGGCGCTGATCAAGGCCATGAGCAAGATTCAGTCGCAAAGCACGTCCAACCCGACGTCGATTTCGCAGAAGGCCTCCGAGGCGGCGCTCAACGGCGCGCAGGACTGCGTGCAGGAAATGCTGGTGGCCTTCAAGCAGCGGCATGACGCCGTGGTCGCCGGGCTCAATGCCCTGCCCGGCGTGAGCTGCCTGGAGTCCGACGGCACGTTCTACGCTTTTCCCGACATGAGCGGGCTCATCGAGGCGCTGCCTGAAGTCGACGACGACCTGGCGCTGGGCGAATACCTGATCGAACACGCGGGCGTTGCGCTGGTTCCCGGCACGGCCTTCGGAACACCCGGTCACATGCGCCTGTCGTTCGCGACCGATCTGCCGACGCTGGAGCGCGCGCTGGAGCGTCTGGGAGCGGTCGCGAACCGTTAGGAAAATTCTGACCGACTAACGCCACCACTAGATGGCTAGCGCGCGTCTCCGGGCTGCGGAGGCGCAGGGTCCGAGTCTAGATGCCCACCTGACGACTCCGAGGACTTGATCAGGGCATCGGCCTCGGCGAGCAGCCTGTCACGACAAACCGAGCATCGCGTGGCCTCGGCCCAGACCTCCAGACGTTCCGCCTTACCGAAAGCCGGTTCGCGGGTGGCGACAACGCGCCGGATGATGCGGTCGTAAGTTGCCGTGAGCATGCGTTCGAGCTGGATGCGCGGGCCGTTCAGACTGGCCAGGTTTTCCCGGCTGAGAGAACGCAGCTCTGGACGCGCCAGCAATCGATCAATGCTGAGCAGCTCGGCCTCGGCAGCCTTCAGGGACTGAGCTTCGGGGTCGCTGTTGGACGCCAGCGACTCGGCCCAGAGTTCGTAGGTCGGCAGACGGGAGTAGATTTGGGTGGCCTCATCCCAGATCGCGGCGTTCTGCGCCGTCCCGCCGATAGCCACATTGCGCACACAGTCATCCAGGGCCGCTGCGCGTTTGGCGTAGTGATCGGCCCAGTAGGCATCATCGGGCGTGCGTAACAGCACGAACCGCTGCGCCAGCCGTAGCATCCGTCCCGTATAGGGTGCGGCGCTTCGATCCGCCTGGGCGCGGCGAGCATCGGTGAGTAGTTCGCCCCTGGTCAGAATCAGGCGTTCGTACTCGGCCTGCTTGCGAGCAAGTTGGCCGGAGGCGAGCAAGGCACGGAAATCACTCCAGATTCGTTCGTCCGACTCGCAGCCCACATCGGAGGCAATGAAATCCTTGATCGAGCGGTAGTCGGTCACGTCCAGTTCAAAGCGAACATAGGCCTGGGCAGGCTCCCAGGCACCGCCGGTGGCGTAACAAAGGCCGGTGAGCGAACGCCGCGTATCGCAGCGTTCCAGCGTCGGTGGGGGTTCCAGTTCGATGGTCGTGGAATTCAGCAATACGATGAACTGGCGGCCATGTAACGAAGCCAATCCCTCGTCCGGGCGCAAGCCGAGCAGGGTCTTCTCCTCCCAGGGCTTCTCGGAGGTCTTGATCTCCTCACTGAGCATGTCGCCCAACTTGGTGGACAACGGGCTGAATGTCGCGCCGCCCGGCACAAAGCTCAGGCCGACCTTGAGTACCGGCTCGGCCGTGGCAAGTTCCAGCAAATCGGTAACCCAGCGCGCCTTGTCCGCGGGGACGCCACGCACATAGATTTGCAGATGTGGTGACGTGGACAGCGATTCCGGATCGATGAGCAACCCGGACGACAGCAGCGCATTGTCGACAATGGACGATTGGGTCTTGCCGGCCTGCACGTCGTACAGCAGCACCGGAATCTCCGGCTCCGAGTCGGCAGAGAAGCTCGCCACCGTCCCCTTGCCGAAGCGCGCCGAGATCAGCAGCATCGCCGGTCGTTGTCCCTCCTTGCCGAAATCCAGCAGCCGACCGGTTTCATCCAGGTTGGAGCTGACGAATATCCGCAGGTAGCCATCCTGGTAATCGGAGGCCTCCAGGTCATTGGCACCTTGGACAGGCGTGGCGACCGGACGCACGAAACGGCTGCCGCCGGAACTGCATGCCGACATCAGACCGATCGCGGCCAAAGCAAAGACAAGTAAGCGCATGATGCTAGGACAGGCGGGAAACGGAATTGATCCATTGACCGCCAACGCAGGCGTCGTGTTTAGAGCAGCACCTGTTGCTCGCTTAGCCCCAGCAGATTGCGGACTGGCGCAAAACTGCGTCTGTGGATGGGCGTGACGCCCAAGGATTTCAGCGCGGCCAGGTGCGCCCGGGTCGGATAGCCCTTGTGCTGAGCAAACCCGAAATCGGGATATTCGACATCGAGACGGTGCATCTCACGATCACGCGTGACCTTGGCGAGAATCGATGCGGCACCGATCGCGGGCTCCGACGCATCGCCACCCACGACCAGCGTGGCGCGACAAGCAAGCCCAGGGTCACGGTTACCGTCGACCAATGCATGCTCTGCAGCCGGCGCGAGCATTTCCACAGCACGGCGCATCGCCAACATCGACGCCTGCAGAATATTCAGCGAGTCGATTTCCGACACACTCGCCTCGGCGATTGCCCAGGCCAGCGACCGTTCCACGATCTGGTCGTACAAGGCCTCACGCCGGGCGGGTGTCAAGGCCTTGGAATCGGCCAGGCCCACGATAGGCTGACCAGGGTCGAGAATCACGGCCGCAGCGACTACCGGCCCGGCGAGCGGACCACGCCCCACTTCGTCGACGCCTGCGGTGCGCAGCAGGGTCACGCCACCAACTCCAGCACCGCTTCGGCTGCGCGTGAATCGGCATCCTGACGCAGCGCCTCGCGGACCGCAGCGAATTGCCGGGTCTGCGCCTGCGCGTAGGCTGGCCGCGTGAGCAGCAGCCGGGTTACACCGGTCAGCATCTCCACGCTCGCGGCCTCTTGCAGCAGTTCGGGCACCACGGGTTCGTCAATCAGCAGATTCGGCAGCGAAACATGCGGCGACTTGAGTAGCCCGGCATCCAGCATTAGCCAGGCGGTGAAGGCATTAGTCGCGTAGGCAACCACCATGGGTCGGCCGACAAGCAATGTTTCCAGCGTCGCGGTTCCGGAAGCGATCAGCACGACATCCGATGCCGCCATCGCGGTTTGCGCCTGCCCATCGACAACCGTCAATGGCAGATTCCGCCCTTCTAACAGGGCTTCGATCCGGGTCCGTGCCTTGTCATTCGCAGCCGGCAGGACGCAGTGCAGATCCGGGATGCCCGCGCAAAGACGCTCGGCGGCATCCAGAAACGGCAGGCCCAGGCGCTCTATCTCCGAACCACGGCTGCCAGGCAATAGCGCCAGCACGCGGCCGCTGGCCGGCAGACCAAGCACGGCGCGTGCCTCCACGGGATCGGGGTCTTCCGGAATGGCATCAGCCAGCGGATGTCCGACGAAGCGAACGGGTACGCCGCTGTCGCGGTAAAATTCTGCTTCGAACGGCAGCAGGGTCAACATCAAGTCCACCGAGTTGGCGATGCCCTTCACCCTGCCCTGGCGCCAGGCCCAAACGGATGGACTCACGTAGTGGACCGTCTTGATGCCACGCGCCCGCAGCCGCCGCTCCAACCCGAGATTGAAGTCCGGTGCGTCGATGCCCACCACCACATCGGGCTTGCGCGCCATGATCTGACGGATCAATTGCTTGCGGAACCGGAACAGCCGCGGAACTTCTTTCAGCACCTCGACCAAGCCCATCACCGAGAGCGCGTCGATGCTGGCCAGCGATTCGCAGCCCGCGGCCTCCATGCGAGGACCGGAGACACCAAAGGCCTCTAGGTTCGGCACGCGCTGTTTCAGCGCCGTGATCAGGCCGGCACCCAGAATGTCTCCGGAGGCTTCGCCGGCAATGATGGCAATGCGCATTACGCTCTGGTCGCGCTCATCGGAACGGTGCTAGCGCTGCAATCCGCGCTGTGAGCTCTCGATGAATTCGATCATGGACGCGACATGCGGGTCGTCGCCTTGTTCGCGCAGAGCCTCGACGGCATCAGGCAGCCGCAGTTCCTTGCGGTAGATCGTGCGGTAGGCGTCCTTGATCGAACGGATCGCGTTCTTGTCGAATCCGCGACGCTGCAACCCCCGGCTGTTGATGCCCCGTGGCACGGCCGGGTTGCCATCCACCAGCACGAAGGGCGGCACGTCGCGATCCAGCCCGGAGGCATAGCCGGTGAAGCTATGGGCGCCCAGGCGGCAGAACTGATGCACCAGGGTGAATCCGCCCAGAATCACCCAGTCACCAATGTGCACGTGACCGGCCAGGCTGGCGTTGTTGGCGAAGATCGTATGACTACCGATCTGACAGTCATGCGCAACATGGCAATACGCCATGATCCAGTTGTCATTGCCGATTCGCGTTGTGCCGTCTTCCTTGAGCGTGCCGCGGTTGATCGTCACGTTCTCGCGGATCACGTTGCGGTCACCGATCAGCGTCCAGGTGTCGTCCGCCGGCGTCGCCGTCATGTCTTGCGAGATTTCGCCGACCGAGGCGAACTGGAAAATCTTGTTATCTGCACCGATCCGGGTCTGCGCACCGATGACGACGTGCGGCCCGATAGTCGTGCCCGCGCCGATCTCCACCTTGGCGCCGATGATCGAGTACGGGCCGATCTGCGCGGTGTCCGCGATCCGCGCGGTGGAATCGACGATGGCGGTGCTGTGGACTGTCATCCCACCACGGACTTGGCCGCGCACATCAATGTGGCGGTGCATGCCGTTCGGTCGTCCACCCATGCGCGAGCCTCGAACTGCCAGACATCCCGCTTATGTCGGAGCACCTTGGCTTCCATCATCAGGCGATCACCCGGTGAGACCGGCAGCTTGAAGCGTGCCTTGTCAATGCCCGCGAAATACAGAATGACGCCATCGGACGCGCGCACCCCGGTCACTTCCGAGACCAGCAACCCGCAGGTCTGCGCCAGTGCCTCGAGGATCAGCACCCCCGGCATGACGGGCGTCTGCGGGAAATGCCCAGGGAAAAACGGCTCGTTATAGGTCACGTTCTTGAAGGTCACGATGTGCGATTCGCCATCGCACTCCACAACCCGGTCGACCAGTAGAAACGGGTACCGATGAGGCACCAGCTTCAGAATGTCATTGATATCGAGTTCACCCGCCACTATCTGTTCCCCGCCCTGTTAACGATGCCGCGGTGACATTACTCACCCGATTCGAGTCGCTTGACGCGCTGCTCCAGCTTGTCGAGTCGACGCAGCCGAGCCACCTGCTTGCGCCACTCCCCGTTCGTCGTCACCGGCCAACCAGACGAGTACGTCCCCGGCTCCTTGATCGAACGACTCACAAGCGTCATGCCAGTAATCATCACCTTATCGGTAATCTCGATATGCCCGGCCACGCCGACCGCGCCCCCGAGCATGCAATAGGACCCGATCGAGGTGCTGCCGGCAATCCCCACCTTGGCCGCGATGGCCGTGTGAGCACCGATCGTCACGTTATGTGCGATCTGCACCTGGTTGTCGATCTTGACGCCATCGCCGATTACGGTGTCCTCAACGGCGCCGCGGTCAATCGTGGTATTGGCACCGATCTCAACATCGTCACCGATCACGACCGAGCCCAGTTGCGGCACCTCGATCCAACGTCCGGCGTCCATCGCCAACCCAAAGCCTCTCGAGCCGATGACAGCACCAGAATGGACGGTGCAGCGCGCACCTAGCGTCACGCTGGCTTCCAATGTCACGTTGGCGCCGAGCTGCGTGCCCGCGCCGACAACACACCGCGCCCCAATCACCGTGTTCGGACCCACTCTCACGCCGGCGCCGAGCCGCGCTCCAGCGCCGATGGACGCTCCGGCAGCCACCGCCACGTCATCCGCCAACGATGCTGAGGAATCGACATGAGCGGTCGGCGCGACACCCGGCGTCACGTCAGCCGAAGGAAGAAATTCAGCGGCTAATCGCGCGTACGCCACATAGGGGTCATCCGCCACGAGCACGGGAACCGCAGCACCCGCCGCATCGGCTTCGGTCACAATGACGGCCGCCGCCTGGGTCTCGGTCAGATAGCGGCGGTACTGTGGATTCGCCAGAAAACTGATCGCGCCGGCACGCCCATTGGCGAGCGTGCAAACACCATCGATTTCCGCGTCACCGTCGCCGATGAGCCGAAGGCCATGGCGCTGCGCCAACTCGTCCAGGCGAATCCCCATGCTACTGGACGTCGATCGCGTGGATTACTTGGCCGCTTCGAGGCGAGAGAGCACGGCGCCGGTCACATCCACGGCATCGCTGGCGAAGACCGGATCCTGCAGCACGAGGTCGTAATTGCCCTCTTTCGCCACCGCTTCGATCACCTCGGAAATCTGGTTCATCAACTTCTGGGCCAGCTCCTGCTCGCGGGCGGCAACGTCTTCGCGGAACTTGCGCTCGGCGTAGTTGAAGTCGATCCGGCGCGTGTTCAGATCCTTTTCGGTGCGAGCGCGTTCGGCAGCGCTCATCACGTCGGCGTTGCGTTTGAACTCCTGCAGGTCTTCGGATAGCGATTTGCCGTCCTGCTCGAGTTCCTTGGCGCGGCGCTCGAAGTCGGCCTTCATCTGCGCTTCCATCTTCTTGTACTGCGGCGACTCCTTGATCAGGCGCTGCGACTGAATGGTGGCGATGCGGACCTCGGCGAACGCGGTGCTGCTCCAAGCGGCGCCGGCGATCAGGAGAGCGAGAATCGTGGTGATCTGTTTCATGAGATTAATGTCTGTTGTTCGAATCGAATTGGACAGCAGAATGACCGGATTGGCTTAAAAGCCCGTTCCGAATGTGAGCTGGAATCGGTCGGTTTCATCTTCACTCTCCGGACCGATCGGAATTGCGTAGCTCAGATCCAACACGCCCAGGAAGGGTGTAAACCAGGTGTAGGCGATGCCGTAGGAACTCCGCAGCTCGCTGGTCTCGAAGTCGTTGACCTCGTTGAACACGTTGCCTACATCATAGAACACCGACAAGCGCGTGCTCTTGTTGTCGGTTTCCAGCGGCGTCGGAATGATCAGCTCGTTCTGAGCGTAGATCCGGAACTTGCCGCCAAACGGGTTATTGAAGATGTTGCGCGGGGTGTCACGCGGCCCCAGCGTGCCGTCGCGGTAGCCACGCACAGACCGGGAGCCGCCGGCAAACAGGCGTTCGTATGGCGGGATCAGCTCGGTACTGCCGTAGCCATCGGCCCAACCTACTGACGCGTTGAGTTCCCCGAACAGACCCTTGTAGATCGGCACGTACTGCTGGAAGTTGTAGAACGCCTTGAACACCTGCAGATCACTGCCTGGCAGCGTCAGATCCATTGTCAGGCGGTGCAAGGCTCCACGCGTCGCGAAGATCGTACGGTTACGCGTGTCGCGGATGACCCCGGTACGCAGTTCGTAGTTGTAGAACTTCGTGCCTTCCGCGATCACGAACTCCAACACTTCGTTGGATGTGATGCCCTGGTTCGCGAAGGTCTCGATGGTCACGGCTTCCAGGCCGCCACCCAGACGAATGGAGGTGTACTCGGACAACGGAAAACCGTAAGTCAACGAAGCCGTGGCCGTGTTGGTATCGAAGCCAGAGCTGAATCGAACCACCTGTTCGGACTCGCGGTAGCGCAGGTCGATCGTGCGGCTAATGCCTTCCGGTGTGGCGTAGGGATCGGTCCAGCTGCCGGCGATCGAACGCGAGAACTCGTTGGACTCCACCGACGCGCTGACCCGGTTGCCGGTGCCCAGGAAGTTGGAATGCGTCACGCTACCGGTGAGCAGGAAGCCCTGCGATCCGGAGAAGCCGACGCCAAGCTGCACCGAACCCGGTGGCCGCTCGGTGATCTCGAAGTTCACATCAACCAGATCATCCGTGCCCGGCACCGGCTGGGTCTCGACCGCAGCGTCTTCGACAAACGCCAGTCGGGCCAGGCGAATACGTGAACGTTCGACCGCAGCGCGGGAGAACACGGCACCCTCGAACTGACGCATTTCGCGCCGCAGCGTCTCGTCTTGCGTCTTGAGGTTGCCGGAGAAATTGATCCGGCGGACGTACACACGGGCGCCCGGCTCCACGTACATGGTCAGCTTGACCGTACGATCATCCTCATTGATCTCGGGTAGCGGACGCACATCGGCGAATGCGTAACCGAAGTTCGACAAGGCATCGCTGATGCGCTCGGCGCCTTCGGTGGCTTCCTTGCGCGAGAACGTATCGCCGGCATCCAGCAGCACCAGGCGGCGCAGCAGGGTCTCATTGAGAATCAGCTCGCCGGCCAGCTCCAGCGACGACACCGTGTAAGTCTTGCCTTCCGACACGTTGATCGACACGTAGATGTCGCGCTTGTCCGGCGTCAACGCCACCTGGACGGAATCCACGTTGAACTTCAGGTAGCCGCGGTCCAGGTAGTAAGACGACAGCGACTCCAGATCACCCAGCAGTTGCTGCTTGGAATACCGGTCGGAGCGCTGGAAGAACTTGTACACCTTGCTGGGCTCGAGCTTGAAGACGTCCAGCAGTTCGGCATCGGGAAACGCCTCGTTCCCGACGATGTTGATCTGTTCGATCTTGGCGACCCGGCCTTCCGTCACTTCGACAAGAATGCTGACTCGATTGTCGGAGATTTCGCGAACCTGGGTCTCGACCTTCACGTCGTAGTAGCCGTTGGCATAGTACTGACGTGTGAGCTCCTGCTGGACCTGATCCAGGATGACGCGCCGGAACAGCTCGCCCTCTTTCAGGCCAGCCGACTCCATGGCTTCGTCGACTTCTTCGCCCTTGATCTTCTTGTTGCCTTCGATTTCGAAGGCGGCGATGGCGGGGCGTTCCTCGACCTGGACCAGCAGCGTATTGCCTTCCCGGCCAAGCGCGACGTTCTCGAACAGGCCCGTCTGATACAACGCGCGAATCGATTGCTGACCCGTGCGCTCATTGAGCTCATCGCCCTCCGTCACCGGCAGGTAGGTGAGGATAGTGCCAATTTCCAGACGTTTCAGACCGACCGCCTGGATGTCCTCGATGACGAAGCTTTCGTAGGCAGATGCCGCCGCGGACAGAAGGCATGCAACAAGTGCCCCCAGGATCCGTGAGTTCACGGTTCGCATGATGTTTCGTACTCGGATTTATCCAATGAGCCGACTGATATCGTTATAAAACGCCAGACTCATCAACATGAAAAGAAGCAGCAGCCCGATCTGCTGGCCGGCCGCCTGAACGGATTCGGAGATCGGGGAGCCCTTCACCAGTTCGACCAGATAATACAGCAGATGGCCCCCATCCAGCACGGGAACGGGCAGTAAATTGAGCACACCCAGGCTGACGGACACAATCGCCATGAAACTGAGAAAGGTCACGATTCCCGCCTGCGCGGAATAGCCTGCATATTCGGCAATGTGCAACGGACCGGAAACGTTCTTCACCGAAACATCGCCGGTGAGCATGCGGCCGATCATTCGCAGCGTCAGTGCTGACATGCGCCAGGTTTGCGACACAGCCTGCCCGACCGCCTCCACCGGTCCATAGCGCACCTGCACCCGACGCTCGGCGTAGAACCCCTCGGGCACGAACGGGCCTGCGCCCAGATATCCATACGCGCCGGTCTCATCTTCCCGTTGCTCGAGTCGCACGACCCGCGTCAGGGATGCGCCATCGCGCTCGAACTCGACCTCCACGGCGGCACCCGGATGTTCGCGAACCCAATCACGCATCTGCGTCCAGGTTCCGAACGCCTCGCCATCAATCGATGTCACCCGGTCGCCCGCCTGCAGCCCGGCGCGGGCCGCGGGCTGGTCGGCCACCACTTCGCCAATGACCGGATCAACTTCAAAACGAGGAATGGACAGCCCCAGCCGGTCGAACAAGCGCTGCGGATCAGCCGTCGCCCCGGTCAGATCCAGGCTGTAGGTATCGGTTGTACCGCGGCCGGTTCGCACTTCCAGTGGCACCGGATCGCCCGCCAGCGCGGCCTCGATCAATCGTGGACGTAACTCGTCCCAGCTCTGAATGGGGTGATCGTCCAGCCGTGTGACGATCATGCCCTGCTCCAGCCCGATGTCGCTGGCCAGGGTGCCGTCCGGCACCGGGCCCAGCTCCGGGCGTAGCGCGGCCGATCCGACGATGAAGACCAGCCAGTAGGCCGCGATGGCCAGAAGAAAATTCGCACCGGGGCCGGCGGCAACAATGCAGATCCGTTTCCAAACCGGTTGCACATTGAACGCCATAGGGCGTTCAGACTCGGCGACCGCCCCTTCCCGCTCGTCCAGCATCTTGACGTAGCCACCCAGAGGAATGCTGGAGATGGCGTACTCGACGCCGGTCTTGGGCGACACGCGTGTCCAGATCGGCCGCCCGAAACCGATGGAATAGCGCAGCACCTTGACGCCCAGCCGGCGCGCCACCCAGAAGTGACCGAACTCGTGAAATGCGACCAATGCGCCCAGCGCGACGATGAACGCCGCCGCTGACAGCACTACGTTGGCAAAAGGTAGATCAAGCATGCCGTCTTCGACCCTCCGGGCCACCGATAAATTCCCCGGCAATACGCCGAATATCGACATCCATGGCGACGATGCCGTCCACCGTCTCGGGGAGCTGGTTTGAAGCCGCTTGCGTAAGGCAGTGCTCGATCACCTCGGCGATCTCCGTGAATCCCAGATGGCCGGCCAGAAAGGCATCCACCGCGACTTCGTTCGCGGCGTTGAGCACCAGCGGCGCGGCGCCGCCTGCCTGAAGTGCTTGCCGGGCAAGCAGCAGACAGGGAAAGCGCGCGAGATCCGGCTCCCGGAAATCCAGCGGTCCCGCGTTCACCAGGTCCAGCGGGCGCACACCGCCGTCCAAACGCTGTGGCCAGGCCATGCCGTAGACAATCGGCGTGCGCATATCGGGTTCGCCCATTTGCGCCAACACCGAGCCATCGGCCATCCGAACCATGGAATGCACCACGCTTTGCGGATGGATGACCACGCGAATGCGTTCGGCCGGAAGGCCGAACAACCATGCCGCCTCGATCACTTCCAGCCCCTTGTTCATCATCGTTGCCGAGTCGACGCTGATCTTGCGCCCCATGACCCAATTGGGGTGGGCACAGGCGGCATCCGGTGACATTGCGGCCAATTGCTCCAGCGGCGTATCTAGGAACGGCCCGCCAGAGGCCGTGAGCAGCAGCTCATCAACGCCCGCGGGGGCCTCGCCACAACGGAAATCGCTAGGCAGGCACTGGAAGATCGCATTGTGTTCGCTGTCGATCGGCAGCAAGGTGCCGCCGCCGGCCGTGATGGCGTCCATCAGCAGCGCTCCGGACATGACGAGCGATTCTTTGTTCGCCAACAGAATCCGCCGGCCGCTGCGTGCGGCGGCCAGGGTCGGCAATAAACCGGCAGCGCCAACGATGGCCGCCATGACCTGCTCCGCGGCCGGATGTTCCGCCACGGCCAACAGACCAGCCTCCCCCGGCACAACCTCGGTGTCTATTGACTCAGCCCGCAAGCGGGCGGCCAGCGTCGCCGCGGCCTCCGGATCGGACATCGCTGCCAATTCGGGCCGGTGGCGGCGACAGATGGCGAGCATGCCATCGATATCCGAGCGCGCCGATACGGCCACACAGCGAAAATGGTCGGGGTGGCGAGCGATGACATCCAGCGTACTGGCGCCGATACTGCCGGTCGCGCCCAGAATCGCGACGCCGATGCTCATGCGCCCAGCCAGCGCAGCCCGAGGGCCAGCACCGGGGCTGCTGCAAACAGGCTATCCAGGCGGTCGAGAATGCCACCGTGCCCTGGCAGCAGATGCCCGGTGTCTTTCACCTGCGCCTGACGCTTGAACATGCTCACCGCAAGGTCGCCAACCACCGAAAATACGACCGCAACAAGGCACACAATCACGAACCCTGCAACGCCGAGCCGGCCGGGCTCAAACACGAACAGCGCGCCGAGAACCGCAATCAATCCGGAGGCCAGAAACCCGCCCGCGAAGCCCTCCCAGGTCTTGCCGGGGCTGATCTTCGGCGCCAGCTTGCGCCGCCCGAAACGATGCCCGGCAAAGTACGCCCCGGTATCAGCCGCCCATACCAGCGCCAGCAGCAGCAGCACATGGAGCGGCCCTGCATGGCCCGGGTGTCCATGTAGCAGCATGATGCCCAGATAGGCGGGAATGAACATCAGCCACCCGGTCGTCACGGCAAGCCCCGGCGGAACGCGGCCATCGCGAAAAATCGCTGGGTATATGCGTAGCCAGATCGCGGCGGACACCCACCACAGGCCACCCAGAACCAGCGTGCCGTCGACAAGAATGCTGTCCTTGTCCTGACCGAATGCAGCAATGAGCAGCGCCGCGGCCACCGGCGTAAACACCATGTGCCACGAGGTATTGGCCAGCGCAGACAGGCGCGTCCATTCCTCAACGGCGAGCAGCACAACCAGCGCGAGAATCGCGCCCACTGCCCAGGCCGGACCGAACCAGATCAACGCAAGAGCCACCGGCCCCAGCACCAGCGCGGTGGTGACGCGTTGCCACAACATCAGCGGCTGACCTCGGCCAGGCCCCCGAAGCGGCGCTCGCGATCGCCAAACCAGTCCAGTGCGTCAAGAAGGCTTTGGCCATCGAAGTCGGGCCAAAGTACCGGCGAGAAATAAAGCTCGGTGTACGCAAGATCCCACAGCAGAAAATTGCTCACGCGCTGATCGCCGCCGGTGCGGATGAACAGGTCGGGATCGGGCCAGTCGGCCAGATCGCGGTAGCGACCGAGGCATTCTTCGTCAATATCGGCCGGGCTCAATTGCCCGAGAGCGACATCCTGCGCCATCCGGCGCGCGGCCCTTGTCAGATCATCCCGCCCGCCGTAGCCAACAGCGATCGCAAGCTGCATCCGGGTGTTGCCGGCTGTCTGGTCCTCAGCCTGGGCCATCCGCTCCCGCAACGCAGGGGCCAGACGGCCATGGTCACCGATGAACCGCAGCCGCACGCCATTTTCATGCAGTTCGGCCACCTCGCGATCCAGTGCCTTCATGAACAATTCCATCAGGAGCCTGACCTCCTGAATTGGACGCGCCCAGTTCTCGCTGGAGAACGCAAAAACCGTCAGATACCCGACCTTAGACCGTATGGCTTGTTCGACCAGCGCACGCAGCGCCCGAACACCGGCCCGATGACCAGCCGCTCGGGGCTGTCCCCGACGCCGGGCCCAGCGGCCGTTGCCGTCCATGATGACGGCGACATGTTGAGGAATAGACACGACGTTCGACGTCCTGACCCGGTTGTCGTGAACCGGATCTAGACGGCCATCATCTCCTCTTCCTTGGCGGTGAGCTTGGCATCGACACGGGCCACATGTTCATCGGTGACCTTCTGGATGTCCTGCTCGGCGCGTCGGAGATCGTCTTCGGATATTTCCCCTTCCTTCTGCAATTCCTTGAGATCGGAATTGGCGTCACGGCGTACATTGCGGATCGCCACGCGGGCGTTCTCGGCCTCGGCACGCACCACGCGAACAAGATCGCGGCGGCGCTCTTCAGTGAGCGGCGGCAACACGATGCGGATGACGGTGCCAGCCGTGTTCGGGTTCAGGCCCAGATTAGACTTGAGCAGCGCCTTTTCAATCACGCTGACCATGGTCTTTTCCCAGGGCTGGATCACCAACGTCCGGGCATCTTCACTGTTGACCGTCGCCGCCTGGGACAAGGGCACGTCGGAGCCGTAGTAGTCGACATTGATGTGGTCGAGCAGGCTCGGATGTGCCCGCCCGGTGCGAATCTTGGTGAATTCCTGCTGCAGCACGTCGATGCTTTTATCCATCCGCTGTGCGGCGTCTTTGAGAATATCCTGAATCATTCGTTTGTCCCGTCTACCAGAGTGCCGACGCTGTTATCGCCGGTCACGATTTTCATCAGGTCGCCGTCTGCGGTCATGTCGTACACGCGCAGTGGCACCTTGTGATCTCGGCATAGCACGATCGCGGTCTGGTCCATGACCTTCAAGCGCTTGTCCAAGACCTCGTCATAAGACACGCGATCGTAACGCGTCGCGCTGGGGTCACGCATGGGATCAGCCGAATAAACGCCGTCCACCTTGGTGGCCTTGAGCATTAGATCGGCGTCGATCTCGATCGCGCGGAGGCTGGCCGCGGAGTCGGTTGTGAAGAACGGATTACCCGTCCCGGCGGCAAACACGACCACCCGCCCCTTCTCCAGATGGCGAACCGCACGACGGCGGATGTACTCCTCGCAGACCTGATTGATTCGAATCGCCGACATCACGCGCACCTTGCGGCCGGCGCGCTCGATGGCATCCTGCAGCGCAAGTGCATTGATCACGGTGGCGAGCATGCCCATGTGATCGCCCGTGACCCGGTCCATCCCGCCGCCGGCCAGCCCTTCGCCGCGAAAGATGTTGCCGCCGCCGACGACAATGGCGACTTCCACACCGATGTCCATCACCTCACAAACCTGACGAGCGAGCTGCGCCAATACATCCGGCGAGATACCGAAATCGGATTCACCCAGCAGGGCTTCACCGGAGAACTTGAGCAGGATTCGCTTATGAACAGGTTCAGGCATGGACCTCTCCGGTCGTTGTGGCAGCAGTTCCGGTCTTCACCGACCCGACCGCGTTGTATCGCAGCCGGGATTTGACCCGATTTCTGTCCATCGGGCAAAAAAAGGCCCCGGTGTCCGGGGCCTCATTTCTTGCATGAATCAGGCCGATGCGCGCGCTTGCGCCATCACCTCTTCCGCAAAGTTCGTCTCTTCTTTCTCGATGCCTTCGCCGACCTCGTACCGGACAAAACCGGTCACCGATGCGCCCGCCGCCTTGAGCAGCTTCTCCACGGTCTGGTCCGGGTCCTTGACGAAAGGCTGACCGTACAGCGTGATCTCGGCAAGGTACTTGTTCAAGCGACCGACAACCATCTTCTCGATGATTTCGGCGGGCTTGCCGCTGTCCGCAGCCTGGGCGACCAGGATGTCCTTCTCCTGCTGGCGGATGTCGGCCGGCACGTCATCGACCGACACGAACTCGGGCTTCGTGGCGGCAATGTGCATGGCCAGATCACGGGCCAGCGACTCATCGCCACCCGTTAGGCCGACGACTACGCCGATGCGCTCGCCGTGCAGGTAGTAGCCCAGCGTGTCGGCTTCCAACATCTCGAATCGACGGATGTTGATGTTCTCGCCGAGGTTGGCGACCAGATTGCGACGACGCTCGTCGAAGGTCTCGCCGCCAACATTGGCCGCAGCCAACGCTTCGATATCACTGACTCCGCCGGCCGTCACGGCCTTGGCGGCGTCCTCGGCCAGGGCGACCAGACCGTCGTTCTTGGCGACAAAGTCCGTCTCGCAATTCACCTCGACGATCGCGGCCTTACCGCCATCGACATGAACACGAACAATCCCTTCGGCGGCCACGCGGGAGGCTTTCTTGTCCGCCTTCGCCTGACCTTCCTTGCGCATCTTCTCGATGGCGGCCTCAATGTCGCCATCGGTCGCCTGCAAGGCCCGCTTGCAGTCCATCATTGCAGCGCCGGAACGCTCGCGCAGTTCCTTCACTTGTGCAGCTGTAATTGCCATTTCGACTCCGAAATTCTGGTTCGATCAGGACGCGGCAGGCGCGTCTTCCGTCACTTCCACGTACTCGTCCTGCTTGGCGGCACCGGTGGTGACAATGCCTCGGCCGTCGAGCACGGAATCCGCGATGGCGTTGGTGTAGACGCGGATGGCGCGAATGGCGTCATCGTTGCCCGGAATCACGCAGGCCAGACCCTCGGGCGAGTTGTTGGTGTCGACCACCGCCACAACCGGAATGCCCAGCTTGCGGGCTTCTTCAACGGCAATCTTTTCGTAGCCGACGTCAATGATAAACAGCGCGTCGGGCAGGCTGTTCATCTCCTGGATGCCGCCGATGGAGCGCTCCAGCTTTTCCATTTCGCGGCGCAGCTGCAGGCCTTCCTTCTTGGTCACGCGGTTGATGGAGCCGTCCTCGACCATCTTCTGCAGCACTTCCAGACGACGGATCGATGCCTTGACCGTCTTGAAGTTGGTCAGCATGCCGCCCAACCAGCGCTGGTTGACGTAGGGCATGCCGCAGCGCTCGGCAGCGAGCTGAAGGTCTTCACGAGCGGCACGCTTGGTACCGACGAACAGCACCTTGCCACCATTGGCAGCCAACCGGCCGACGTAGCTGCAGGCGTCCTTAAGAAGCGGAAGCGTCTCCTCAAGGTTGATGATGTGGATCTTGTTGCGGTGTCCGTAGATGTAAGGTTCCATCTGCGGATTCCAGTAACGGGTGCGGTGCCCGAAATGCACGCCGGCTTCCAAGAGCTGGCGCATGGTGATATCAGCCATGTTGATTAGTCCTGTTTGTACGGGGTTGGGCCTCCACGCTGCCCGCCATGCCGATTCCGCGAACGGAACACCCCGCATGACGTTGAATGGAGCGTGTGAGAAGTAGGATTAACCGCTCGAAAACTCGTCACCAAAGCGTTCAAACTGGCGTCGAATTGCCTTTGCGGCGCGCGATTTATACCATAACGCTCATTCCTAATCCAAGCGCCCGCCCGGGCGCTTTTTTGACTCTGGACCCCGAATGCCTGTTTCAATCAAGACCCCGGAAGAAATCGATGCGATGCGCACAGCCGGCGGGTTGGCCGCCGACGTGCTGTTGATGATTGAGGAGCATGTCAAACCTGGAGTGACTACGGGCGAACTCGATGCCCTCTGCCACGACTACATCGTCAATCAACAGCATGCGATCCCGGCCCCGCTGGGCTACGGGGGCGGTGGATCACGCCCGCCCTTCCCCAAATCGATCTGCACGTCGGTGAATCATGTCGTGTGCCATGGCATCCCCGGCAACAAGAAGCTCAAGCGCGGGGACGCGGTGAATATCGATGTCACCGTTATTAAGGACGGATTCCACGGCGACACCTCCAAGATGTTCTTCGTGGGTGAGCCGACCGTGCGCGCAAAGCGACTGGCGGACATCGCACATGAATGCATGATCGCCGGCATCCGGCAGGTGCGGCCAGGCGCAACGCTTGGCGATATCGGCGCCGTGATCCAGCAACATGCCGAGAGCAACGGCTTTTCCGTGGTTCGGGAGTATTGTGGACATGGGATCGGCCGCGTCTTTCACGAAGACCCGCAGATTCTTCACTATGGTCGCCCCGGCACCGGCATGAAGCTGAAAGCCGGCATGACGTTCACGATCGAACCGATGATCAATGCCGGCCGCAAGGAAACGCGATTGCTGCCGGATCAATGGACCGTGGTCACCAAGGATCACTCCCTCTCCGCGCAGTGGGAGCATACGATTCTGGTCACCGACAACGGCTTTGAAGTCCTCACGCTGCGCGACGGCGAGATGTAAATGGAATCCGAACTGGCTTCCTTTGGGATTGGGATCGAGGACGAACCTGACGTCATCAGTTCGCGCAAGCTGGACAAGCGACTGGTCGACGCCGGCGCGGACGTCGCAGCCCTGCGTGATGTATTGAGCTGGGGCCGCGAACTCGTCTCCACCAACTTCTACGCCGGGGTGTCGGCCCACGCGCTGGTGCGCGCGAACACGCGCCTGATCGACCAGACCTTGGCGCACTTGTGGGCGCTCACGCTGGGTGAGGCGGCTGAAACCTTGGGGCTTGTTGCGGTGGGCGGCTACGGTCGCTCCGAGCTGCTGCCCCACTCGGACATCGATTTGCTTGTCCTCTATCCGGACTCTGGTCTGGGCGCCGCGGAAGGCCTGCTGGAGCAGTTTCTGACAGCTCTGTGGGACCTGCGCCTGAACGTCGGCCACAGCGTGCGGTCCGCCAAGGAATGCCGAGAGCAGGCCGACGGCGACATCACGATCATGACGAACCTCATGGAGGCCCGGCTGATCGCGGGCGATGCCGATTTGCACCGCGCCATGCAGCAGCAAACCGCGCCGAACACCATCTGGCCGACCCAGAAGTTCTTCACCGCGAAACAGAAGGAGCAGGTTGCTCGGCACGCCAAGTTCGATGACTCGGGCTACAAGCTGGAGCCGAACGTCAAGGAAAGCCCGGGTGGTCTGCGCGACATCCACACCATTCTCTGGGTGGCCAAGCGCCAGTTTCCCGGTGCCACGCTCACCGACCTCAAGCGTCATGGCCTGCTCACAGCCCAGGAATGCGCAGAACTCGTCGCCGGCCAGGATTTTCTGTGGCGCGTTCGCTTCGCCCTGCACCTGATCGCCGACCGGCATGAGGATCGCCTGCTGTTCGACTACCAGGTGCGTATTGCCGAGCTGTTCGGCTTTGTCGACCAGTCGCACAATCGCGCGGTCGAACAATTCATGCAGTTGTACTACCGCCAGATCAAAGCGCTGTCCTGCCTGAACGACTTGATGCTGCAGATGTTCGAGGAAAGCATCCTGCACCCGGATGACGCCAGCGAGCCGACCCGCATCAACCGGCGTTTTCAGGCACGACATGGCTATATCGAGGTCATCGATGCCGGCGTGTTCCGGCGTCAACCCCAGGCCCTGCTGGAGATCTTCCTGCTATTGCAGAAGCGCACGGAGTTGCGCGGCGTGCGCGCACAGACGCTGCGCCTGATCCGCCGCGACCGCAAGCTGCTCAATGACCGGGTGCGTGGCGATATTCGCGCCAAATCACTGTTCATGGAAATCATGCGCCAGCCGGGTGGCCTTACGCGCGCGCTGCGTCGCATGAACCGGTATGGCGTGCTGGGTCGTTATATCCCGGCCTTCGGCAATGCCATCGGGCGGATGCAGTACGACCTGTTCCACACGCTCACGGTGGACGAGCACACACTGTTCGTGGTCCGCAACATGCGGCGCTTGGCGATGCCCCAGTTCCGCGAAGAGCATCCGTTCTTCTCGGAAATCATGGATCGCGTTCCCAAGCCGGAACTGCTGTACCTGGCCGGGTTGTTTCACGACATCGCCAAGGGGCGCGGCGGGGATCATTCGGAGCTGGGCGCCGAAGATGCCGTCACCTTCTGCCTGGATCATGGCCTGCCGCAGTGGGACAGCGAACTTGTGGCCTGGCTGGTGCGCAATCACCTGCTGATGTCGATCACCGCGCAGCGCAAGGACATCACCGACCCGACGGTCATTCGGGAATTTGCAGCCGCCGTGCAAGATCGCATGCATCTGGACTACCTGCTGCTGATGACGGCCTGCGATATCCGCGCAACCAATCCGGCCCTGTGGAATTCCTGGCGCGAGACCTTGCTCAAGGATTTGTACCTGGCCACCTGCCGCCTGCTTTCGCGCGGCCTGGCCAATCCGCTGCAGCGTGATGTGCTGGCGCGGGAATCGCAGGATGCTGCCATGCAGCACATCGGCAAGGCCGCCGATCATGCCGAAGTCGAAACGCTGTGGGCACGGCTTGGCGACGATTATTTCCTTCGCCATTCCGATGAGGAGATCGCACATCACACATTGGCGATTCTGAGTCACGACTCCGGTTCGCCGCTGGTCACCCTGGGCGAAACCAGCGGCGGCGGTGTCACTGTCTTCATCTACATGAAGGACCAGGATCACCTGTTCGCCGTCACGACCGGCGTGTTGGCGCAGCTGGGGCTGACCGTGCTCGACGCCCGCTTGGAAACCACGCAGGACGGTTACGCATTTGACAGCTATGCCATCTGCGAAGGAGACGCCACGCCCATCGACGATGCCCACCGCAAGGAGGAGATTGTCGAAGCCCTGACCTCCGTGCTGTCCAACCCCGACATCTCCAGCGTCAATGTCACCCGCCGCGTGTCGCGCCAGTTGCGGCATTTCCGCACCCCGACGCAGGTGTATTTCAGCAACGACGCCGACCGGGCACGCACGATCATGGAGCTGGTCACTGGTGACCGCCCTGGCCTGCTCTCCATTGTCGGCCGCGTATTCCGCAAGCGCGGCATTCTGCTGGTTGCCGCCAAGATCGGCACCATCGGTGAACGGGCGGAGGACGTGTTCTTCATCACCGACCGCCATCACCAACCCATCCAGGACCCTGCCGTCTTCAATGAACTACGACGCGTTCTGACTCGGGTGCTGCAAAGCGAAGAGCATCTGAGCACCGACGAAGCCGTCGCCTACATCGAGTGAACATGACCGACCTGACCACGCTGGAATCACGAATCAATGCGGCCTTCGAGGACCGCGCCACCCTGACCCCGGGCACAGCGCCTGCCGAATTGCGGGATGCCGTCGAGCAAACGCTCGGCCTGCTGGACGCGGGCACGCTACGAGTCGCCGAGCCTGCACAGGGCGGCTGGGTGGTCAATGAATGGGCCAAGAAGGCCGTACTGCTGTCGTTTCGGCTCTACGACAACCATTTGATCGAAGGTGGCGAAACCCGCTATTTCGACAAGGTTCCGGGCAAGTACGCCGATTACAGCGAAGCGGATTTTCGTCGTGATGGCGTTCGCGTCGTGCCTCCGGCCATGGTCCGTCGCGGCGTGCACGTCGCCGCCGGCGCGGTACTGATGCCGAGCTACGTCAATATCGGTGCCTACGTGGGGCCGGGCACCATGGTCGACACCTGGGCCACGGTGGGCTCCTGCGCCCAGATCGGCGCGAATGTGCATCTGTCGGGCGGCGTTGGGATTGGCGGCGTGCTCGAACCGCTGCAGGCCGCTCCCGTGATCATCGAAGACGGCTGCTTTCTCGGCGCTCGATCCGAAGTCGTCGAAGGCGTCATCGTCGAGCGCGGCGCGGTGCTGGCGATGGGTGTGTTCATCAGCCAGTCCACGCCGATCTACGATCGCGAGGCCGACACCATCAGCTTCGGCCGCGTTCCGGCCGGCGCCGTCGTGGTTCCCGGCTCGCTGCCCAAGGACGGCGGCCGCTACAGCCTGAACTGCGCGGTCATCGTCAAACGCGTCGATGAGCGAACCCGCAGCAAGGTCGGCATCAACGCGCTACTGCGTGAGGCCGCTACGGAATGAGCCTGGTGGCGACCCCTGCGCAAGCGACGACCACAGCTGAACTGGAACTGCTGACGCAGTTGATCGGGCGCCCGTCGGTCACACCAGCCGATGCCGGCTGCCAGGATCTGATCGCCGAGCGTCTGCTCGCCATCGGGTTCCAGATTGAGCGCCTCCCTTTCGGCGAGGTCTCGAATCTGTGGGCCACGCGCGGCGGGGCTGGCCCCACGCTTTGCTTTGCCGGCCACACCGATGTGGTGCCGACCGGCCCCGAGGATCAGTGGACCACGCGACCGTTCGAGCCGGCCGAACGCGACGGGCATATGTACGGCCGCGGCGCGGCAGATATGAAATCCGGGCTCGCAGCCATGGTCGTCGCCCTAGAACAGTTTGTCGCCGCACAGCCGGATCACGATGGCCGGCTGGCCATGCTGTTGACCAGCGATGAGGAGGGTCCTGCGAAGGATGGCATTCGTCGCGTGGTAGAAGCGTTCCAGCAGCGGGGCGAGTCCGTCGACTTCTGCGTGATTGGCGAATGCTCCAGCGTGGATCAGTTTGGCGACCGGGTCATGGTCGGCCGCCGAGGGTCGATTGGCGCGACACTGACAGTGTTAGGGCGACAGGGCCACGTGGCCTATCCGCACCTGGCGGACAATCCAATCCATCCAGCGCTCGCAGCCATGCGCGAACTGGCCTACCTGGAATGGGACGGCGGCAATACGGACTTCCCCCCCACCTCGTTCCAGATCACCAATGTCCGGTCCGGAACCGGTGCGACCAACGTGATCCCCGGCACCGCCGAATTCGATTTCAATCTGCGCTATTCCACCGAGCTGAGCGCCGGCGCCATCCGCAAGCGCGTGGTCGACATTCTTGACGCCCACCGGCTGAACTATCGGCTGGACTGGTGGCTGTCCGGCGAGCCATTTCTGACCCACCCGGGCCCGCTGCGGGCCGCGGCCGCCGACGCCATCCGCAACGTCACCGGCCTGACCCCCACGGAATCCACGGCCGGCGGCACCTCCGATGGCCGCTTCATCGCCAAGCTCGGCACGGAGATCGTCGAGATCGGTCCGGTGAATGCAACCATCCACCAGATCGACGAATGCGTTCGCATTGACGACTTGCCCCGGTTAACGGCGGTCTATCGTCGAATCATGGAGCAGCTGCTGGCCCAAGCATGAGCGATCAGGTCTTCGCGGCAATACCCCAGACATCCGCGTACCAGCCGCCAGGCTGGTTGCGAAACCCGCATTTTCAAAGTGTTCTGGCCTCCTCCGCCTGGCGACGGCGACTCATCGCGTCACGCCGACCCGGCATGCAGGCCACCAGCCGTCGACTGACGCTGAACTGTGGCGACGGCGTGCGGCTGTATGCACACGCCAGCCCCCGACCCGGCGCCTCGGCAGGCCGCGGGCTGGTGATTCTGATTCACGGCTGGGAAGGTTGCCACGACTCCGTCTACCTGTTCTCAATGGCATCCCGTCTATGGGATGCCGGCTACAGCATCGTCCGCCTGAACCTGCGTGATCACGGCTACTCGCACCACCTGAACGAGGAGCCCTTCGTTTCGACGCGGCTCACCGATTCGGTGGGTGCATTGCGGGCAATCGCCCAACGCCTGCCCGGTGGCGAAAACCCCTTCCTGATGGGGTTTTCCATGGGCGGCAACGTGGCACTACGTACCGCCATGGCCGCCGTGGAGGACGGCTTGAAACTGCGCGGCCTGCTAGCCGTGAGCCCGGCCATCAATCCGCTGGCCACGACCCGCGCCATCGACGAAGGAATTCTGCTCTACCGCACGTATTTCAAGCGCAAATGGGTGCGCTCACTACGCGCCAAGGAAGCGGCGTTTCCCGGCGTGCACGATCTCACCGACATGCGAGAAGCGCCGACACTGGAGCAGGCCACCGAACGCTTTGCGCCGCGCTTCACGCCATATCAG
>Ga0208330_1000060_pt1 | contig 67858 bp, 73 predicted proteins | sample DeeseametaMP1896_FD_184180 | JGI IMG/M metagenome (GOLD analysis project Ga0208330, IMG submission 184180) | Marine microbial communities from the Deep Pacific Ocean - MP1896 (SPAdes) | ecosystem: Environmental > Aquatic > Marine > Oceanic | place: East of Hawaii, North Pacific Ocean | collected... | reverse complement strand
GGCGCCATTCAGCGCTGGATGGAAAATCACCCGTGGCCTTCGAAAAGATCGCCGCCTAAAATGAGCAACACACCGGAACCGGACCGGTGCAAGTCCACAGAGGCCTCCGCGAAGGATTTGACCGCCTTGGAAACACGCTCGACCGGCAGGATCGAGAGGGAACTGGCTGGCTTGAAAGACTGCGTGACCTTGCTCATTCGTTCGCAAGCCGCATCCATGAAGGCCTTGAGCGGATTGCTGAACGACGAGGCGAACTACAAGACGCTAGACGAGAACTTGCAGCAGAGCTTGACCTTAGCGAAAGCCGCCGCCGAGAGATTGAGGGACAGCTAGATAGCCAGGAGGCGCATGCGGAGCGGGGATTGCGGCATTAGAAAAAGTGTCAGCGCGACAAATGCTTACAATATCCTCTGGGGTGAGAGACAAAGGCCTGTTAGCTCTTCTAGCACTGAGACCACAGCCTAGGGCATGTCATGGAATGTGAAGACGTCGTATCACTATCAGGGTTGAGTACCATTTGCCGGTACCAGGAACTGACCAAAGTCGATGAAAAATCGCTTCGCAACTATGCAACCAAGACTCGATCATTTTTCGGCTCAACTGCCAGAGATTTTGACGATGATGCTAACGCTGAATGGCTTATTCGAAGTTATCTCTCGCTAAAATACGTGTTGGCTTCCACTGTACTTGGAACCTCTGCAATGCATGCAGAAACCGAAAACCTAAAGGTCACGCTTCCGTACTTGAACTACTACACGATGTTTAACTGCGCGCGGGCGTTCATTTTCTCGCTGCCTTGCATCGATTGGAAAGGAGAGAAATCAATTGAAATGACACATCAGAACATCATCAATACTACCGGCGACAAGCTGCGCCGGGTAGATGACTTGGTCGCCTCTGCTGTGAAGAGTAGGCTTTTGACTGGCCAACAACAACGTGAGCTGTTCTCGTATCGGTTTCCAGCAAGCGGACTGAACATTTTCCAGGATGATCTACTGCTTCCGATGCAGGCAATTGAAACCGCTCGTTTATTAGCTGAATTGGCGCAGTTCAATCTGGCTTGTTTGGAAGCGGCAGTCCGAAAGCATACAGATCAAAACTTTAGGGTTGGTGGCCAGGACAACCTTTGGGACCTTATGCGCTACGACACAAAGACCTCAGAATTGATTGATGATGCCGACTATCATCGGGTCGGCTATTTCATAAGAAAATACCGCTATCCGTCCGAACTTATCACTTTGGGAACGCACGGTCTCTTGGAAGACTTTTTTGGTGCTTGGGTCGATGAGCGGGAACAACTCGAATGCTACAACCCAGACGACGATTGGAACCTATTACTAGATTTCAACTAAGCACTTGGTGCTTCGAGTATTTTTTCCGGATTACGATTCTCTGAGCGCTGCGAACGGCTCAGCATTCATTCCCTCAGCGTAGATGAATTGCCTGGCGTCCTCGCGCACTTCCAGCGTAACGCTGTCAATCGCGCCAACGGCGAGACCAGCGTTGACACGCCGCGCCGGTTTCCCCGCACTTAGCCACTTTCCCGCTTTGTCGACCGCAAAGCGCCCTTTGCGCGCTCCAGCGCCCTTGCCTTCAGCCGCGTTCATGATGACCACAGCGACCTCTTCCATCCGGAACAGCCCGCCCTGGCTGGCCGGGGGCATCTTGCGCTTTTGCAGCGACTGGCGCGTAACCTCCAACCGCTTGGCAACATCGGCCAAGCTGACGAGGTCAGGCCGCACTTCTCGCAAAACCGAGCCCTCCGGCAATTGCTTTTGGATCACACGCGCTGCATCTAGGATCGCATCCTCCGCGCGATCACTTGAAGCTTCCAGCGCAACGCCGAGCATTCCAGGCAAGCCGGTGCCGACGATGGCATCCTCGAAACCAGCCTCGAAGACCGCGTCGATCAGATCGAACACTTCATGCTTACCCTCTGGAAGGGCAAAGATCAGTTCAAACTCGATTTCTGCCATATTATTCCACCTCTTGCGGGCCTTCGTTCGTGTTGCCGAGCTTGGTGCAACCAACCGCCCTACTTCTCAATTGCCGCGCAAAGCGGCCCGGATTTTGAGGTGTCGACCAGACACCCATCTGACAAAACTCACCGCACCGGCATTCAGGGTCGTTGTTAGGGCACCTGATCAGACCCCAAGCATGACCGCGTCCCGAACGCACAGTGACCGTCCATCCCAAGGACTCCAGCTCACGCAGGACGGCTTCGATCTCCTTGGACTTGTGCAGCTTTCTGGACATTAGATAGCATTCCTCAGCTAAGTTGTCAATCGACAACATAAGTATGGGGTTGCGCTGCGCGTTCGTGACCAACCGGTTTATGAGGTATTTGACAGAACGCTAATCTGTCGAAACGATCCTCAAGTGCTTTCCCACATAGCCTATCTCGATTGCCGATTGCTCAGAGATTTCCCGCAGGTGGATTCTTCCCCCGTTATGTAGCCGCGCGTGCTTTTCGAAAGTCTCGTTCTGTCCGTCACTTGAACGAAAAACCCGGTCGCCGCCATACTTTTGCATCGTCGCCCCTGACTCACCCGTCACTTTACAGATGTAAGTGGGTGTTGGAGTGCATGTTGCGTCCCAATCAGCAGCCGAGGTATTCAGATCGACTAACCTGCTGACAGCACTGGCAAACACGTCGGAACCTAATGCATTTAGATGTTTCTCGACGTCGAGACCAAAGACCAGACTGGGAAACAGATCAGCGCGTCGATTCCAAAGTTCGTCCGGTGAAATGTTTGTTAACTCCGCGACATTCAGTCGATCCGCTGTGTCTTGGGCGCTTTCCAACGAGAAAACATTTTCCACGTCGACTGTCCGCGAAAGACCACCATCGCGAATTAGACGAAGCGACAAGGGATTCCTGTGCCAATCATCGTTGGGTGAGAGGCTAACCGATAGCTTTGTTCCGGATATCGCGCACCACAAAAGGTCGGTGCATTGGGGCAGACCGTCGACTTCTTCGTCCAAGAAATCTCCCAAATCGGCTCCTTCGACCCCGTCATCGATTGGACAGCGCGTCGCGAGCTGAAGCATGAATCTAGCTTTGTCTTTGCTCCTGCCGAGATACTCACGGAAGAGATCGGTTAAGCTTGTCTCATTGCAGACAGCTACAGTGTATGGTTGCTCCTTCATCCACAAATGGCGAGCAATGTGTTTGTGTGTAGACAGGAACAGTAACCCTGTTGCGACGCTGTCAAGCGCATCCAAGGCGTCCTCCCGGGATGCAAACTGAACCGACAAACCTTCACTATTCAGAACGGCTTCGCGCATTGTTCAATCTAACGGCCCCAAAAGACCTAAGAGATTTTCGTCTTTCTCGTCGAAGAACCCCTTTGGCCAATCTGAAAGACTACCGTCGCTCTGAAGGCGCGGACTAGTAACATGGCTTTCCGCCCCTTCTCGCGTGAAAAAATGGATCTTTGCTAGGTCGTTCGCCACCCTCCCACGCCGCACGTCTAGTCGAACCCCGTCCAGGAAATGATCGCTGTGTGTCTCAACAACAACTTGGACCCCCGCCGCTGAAGCGCGGATCGCAAGCTCTCCCATCTTGGTTTGCCCTCGCGGATGAAGGTGCGCTTCAGGATTTTCTATGATTACTAAGTCTCCTGGTTCCGCGCCGATGAGAGCTGTTAAAACGGGAAGCGCATAGGACACACCGAACCCAACATTCGTTGCACGGAAAGGCTTTGAGCCGACGTCTCCTGAGCGACTGAACGAATACCTTGCTGACAAAGCGTCTATTTCTCTCATTTCGGAAATCTCTAGATTTGCACCGGGACTTGTTTCTTGAAGCCAAGCCGTCACCTGCCCCTCGATCGTCTGAGTCCTTTCTCGGTCTTTGATCCTGGGATCATTTTCGCCAAGCGTGCTTGAGCCATGCTCGGCTAAATACGCAAGAACATGCTCGCCCTGCGCGCCGAGTGATCTCATGGAGACTTGTTCTTCGGACCAAGGCAGCGACTTCCTGGGGCCGAACCGCTCGGCTGCCAAGTATTGAAAGCCTCGTGAGGAAAAGAATGATCGAAAGGATGGTCCAGTCTGATGTCTCGGCGTTTCCCGCGAAACTTCAAGCCACTCGCCTTCTTCGTTCTTGAATGTTTCCATCGTCGAGCGGCCCATTCGGTTCTCACCAAACCTAAGGGATAGCCGATCGCCTTTGCGCGAATACGTGAATGCATATTCCGATCTACGATTCCCGCCAAACTCGAGAACAAATGCGAGTTCGTCCTCGTCGGCCAAGTCGAAAAGAACATCCGCACCAGTCCCCAAGTCAACCAAATCACCCGAAAGACGCAGTCTACGCTGAATCCGATTTCCTGAAAAAGACTGCCGTAGGAGTAGCATAGCCTGAATAGCGCTGCTTTTGCCTACACCGTTCAAGCCAGACAGAACTGTGAGCATTCCCAAGTCGATGCGTTGCTCTCGAAAACATTTGAAGTTCTTGAGTTCGATTGCTGACAGGGGAACACTACGCATTCTCTATTTCTCCATCGACTAGTTCCTCGATGGTCGAAAAACGCTTGTGAACCCGGCCTGGTACACCAGTGGCATAGGAAATCGAGACTTCGAATTCACGGTCTTCCTTGAGAGTGCTCATGAACTTCTGATGGATAGCGGGCCCATCCTCGGCCAAAAGATTAACTTGTTGTTCATCCAACCTCGACAGAGCAACAGACCATGTTTCAAACAGGGCTTTGCTGATAGGACTCTTAGAAGCATCCGGGCGATAACGCTTTCTGAATGCCTCATCCCCCAGCACCATATGAGAAGCGTTCATCGATCTTTTGAATGCGGATTTGAGCTCATCTCGAGCATCATCCGACATTTCGTTTATTCGCTTCATCGCCGCATTCAAAAAACCATCGAGGTCATTATTTTTGTAGTCTTTCCAGTTTGTTAGGTAGAATGCACAAAACCTCAAAGCGCACTCCCGGGCTGACATCCTCACATCACTGACGCTGTCTGACGTCGCGGTTATGAACTCGTCAGTCGTGACCAAATCCAACAGAAATGATCGCACAGGTCCCTTGTTGAGGGCATGCCTAATTTCCTGCGAGTTCAAGGTCATCCCACCAGTATTGATCCTACTGAAAATATTGAACATTACCTCTTCAGGGGTACCCGGCTGGATCACGTTTATTACGAGCTCTGTTTCTTCGATTCGACGTTGCATATTGCGCGGCAGCTCTGAGAATTTTGCCTTGTCGAACTGAACAAGGTACTCCAAACCTCTCAAAGGAAATTCGTCGTTCACGAAGTCATGTATTGTTGTCATGCGCTGCAAGCCATCAACGACCGACCATACATCCCTGAGGTCGCTCGCCACGTAGAATACTGGCAAGGGAATACGCAGAAGAATTGACTCGATCAGCCTACCTTTTCGACCCTGATCCCAGATTCTGGCACGGCGTTGAAATTCTGGTGCCAGATCGATCTCTTCATGATCAATTCTTGTACATAGCAGGGATACTGTTTTTGTTTCTCGGACAACTTTGATTTTGTCAGGATCGAACGGTCGCTCAATTTGAACGACATCTTGGCTTGGGTCCGGCCTTTCCTCTTCGATACCGGTCGCTTCGCCGTCTTCGCGAAGTTCAATCACCTTTTCGTCTTCAATCATTGCATCCGCCCTATCGCACTCTTCAGCACTCTTTTTTGACCCTACTTCATGAGCTCCCAGTCAAACAGAGCTCAACCGGTAGAAATCGCATCTGAAATAGTTTTCCGCACTTCGAGCGGGTCCTTGTTTGTCATGGTGGCAATCACGAAAACCCCTCTTCCGTCGGAGTTCTTCGCCCATTGCTCCCCAACCAGTTGCTTTTCCCGGGTGTCCTTAGTGATCTGTTCGCCGGCATGCTGTTTACCCTTGTATTCGACAACAAGGGTTCGCCCGTCTTTCAGCTTGGCCACAAAATCTGGGTAGAACTTATCGGTCGGTGTCGGCAGCCAGAAGGAGTTTCGGTGCCGGGACACGTTGCGCATCCAATATTCAACTTCGTTCAAGCCATCTAAAACTAGCGCGCACTGCTCCTCTTCGCCTCCTGCGACTGTGTCGAAGGTCGGGACCTCGTCCGGCCCCATGAAGTGCTTCTTGAACGCAAATTTGGTGCCGCGGTACTTAGGAACATCCGAGTACATTTCATCGGTGAACTCGAAACCCTCGTCAAAGGAGACCTCAATGCGCGCCTCTGGTCCGAACAGGCTCATTTGATAGACCTTGTCGCGCTCAGCCTGGCGGAAGCCTTTGATCTTCTCCCCCAGCTTCCGAGCCAGAATAAACTTGCAGCGCATGAGCTGCGAAAGAGGGATCGCGCGATCTCGATTGAGGTAGGTCACAACGTCACTAAGCCAGGCAAGCAACTCGACTTGGCTAATCAAAGGATCGCGGACCTTTCGATCAAGAAATTGCACCAACGCATTCGGGGTCCAGTCCTCAACATCGACGTCCATCGCCAGTTGGTCAGAGCTATCGCCTGCTGAAATGAGCAACCGACTACCATCCAGATCGATCTCAAATGTGTTGGTCGTTTCAACGATATCAAATTCAGATTTGTCGAGCTTCGCGGGATAATCAGACAGTGACCAGTCGTGATACTCCATCAACACGTCTGTATCCCCAAGCACCAGCTCGCCTTGGACATGAGCCATCAGGCGAGGCACGACATGGGTCTCGCCACGATGAGCAGGCGCGACCTCGTGTTCGTGTATGGCCTCCCATTCCTTGATCTTCTCGCGGAAGTGCCGATGAAATCGTTCAGGCGTTTGTTCGAATAGGCGTTCCTTTTCTGATGGTTTGAGGAAGCCCTTAATCTCGACCGACGCCCTTCCAGCCTCGTTTGGCGCAACCTTGATTTTGCCCGGGGCGACCCGCTCGATGCCCTTCACTTCGTCTTTGTCGGCGTCCAGATCCACCGTCAGTGTTGGCTTTGGGCGAGCTTGATAGCCAAAGAGGCCGTCGCCCAACTCGGGATCCTCGGCCTCAATATTGGCCTCGGCTTCGCTTTCCTCAAAGCCCATATCGACGAGCTTGTCGCGCAAAGACTGCGCCGCCTCTGAAAAACGCTTGGAGACCAGCTTAGCGTAGGATTTGTTCAGCGCTGCCGCCTTCCGTCGCTTCGCATAGGGCATCCGCAGAACGCGTCCCAGCAACTGCTCAGCATCAGTCGAGCTTCTAATATTGGCGACCGAACAAAAGACATAAGCGAACGAGCAGTCCCAGCCTTCTTTCAGCGCCTCAATGGTGATGACGTACTCAATCGGACAGTCAGGATCGAACAGGTTGATCCCGTCCAACTCCCGCTGCGCGCCGGTGGCCACAGCGATCTTGTCTTCGTCGATATTCTCGTTCTCGATCAGGTGCTTTTTCAGCACCTCGACCGTGACCTCTTCATTCTTCTTCTGGGCCTGGAACAGAACAATCGGGCGGATGTAGCCGTCACGATCAAGGTCAGCGTGCTCCTGCAATTCAGCCCGCTTAAAGATCGCGGACGTGACCGCACCTTGCCATGTCTCGGCCTCGTCCAGCACGACCGGCATCTTGATCATCTCTTCGTCCTTCAGCTCCTGTGCAGAAACCGAATGAAGGATGTTGTTGAAGCCCTTGGGCGTTGCCGTGAATTCGATCAGTGCCGTCGGATTGATCCGTTCATAAACAACTTGGCTCAGATCAGACCCAGCCTTGTGCGCCTCGTCCATAATGACCAACGGGCGATGCAGATGCATCAAGTTCGCAAAGCTGAACCGAATATCGCCCTTGTCCGGGCCGTCGTCGTTTCGCTCCAACCCCGGTGCATTGGGCGGCACGGACGAGAAATGCGGCTCCAGCATCTCATGGTGGCGATAGACATGGTACTTGTCTGTCTTGCTTTGCCGCAGCGCCTGGATGGTCCCGACCACAACGCAAAGGTTTGAGCGAAGGTCATGCGGTGTAAGCTGCGTAAAGTCGCCAATATCGAACACGCGCACGCGGCCCTCGAACGCCTCATCCAGCACCTGCCTGTAGGGATGGCGTGGGTTCTTCAGCGCTTCGGCGGTTTGCAGTCTGATCGTGTTGGTGGGCACAAGCCACAGCACAAGCGGGAAATCTTTTTCAACCCAGACGTCTTTGGCAACAGTGATCGAATGCGCGGCAAGGATTGTCTTGCCGCCGCCGGTGGGCAGGCGCAGACAAACATAGGGCACATCGGTCTGCGCCTTCATTGGCTTGTAGCCCGCCGCATAGCCACGCAAACGAGCCGCGAGATCAGGATCCGCTGTGATCGTTTCATAAGCGGCCTTTGGGCCGGAAATACGGGCCTCTTCAAAGAACTCACGCAGGGTTGCGAGCGAGGCCTTCTGATAATCCTTCAGCTTCATTTGCGCGCCTTCACGTCATAAGGGGTTTGCTTGAATTCGATCTGTTCGGCCTTCAGCGTGGCCTCGGACAACGCCGTGCGCTCGCCATAGACAATCAGCGGACCAGTGAAATCGCCTTGCGCGGTGCGGATGGCGGCGAGTGTCTTGCGGGTCAGGACGTTGCCGCCTGAGGCCGATTTGTCGCCAAGGATGCCGTTGTATAGCAGCGCGTAACCTTGGCCATCCGCCGCCCCCATAAACGAGGTGAGCGGCTGCGGTTCGGACCATGGCGCGCCGGTTTCTGCGAACCAGATGTGCGCTGCAAGGAAAGGGAAGCGGATATCGGGCTGGATTTGCCCGTCTTCGGTAAAGACCGGCGGCCCGAGTCGATAGAAGCGAAAGCCACCTCCGCCCTCCCAAGCTTGACTGGACGATACTCCGCTTGTTTCGCCATCCACAACAGACGACAATCGAGGAGCGCAGTGTGTTACAGCCTGTTCACCTCGCTCAATACCGATAAAGCGTCGCCGCATCTTTGCTGCCACCGCAGCTGTCGTGCCTGATCCAAGGAAGCTGTCTAAAACTAGGTCGCCCTCATTCTTGCTAATCATGGAGATTACCCGTTCTAAGAGCATCTCCGGCTTTTTTCCGGACGGAAAGCTTACCTTGCCTTCGTTCTGCAAATTGTTGGTGGGAATATCATTCCAGATCGTCGAGATTGGCTTCGAAATGTAGTTTTTGTTGTCCTTTTTTCTTACAGAGCCGGACAAGAAATACATCTGTCTGCCCTTCAGCAAGATCAATGGCTCGTATCCGTCCCTCGCAAGTTCCATCGGATGTTCGAGGTTTCTCGACTCCGCAATCTTTGGAATTAGCCATTTGGCTGGTTTTTGTAGCGTCTTTGGCTCAAAAACACGGTGAGCATTTTCCAGTGCAAATGCATTTGCCTTTGCCGTAATGATCTCCTGAAAGCCCTCGCCAAGCTTTTCCTTCGCTAGCTTGTAGCGTGTTGCTGGATGATCGGCGGGAGGGACTTCCAGTTCATCCATCACATGCTGCTTGATGTTCTTGAATGACCAAGCCTCGGGTGGATCGTCAAAGTTGACGACGAAACGCGAGAAGTGCCCCAGATCGACGTTGTTAGAGTATGAATATTGCGGCTGAAACTCGAACCGAGCTTTATTTTTTGCGTAAAACAGTAGGAACTGCGAAACTTCAGTTGGGCCAGTATTCACAGTCTTGAAGCTGGACGGGGTGGCGGCCTCAACGGTGATCGTGACGATGTAGTTTGATCGCCCAAATACCTCGTCCATCATGACTTTTGCGTATGCGGCTTGCGTGTCGTCTAGGTTGACAATTATTGCGCCATCTTCAGCCAGCAAATCCCTTAGAAAAACAAGCCTTTGGTACATCAGCGAAAGCCAAAGCGTATGTTCAACGTTGTCGTCATAGTTCGGGAATGCGCCGCCAGTATTGAACGGCGGGTCGATATACACGCACTTAACTTGATCCGTGAAGTACGGAAGCAGCGCCTTCAACGCCTCAAGATTGTCGCCCTGGATCAGCATGTTGCCCGCGTCTTGCGCGCCATAGCCCAGCTCCGCCACCTCTTCGAGCAACCGGTAGGGCACCTTCTCGGCGGCGCGGACATCTTCGTCGCGGGTCAACCATCGTAATGTGGGCATTCGTTATTTGGTCCTTCTCGGGTCAAGGTGGCTGATCAAAGCCGGGATGCAGCGCTCAGCTGGCGCAACCGGCGCTGAAAATATGTCTCTATGCCAACCGCCAACGCATACGCTGGCGAGGCTATGACGAGCGCGACGGTTGAGATTGCCAGCAGCGCGGCAAGCGCACCAATGGGCACCGCGCCGCCGACCATGACCAACGCGAAACACGGCAGGTATATGACTGCGGCGAACAGAACGAGATGAAAAACCGGGTCAGTAAATCGAGCGAGGTCGCTATGCAGCCGCTCTATCACGGCCATTTTCTGTCGTTGCCAGTGCGGCAGGTCTGTGATGTGCATCTTCATTCCCTCAACAACTCGATCCAGGTGTGAACGTCTTCCATCTTGATCTCCGGCCCATCGATATGAGACCGGTACCACCGCGCTACGATGGCCCCGCGCTTCTCGCTTTTGATCCGAATGCCTTGTTCGGTCAGGAAACGATCCAGCGAGGTTTCAAACCCTTCCAGCGCGTCGATATCGTGCTGCACGCGCGCAGCTTTCGTACCCAGAAGAATCCAGGTCACATCGGCCCCAAATTTCTCATCGAGCATGACCAGGGCCTCAATCGGCAGCCCCCGCTCGCCCTTCTCATAGCTATGATAGGCTCGCAGCGAGACGCCGATTTCCTTGGCCATGTCCGACTGGGATAGTCCAATTTCATTGCGCGTGATTGCAAGTCTGGCCCCTATGCCAACGAGCAAATCGGTGGGATTTTGCCTCAAATGCGGCTTCCTATTGACGGATGTGCCATTTTAAACAAATATGCAAAAAATAGCACAATGACGGTTGTTTCTTATCTGACCACGCCAGCCGCACCAAAACAACCGATTCTGCGCAAACCCAATGAATGAGGTCAATTTGGAACAAGAACGCCTGCTTTCACCTAAACAGCTCAGCGAGATCGTTGGGCTCAGCCCTGCGCAAATTCGCGCGCTCATGAACACTGGGAAACTGGAGTTCGTGGAGATTTCATCGAAGACCAAGATGCTCACGATGAGCGGCTGGGAGCGGTTCCAGAAGAACGCGACCAAGGTCAACAAGGCCGAGAGATCGGCGGTGAATTGACGGAGGTGTCCGGTTATGGCGACGACCAATCTCAATATCAGCGTGATCGACAAGCGTATGCTGAAGCAGTCCGAGGCCGCGAGCTACGCCGGGCTGCCGGTGAAGCACTTCAAGGCGGCTTGTCCCGTGCGCCCCGTTGAGTTGAAGCAGGGTACTTTGCTTTGGGATCGCCGCGACCTTGATCTCTGGATCGACGATGTGAAGTCCGGGGCCGTAACCGATACACGCGACAACATTTTGGAACGCCTTTGATGACACAGGTGCGGGTCAAAGGGTTCAAGATTTTCAAGGACCGGCACGGGAAGCCACGCTGTTATCACCGTGAGACCGGCCACAAAGTTGACCTTGCCCACGCGCCCATCGGCACTGCCGAGTTCTTTGCCGAATGTGAGACGATCCGCGCCATCGCTGAGGCTCAGCGGGCGAAAGCCCCAAAGGCCGGAACGCTTGGCGGGTTGATCCAGTCTTACTTTGAAACCGAGCACTATCAGAACCTCGCCGAAGCCACCCGGCGCGACTATCGCAAGTGCGCGGACTTCCATGAGCCGATCCGCGACACTCCGATCCACGTGATCGACACGCCGCTGATCGCAGGTATCCACGACAAGGCAGCGAAGAAGATAGGCTGGCGGCGGTCGAACATGGTCCGCACGCTTTTGAGCGAGGTGTTTCGCTACAACATCCCGAAGGGTCTTATCTCCGCCAACTTCGCCAAAGACGTCATTCCCAAGCGTCGCCCACGCGACCGCGCATATGCCAACCGTCCCTGGACCATCGAGGAGCGAGACATCGTCTTGGGCAAGGCCAAGCCTCACGTGCGCGTGGCCCTTGCCCTGATGATGAACACCGGTCTCGACCCGTCCGACGCCCTAAGATTGCGGAATGATCAGGTCGACGGCGGTACTATCTGGGGCGTACGCGGCAAGACAGGCGAAGAGGTTGCGATTCCGGTCAGCCCGACCCTTCAGGCCGCGCTTAACCGCATGCCTAACCACGACGCCGAGACTGTGCTTTCCAATTCGCGCGGTGAGGCATGGACATACAACGGCTTTTCGACTGTTTGGCACCGCTTCAAAACCGCCCTTGAGAATGAAGGCCTTATCGAAAAAGGCCTGACCCTCAAGGGCTTGCGGCACACGGTCGCCACGACATTGCGCGAGGCGGGGCTGGATGAACGCCGCATCGCGGACCTTCTGGGGCAGAAAACACCGTCCATGGCACGGCACTACTCGCGGTCAGCGAACCTTGCCGACAAAAACCGCGAGACCATGGCCACACTAGAAGAAGAGAACCGAAGGCGGGCCGAAAATGTCAAACCTTCGCAGAAAAGCGTCAAACCTGGCCGAAACGAGGATCAGCCATGAGTAGAAAATACAATCATATCAGCTTTTTAAATGGTGCCCGGGGGCGGAATCGAACCACCGACACGAGGATTTTCAATCCACTGCTCTACCCCTGAGCTACCCGGGCACGGGAGAAGCTGTCGCTTCGGGTGGAGGCGGTTTAGCCGAGGTCCGACCCGGTGTCCAGCAGCTTTTCAACAGAATTTCACCTCGCTGAATCCGGCTCTTCCCAAGCGCCGGTTGCCGGGATAAATCCTCGCAATGACCCTGATCCCAGATTGCCTGGAGAGCTTTTACTCGCACGGTTTCGATACCGTGATCGACGTGCGCAGCCCGGCGGAATTCGAAGAGGATCGCATCCCCGGTGCGATCAATCTCCCCGTTCTCGACAACGAGGAACGGGCCCGTGTCGGGACGATCTACAAGCAGGAGAGCCCCTTCAAGGCGCGCAAGCTGGGGGCTGCGCTGGTGTTTCGCAATGCCGCCAACCACATCGAACGTCACCTGGCGCATCACGAAGGTGGCTGGCGGCCGCTGGTCTATTGCTGGCGCGGAGGGCAGAGGTCAGGCTCGTTCACCTGGATGCTGCGCGAGATCGGCTGGCGGGCAGAGGTGGTGCCGGGAGGCTACCGGACTTATCGCAGGCTTGTCACCGCCTACCTCTACGACAGGCCGCTGCGGCATCGACTGGTCCAGTTGGGCGGCTACACCGGGACGGCCAAGACCGCACTGCTCCCGCGCCTGAAAGACCGTGGCGTTCAGGTTCTGGATCTCGAAGGGCTGGCGCGCCATCGGGGATCGCTACTGGGCGAGATGCCCGGCGGACAACCGGCCCAGAAGGGGTTCGAAACCGATCTTGCCCGGGCGCTTTGCGCCCTCGATCCGGCGCGACCTGTCGTGGTCGAGGCGGAAAGCAGCAAGATCGGGCAGATCAACCTGCCGCCGGCGCTCTGGGACGCGATGAAAACCGCGCCCTGGGTCGAGGTTTCTGCACCGATTGCCGCGCGCGCCGAATATCTGGCGCAGGCCTATGACGACATCCTGTCCGACGCGGCAGGTCTGCGCGAAAAGCTGGCGCCGCTCCGCTATCACCGCGGGCACGAGATGGTCGACCGGTGGGAGGCGCTGATCGACGCGGGGGATCGTCTGGCCCTGTGCCGCGCGCTGGCCGAGGATCACTATGATCCGGCCTATCGCAGTTCCATGCGCGCCCATGTGCCCGAGGTCCTGCACCGGGAGGAGACACCATCGCTGGCGCCCGGGGCATTGGACGCACTGGCCGACCGGCTGGCGGCGCGGCTTCAGACAATTCGGATCTGACCGACGCCCTCTGTGACGATGCCGATCCGCGCGGCCTCGTACCCTGCGTCGCGCAGGGCCGAAAGGGTGTCGGCCCCATCGCCGGGCAAGGCCGCCAGCAGGCCGCCGGAGGTCTGCGGGTCGATCAGCAGATCGTGCCGGGGGCTGTCTGCGAGATCGGGGAAAGGGGCCCGATTGTCCGGGTAAAGACTGGAGCGGACGCCCTGGCGGGAAAGCTCCAATGCGCCTTGCATCAGCGGCACTGCCTCCAGTGTGATCTCTGCGCCGACGCCTGAATTCAGACAGATGTTGCGCAGGTGTCCCAGCAGGCCAAAACCGGTCACATCCGTCATGGCATGCGCGTCTTTCAGCAGGGTCGAGGCCTGCGCCTGCGACTGGACCATCCGGTGCAGGGCGGCGGCCACGTCTTCGCCCCGTGCAAGACCCGCCATTTCGCCGGCCATGAGGACGCCGGAGCCCAGCGGCTTGGTCAGGATCAACGCATCACCGGGGCGCGCCCTGGTAAGGCCGATCGCTGTCCCGTCGCAGGTGCCGGCGATGGTGAAGCCGATGGTCAGTTCCGTCCCCTGCGATGTGTGGCCGCCGACGATGTCTGCCCCGCCCGCGCGCATGATGGCGCGGGCGGTTGTCATGATCTCGTCTAGGGTGCGGCTGGCCAGCCGGGGCGACATCCGGGGCAGGACAAGGCTGGTCAGCACGGTCCGCGGCTGGCCACCCATCGCCCAGATGTCGCCAAGCGCATGTTGCGCGGCGATGCGTGTCATGGTCACGGGATCGGCGGTGATCTCGCGTAGGTGGTCGGTGCTGAAGACCAGATCGGCACCGCCGATGCGCACCTGTGCGGCGTCGTCCCCGGGCAGGACTGATGGCGTCTCGCAGAGCGCCGCCATCAGGGCACCTTGGCCCAGCTTGGCGCCACAACCTCCGCACAGGACCTTGTCGCCGAGTTCGGCGGCACCCGCGGCACGTGGATCCGGCAGGGCAGGCGGGGCCATTTGCGGCAGGTGCTTGAGCTTGGACATGAATTTACGGTCGATCCGGTCTTTCCAGCGCCAGATCAGGGGACCGGCGAAGCTCAGGCCGAAACGGTCGCCCAGGGCGGTTTTGCCGCCCATCGACACAAGTTTCAGATAGTCCTTCTGTGGGGAGTAACGGTGCATGCGCCCGGTTTCGCGCAGCGCCACGCGCAGGTTTTGCGCCAGCACCGGGGCCTGCCGTACGGCATAGACACCGGCTTTGGGCCGTGGTGCGAATGGCATATGCGCACAATCCCCCGCGGCAAAGATGCGCGGATCCGAGGTGCGCAACTGTGGATCGATATTCAGATAGCCGTCCTGCTGCGCCAGCCCCGTTTCCGCAAGCCATGCATGCGGACGCGCACCGGCTGCGCCACAGACGAAGTCCGCAGAGATTTCATAACCTTCCAGCGTCACGCCCTCCGAGGTGATTGCCCGCACCTCGACGCCTTCATGCAACGTGACCCCGGCGCGTTCCAACGCCTCTCGCAGGCGAGCCGCCGAACGGGCGGGCAGGGCGGTCAGCACCTTGTCGCGTTCGATCAGATGCAGCTTTGCCGGCCGCTCAGCCCGTGACAATGCGTGCCCCATCGCCAGGATCAATTCGGCGCCCGCGACCCCGCCGCCGATCACAGCCACGCTGGCCGGGCCGCTGGTTTGCAGGACGGTCTGCCAAGCGGTGGCGAACCGTTCCAGCGGCTTGGCCGGGATGGCGTGTTCGGCAAAGCCGGGGATCTCGGGCATGGCCGTGGTGATGCCGACGTCTATGCTGGCCAGGTCAAAGCCGACCGGTGGACGGCCCGCCACGTGAACCTCTCCCCTGGACAGGTCGATGCCTTCAGCCGCGCCAAGGATCAGCCGCGCCCCGGCGAACCGCGCCAGCCGGACAAGGTCGATCTCCAGCGCGTCGCGCGTGTAATGTCCGGCGATATGTCCCGGCAACATGCCGGAATAGGCAGCAGTCGGCCCGGGGTTGATCAGCGTCAGGCGCGCGCCGGGCAGCGGCTTCATGCCCCAGAATTTCAGGACCAGCGCGTGACTGTGGCCGCCGCCAACCAGCACGAGATCGCGGGTAAACGGATGGGACAGTGGCTGCATCTCGGTCTCCCTCGGCCTGCGGGCAGATATCCGCCCGGTTTGGGATACCGCCGAAGCGTCCGTCAGAAAAGCGTGATCTCGTCCGTCTTGGGCCGGGGGATGGGGGCCGGTTTCTCTACCGGCAACGACACCGCATCTGCAGAGACCATGAGCTGACGTACCCGCCCGCTCGTGGGCCAGAAGCGTATCCGCCGGGCCGATGTGCCGCCCACGCTCTCCGCGATGCAGGGGATACCTTCGTCCTTGAGGAAGCTGCGTGCAAAGGCCGCGTTCGATGCGCCGATGTCGCGCAGGTTGCCCATCATGCTGGCCCCGCCAAAGATCTTGGCCTGCAACCGGGCGCGGTCGGCCCCACTGCGCAAGAGCCCGTTGATCAACAGCTCCATCGCGTAGGCGCCATAGCGGACATTCGCCCCCTCACCCCCGTCTCGCTTCGGCAGGAGGAAGTGGTTAAGCCCGCCGATCCTGCGGTGCGGATCGAACATGCAGACCGCGATACAGGACCCCAGAACGGTTGTCAGGATCACCTCGAGACTGTCCGAGATTTCGAACTCGCCCTGGATGACATTTACCAGCTTCTCGGTTTGGGGTGTCATGTCTGCAATTCCCTGCCTGGGCCAATGCCTGTGCCGCGGCGGGCCAGCAACGCCTCGGCGATCTTGTTCAGCGGAAGGACCCGCTCGACGCCGCCAAGTTCGGCGGCGGCCCGCGGCATGCCGTAGACCACGCAGCTGTCCTCGTCCTGTGCCAGCGTGCGCGCGCCGGCATGCCTGAGCGCCTTCATCCCCTCGGCGCCGTCGCGGCCCATGCCGGTCAGCAATGCGGCAGAAACCCGCGGCGCCACGGGCAAGGCCGAGAGGAACAGCCGGTCGACCGAGGGGACATGCCCGGCCACGGGGCCGTCGGCGATGGTCGTGACCCGTGTCGCGGCGCGCCCGTCCAGGACCAGATGTGCCCGGATACCGGCGCCGATCAGGATCTGTCCCCGCCTCAGGGGCATGGGGCCATTCGCCAGCAGGACGCTTGGCAGGCACTGTCGGTCCAGCAATCCGGCCAGGCTTTCGCCAAAGCCGGAACCGGTGTGCTGCACGACCATCGTCGGCGGGCAATCTTCGGGAAAGCGGGTCAACACGGCCAGCAGCGCATCGACACCGCCAGTGCTGGCACCGATCAGGACGATGGGATCGCCACCCGCGGGGCCGCGCAGGTCTGCCTGGGGCTTGCTAGTGATGCTGTTCATGCGGGCGGTGCCGGGTCCTTGGCTTGGCGTCGAGACCATATTGATCCGGCGCCGCTTGCCCAGGCTGTTGGTCTGCGTGCCGGGACCGACCACTCCGGTCGTTTCGGTCGAACGGTGTGGCATGGGTTTTGCCGCCGGGTGAGGGTTCAGTCCTGTACGGGTCAGGGAGCGGAGCTGCCTTTCATAAACCTCGTCGGGCGCATCCGCCGGGATCGAAAACAGGTCGGATCGGGGGTCGCCGCCCGCCGGGACTGTGGCCGGGCGGCGCACCCTGCGGTTCGGCACCGTCACCACCAGCCAGCGGATGTCCAGTGTCGAAAATAGCGCCCGCATCACCTCGAATTCCGCGAGGCCGGCAAGCACATCCGCGATGAGCACGGCCTTCGGCAACTCTTCCTCGACGACGTTGTAGGTGTTCATGAGGTCGCCGGTTTGCGCGATGACCTTGAACTGGCTCATGCCGTCCACGATCAGGCCCAGCCGCTTGCGCTGGGCGGCGTCCGGCGTGGCGATGACGACACTCTTAACCGACATGGTTCAGGCCCCGCCCGCGTGGGGCCAATGTGGCCAGAGACCAAAGGACCGATCCATCAGAACAGTTCCGCGTGGCCGCCATTGGCGGCGGAATTGACCTGCCCCCCAAGACGGCAGGCCATGTCGCGCAAGGGAACCGCGGTCAGAGCCTCGCTGACGTTGACCATGCCATTGGCGTCGGTCGCGGCCGAGATCTGGTCGAGATAGTCGGCAAGCGCGCCGATCGATTGCCGCAGCATGTCCAGCTCCTGCAGCATGCGGATCGAACTGGTATCAAAAGCTTTCGTGGACTGGCCGATCACCGCGTCCAGCCCGTGTTCGAGCCGTTCGAGCCGGGCGTGCAAGCCCTCCAGCTCGTCCGAGGCACGCCGGGTGGCGAGTTTCAGGGGCAACACGGTGTCTTTTCCTCTGGTCATAGGCGACCGACCACGCTTTCGATGCACTGTTTCATCGAGGCCGAGGTAAAGGGCTTCTTGATCATGTTGTTGAGGCCCAGCCGCTTGGCCTCGGCCACGATTTCCGGCGTCGGGCGGCCGGTGACCAGGATAAACCCCATCTTCTTCAGCGCCTGGTGGCCGCGCACCGCCTTGAGCAGGCCCAAGCCATCCAGGCCGGGCATGTTGTAATCCGACAGCACCAGGTGCACCGGGCTTGCGGCCATGCGTTCAAGCGCGGCGCGCCCGTCGTTCTCTGTGACATAATTCTTGACCCCGATGTCATCGAGGGCCTGGGTGATCAGGCCACGGCTTGTCGCCATATCGTCGACGACCATGACCCTGAGAGAATCCTTCATTCCCATCTTGCTCTCCTATTGCAGCGCAGGCGGCACATTGCTGCGTGCCCTGCGGTAACTGGTGATCCCGAATCCGGTGAGGGTCTGCAGGGCCTGGCCTGTCACCCGTTCGGAGTGTCCGATGAACAAGAGCCCATCGGGGTTCAGCATGGCGCTGAAGCGTTGCCAGAGGCGCTTTTGCGTCTCCTGGTCGAAATAGATCGCGACATTGCGGCAGAAGATCGCGTCAAAGGGGCCGCGGAAGGGCCAGTCCACCATGAGGTTCAGCTCGTTGAAGGTGATCAGTTCCTTCAACGCCTGTGCCACGCCGTATGTCTTGCCGGTCGCATCGGTTGCCTTGGTCCATTTGCTGCGCATCGGCGCGGGAATGCCGGCGATGTCCTCGGCCGAGTAGACCCCGTCGCGGGCCCTGTGCACGATCTTGGGATCGATGTCGGTTGCGAGAATGCGCAGATCCTTGCGCGCGGCCTCTGGCACAGCCTCGAGGACCGTCATCGCGATCGAATAGGGCTCCTGACCGGAGGAACAGCCGGCGGACCAGATCCGCACCCTTTGTCCGGCATTTGTACGCTCCGCGAGACCCGCCGCGAAGTGCTTTGCGAGGGTGTCGAAGTGGTGGGTCTCACGGAAGAAACTGGTGACATTGGTGGTCAGGGCCGAGATCAGTTCCAGCCGCTCAGCCTCTTCTTCACGGCGTTCGAGCAAGGCAAGGTAGTCGGTGAAGTTCCCGATTTGCCGGGATTTGAGCCGCCGCGACAGCCGCGAATAGACCAGCGGCTTCTTGCTCTCGGCAAGGCTGAGGCCGAACCGTTCTTGGGCAAGCTGCGCGATGGCGCGAAAATCCGCATCGCTGAAAGGGATGTCGCGCGTGAAGGCGCCCGGCGGAGAGCTTGTCATGCAGGCAGCCCCTTGCCGCTTTCGACGACGGCGCCCAGGTTGACAACGCGCACCATCGTCTCGTCGACCGAGATCATGCCCTGGATGCTGTTGCGCGTTGCCTCGGACTTGATGTCGGGGGTTTCCTGGATCTCGGACTTGTCGACCGAAAGGATCTCGGACACCGATTCCACCAAGAGGCCGATGGTTGCGCCATCCACCGCGGCGACGATCACCACGTTGCGTTCGTTCGCGGGAGTGGCGCCCAGTCCGAAACGCGCCGAAAGGTCGAAGATCGGGATCACCGCGCCGCGCAGGTTCATCACGCCCAGCACATCGGCCGGTGTGTGGGGCAGGGCGGTCACCGGGGTCCAGCGACGGATTTCACGGATCTGCGTGATCTCCAGGCAGTAACTTTGACCGCCTGCCGAGAAGGTTATGAATTCGAACTGCGTATCCGCATGCGCTTCCGCGGTCTCAGCCATGACGAAGCTCCATTCTGCTGTGCTGTGCAAAGGGATCGTTGCCCGAGGCATGTGCGAGATTGATCAGCTCTTCGGGATCGAGGATCAGGGCGATCTTGCCATCGCCCAGGATGGTTGCCGCCGAGACGCCCCGGATGGCGGCATAGTTGCTTTCCAGGCTCTTGATCACCACCTGGCGCTGGTCGTGGATCGCCGTCACGCGCAGGGCCGTCAGCCCCTGCAGTTCCGTACTGACCAGCAAAAGGATGCCCGCGCCGCCGGTGTCGTCGTGGCGTGCGAGGCCCAGGTTGTCGGCCACGTCCACGATCGGCACATAGGAGCCACGCACGCTGACCACCTGGCTGTCTGTTCCGACAACATGGATGTCGCGCGGGTTGGGGCGTATGGTCTCGAGGATCGAAGAAATCGGGATAACCATAGTCTGGTCGGCCACCGAGATCACGAAACCATCCATCACGGCCAGTGTCAGCGGCAGGACGATGGAAAAGGTCGTGCCCTTGCCCGGGGTCGAGGTGATCGACACCCGCCCGCCAAGCGCATGCACTGCGTTCTTGACCACGTCCATGCCGACACCGCGACCCGAGAGGGCCGAGACCTCGCCCGCAGTTGAAAAACCGGGCAGGAACAGGAGGTTGTCGATCTCCGGGTCGGAAAGCTCCACGTCTGGAGGCACCAAACCCTTTTCGATGGCCTTTGCCAGGATCCGCTCCCGGTTCAACCCGGCGCCATCGTCCGAGATCTCGATGAAGACGCTGCCCGACCGATGTGAGGCCGAAAGGCGGATTGTGCCCACCGGGTCCTTACCGGCGGCTTCCCGACCCTCGGGTTTTTCCAATCCGTGGTCGACGGCGTTGCGGACCATATGGGTCAGCGGGTCGGCCAGGCGTTCGATCACGGTCTTGTCGACCTCGGTCGAGTCGCCCACGGTCACCATCTTCGCTTTCTTGCCGGTGGCGTCCGAGGCCTCGCGGACGATGCGAGACATGCGTTGGAACAGCGGTTTGACCGGTTGGGCGCGGATGGCCATGACACCTTCTTGGATGTCGCGGGCCAACAGCTTGTAGGCTTCCAGCTCGTTGGTCAGATGCGCGACTGTCGGAAGATCCAGTTCTTCGATCCTCTGAGAGATCATCGCCTGGTTGATGATCAGTTCCCCCACCGTGTTGATCAGCCGGTCGACCCGATCCAGGTCGACCCTGAGGGTGGGTTTGGGGCCGCGCGCTTCCTTGCGTCGATCGGGAGGGGGGGCGCTGTCGGTGGTCTCTTCGGCTTCCGGCAGCACGGTCTCAGTTTCTGCTATGGGCTCTTCAGTGCCGGTCGACGGCTCTGGATCGAAAGGGGTGGATACGGGCACCTCCTCGGGCCCGGCTGTGACAGAAATATCCAGCTCGCAAAGGCCTTCGACGAATTCGAACACCTCGTGCAGGGTGGTTTCGGGCTCGCTGCTGGCCAGCCGCATGTGCCATGACAGAAAGGCGTCTGCGGGATCGAATGCATCGAACTCGGGGATGCGGCTGATGTCGGCCTCGACCGTCAGGTCCCCGAGGTCGGCAAGCGCGTCGAGGATCAGCAGCGGTTCATGTCCGTTCTCGTAGAGCGCGCGGCTCGGCACGAAACGAATCTCGAAGACCCGCAAGGCGCCGCCATCGTCCTCGGACGGCAATTCGATCGCGGGGCCATCGAAATCCAGTGTGACCGCGTCAAAGCTGAATTCTTCGGCCGCGGCCTCGTCGCCCAGGTAGCTGTCCAGTTCCCCGGTCAGGCCAGCCTCGGCCTCATCGTCGAGATGGGTTTCGTCACGCGCGGCTTCGACGAGGTCGGACAGGTGATCGCCTGCACGATGAAACAGGCTCATCAGCTTTTCATCGACCGTCAGCTCGCGGTCGCGGACCTTGTCCATCACCGTTTCAAAGGAGTGGGCGAAGGACACCAGCCGATCCAGCGCAAAGGCCCCGGCGCCGCCCTTGATCGAATGCACCGAGCGGAAGACGGCGTTCACGACCTCCATGTCCTCGGGGGCCTGTTCCATCTGCGCCAGCCCTTCGACAAGGGCCTCCAGCAGTTCTTCACATTCCTCGAAGAATGTATCTCTGATCGAATTTCCAGACATCTCAGCTCACATGCCCCGTCAAGCGCCGCAGGACGGACACCAGAGAGGCGTCGTCGAAGGGTTTCACGATCCAGCCTGTCGCCCCGGCGTTGCGGGCGCGGGCCTTCAATTCGTCCGAGCTTTCGGTGGTCAGCACCAGGATCGGCACGTTGGTCCGGTTGGGGCCGGCGCGCAGGGTGTCGATCACGCCGAACCCGTCCATCTTGGGCATATTGATATCCGTGATGACCACGTCCGGATCGACATCGGGGAAAATGTCGACGCCCTCCTGGCCGTCACAGGCAGAGTGAAACTCGAACCCCGCGCCTTCGAGAGAGACGCGCAAAAGGTTGCGGATCGTTCGCGAGTCGTCGATTGCCAGGACTTTGGTCGTCATTGCAGAGGTTCCTTGTCGAAATGGTCGGGAGAGAGACCGAGCCTTTCGAGTCCCTCGCGAAAGCTTGGCGCCATGTCGGTGATGTCGAAGGGAATGCCGTCCGTTTCCCATTGTTTCCGCGCCACCAGCAGCAGTTGCAGCCGGTGAGAGTCGAGCCGGTTGACGTCGCGCGCCGAGATCGTGACCGGCATACGCCGGGCATTCAGCAGAAAGGCGACAAGCGGATCTTCACCGGAGCGGGCCCGGGCCGGGCCGAGGGCGTGGAAACTGATGTCTGACATAGCTGGTATGCATCCTTCGTGGCACGGGTGTGCGCCTTGAAACGGCACATCTGACACTCGGCAGGAATAAGGATGCTGCCTTAACAAAGGGTTCCGATCTTCGGAGACCGCAACGCGGGCGCCGGGCCGGCATGGCGCGGGGCGGCGCATTTGCGAGGGATGAGCGGATAACTGCATGAAATGACGTAAGGAAAATCGGTGTGGGCCCGATCTGCCCAACGGATTCCTTCCGCACTTTTAAAACTGAAAATTCGAGCCATCCGCCCGCTGTTCGGCGTCGATCCGTCTTGACACATGGCCCGGCAATGCTGCCCCGGCCCGTCAAACTTCGCGTCATGCCCTTGCCCGCCGCATCGTACGCCGGGGTCTTTTGTTTTGCTGTGTCGCAGGGCGCCGTATATCGAGGCCAAAGGAGGTCCCCGATGCGTCTCGCCAGTCAGCCCCCCTATTCGTGGCGCGCCGATCCGCAAGTGCCGGTCTTTGACGAAACCCGCATCCTGGTGGTGATGGATTGGGAATGCGGGCTTTGCTCGGTGACCGCGCGGCGCATAGCGCGGCTCGACAAGGCGGACCGTGTCCGCATCTGTACGACCCAAGCCGCGCTGGGGCAGGGGCTGATGCGCCATTTCGGCCTTGATCCGGACAACCCTGACAGCTGGCTGATGTTGCAGGACGGTCGGGCCCGGGCCGGTTTGGACGGGGCGATACGGTTGTTCCCGCAGCTTCATGCGGGCTATGCGCCGCTCAGGGCGTTGCGCCTGCTGCCCGCGCCGCTGCGGGATTGGCTCTATGCCCGTGTTGCCCGCAACCGGTACCGCATTTTCGGCCGAAAGCAGATCTGTGCCTTGCCGGACGAGGCCCTGCGCCGAAAGCTGATCGGGTGACGCCCTATGCGCAAGTGCTGGGGGCGGACCTGGACCGGCTGCCATCGCCGTGCCAGGCATTGCACCGTGCATTCGGCCGTTTCGAAGGGCGGATCACCGTCAAGCCGGCGCCGTTTCCAGCACTGCGTTTTCTTGCGCGTCTGATGGGGCTGCCCGCGGCGACCCGCGTTGCTCCATTGGTGCTGGAAACAGCGCCCAGCGGGCAGGGGGCCTGTTGGACACGCGTGATCGGCACGCAATGCACGGTGTCACAACAACGCGCCATGCCGGATGGCACATTGGCCGAGCAGCTTGGCCCAGTGACACTGGCGGCCAAGCTGGTGCCTGACGTTGAAGGTCTGCACCTGGAAACCGCCTGGGTGCGCTTTCTGGGCCTGCGACTGCCACGGCTGTTCTGGCCAGGGGTGCAGGCGCGCGAATGGGCCGAAGGCGGGCTCTATCGGTTCGAGATCGACATCAGGTTGCCCGTTCTTGGCACGCGGCTGATCGCTTATTCCGGCTGGCTCGATCCGTTGGCTTCCTGATCGCCGGACCGCCGGTCCAGTTCCTCGAAAAGGTGTTGTTTCGCGGCACGATAGCGCGCGCCCAGGCTTGCGGCCTTGGCCTCTGGCAGCTGTACCAGCCGATCGGGATCGGAATTGTCGGTCAGGTCGGCCAGTTTTACCCGGATGGCCGATACCGTGCCCGCGCGCGCCAACCGCTCGATCCGCTGTGCGTAGGTCATCTCCGGGTCGGGCGATTTGGTCACCGCCTGTACCGTGTCGATCACCTCGGGCGCATAGCCTCGTGCGGCGAGATCCGCTGCGGTGATCTCGGTGTCCTCCAACACATCATGCAGCCAGGCGGCATGCCGCTCCACCGAACTGGCATCCGGGAACAACCGGACCAGATGGCGCGAGACACGGACCAGGTGTCCGACGTAGGGCTGACCGGCCTTGTCCCGCTGTGCCGCGTGCCAATATCCGGCCCAGGCGGCGCTTTCTTCCAGCGTGGGGTGCAAACGGCAATCCGATGGACAGCGGCCCGTTTGTGGCATGGACATCCGGGGGTCTCCTGTGGCGGGGCAAGTGCAGCTTGCCCGCAGTTGTGCAGGGGCACAAATCCGTGCCGTCCGCCGAAACCTTCGTCCGCGACCAGCTGCGCGGCAACCTGCACGCGGTTGTCACATCGCTACGCGATGCGGTGGACCGGATCGAGCAGGTAATGCCCCGGGACGCCGTCCTTTTCAACTCAAAGTCAGCCTTTGCGGTCTGTTTCATGGGTCAGGCGAACCGGCGAGCGGGCCACGTGACCGATGCGGCCGCGATCGAGACCGCGCTGGGCTGGTTCCGGGCCTGCCGCTACCAGAGCTGGGCGGGGGCCTGCGGCTTGCCGTGGCGGTTCAGGGCATCGCGCATCCGCAGCCTTGCGTGCCCGGCGGCGACAAGCGCGCGGCAATCCTCCAGACCGGCGCCCAGCCAGACCGCGCTTTCCCGCGTCAGCACCCGGCGGGCAAGGCCGGTTTCGCCCGCGTCCAGCAGGATCTCGGCGCTGCGCAAGACGTCCGGCAGCTGTTCCGCCAGGCGCGCCTCCATCAGGCGCCAGTGATCCCAGGCCTCGCGCAGCAACCCCTCGTCCTGAAAGGCGAGGTGCATCAGGCGCTTGAACTGGTAGACCGCGCTGTCCGAGACCTCGATCCCCTGCGGCACATGGCTGACGGTATCGGGGTCCTTGTCCTCCTTCCGGCGGTCGAGAAAGCGATGCGCCTCGCCCGTGGTCAGGTAGCGGTGCTGGGCGAATTCGTCCGGCACCTCTGTCTGGCCAAGGAAGACCGGCACCAGCGGCGCCGTCACCGGGCCGACCGGCGCATGCCACATCATCCGCAGGTCCGGATGCGCAGGGTGAACCAGCGGCACCACCTGTCCATAGCCCGCCGTATCCCCGGTCAGGACCTCTGTCTGGATCGCCCAGCAGACATCCGTGAAGGTGATCGGCCCGGCCTCCGCCCGCTTGCGCATCTCGGCCTCGACCCAGGCCACGCCCTCCCACGGACCCTTGCCGTCGCCATAGATGGCATTGACGTCAAAGGGCGCGCCGGAGGCCGGGTCGTACCAGCCCAGATCGACAGCGGTCTGGATGAAATGATCGGGGTAGAGAAAACGCTCGTCCGATTGCAGCGGAACCACGCCCACATAGCCGGGGCGGGACGCACGGATGTCATCGGCCCCCAGGCGCTCGGCCACCCAAAGCCCCTTGCCGCCCGAGAACTGGATCACCACCCAGGCTTCGTCCGGGTCAGCGATGATGTGGGAATTGCCGCCATAGCAGGAATAACCGTGCTCGGCGATCAGCGCCGCCATGATCTCGACCCCTTCGCGGGCGGTGCGGGCGCGTTCGATCACGATGCGGGCGAGGTCGGAATAGTTGGGGCCGGTCTGGTCCTTCGGCGTCATCTCGATCAACGCATCGCAGGAGGTCGACCAGATGTCGCGCACGGCCACGCCGTGTTCGTTCAGCCCGCCGTTGGTGATCGGCGCGGGCACGCCCAGGTAGTAGCTGTAGCTGACGCGCAGGTGCCGGGCGGTCTGCGCGGCCTGCGGGATCTGCGTCCGGTGGCCGGGCATGTCGCTGTCCGGGCCGACGCCCACGGCGATGGTACTGCCCGGCGCATGCTCTGCGCGCTCCACGATCTCCAGCCAGTGGCTGGAGGGTTCGTCGCCGTATCCGGCCAGCCATGCATGTCCGTCGGCCGTCAGGTTGCGGCCGATGTAGATCCCGTAGCTCATGCGGTCTCCGTCAAGTCAGAAGGGGTGCGCAGGGGGAACAGGCAGGCATGCCTGTGGTCCGGCGCGATATGGGTATGTCGGGGTTTCGCCGCATGGCAGGCGTCTTGCGCCAGCGGACAGCGGGCGGCGAAATCGCAGCCTTTGGGGCGGCGCAGCAGGCTGGGCACCTCGCCTTCGATCACGGCGGTCGGCGGGCGCCTGCGATCCGGGTCGGGCTGCGGGACGCCTTCGACCAGGGCGCGGGTATAGGGATGCGCGGGCCGGGCAAAGACCTTTGCCGCCGGGCCGTCCTCGACGATGCGACCCAGGTACATGATGGCGATCCGGTCGGCGATGTGGCGCACCACCGGCAGGTTGTGCGTGATGATGAGATAGCTCAGCCCGTGCTCTGCCTGCAGGTCGGCCATCAGGTTCAGGATCTCGCCCTGAACAGAGACATCCAGCCCCGCTGTCGGCTCGTCGGCCACGATCAGGCGCGGGTTCAACGCCAGCGCGCGGGCCACGCCCACGCGTCGGGCCTGTCCGCCCGACAGTTCGTGCGGATAGCGCGACAGGAAACTGCGCGGCAGGCGCACCATGTCGGCCAGCCGTTCGGCCTCGGTGTCCAGGTCACGCCCTTGGGCGCCGTGGATCACCAGCGGTTCGGTGATCAGCGCCCGCACCGACTTGCGTGGCGAAAGCGAGCCGACGGGATCCTGAAACATCATTGTCATGTCGCGGCGCAGCGGCTTGAACTGCCCCTCTGCCATGCCCGCGATGTCCCGCCCGTCGAACCGCACCGTGCCGCCGGACGCGCCTTGAAGGTTGAGGATCGTGCGCCCCAGTGTCGTCTTGCCCGATCCGCTTTCACCGACCAGCGCCAGCGTCTCGCCTGGCTTCACGTCCAGGCTGACGTCCAGAACCGCATCGACAAAGGGGTCGGACACGCCGTTCAGCCGCGCCTTGAGCGGTCCCATCGTGCGGAAACGGACATTGAGGTCATGCACTTCCAGCAACGGCGGCGCATCGCTGCGTGCCTTGACCGGGGCCAGCCCGCCCAGGTCGCGCCCGACGGTGACAACATCGGCGGGTGGCGGCCAGGAGGCATCGGCAAGAGGCCCCTCCAGCAGGTGACAGCGCGCCATTCCGCCGCCTCGTGCCACCATCGGCGGCGCGACCGTGGCGCAATCGGGCATCGCCTTCTGGCAGCGGTCGGCAAAGATGCAGCCCGGCAGCGGGTGGGTCAGGTCGGGAATGTCGCCCGGGATCACAGGCAGCTTGCGGGAAACCTCGGCGATCCGGGCCGGGTCGCATTCCAGCAATGCCCGGGTGTAGGGATGGCGCGCGTTGTGAAAGATCTCGTGGACCTCGCCGGTCTCGACCACCTCGCCCGCGTACATCACCACCACGTCGTCGCACATCTCGGCGATAAGCCCGAGATTGTGCGACACGACGACGATGGTGGTATCGAAATCGTCGCGCAGGCCCCGCATCAGCCCGATCATCTGCGCTTCCATCGTGACATCCAGCGCTGTGGTCGGCTCATCCGCCAACAGCAGGTTCGGCCCGGTCAGCATCGACATGGCAATGCCGGCACGCTGGCGCATGCCGCCGGAAAACTGGTGCGGGTAGGCATCAATGCGGCTGTCCGGATCGGGAATACCCACGCGGCGCAGCATGTCGATGGCGGCCTTGCGCTTGTCCGCCTCGGACATGGACCGGCGATAAAGGATGTCGGACATCTGCCTTGCATAGGGCAGCACCGGGATCTGCGATGTCATCGGGTCCTGGAAAACCACGCTGATCTCTTCACCCCGGATGGCACGCAGGGCCTGGGCATCCAGTGTCAGCAGGTCGCGGGCGCCATAGTCGACGCGCCCGGCCGTCACCTCGGCATTTCCGGCCAGCAGGCCCAGGATGGACCAAAGGACCGTGCTCTTGCCCGATCCGCTTTCGCCGACGATGCCCAGGATGCGGCCCTTGTGGACCGGAAAGCTGATGTCGCGCAGCGCCTTGACCCGGCCCCGGTTTGTGCGGAAGTCGAGCGACAGACCCTCGATGTTCAACAGTATGTCTTTGGTCATCTGTCTGCGCCCCTTACCGGCCACGGCCCATGCGGGGATCAAAGACGTCGCGCAGCGCCTCGCCCAGGAAGGTAAAGCCCAGCGTCGTCAGGATCAGCGGGATGCCCCCGGCGATCACCATCCACGGGGCATCGCGGATCACCAGATAGCCTTCGTTCAGGATGGTGCCCCAGCTGGCCTGAGGCGGCAGAACACCGATGCCCAGAAAGCTCAGCCCCGCCTCGATCGAGACCACCACCGGCACCTCCATCGCCGCCAGGATCAGCAGCGGGCCGATCACGTTGGGCATGATGTGCTGGAACAGGATGCGCGGCGTCGAGGCGCCAAGGGATCGCTCCGCCAGGATGAATTCCGTATGGCGCAGCGCCAGCGTCGCGGTGCGTGCCACGCGGCCATAACTGGGAATGGTGGTCAGGATCACGATGGCCAGGACGACGGTCAGGCTGGGCCCGGTCAGCGCCACGGTGGCCAGCGCAAGGATCACCGCCGGGAAAGACCGCACCGCGTCGAACATCAACAGCATCAGGTTGTCCAGCCAGCGCGGCCCATAGCCCGCGATCATGCCCAGCACCAGGCCGATGCTGAGCGAGGCCGAGACGCCGATGGCGGAAATATACAGCGCCACGCGTCCGCCGTGCAGGATGCGTGAGAAGGTATCGCGCCCCAACTGGTCGGTGCCCGCGATATGTGCCCAGGTCGGCCCGGACATCCGCGCGGGAATGTCCATCGCGTTGGGATCGTAAGGCGCGAGCCAAGGGGCGAATATCGCGCTGGCAAAGAACAGCACCACCAGGACAAGCCCGGCCATCGCCTGCCAGTCGGTCAGGAACCGCCAAAGCTTTTCCCGCCGTTCCCGGCTGGCGCTTTCGCGGATTTCGGCGGGGGCGGCGGGGTCAGAGAGAGGAGCGGACACGGGGATCAAGCCAGGCTATGAGAAGGTCGGAGAGCAGGACGACGAGGATGTAGAAACCGGTGGCCACCAGCACGCCCCCCTGCACGATGGGAAAGTTGCGGTCGGAGACCGCGTCAAAGATCATCTTGCCGACGCCGGGCCGGGAAAAGATGATCTCGGCGAAGACGGCGGAAGAGATCAGCCCGCCAAAGCCCATGCCGATCAACGTGATGGTCGGCAGGATCGCCACTCGCAGCGCATAGCCCAGAACCACGCGGCGCGGTTGCAGGCCATAGGCGCGGGCCGAACGGATGTAGGGCTCGCCCATCACTTCCAGCATCGAGGCGCGCACCATCCGCGCCAGGTAACCGACCCAGCCCAGGCCGATGGCGAAGGCGGGCAGCACCAGGTGGCTGAGCTGGTCGGCCAGATCGCCCGGCTCTCCGGCGCCGATGGCGGGCAGCCAGCGCAGTTCGAGCGAAAAGAAGAGCAGCGCCCAGATCGACACCAGGAAGGACGGCACGGCGATCATGCCGACGGAAAAGACGCCTGTCACCCGGTCCAGCCAGGACCCCGGGCGCACCGCGGCCAGGCAGCCCAGCGGCACCCCCAGCAGCACCGCCCAGCCCATGCCGGTGCAGATCAGGGCCAGCGAAAACCCGATACGCTCCCCGATCACCGAGGTCACGGCCCGGTTCGAGAAGACGTCCTGCCCCAGGTCGCCCTGCACCGCATTGCCGAGGAAATAGACGAACTGCGTCAGCACGGGTTTGTCCAGGTGCATCCGCGCCGAGTATTCCGCGATGGCCTCTGGCGAGGCGCGGGTGCCGAGGGCCAGGATCGCCGGGTTGCCGGGGATCATGTGCAGCATGGAAAACAGCAGCAGCAGAACCGCCACGACCACAAGTGCCGCCAGGCCCAGACGTTTGAGAAGATAGGTGAACATGCCTGAAAGGCGCTCCGGGGTTGGGGCCGGTCGGGTGTCCCATGCCGCGCGGGGGCGCGGCATGGGACGATGGCAAGGGCAGGATCAGATCTGCCGGAACCTGTGGTAGTTCAGCTCACCCGAGGGCGCCGCCACGACTTCGATGTCGGTGCGGTGGGCGTAGGTCTCGGGCTCATGGTTGATCCAGACATAGGCGCCGGTCTCATCCATGATTTCCTGCATGCGGAAATAGATCGCCTCGCGCTTGGCGGTGTCGGTCTCGGACAGGCCTTCGTCATACAGGCGGTCGAATTCTTCATTCGTCCAGCGCTCCCAGTTCCAGACGCCGACCTGTTCCGAGATGAACCACTGCGTGGCTTCATACGGGTCCGGCACGGTGGCAAAGCGCATCAGCCAAAGCTCGAGCTCTTTCCATGTGTCGCCGGCCTCTTCCATGCCCATTTCCCAGAACGGGCCGCTTTCCATTGGCAGGATCTTGACCGTGATGCCCACCGCGGCCAGGTTTGCCTGGATGATCTGCGCGGTCAGCAGGCGTTCCTGCCAGTTCTGCGTGCGCAGGGTCAGTTGCAGCCCGGAAACACCGGCCTCTGCCAGCAGTTCGCGCGCCTTGGCGGGGTCATAGCTGTAGCCGTGCTCGGACCGCGCGCCCAGAAGGCCGGGACAGACGATGCCGTGCGACTGGGCCGAGGTGCCCGCAAAGGCCCCGGCCAGAATGCTGTCCACGTCCACCGCGTGCTGGATTGCCTGCCGCACCTTGAGGTCCTGCAGCTTGGGGTGCTGGGTGTTCATCCCCATCCACATGTACTGAAGCTGGCCGGCGGTGGTGATCGCCGTATTGTCCGGCATTTCCCGCGAATACCGCGCCAGGCTGTCAGGGCCCAGTTCGGTGCAGTCGATCTCGCCCGCCTCGTAGGCCAGTTCGGCGGCCTGCACCTCTGTGATGACATGGCAGACGACCCGGTCAAAGCCCGGGGCCAGGCCGGTCCATTCCGGGTTGCGTTCGAACACCGCGCGCTGACCCGGGGTCGCGCTGTAAGTGTAGGGACCGCAGATCGCCGGAAACTCGGTGGTGAAACGACCGCCGGCCGCCTCCGTCGCCGCCTCGCAGACGATGGCACCGGGACCGTGGCACAGCGTGACCATGATGAAGGGCGCAAACGGCTTGCTCAGGACCAGCGTCCCGGTGAGTTCCCCGGTCACTTCGACGGTCTCCAGCGCGTCGAAATAGCCCGACCATTCGCTGTCCTTCATCCGGGCGTAGGAGTAGGCCACGTCCGACGCCTTGAGCGTGCCGTGCCCGCCGGACCAGACCAGCCCGGGCGCCAGTTCGAATTCGATATGCGTGTCGTCGACATATTCCAGCCGGGTCACATGCGCCGTCGGCTGCCAGGTGAAGGTGTCGCCGTTCCGGACGTATTCGGCCAGGAAGGGGAGGCACTGTTTCTGCGCCTCGATCTCGGTGCCGCCGACCATGTAGCCGGGGTCGAGGATCGAGTTGTCTCCGTCCAGCCGCAAGTTCAGCACGCGGCCTTCCTGGGCGCGCAACATGCCCACGCCACCGGGAAAGATGCCCGCCGCGCCCAGGGCCGCGGCAGAGGTCAGAAAGGTGCGTCGCGTCGTATTGCTGAGTGTCAAGGTGATCGCTCCTGTTGGGGTCCCAACGCCGGGCATGCGATTTCGGGCGATGCGCCGACGGTCTTTGCAACTCTTTTTGTACCGCGAAGGATGAGCCAGCGTCCTGCGTAAGACAATTTCGCTACCTTACGCGACTTGACACTGTGGTTGCGTCAGTATGCGATAGGGCATGTCCAGCTTCAGCACCAACCTCACGCTCGCCTGCAGCTATCACCGCTCCATTTCCGAGGTCTGCCGGCGCATCGGCATCAACCGGCAGCAATTCAACAAGTATCTCAACGGGCAGGTCCATCCCTCGCGCCACAACATGCGCCGGATCTGCGATTTCATCGGCGTGACGGAATCCGAGATGCTGATGGACGAAAGCCGCTTTGCCCAGGTGATCGGGTTGCGACGCCAGCCGCTGGACAAGCCGCAGCTGGACTTGCCGATGCACCATCTGGAAACGTTGCTGGCGCGCAGCAGCCCGGTGGACCGCTACGAGGGCTATTACTTTCGCTATTTCTATTCCTTCGGGAACAAGGGCAGCATCATTCGGTCGCTGGCCCGGATCGTGGTCCGGGACGGCCGTGGCTATTTCAAGAACGTCGAGGTGCTGCGCGATCCGGACACCCGGCGCTGGATCCGTACCAACAAGTACCAGGGCGTGCTGTTTCAGCTGGCGGACCGTATCCAGCTTTTCGAGTATGAGACGATGGAGATGAACTCGGTCACGCAGATGACCCTGTACCCCAGTTATCGCAGCCGGATGGATTACCTGCTGGGTATCCAGACCGGCGGACCGACGCGGCGCGGGCGCAAACCGGGCGCCTCGCGCGTGGCGCTGGAATTTCTCGGAACCGACATCAGCCTATCCCGGGCCATGCGCCAGACCGGGCTGTTCCACCCCGACGACCCGGCCTTGCGGAGCGAGATCGTCGAGGCGATCGGCAACCGGATCGACCCGGGTGCCTATGTGCTGGAGGTCGATGAACCCTGACACGGGGGGAGAGCGTGGCACCATCGGCGCCACGCCCGATCTTGACCGTCAGGCCGCGGCGGCGCTGTCCGGCGCGAACCGTCCGTAAAAGCTCTGGGTCTTTTCGGCCATCTCGCGCAGCAGGTCGGGGCATGTGAACCGGGCGCCATGCGCCTCTGTCAGCTGGTCACAGCGCTCGGCCGCATAGGGGGCGCCGATCATGTCGAGCCAGGACAGCGGCCCACCGGACCAGGGGGCAAAGCCCCAGCCCAGGATCGCGCCGACATCGCCCTCGCGGATGTCCATCAGCACGCCTTCTTCCAGCGCGCGAACGGCCTCCAGCGACTGCACGAAGAGCAGGCGGTGCTGCACCTCGATCAGGTCGGGCTGCTCTTCGGCCTGCGGATAGCGTGCCTTGACCACCTCCGACAGGCCCGTGCGCTTGCCCTTTTCGTCGTAGTCGTAGAACCCGGCCTTGGCCTTGCGCCCCAGCCTTCCCTCGTCCTCCATCCAGAAGATCACCTCGTCGACCTCGCCGTCGGGATAGTCGTCGCCCATGCCCGCCTTGGTGGCGCGAGCGATCTTGGCGCCCAGGTCGATCGAGGTCTCATCCACCAGTTGCAGCGGACCCAGCGGCATCCCCACCAATTTGGCGGCATTCTCGATCAGGGCGGGGGCGACGCCCTCCTTCACCATGCGGATGCCTTCGTTGATGTAGGGGATGATGCAGCGGTTGGCGTAGAAGAACCGCGCGTCATTGACGACGATGGGCGTCTTGCGGATCTGGCGCACGAAATCCAGCGCCTTGGCCACGGCACGGTCGCCGGTCTCTTTGCCCTTGATGATCTCGACCAGCATCATCTTCTCGACGGGAGAGAAGAAGTGGATGCCGATGAACTGCTCGGGCGATTTCGACGCCTTCGCCAGCTCGGTGATCGGCAGCGTCGAGGTGTTGGTGGCAAAGATGCAGGCGTCCCCGGTCACCGCGTCCACGGCCTTGGTCACCTCGGCCTTGATCTTGGGGTCCTCGAACACCGCTTCGACGATCAGGTCGCACCCTTTGAGCGCGCCGTAATCGGTGGTCGCGGTGATCCGGCCCACCATTTCGTCGGCCTTTTCCTGAGTGATCTTCTTGCGGCTGACACCCTTGGCGGCATAGTCGGCGCTATAGGCCTTGCCCTTGTCGGCGGCCTCTTGCTTCTGGTCCAGCAGCACGACCTCGATGCCTGCCTGCGCGCTGACCAGCGCGATGCCCGCGCCCATCATGCCCGCGCCCAGAACACCGAGTTTCTTCACCTTCTGGTCCGGCACGTCCGCAGGGCGCACCGCGCCTTTCTCCAGCGCCTCCTTGTTGATGAAGAGCGAGCGGATCATCGCCCCCGAAGAGGGGTTCATCAGCACGTTGGTGAACCAGCGCGCCTCGATCTTGAGCGCCGTGTCGAAAGGCACAAGCGCGCCCTCGTAGACCGCCGAGAGCAGCGCCTTGGCTGCCGGGTACACGCCCTTGGTCTTGCCGTTCACCATCGCGGAGGCGCCGACAAAGGTCATGAAGCCCGCCGGGTGATAAGGCGCACCGCCGGGCATCTTGTAGCCCTTGGCGTCCCAGGGTTTCACGATGTCCTTGTCCGTGGCCTGCAACACCCATTCCTTCGCCGCGGCCAGCGGATCCTCGACTACCTCGTCGATCACCCCCGCCGCCTTGGCCTTTTTCGGATCATTCAGCTTGCCTTCCAGTAGCAGCGGAGAGGCCGCCATCGCGCCCATCTTGCGCACAAGCCGCGTGGTGCCACCCGCGCCGGGGAAGATGCCGACCATGATCTCGGGCAGGCCGATCTTGGCCTTTGGATTGTCGGCGCAGAAAATGCGGTGCGTCGACAGCGGGATTTCCAGCCCGATCCCCAGCGCGGTGCCGGGCAGGGCGGTGGCAATCGGCTTGCCGCCCTTCAGCGTCTTCGGGTCCATGCCCGCGCGCTCTATCTTGCGCATGATCCGGTGGGCATTCATGATCCCGTCGAAGAGGCCCTTGGCCGGATCGTCACCGGCCATTTCCTTCATCTTCGCGATCACTTTCAGATCCATGCCCCCGGCAAAGCTGTCCTTGCCCGAGGTGATGACGACGCCCTTGATACCATCGTCCGCCAGCGCTTTGTCGATCAGCTGGTCCAGTTCCTCCCAGGCTTCCAGCGTCATCACGTTCATCGACTTGCCGGGAACGTCCCAGGTGATGACGGCCACGCCATCGGCGCCGGTTTCCATCGTGAAATCAGTCATGCTCACTCTCCAGTGTCTTTCGGGGGGCGCCCGGTCCAGTCGTGGTGGCCCCGGGCGTTGAGGATTGCCGACATGCGCCATCCCTCGGGATCGGGATGCAAAAGCGCTGTCGACGTATAGGGGTCGACCATGCGGGTGCCGTTGCGCATCAGGTGCGTGCGGTAGGTCGCAAGGACGGTGCCGTCCTCGCAGTGTTCGACGCCCAGCGGTTCGCGGTGGACGAGATTCAGGCCCATCGTCTTGACCGCGTCCAGGTAGAGGCCAAAGTTGCGGGCGACGTCATCGTCGGTCTTCAGCGTGACGGGACCGGCGCCCGTGACCATGCTGAAGGGCAGGCGGATGCGCGCCCGCCAGCGCGCGATCTGGCCGGTCATGAAGGGCGTAGAGATATCGGCGATGAACTCGGCGAAATCGCTGTCGGTGAAGACGGCAGAACTCATGGATCTGGCACCTCCCCACCATCCCGGCGCAGAAAGCGCATGGTCCCGTCCGCGGCCTCGACCTTCAGGTCGTGGTCTGGGTACCAGCCGGTCTCGGCCTCTGTCCGCGTGCCCACGACCACAAAGGCACCGTCGGCCTCCGAGCGGTTGACGATGTGATGCCCGTTCGGGTCGCCGGCGGGAAAGGCACAACAATCGCCGGGCGCCAGCGGCGTCTCGCCGTGATCGTCCACCAGGGTCAGCGCGCCTTCTGTAACGACCAGGAATTCGTCCTGGCGTTCGTGCCAGTGCCGAAGAGAGGACATCGCCCCGGGCGCGAGCTGCACCAAGTTGGCGCCGAACTGGGTCAGCCCGGCGGCATCGCCCAGCCGCTGCTGACTTCGGCCCGCCATCGCGGCGTCATGCGGCGCGGGATAGGACGAACCGGTTTTCGCGGGCACTTTTTGAATGTCGATTTTGGGCATCAGCGCTCTCCTTTTTCGGAGTCGCCCATGCGGCGGCGCAGGGATTCCATCCGTTGCGGGCCGACGATGGTCAGGTCGCTGTTTCGCATGTGGCAGGACCCGCCGCGCAGCAAGGCGGTTCTGTATCGGCCGCGGATGTGCTGGCCCGTCGGGCCGGTGAACTCTGCCTTGACGCAGATGCGGTGATCGTCCGTCACGCCCAGCCGCCGCAGGCCGTCATCTTGTTCGCACAGCATGATCGGAAATTCTTCCAAGTGTCCGATGCGCTGCAACCTGTCCCGGGTATGCAACGAGCAGGGCAGGGCGATGTGACAACCGGTCCTGTCGAGATCGCCAGCAAAGAACGCCCGGCTCACCGCGTCCAGGTGCGCCTGGTAATTTTCCGCAGCAGTCTGACCCGTCATACCGGTCCTCCCGGGCCCAATCCGCCTGACTCCCCCGGGCCTTCCGGCAAGGTCAGGTGGCCGATTGGATGCATGACCGAGGTCATGCGCCAGTTGAGGTCGGCGCCCATCTCGATGCTCATGGCGCTCTTGTAGGCGGGGATAACCAGTTGGTCCCGGCTCAGGATATGGGTCCGGAAGGTGCCGTGGATCCTTTTTTCCCCGATGATCTCGGCAGACTGGACCCGCCGCACGATGTCGGTGACCGATTGGACCCGAAGGCGCGTGACCGAGCGGTTGAAATCCTCCTGCATCTGCTGGATGTCCGAGATCAGCATGGCGCCCTCGCTGGCCTGCAGGAACAGCGGCAACTGGACGGCCGCCATCAGCAGGTCGAACCGGTCTTCCATGTAGGCCCGCGTGACCCGGTCCAGGTGGTTCTGAAAGACTGCCTCTGCCGCCCCGCCCGCGCTTTTGGGACTGTAGGGGGGACCGTCACTCAGCAAGGCCTGGCCGTGGGGGCTTTCGGCGGAAATGGTGTATTGCGTCCCGCCGATCAGCCAGCGGTCACCCTCGCGCAGGAGGCGGGACATGGTCAGGATCGGCCTGTTCAGCAGCTTGCCGGATTTCGACAGCATATGCGTGATGTGGCAGCTGCGGATTTCGTCCGGTCCGTCGAACAGGGCCACCTCGATCCAGCGGTCCAGCCGGTCCAGCCCGATTCTGGCGTAATGCTCCTGGATCTGACCAAAGGTGCGGCGCATGTCCTCCTCGGTTCGCAGGGTCCGGGTGCCGCCGATCGTGGCGATGGACTGTGGCAGCAGGAATTGCTCCCGGAACAGCTCGAAGTCGCCGGTCATCAGCGCATCGCCGGTGTCCGCCAGAAGTCTGGCGGCCACTTCGTGCGCGATATCCGGCGACTGGGGCATCGGCGGGTCTCAGACCCGCTCGATGATTGTTGCGGCACCCATGCCCGAGGCGATGCAGAGCGTGGCCAGGCCGGTGCCCTTGCCGGTGCGTTCCAGTTCGTCCAGCAGGGTGCCCAGGATGATCGCCCCGGTGGCGCCCAGCGGGTGGCCCATCGCGATCGAGCCGCCATTGACGTTGACCTTGCTGTCGTCCACGTCAAAGGCCTGCATGAAGCGCAGCACGACCGAGGCAAAGGCCTCGTTCACCTCGAAGAGGTCGATGTCGCTGATCGACATGCCGCTGTCCTTCAGGATCTTCTCGGTCGCGGGCACGGGGCCGGTCAGCATGATGGTCGGATCGGTGCCGATCTTGGCGGTGGCGCGGATGCGTGCGCGCGGTGTCAGCCCGTATCTCTCGCCGAATTCCTTGTTGCCGATCAGCATGGCGGCAGAGCCGTCCACGATGCCCGAACTGTTGCCCGCGTGATGGACGTGATTGACCCGCTCCAGGTGCGGATATTTCATCAGCGCGACCTTGTCGAAGCCGGGCATGACCTCGCCCATGTCCTTGAACGAGGGTTTCAGCGCTCCCAGCGTCTGCATGTTGGTTTCCGGACGCATGTACTCGTCGTGATCGAGGATCGGCAGGCCGTTGAGGTCGCGCACGGTGACGATGGATTTCTCGAACCGCTTGTCTTCCCAGGCGGCGGCCGCGCGGCGCTGGCTTTCCACCGCCAGCGCGTCGGCATCGTCACGCGAGAAGCCGTATTCGGTGGCGATGATGTCGGCGCTGATGCCCTGCGGGACGAAATAGCTTTCCATCGCCAGGCTGGGGTCGACAGCAATCGCCGCCCCGTCGCTGCCCATCGCCACGCGGCCCATCATTTCCACGCCACCTGCGATATAGCCCATGCCCGCACCGCCGCGGACCTGGTTCGCGGCCAGGTTCACCGCCTCGAGACCCGAGGCGCAGAAGCGGTTGATCGCCAGCCCGGGGATGGATTCGTCAAGGTCCGAGGCCAGAACGGCAGAGCGCGCCAGGCAGCCGCCCTGTTCGCCGACCTGGGTGACATTGCCCCAGATCACGTCCTCGACCGCGTGGCCGTCGAGCCCGTTGCGCTCTTTGACCGCGTTCAGCACCTGAGCGGACAGGCGCAGCGAGGTCACCTCGTGCAGCGCGCCATCCTTGCGGCCTTTGCCGCGCGGGGTGCGGACGGCGTCGTAGATAAATACGTCGGTCATCTTGGGTCCTTCTTCGTCAGGCGCGGTCCGCGGGGGAGCCGGGCATCAGGTCATAGGGGGCCTTCCAGCCGGGAAGACCCTGGATATTCGAAAGCCAACGGTCGATCGCCGGCCAGTCGGTGCGGTCAAAGCCGAAGGGTTCGGGATAATAGAGATAGCCGCAGCAAGTCAGATCGGCATTGGTCGGGGCCTCGCCCACGATCCAGTCCCGCCCCTCCAGGTGGGCATCGAGGATCTGGTAGGCGGACTTCAGGCGCCCCTGCATGAAGCCGATTACCTCTGCGGGCCGCTTCTCCTCAGGCAGGAAGTTCATCAGGAAGCGCGTCATGCCCGCGATCGAGCTGAGCTTGTGGTTGTCCCAGAGCACCCAGCGCAGCACCTCGCGCTTTTCCTCGGGCGTCGTGCCGCCGAAATGCCCGTAGCTGTCGCTCAGGTACTGCTGGATGACACCGGACTGGGTGAGGCGGGTTTCGCCATCCACCAGCACCGGGCATTCTCCCATCTCGTTGACCTCGGCGCGGTAGGCCGCGCCCCGGGTCTCGCCGTTGAAGAAATCGACTTTGACAGGCGCCCACTCCAGCCCCGCCAGTTCCAGCGCCAGCGCCGCCTTGTAGGAATGCCCCGACTCGCCGAAGCAGTAGAGTTTGATCGTCATGCGCCGCGCCTCCCGTTGCGCTCGTTGATCCCGTCAGGCAGCGGGGGTTTCACACCCCCGCACCCCCGTGGAGGTATTTTCAGAGAGAAGAAGCAAAAAGGGGCCTCTCAGGGTAACGGCGCGTTAAGGTTAACCCGCCATCCTCGTCCTTGCGGTACAGGCTGGAGAGCCGATGACCGCGAGAGGAGAAGCCCCGCACCTAGCCAAAGGTGCGGGCATCGCAGGAAGGTCGACTGCTGCCCTGACCTTTGGGTCCGATGTGCGACCTTCCTGTTTCTTCTCTCTGAAAATACTCCAATCTTCGATTTGCCATTCTGCGCCGCCATCAGAGACTGCGCGCGATCAGTTCCTTCATGATCTCGTTGGTGCCGCCATAGATGCGCTGCACCCTCGCGTCCGTCCACATCTCGGCCACGGCGTATTCCTGCATGAAACCATAGCCACCATGCAGTTGCAGGCAGTCATCCAGTACCTCGCCCTGGGTGTCGCTGAGCCAGTATTTCGCCATCGCTGCCTTTTCGACAGTCAGTTTGCCTTCGAGATGTTCGGCAATACAGGCATCGAGGAAAGCGTGCGCCACGGTCGTTTTCGTCTGGCATTCGGCCAGCTTGAAACGCGTGTTCTGGAATTGCATCAGCGGGCCGCCGAAGGCCTCGCGTTCCTTGCAGTAGGCGATGGTGCGCGCGACCGCGCCTTCCATCGCGCCCACGGCGCCGCAGCCGATGATCAGCCGTTCCTGTGGCAGCTGGGTCATCATCTGGTAGAAGCCGCGCCCCTCTTCGCCGCCCAGCAGGTTTTCCGGTGCGATCTCGACATTGTCGAAGAAGAGCTCGGAGGTGTCCGCCGCGTGGCAGCCGATCTTTTCGAGGTTGCGGCCACGGGAAAACCCCTCGGCCCCCTCGGTCTCGACCGCCATCAGGGATACGCCTTTCGCGCCCTCGGCCGGGTCGGTCTTGGCCGCGACGATCACCAGGTTGGCGTGCTGGCCATTGGTGATGAAGGTCTTTTGGCCGGTCAGCCGGTAGGCATTGCCCTCGCGGATCGCGCGGGTGCGGATGCCCTGCACGTCCGACCCGCCCGAGGGTTCGGTCATCGCCAGGGCGCCCACGATCTCGCCGGATACCATTTTCGGCAGCCAGCGCTGTTTCTGCTCCTCGGTGCCATAGGCGAGGATGTAATGCGCCACGATGCCCGAATGGATGCCGTGCCCCCATGAGGCGAGGTTGGCCCGCGCCGCTTCCATCAGGATCACCGCCTCATGGCCGAAATCGCCGCCGGCGCCGCCGTATTCTTCGGGGATCGAGGGGCAGAGCAGACCCAGGTCCCCGGCCTGTTGCCAGGTCTCCGGGTCCATCTGGCCCTGTTTGCGCCACTTGTCGTAGAGCGGGGTCCATTCGGCCTCGATGAACTTTGCGGTCATCTCGGCCAGCATGGCGTGTTCGTCTGTCATCCAGTCGCGCGGCATCCGGGCTCCTATTTCTTGCGCTCGTCGAGGTCGGCGTTGAACAGGCGCAGCCGGTGGGCCAGCGCCTCGCTGTCGGTCACGCTCTCGAAATGTTCGAAGAGGAAGGACAGGGCCTCGCCCTCGTCCAGCCCGGCCTCATGGGCAAAGGATTTCAGCTTGCGATAGCCGTCCTCGGTCATGGCGACCGGAAAGCGGCGGGTCAGGCGAAAGCGTTTGGGCATGGGTCCTCCGACGTCAGGGGCGCCGGGCGGAAAATCCCGCCGCGGGCGCAGGGCGGGGAGATCCCCGCCGCCACACCTTCGACTCAGAAGGCTTCTGCCTCAAGCGCCATGACCGGCTCTGCCCCGGATTCGATGCGTTTCAGGTGCGTCGCCGTCATCGGCAGCTGCCGCGCCATGTAGTACCGCCCGGTGGCCAGCTTGGCGTTCAGGTACTCTGCATCGCCATCGCCTGCCGCCAGTTTGCCGCGCGCGGTCCAGGCCATGCGCGCCCACATCAGGCCAAGGCAGACATGGCCGAAGAGGTGCATGAAATCATAAGAGCCGGACAGGGCGTTGTTCGGGTTCTTCATGCCGTGCTGCATGAAATACATCCCCGCCGCCTGCAGGTCCTTCGAGGCGGCCTTGAGCGGATCGAGGAATTGCGCGTCAAAATCCTCGTCCTGGCCCTTGTGGTCGGCGATGAAGCTCTTGACCATCTCGAAGAAGCCCATGACGTGTTTGCCGCCGTCCTGGCCCAGCTTGCGGCCCACGAGGTCAAGCGACTGGATGCCGTTGGTGCCTTCGTAGATCATGGTGATGCGGGCGTCGCGGACAAATTGTTCCAGCCCCCATTCACGGGTAAAGCCCGATCCGCCCAGCGTCTGCTGTGCCAGCACCGTGGTCTCGAACCCCTTGTCGGTCAGGAAACCCTTGATGACCGGCGTCAGCAGGGAAATCAGCCCCTCGGCCTGCGCGTCCTCGTTGCGATGCGCGCGGTCGATCATCGAGGCGCCCCACATGACGAAGGCGCGCGCGCCCTCGGTAAAGGCCTTCTGGTCCATCAGGTTGCGGCGCACGTCCGGGTGCACGATGATCGGGTCGGCGGGGCCGTCGGGGTTCTTGACTCCGGTCACGTCACGGCCCTGCACCCGGTCCTTGGCAAAGGCCAGCGCGTTCTGGTAGGCGACCGCGCCTTGCGCATATCCCTGCAGGCCGACGCCCAGACGGGCCTCGTTCATCATGGTGAACATCGCGCGCATGCCCTTGTGCGCCTCGCCCACCAGGAACCCCTTGGCGCCGTCGTAATTCATCACGCAGGTGGCGTTGCCGTGGATGCCCATCTTGGATTCCAGCCCGCCGCAGGAAACCGCGTTGCGTTCGCCCAGGCTGCCATCCTCGTTCACCATGAACTTGGGCACGATAAAGAGAGAAATCCCCTTCACGCCCTCGGGCGCGTCGGGCAGCTTGGCCAGCACGAGGTGGATGATATTGTCCACCATGTCGTGTTCGCCGGCGCTGATCCAGATCTTCTGACCGGTGATGGCATAGCTGCCGTCGTCATTCGGCACGGCCTTGGTGCGGATGAGACCCAGGTCCGTGCCGCAATGCGGCTCGGTCAGGTTCATGGTCCCGCCCCATTCGCAGCTGACCATCTTGGGCAGGTACATCGCCTTCTGTTCGTCCGAGCCATGCGCATGGAGGGCGTTGTAGGCGCCATGCGTCAGGCCCGGGTACATGTTGAAGGCCATGTTGGCCGAGGAGAACATCTCGCCTACCGCGGTGGCCACGACATAAGGAAGGCCCTGGCCGCCGTATTCGGGATCGCAGTCCAGCGCCGTCCAGCCGCCGTCGCGCATCTGGTCGAATGCCTCGTGAAACCCCTTGGGTGTGCGGACCACGCCGTTTTCCAGCGTGCAGCCCTCTTCGTCGCCGACCGGGTTCAGCGGCGCCAGCACGTTCTCCGCCAGCTTCGCCGCTTCGCCAAGGATCGCCTCCAGCGTCTCGCGGTCGAGCTCGGCATAGCCGGGGATGTCCTGCGCGCTGAGCTGCAGCACGTCGTCCAGGAGGAACACCTGGTCCTTGGTCGGCGCCGTGTAGATGGGCATGTCTCTCTCTCCCTGAAAGTCCTGCCCGCGGCCGCGCTTATTCGGCCGCGCGCTTCTGGTCCATCGAGGCCAGCATCCGCTCACCCCATTTCATCTGGTCCTGCAACTCTCCGATCGCCGCGTTCAGCTCGTCGCGCTGCCGGATCAGCTCCGCCAGGCGGTCCCGGGCCACGTCATAAGCCGCCGCCAGCTGCGTGCGCTGCTGGTCGCCCACATCGTAGAGATCCAGCAGTTGCCGGATTTCCTCCAGGCTAAAGCCGAAACGCTTGCCCCGCAGGATCAGCTTCAGCCGCGCCCGGTCGCGCCGGGTGAACAGCCGTTTCTGGCCTTCGCGGATCGGGAAGAGCAGCTCCTTCTGCTCGTAAAAGCGCAGCGTCCTCGGGGTCACTTCGAAGGCGTCGCACATCTCCCGGATCGTCATCAGTTGCTCGTCTGCCATGTCTCGCATCCTCGGTTCTCCGTCCGTCACAGTTCCGTCACGACAACCGAGGTGCGTCTTTCGAGGCTTTCATACAATGGGAAAACCGGGTGACGTAACTCATACGCTGCGTCACTTTATGCTTGACGTAAGATAAGGCAAGGTCAAGTAGTCAACTGCGCAATTTTATACCAAGTGGTAAAAAATTCCAGGGCGCGCTCGGGGTAAGGAATTCCTGACCCAGCTTGACGCAGGGGCGACTCGCGTCAGGCAGAGTGCCCCAGCGAGTCGGCGGTCTGGTCGCGCAGGGCCTTGAGCTCGGTCATCGCCTCTTCCAGCTGCTGGCGTTCCTCGGCCAGCTGTTTCAGCTGCCGGTCCGCCATTTCCAGCCAGGCCTGCATCTGGGCCTCGGTGCCTTCTTCCTCGTAGATCATCAGCCACTGGCGGATTTCCTCGAGCTGGAACCCGAAACGGCGTCCGCGCAGGATCAGCGTCATGCGGGCGATCTCGCGCGCGCCATAATGGCGCGTGCGCCCCTCACGCTCGGGCGAGATCAGTTCGATATACTCGTAGTACCGCAGGGTCCGCGGCGTCACGTCGAACTTCGCGCACATCTCCTTGAAGGTCAGACGCGTCTCGTCCATCGCTTGTCTCCCATCGGCTTCGGGCGAAATCTAAGCCCAGCCCGTCGGGGTGACAAGCCGCCTCGCCCGGGCAGGCGGAACGTCCCGCTTGCAGCGCCGCGATCCCGCGACCATAAAGACCCCAAGGAGATCCCGCATGAGCGCAGACAAGGCAGATATCGCCCGTCAATTCATCGATTCCATCCCTCACTGCAAGGCGCTGGGCATGGAAATCGCGGATCTTGGCGACGGCATCGCAGAGATCCGTATGCCCTATGACGCGCGGTTCATCGGCGACCCGGAGACCGGTGTGATCCACGGCGGCGCGGTCTCGGCCCTGATGGACACCTGCAGCGGGGCGGCGGTGATGAGCCATCCGAAATCGCCGGCGGGCACAGCCACCATCGACCTGCGCATCGACTATATGCGACCGGCGACACCGGGCCAGGCGATCACCGCGCGGGCAGTCTGCCACCATATCACCCGCTCGGTCGCCTTCGTGCGCGCGACGGCCACGGACGAGGACACCGACCGCCCGGTCGCCACCGCAACCGGCACCTTCACCGTGGAGGCCCAGTGATGGCGCGTTCCGCCCCCGAACCCGTCCAGGTCATCAAACAGCGCCGTGACGCGGCGCTGTCGGCGTTGGTGTCTGGCGTGCCCTACATGCAGTATCTCGGCGTGCGCTTTGACCGGCGCGGGGATGAGCTGACTGCCGTCTTGCCCTTCGATGACAAGCTGATCGGCAACCCGATGCTGCCTGCGATCCACGGCGGGGTGACGGCGGCCTTTCTGGAAATCACCGCGATGGTCACCCTGAACTGGAGCTATCTCTGGCAGGATATCGAGTCCGGTGCGCTGGATCCCGACAGCATGACCCGGGGCGCGCTGCCCCGCCTGCCCAAGACCATCGACTTTACGGTGGACTACCTGCGCTCGGGCCTGCCGCGCGACGCCTATGGCCGCGCCCGCGTCACACGGTCGGGTCGGCGCTATGCCAGCGTCCAGGCCGAGGCCTGGCAGGATAACCGCGACCGCCCCTTTGCCCAGGCCAATGCGCATTTCCTGATGCCGCGCCAGGACGGGTAAGCGGGCAGGGCGCGGATTACCTGACGTAAATTGTCGGCCCGCCCTTGCCGTTTCCGCGGGGCGCCCATATCCCGGGGTCATCCCGTTTCCAAAAGACACCCGGGGAACCATGACCGCGTCCCAGCCCATCACCCATGCCCGCGTCCTCACGATCGCCGTGCCGATCGTGATTTCCAACATGACCGTGCCGCTGCAGGGCATTGCGGATACGGCGATCATCGGCCAGATCCCCGATGCCACGCCCATCGCCGCCGTGGCCGTGGGTGCCGCGCTGATCACTGCTATGCTCTGGGTCTTTGCCTTTTTGCGCATGGGAACGGCGGGAATGACGGCGCAGGCCCAGGGCGCCGGCAACCGGGCCGAAGTGGCGGCCCTGTTGACCCGGGCGCTGATGATCGGCGGGGCAGGCGGGCTGTTGCTGATCCCGCTCTTCGGGCCCGTCGCCGCCTTCGGCTTTGGCCTGTCGCCCGCCAGCGACGAGGTCAAGGCGCTGGCCCAGGGCTATATGGACATCCGGATACTCTCTGCCCCGGCGGCCATCGCGATCTACGGCATCAACGGATGGCTGGGAGCGCAGGAGCGGACTCGCGCCATGCTGGTGCTGCAACTCTGGCTGGTGGCGGTGAACGTCGGGCTGAACGTGCTCTTCGTCACCGGCTTTGACATGGGGGTCGAGGGCGTAGCCTGGGCGACCTTCGTTGCCGACTGGACCGGGCTGGTTCTGGGGCTCTGGCTGTGCCGCTCCGCCTTCGCGAACCCGGCCTGGCGCGACTGGCCGCGAGTGTTCGACCGCGCGCGTCTGCGCCACATGGCGGCGGTGAACACCGACATCCTGATCCGTTCGCTTCTGCTCGAGGCGATCATGCTGTCCTTCATCTTCTATTACAGCGCAGGGTTCGGCGTGGTGACGCTGGCCGCCAGTCAGGTCCTGCTGCATTTCATTGAGGTCATGGCCTACGCGCTGGACGGCTTTGCCTTTGCCGCCGAGGCGCTGGTGGGCCAGGCTTTTGGGGCCCGCGCGGTGGTCGCGCTGCGGCGGGCGGTGCGGCTGACCGCGCTCTGGGGATTCCTGTCGAACCTGGTCTTCGCCCTGGGCTTTGCTCTTCTGGGCAGCACGATCATCGACGCCATGACCAAGGATCCCGAGGTACAACAGACCGCCCGGATCTACCTGCCCTGGATCGTTGCAACTCCCATCCTGGGCCTGCCCGCCTGGATACTGGACGGGATCTTCATCGGGGCGACCCGAACCCGCGACATGCGCAACATGATGGCGATCTCGGTGGCGGTCTATTTTATCGGCGTCACGCTTATGGTGCCGGTCTGGGGGCCGCATGGGCTCTGGGCGGCGCTGATGATCGCCTATGTTACCCGCGCGGCGACGCTGGCGCTGCGTTACCCGGCGCTGGAACGCGCGGCAATGGCCGCTTAACGCGGTATTAACCGGTCTGAGGTGAGATCGGGGCATGGCCGTTCTGCCCGATCATATCACGCCCGACCGCTGGCTGGCGCAGATCTTCGCCTCGCGCGAGGCGATGGGCGGGGGTGTGGTCAAACGCAAGATCCGTGATGTGGAACGGCTGGTCGGCCGCGACGCCTTTGTCGAGGCCGCGACCCGGCGCGGGTTCCAGGTGGTAGAGAACCATCGTCATTTCGTGATCTTCTGCAACGGAAAACCGATCCGCCGGGTCCGCTGAAAGGGCCTTCGAAGGCCCTTTGACAACGCCGTTCGAACGCGCTTGCCCAAGGCGCTTCGAAGCGCCTTGCCACCGCAGCCCCCGCGATGTGCCGCCTGCTTTTGCCTCTGGCCTTTTCCGCCCCAAATGCCCTATTCAGACGGCCAGACAGAGGAGAGGTGTTATGGACGATCTCGTGAACAGCTTCATGACCGGACCCAATGAAAAGGGCCGTTTCGGCATCTATGGCGGGCGTTTCGTGTCCGAGACACTGATGCCGCTGATCCTCGAGCTGGAGGCCGAGTACGAAAAGGCCAAGACCGACCAGTCCTTCTGGGACGAGATGGAGTTCCTCTGGAAGCATTATGTCGGCCGGCCCTCGCCGCTCTATTACGCCGAACGGCTGACCGAACGCCTCGGCGGCGCCAGGGTCTATATGAAGCGCGACGAGCTGAACCACACCGGCGCGCACAAGATCAACAACGTCCTGGGCCAGATCATCCTGGCCCGCCGCATGGGAAAGACCCGCATCATCGCCGAGACCGGGGCAGGCCAGCACGGCGTGGCCACCGCAACCGTCTGCGCCAAGTTCGGCCTGAAATGTGTTGTCTACATGGGCGCGCATGACGTCGAACGCCAGCAGCCCAACGTCTTCCGGATGAAGCTGCTTGGCGCCGAGGTCATCCCCGTCACTTCCGGGCGTGGCACGCTCAAGGACGCGATGAACGACGCGCTGCGCGACTGGGTCACCAACGTGCGCGACACCTTCTACTGCATCGGCACCGTTGCCGGTCCGCATCCCTATCCGGCGATGGTCCGGGACTTCCAGTCGATCATCGGCAAGGAAGCCAAGGAGCAGATGCAAGAGGCCGAAGGCCGCAACCCCGACACGATCATCGCCGCCATTGGCGGCGGTTCGAACGCGATGGGCCTGTTCTTCCCCTTCCTCGACGACAAGGAAGTGAACATCATCGGCGTCGAGGCGGGCGGCAAAGGTGTCAACGAGAAGATGGAGCATTGCGCCTCGCTGACCGGTGGGCGCCCCGGTGTTCTGCATGGCAACCGCACCTACCTGTTGCAGGATGACGATGGCCAGATCCTCGAGGGCTTTTCGATCTCGGCAGGCCTCGACTATCCCGGCATCGGCCCGGAACACAGCTGGCTGCATGACGTGGGCCGCGCGCAATATGTCTCGATCACCGACAAGGAGGCGCTCGAAGCTTTCAAGCTCTGCTGCGAGACAGAGGGCATCATCCCGGCGCTGGAACCCTGTCACGCGCTGGCCCATGTGGCCAAGATCGCGCCCGAGCTGCCCAGCGATCACATCATCTGCATGAACATGTGCGGGCGGGGCGACAAGGACATCTTTACCGTCGCCAAGCATCTGGGCGTCGACATGTCCGGCACCGAGGGCCGCAGCGCGGGCTGATCTGGCCATTTTGAGCGCCTGAATCCCATGTCCTTTTGAATCAAGAACTTGATGCCCATAAACTTCGGTTTATGGGCATCTTCATGTGGTTTAGGCGGCGGATGATAAACCCCCGTTGAGTTCCACCCCCGGCGCGCAGCGGGCAGATTGTCCGAGGTTGCCGACTTGATCGGTCAAACTCGTCGGTCACCTGCCGTCGCCGGATGTCCCACACCGGTCCCCGACCGCACCCGTCCGGTTCCCCGTACCGGGCTAAGGCACGCTCACGGAACGCGGTCATCGGTGTAAGGCCTCGGCAGGTGGCCGACACATTTTTCACAGTCTCCCCTCAGGGGATGACCCGCGCGCGAATGAATGTCATGATGAAGACCCGGATCACACGAACACAGACTGTCATGGCCATGACCCCGACAACCACCCTCATGATGACGATGACCACGCTGGTCACACCGACGACCAAGGTCAAACTCATGACCAAGCACCGACGCCTTCGCCAAACCGGCGACATGGCGACTTCGCGCAAGACAAGCACGGGTGCCTGGTTCGTGGCCGTGTAGCCGCGCCATGCGTCTTGTTCTCATATGCCTCGGGCTTGTCGTCAGCCTGCTCTGTACGCCCCCCGCGATGGCGCAGTCCTACCGCGACCGCGTGATCCAGAGCCTGACCGACCAGGGTTTTTCCAATTTCCGCGTCCGCCGGACCTGGCTGGGCTATGACCAGATCATCGCCCTGGGGCCCGATGGCCGGCGCGAGGTGGTGCTGAACCCCTCGACCGGGGCCATCCTGCGCGACTATCTCTACACCTCCGATGTCCCCCGTTCGCGCAGTGCGCCTCTGGCACACGGCAGCACGCCCCCGGCCAAAGCGGCGGATGCCGGCGGCACGGCCCCGCCTGACGCCAGTCCCGATGCCGATCCCCCCGACGAAGGGGCGCCGGGACAGCAGGACAAGGACGGCCCACCGGGCCAGGCGGACAAGGATGGTCCCCCGGGCAAGGAGGACAAGGACGACCCGCCCGGACAGGGGGACAAGGGTGATCCTCCCGGACGCTCTGACGACAAGCCCGGCGCTGACCCGCCAGGGCGCGACGGGGCTCCTGGCCTCAACTAGGCGGTTTCCCGCCGGTCTCCGGGCTTGCCTGTCCGGTCTCTGCGGGTGCATTCTTGCCCCGAGACGCGCAACCATCCCCATCCCTGCAATCCGGCATGATCCTTGCGGTCATGCCGTCTCGCCAATGGAGCCTTCTGGCGTGAAAACCCGCATCGGAATCGGCATGCTGTTTTCCTTCCAGCTTTGCTGTGCCGGGTTCTTTCTGAATGACATCCTGTCGACGCGCCTTGGCCTGCGCAGCGTTCCGATTCCCTGGGCGATTTACGAGCTGATTCAGATCAGCGCCGCCATCGGGCTCATCGTGGGCCTGGGCGTCACCGCGACGCTTTTGGCGCGCAGCCTGCGCGCCCGTGCCCAAGCCGAGGACAGCCTGCGTCTGGCGCGCGGCGCCTTCATGGAAGTGCTGGACGAACATTTCGAAGAATGGAGCCTCACGCCCGCCGAACGCGACGTGGCGTTGATGGCGATCAAGGGCTTGTCCACCGCCGAGATCGCAGAGGTGCGCAAGACCTCTGAGGGGACGGTCAAGGCGCAGACCAACGCCATCTACCGCAAGGCCCAGGTCACGGGGCGGCCACAGCTCCTGAGCCTCTTCATCGACGATCTGATCGCGGCGGACCCGCCGGATCAGCCGCCGGTACTTGTGGCCCGGTGACTCTTTGCCAAACCCGAACCGCTTTGGCCGGTCGATTTGCACGTCTTTGCCATCTGGCCTTTTCAAAAGTTGCGCAACCTTGAAATATTGTTGCGCTTCCGCAACGGCAGCAAGCGGGCCGAAAATCCAAGGTAGAGCGAGTCAGCCCGACACGGGTATTCAGCACCTCCGGACACTCCGGAACTGACCCTAGCGGGCGGAGGTGATCTCTCCCCCGGTGCAGGCGGCGCTGCCGAAACTGTATGCCAGGGCGGGGACGGGCGGTCTGGAACGGACACTGTACCTCAGACAGGTCAGAGCAGCGGATTTTCTTCCGTTCGGCGTGGGTTCAAATCCCACCTGTGTCGTTCTGCAAATGTAGCTCATCGGTAGAGCATTCGACCCTTAATCGAAGTGCAGCAGGTTCGATTCCTGCCTTTTGCTCCAAAACGCCCTTGATGGAGGGCACCGGCTTCGGGTGCCGGTCCACGAGAGTGGTCCACCTCACAGGATCCGGGGCGTCTCTTGCAGGCGTCCCCTGCCAATCCCTGCGCGGCACCGCGATGGGGGCGGCGGAGGGCTCGCCTGCTCCGGCCTTGGGCCGGGGCATCGGATGACGGTTCCGCCGGGTGCCGGTCTGCCACGGGTTTGACGGCCCGCGGCGCGCCGGTGCTCCGCGCCCCTCTCTCCGGGCTCCCGCCCGCGGTCGCGGCATGGGGGCGGTCCCGGATCCACCTCTTTGACACCTGCGGGGCATGTCGCCCCCAACCCACTGCAAACAAAGGAACATCGTTTTGCGACGACGATAGGCACGAGGAAAAGGAGACGAAAGATGACCCATGTGCTGACCCAAATGATAGATGCCCTCACCGGGCGCGAACGCGTCACCCTGACAGAGACCCAGCGGATGCTGGTTCTGGTCAACGGTCGCTTCGACGCGCTGCTCGGCCCGGGCGAGCACCTTGTGCCGCGCGACAACTGCACGCGTGAGGTCCACAGCATCGACCGTCTCCGGTTCACCAGTACCTTTGACCGGGCGCTGTTCCGCAGCCGCCCCGATCTTGTCGAAGGGCACCTGACTGAGGTGCGGACCGGCAGCGAGGACATCGCCATCGTCCTGCGCGACGGGCGCCCGATGCAGGTGCTCTTCCCCGAAGAACGCGAGGTATTCTGGACCGATGCGGGCCCCTTCACGGTGGACCGCTTCGACCTCGCCAGCGATCCCGGTGTCGATGCCACTTTGGCGCGACGCCTCGACCGGGCCGGTCTTGGCCGGGCGCTGACCACGGTGACAGTGGCCGAGGGCCATGTCGGGATGCTGCATTTCGACGGGGTGCTGATCCGCCGTCTGCCGCCCGGTGTCCACAGATTCTGGGCGGTCGGCCCGCGCGTGACGGCGCGGCTGGTGGACATGCGCACCCGGGCCCATGAGGTCGCGGGCCAGGAGATCCTGACCAAGGACCGCGTGACGATCCGGGTCAACCTGACCGCGATCTTCCGTGTGACGGATCCGGAACGCGCCGTGAGCACGGTCAGCGACTTTGAAGAGACGCTGCACCGGGCGGTGCAGCTGGTCTTTCGCCGGCGCCTTGGGGCGCTGACGCTGGATCAGCTTCTGGCTGAAAAGGGCGCCATCGACGTCGAAGCGGGCGACAGCCTGCGGGCCGAGTTGGCCGGGATCGGGATCGAGTTGAAGGAGATCGCCCTCAAGGACGTGATCCTGCCGGGCGAGATCCGCGAGATCCTGAACCGCGTGGTCGAGGCCGAAAAAGAGGCCGAGGCCAACGTGATCCTGCGGCGCGAGGATACGAACGCGATGCGTGCGCTTCTGAACACCGCCAAGGTCATGGAGGACAACCCGGTGATGCTCCGGCTCAAGGAGTTGGAGGCGTTGGAGGCGATCGCCGCCAAGGTGGATCACCTCACGGTGCACAACGGCACCAGGGGCCTGATGCAGGAGATCGCGCGCCTGCGCGACTGATCGTCGGCCAAAGAAAAGCCGCTCCGGTCAAACCGGGGCGGCAGTTTCGCGATCTGTCCACAGGTCGGAGGAGCCTGGGGACAGATCGCTTTCCTGAAAGCAAACAGGAGATATTCGGGCAACCAGACCCTGCGTTCATCGTGATCCGGCAATGGTTAAAGGCGGGTTAAGCTTGCCTTCGAGGTCCGGGAATTTCGTCTGAACGGGGCAAGCGGCGTCTCAGCCCCGGTCGGTCCAGCTATATGTCTCGAGAATCCGCAGCGGCACGATGTCCAGCGCACCACGATGGGTGGCCGAGAGGTTCACCAGCGGCGCGCAGCCCTCATCGTGGGCCTGCAGAAAGCGCCCGGCGCAGAGACACCAGTGATCGCCGGGCTTCAGACCCGGAAAATGGAACTCCGGGCGCGGGGTCGAAAGGTCGTTGCCGACATATTTGGAATAGGCGAGGAACTCTGCCGTCATGACCGCGCAGACCGTGTGACTGCCCCGGTCTTCGGCACAGGTATTGCAATGGCCGTCACGGAAAAAACCCGTCAGCGGCTCTTGAGAGCAGGACTCAAGAGGTCCGCCCAGGGCATTGAAAGAAGGGTCTTTCTCCATCTTTTCCTCACTCCCTTATTGGTTGGCAAAACGGCGGAACATCTGCAGAGCGTCGTCAAAGGCCCCGGCCTCGCGAAAGCCGCGATCCGCGCCCGTGACGGCCACCACCGTGCCGCTTTGCCGGTCGATATAGACATATTGACCATAGATGCCACGCGCCATGAACTCACCCTTGCGCGCGTCGGACGGCATCCACCATTGATAGCCGTATTGCAGCTCTCCGGGCTCCGTCCGCGCCGAGGGCGTGGTGCTTTCGATCACCCAGTCCTCTGGCACGATCTGCTTGCCCTGCAGGCGCCCGCCGTTGCGAAACATCTCTCCGAGCCGGGCATAGTCGCGCAGCATCAGGTTCAGCCCGCCAAGCGCGAAGGCCACATCGTAACCATCTGACAGGTAATAGGGTTTGCCATAGGCCCCCATCGGGTCCAGCAGGTTCTCCGCCAGCAGATCCGGCAGTGGGCGCCCCGTGGCGCCCCGCGCGACCATCGACAGGACATGCGTGTCGATCGAAACATACCGCCAGCGTTCGCCGGGCGGCTGATCGGTTTCGGTCAGTCCTGCGGCGAACCCGTCCATCGACCCGCCAAGCGCAAGGATGCGCCCCATCTTGTTGATGTCGCTCCAGAAATCTAGGTAGTCCTCGTCGAAAACGACGCCTGTGGACATCTGCAGGACATTGCGGATCGTGGCGCCCTCATAGGCGCTGCCCTTGAGCTGCGGGGCGTATTTCACCACCAGGTCGTCCAGGCTGTCCACATGACCCTGCGCCACCAAGATCCCGAAAAGTGCGGACAAATAGGATTTGGCCACAGACCACGAGATGCGCAGGTCTTCGGCGCCGGTGCCCAGGTGATAGCTCTCGTGAACAACCTCTCCATTACGCAGGACAATCGCCCCGGTGATGGCCCGCCGATCCAGCCAGTCCTGCCAGTCCGCCGGCATCTCCATCGCGGGGCCTTCGGGCAGCGGGACGGCGCTGGTCGTGACGGGGATCGGGACCGTCTCGAACAGTCGGTCCATGTGGCTGAAGTTCTCGACGATCTCGCCCTCGTCAAAGAGCGTCATGGTGGCGCGCAGGCGGCCCAGCTCGTCGCGATAGGCAAAACCCGCGGCGGACAGCCCCACAAGGACGACAAGGCCGATGGCTGCGAGACGCTTGCCCTTCATCGGAACTTGTCCACCAGTCGTTGCAGGGGGTTGCGGGTCTCTTCCTCGCTGCCCGTATCCTCGGGCGGGGCGGCTTTCGGCGCCGGGCCAGCCTTGGGTTTCTCAGGCGTCTTCGAGGTCCGGGGCGGCGCCGTTCGCAGCGCGACGGCATTCGAAAACTTGCCTGTGTCGCCTGCCGCAAGCTGTGGGGCGCCGTCCGACACCCCGCGTAGCAGGTCGTCCAGCCAATCCTGATCGGCCTTGTGGAAATCGTGCAGGACGTAGGCCGCGACCAGCTCCTTGCGGCCCGGATGGCCGATGCCCAACCGCACCCGGCGATAGGCCTCGCCGATATGGGCATGGATCGAACGCAGCCCGTTGTGGCCCGCGTGCCCGCCGCCCGTCTTGACCTTGCACTTGCCCGGGGCCAGGTCCAGCTCGTCGTGGAACACGGTCACATCGCCCGGCTCAAGCTTGTAAAACCGCAGCGCCTCGCCGACGGACTGGCCAGAGAGGTTCATGAAGGTCTCGGGCTTCAGCAGCAGCAGTTTTTCGCTGCCCAGCCGGCCCTCGGCCAGTTGGCCCTGGAACTTGGCTTTCCAGGGGCCGAACCCATGATCCTCGGCGATCCGGTCCAGCGCCATGAAGCCGATGTTGTGCCGGTTGCCGGCGTATCTCGTGCCGGGATTGCCGAGACCAACGAATATCTGCACTGTGCCCTCCGAGATCGCCTGCGCCCTATGTAGGCCAGAGGCGGCATGGATCACAACGGGAGAGCGGAATGTACCTGACCATGAACCGGTTCAAGGTGGTCAAATCCGAAGTCGAGGCCTTTGAAACCCTCTGGAAGAGCCGCGACAGCCACCTGAAAAGGGTCCCCGGGTTCCGCAGCTTTGCCCTGATGAAGGGGCCGGAGCGCGAGGATCATGTCCTCTATGCCTCGCACACGCTGTGGGAGGACGAGGCCAGCTTCACCGGCTGGACCAAGTCCGAGGCGTTTCGCGCCGCGCATGGCGGGGCGAAAAGCTCGGCGCATATGTACCTGGAACCGCCCGAGCTGGAGATCTTCGAGGCGGTGCAGGTGCTGACCGCCTGAGGTCACCGGAGAAACTGCCGCTTTGGGGCAGGATTGGCATGGACAGGACGCCCGACAGCCGGGCCTACGGTTTTGTCCAGACGGACCAGCCTGCCTATATCCAGTCGCTCATGGCGCGCGGTATCACGGCGGCGGCCGCGGCCGGGGACTGCTCCGAGGCGCTGGCGCAGGGATTTCGCGACGAAACCGCCGCGCGGGTTGCGGCCCAGAGCGTTCAGGGCGCGATCCTCTTTGCCAGCCGCGTGGTCTGCAAACCCGGCTGACCATTCCCCGGACAAAGAAAAACCCCCGCCGGGGGCGGGGGTTCGAAAGCTGTTCAGCGAAGCGCCTGTTATCAGGCGTCTTCGGAGGCGCTGTCTGCGGCTTCTGCAGCAGCCTCTGCGGCGGCTTCGGCTTCTTCTTCGGCTTCCTGTGCGGCCAGGCCCGACGGTGCCGAGATGTTCGCGATCACGAAGTCGCGGTCGATCGTCGGCTTGGCGCCTTCCGGCAGGGTCACGTCCGAGATGTGGACGATGTCGCCGATTTTCAGCGTCGACAGGTCGACGGTGATCTTCTCGGGGATGTCACCCGCGGTCACGATCAGTTCGACTTCCGGGCGAACGATGGTCAGAACGCCACCCTTCTTGATGCCGGGGGCCACGTCTTCGCCCACGAATTCAACCGGGATGTAGAGGTTGATCTTGGTGGTGCGGCGCAGGCGCAGGAAATCGACGTGGGTCGGCAGGTCCTTGACCACGTCACGCTGCACGTCGCGGCAGATCACGCGCACATCCTCGTGGCCATCGACCTTGAGGTTGAAGAGCGTCGCCTTGAAGCGACCGGCCTTCAGGCGCTTGAGCAGGGCGTTGAAGGGCAGATTGATCGGCAGAGGATCTTTGTCGCCACCGAAAACGATGCCCGGAACCATGCCAGCACGACGTGCCTGACGAGCGGCGCCCTTGCCTGTCCCCGTCCGTTCCTGGGCGTTGAGATCAGGAATCTCACCAGCCATATTGTATCTCCATCTAAAAATGCAGGGTGCCTCCAAGGCTGTCACCCCGCGTGAAGCCGTGCCGGTAAACCGGATCGCACCGTTTGGCAAGCGGATTCGTCCTCCCGGCCCGGTCCGTTTCGCGCTGGACGACGGCGGCGGCCCGTGGCAGGCGATCCCCATGTTGCGCGATCTTATCATCAGCCGGGGGCCAGCGGCGGGTTTCGTGGCCGTGGGCCTTTACTGGGGCGCCTTCGCGGCATTGGTGCCCGATCTCAAGCCGCAGGTGGGCCTGTCCGATGGCGGCTTCGGCCTGGCGATGCTGGTCTCGGCGGCGGGGGCCGTGCTGGCCATGTGGCTGGCGCCACTGGCGCAGCGGCGGCTGGGCAACGGCGATCTGCCGGTCTCGGGCCTGCTGATGGCGCTGGCCTTCCTGTTGCCGGGGCTGGCCGGGGGCGGCGTGACATTTGCCCTGGCGATGATGGCGGCGGCGATGGCCTCTGGCACGCTGGACGTCTCGATGAACGCGCGCCTGTCGATGCTGGAGGGGCAGAGCCGGCGGTCGCTGATGAATCTCAACCACGGGATCTATTCCGCCGCCTACGCGGTGGCCGCGCTGATGACGGGGCTTGCGCGCGAGGCGGGCTGGTCGCCCTTTGCCGTTTTCGCGGCGCTGGCGCTGCCGGTCGTGGCGCTCTGCGTCCTGATGGCGCGGGCCCCGGTGCGCGAGACCCCGCCAGAGGAGGGCGCGCCACCGGCTGCGCCGCTGTCCTGGTGGGTCCTGGCGCCCCTGGGGGCCATTGTCCTGCTGGGCTTTCTGGCTGAACAGGGGACCGAGGGCTGGTCGGCACTGCACCTGGAACGCACGTTGGGCGCGGGGGCGGCGCAGGGCGCGCTTGGGCCGGCGATCCTGGGCGTGACAATGGCGCTGGGGCGGTTTTCCGGCCAGGTGGTGGCGCAGCGCGTCAGCGAAGCGGCGGTGATCCGGCTGGCGGCCGTGCTGACCTGCGCGGGCGCCGTGACGGCGGCCTTTGCGCCGGGGCTGGCGGTGGCCTATGCCGGTTTCGCGGTGCTGGGGCTGGGGGTGTCGGTGGTGGCGCCGATGGCCTTTTCCTGGTGCGGACGGCTGGTTTCGAGCGAGTTCAAGGCGCTGGCGATCAGCCGCGTCGCGGTGCTGGGCTATGCCGGGTTCTTCGTCGGTCCGCCGCTGATGGGCGGTCTGGCCGAGGGGTTCGGCCTTGGCGCCTCCTTTGCCGTGGTGGGCGCGCTGATGCTGGCGATCCCGCTGGTGCTGGTGCCGCTGGTCCGGCGGGCGGCGGCAACCGCGATGACCCCGGCAGAGTGATCCGCTGGGGTCTTGTTTCGCGCGCGAAACATTTTCATTCATTAACAGCGGGTTAACCCGTCAGGCCCAGTCGCCGGAGAACCCCTTGGGCACCATCAGGATATCGCGGTTCACCGTCTCGATATCGGTGTGGCCACAGAGCGCCATCGAATGGTCCAGTTCCTTGTGGATGACCTCCAGCGCGCGGGTCACGCCGGCCTCGCCCATCGCGCCCAGACCGTAGACGAAGGCGCGGCCGATCCAGGCGCCCTTGGCCCCCAGCGCGCGCGCCTTCAGCACGTCCTGACCCGAGCGCACGCCGCTGTCCATATGGACCTCTATCTTGTCCCCCACCGCATCGACGATCGGTTCCAGCGCGCGGATACTGGACAGCGCCCCGTCCAGCTGCCGCCCGCCGTGGTTTGACACGACGATGGCATCGGCGCCGACGTTGCAGGCCTCCAGCGCGTCGCGCGGGTCGATGATGCCCTTGATGATCAGCGGGCCGTCCCACATCTTGCGGAACTCGCGGATGCGGTCCCAGTTCAGCGACTGGTCAAAGCTTTCCGCCGTCCAGGTGACCAGCGACGAGGGGTCCGTCACCCCCTTGGCATGGCCGACGATATTGCCGAAGAACCGCCGCTTGGTCTGCAGCATGTTCAGGCCCCAGCCGACCTTGGTCATCATGTTGGCGACGGATTTCGGCGTCAGCTTGGGCGGGGCGGAGAGGCCGTTTTTCAGGTCCTTGTGACGCTGACCCAGCAATTGCAGGTCGACGGTGATGACGGCGGCGGAACATTTCGCCTCTTTCGCCCGGTCAAAGAGGTTTTGCATGAACTCGTCGTCGCGCAATGTGTAGACCTGCATCCAGAACGGCGCCGAAGTGTTCGACGCCACGTCCTCGATCGAGCAGATCGACATGGTGGATAGGCAGAAGGGCACACCGAATTTCTCGGCCGCCTTGGCGGCGAGGATCTCGCCGTCGGCGTGCTGCATGCCCGTCAGGCCCACCGGCGCCAGCGCCACCGGCATCGACACGTCCTGCCCGATCAACTGTGTTTTCGTCGAGCGGCCCGCCATGTCCACCGCCACCCGCTGACGCAGATAGATGTCGCCGAAATCCGAAGAATTCTCGCGAAATGTCTGTTCGGTCCAACTGCCGGACTCGCAGTAATCGTAGAACATTTTCGGCACCCTGCGCCGATAGATGCGTTTGAGATCCTCGATTTCGGTAATGACGGGCATGGCAGGGCGCTTTCGTGGGAATTGGTAAGAAGCGATTACCAATGGCCGGACATTCATGCAATGCGACTCTTAAGACGCTCTTCATCGGCCTGCGCTACGCAAGTTCAAACGGGTCAAGGAATCAAGCCGATGAAGGGCATCGTGTTCACGGAGTTGCTGGAAATGGCCGAACAGGCCATTGGCGAAGAGGCTGTGGATGACATCCTCGACCAGCTCGACCTGGACTCCGGTGCGGCCTATACCTCGGTCGGGAATTACCCCTGCAGGGAGCTGATGCAGATCGTTGGCGCCGTCAGCGACCTGACCGGTATTCCGACGGAGGACCTGCAGCGCAAGTTCGGTGCCTGGATGCATGCCCGTTTCGTGCAGACCTATCCCCAGTTCTTCGAGGACAAGGCAACTGTTCTGGACATGCTCGCCGCGATCGAGGGCGAGGTGCACGTCGAGGTGCGCAAGCTCTATTCAGACGCGGAACTGCCGCGGTTCGAGACGGCCTGGGTGACGCCGGAGCACCTGCGGATGACCTATCGGTCCGAACGCCCGCTTGTCGCCTTTTGCCACGGCCTGATCGAGGCCTGCGTGGACCATTTCGGCCAGGACGCGCAGATCGGGCTGGACCGGGTCTCGCCGCGCGAGGCGGTGTTTGACGTCCGGCTGGAGACATGAGGCATGGGCTCTCCGGTAGTCAGCGCGCCGGATGACGGCAGGGTCCTGCGGCGCCGCTACGACCGCGAACGCGCCGCGCGCAAGGAGGCCGAGCGCCTGCTTGAAGGCAAGAGCCGCGCCCTGTTCGAGGCCAACGCGGCGCTGCAGGCGCAGGCCGCCGCCCTGGAAGAGGCGGTGCAGGAACGGACGCGCGAACTGGAACAGGCCAAGACCGCGGCGGAAAGCGCCAGCGCCGCCAAGAGCGGTTTCCTGGCCATGATCAGCCACGAGATCCGCACACCGCTGAACGGCGTGTTGGGCATGGCCACGGCCCTGGTCGAAAGCGATGAGTTGCAGGGCGAACAGCGCGAGATGGCGGAAATCATCCAGTCCTGCGGGTTGTCGCTGCTGGAATTGCTGAACGATCTTCTGGACCTGTCCAAGATCGAAGCCCACAAGATGGAAATGGAAGAGCGCGATTTCGACCTGGACGCGCTGTGCCACGAGGTCCGCCAGGTCTATGAGCCACGGGCCGAGTCGAAGGGCCTGGACCTGCGGGTGCGGCAGGACGCGCGGGCGCGCGGCTGGATCAGCAGTGACCCGACACGCCTGCGGCAGGTGATCACCAACCTGGCGTCCAACGCGCTGAAATTCACCGCCACGGGCGGGATCCATATCGATCTGCGGCGCAAGGGCGAGGTGCTGGAGATCGAGGTGCGCGATACCGGCCCCGGTGTGCCACCCGAAAGGCGCGACCGCCTGTTCGAGGCCTTTACCCAGACCGATGCCTCGATCACGCGCAAGTTCGGCGGCACGGGGTTGGGCCTGGCGATATCACGGCGCATCTGCCGGTTGCTGGGCGGTGATCTGGTCCATGAACCCGCACCCGAGGCCGGGGCGCGTTTCATCGCCCGGGTCAAGGTGCGCGATGCGCAGCCACGCCCGCGCTCGGCCGATACCTCTGTGGATGCGGCAGAGGCGGTGCTGATGGCGCGGGACTGGCGCGTGTTGGTGGCCGAGGACAGCGAGACGAACCAGAGGGTTCTGAGCCTGCTCCTGCGGCGCTATCCGCTGCGCATCGACATGGTGGACGACGGCGCCGAGGCGGTCGAGGCGCATTTCGCCGAGGCCTATGACCTGATCCTGATGGATGTGAACATGCCGGTCATGAACGGGTTGGAGGCGGCGGCCATGATCCGCGAGGTCGAGGCGGCGCGCGAGTTGCGCACCGTGCCGATCATCGCCCTGACCGCCAACGCGATGACGCACCAGGTCTCCAGCTACCTGCGGCAGGGGGTGGATGCCCATGTCGCCAAGCCGGTCCGCCGCGAGGAATTGATCGCGGTCATGGCCCGGCTGTTGCTGGCTCAGGCCGAGTGAGCGCCACCGGCGAGGCCCGACACGAAGGACAGGACCTCATCCACCGACTTGCCAGAGGCGAGTTCCCCCACGATGGCCGACCCCACGACGCAGCCGTCCGCGACAGAGGCGATGGCCTGGCTGGTCTCGGGCGTGCGGATGCCGAAACCGACGATCACGGGCAGATCCGTCTTGGCCTTGATGCGCGCCACCTCGGGGCCGACATCCGCAGCCTCGGCCGCCGCCGCGCCGGTGATCCCGGTGATCGAGACGTAGTAGACAAAGCCGCTGGTGTTCTGCAGCACCTTGGGCAGGCGCTTGTCGTCTGTGGTGGGCGTGGCGAGGCGGATGAAGTTCAGCCCGGCCTTTTGCGCGGGAATGCAAAGCTCGTCGTCTTCCTCGGGCGGCAGATCGACGATGATCAGACCGTCGATCCCGGCCTCCTTGGCCTGATCAAGGAAGGTATCGACCCCGCGCGAGTAGATCGGGTTGTAGTACCCCATCAACACGATCGGGGTGTCATTGTCCCCGGCGCGGAAGTCGCGCACCATCTGCAGGGTCTTGTCCAGCGTCATCCCGCCTTCGAGCGCGCGCTGACCGGCCAGCTGGATCGTCGGCCCGTCTGCCATCGGATCGGTAAAGGGCAGGCCCAGTTCGATTACGTCGACGCCGGCCCCGGGCAGGCCCTTCATCACCGCCAACGAGGTGGCCACGTCCGGGTCACCGGCCATGATATAGGCGACAAAGGCTTTCCGTCCCTCGGCTTGCAACCGGGCGAAGGTGGAATCGATGCGTGTCATGGCTCACTCCCTGCAAGGCTTTTGCCTCTTGCCGGATGTGCGGGGGAAAATCAATGCCGCCTGAAAAATGGAAAAAGGTGAAGCTTTCGTGACGGTTTCTTGACGTGTCGCAAGGCGGGGGCGCCGGGATCATGCGATCATTGGACCGTGACATAAAGGAGACCCCATGCCGCCATCCCAGACCGCCCCCGCCGAAGACCAGATTGTTGCCAATGCCGTCGATGCTGTTGCCGCGCCCGAGCCTGTCGTGGAAGCCGAAGCACCTGCAGTCGATCCCGTTGCCGTGCCGCTGCCCGCGCGGAAAGAACGCCATCACCCGACCCCGGACGAGATCCGCCGCGCCTTTGAGACCGGCGAATATCCCTATGACAAGAAGGTGTCGCGCCGCGCCTACGAACGGGACAAGGCGCGCCTGCAGGCCGAACTGCTGAAGGTGCAGCTCTGGGCGCAGGAAACCGGGCAGAAATTCGTGCTGCTGTTCGAGGGCCGAGATGCCGCCGGCAAGGGGGGCACGATCAAGCGGTTCACCGAACATCTGAACCCGCGCAACGCGCGTGTCGTCGCACTGAACAAGCCGACGGAGCAGGAGCGCGGGCAGTGGTATTTCCAGCGCTATATCGAGCACCTGCCGACTGCGGGCGAGATCGTGCTGTATGACCGGTCGTGGTACAACCGCGCCGGCGTCGAGCGGGTCATGGGCTTTTGCGAGCCGAACGACTACTTGGAATTCATGCGCCAGACCCCGGATCTGGAGCGGATGTTGGTGCGCTCCGGCATCCAGCTTTACAAGTACTGGTTCTCTGTCACGCAGGACGAGCAGCTGGCCCGGTTCCAGAGCCGAGAGACGGACCCGCTGAAACAGTGGAAACTGTCGCCCATCGACAAGGCCAGCCTGAACAAGTGGGAAGATTATACCGAGGCCAAGGAGGCGATGTTCTTTTACACGGACACCGCCGATGCGCCTTGGACGGTCATCAAGTCGGACGACAAGAAACGCGCGCGGCTGAACTGCATGCGGCATTTCCTGTCGACGCTGGATTACCCGGACAAGGATCACAGGATCGTCGGCGTGCCCGATCCGCTGATCGTGGGCGGGGCCGGGCATGTCATCCACCGGTCGGATCATATCCTGGGCAAGATCCTGCACCCGGACGGGCGCCGGACCTGACGCTCAGGCGATCTCGCCCAGCCAGTCCATCAGCGGGGCGAACTCGGTGATGACCTGCCGGCTGCTGGCGGCGGGATCGGCGGCCAGCGCCGCGTCCAGGTTATCGCGCCAGGCGACATAGCCCTTGCACCGCAGCATGTCCTCGCGCGGGTGATCGGCGGGGTAGGGGGCGGGCACCCGTTGCAGCGAGGGGGGATCGACGCGCCATCCCGCCTCCGCCACCAGCGCGGCCAGCTCTGCCCCCCGGTCCGAGGCCACCGCCTCGCGCCAGCGGCCAAGCTGCGCGGGTTCGAACTGCATCAACCCGGCGCCCAGCGTGGCATAGTCGGGCGAGATGCCCAGCATCCAGACCCGCCCGTCCGGCAACGACCACATCATGTGCAGATGGGTGTGATAGGGGGTCTTGTCCTCGGAAAAGCGCACATCGCGGTGGGGGCGGAACAGCTTGGTCCGTGGCGGCGTGCCCCGGGTCTCTCCAAGCCAGGCGGCAATCCGCGCAAGCAGCTTTTCCGACGGGCGCTTGAGCTGGCTGTCGTAGCGCGCCTTGTTGTCCCGAAACCACTCACGGTCGTTGTTTTCCGCAAGTTCCGAAAGGAAGGCGCGGGCGTCCGGCAAAAGCCGCTCAAGATCAACGGGGTCGGCCATTGGAAAGCTCCATCAAGGCGCCTGCGAACAGCCTAGCACAGGACGGCAGGTAACGCACCCCGCGCCCTTGCCTCCCGTGGGGGCTGGCACTAAGGGCGGGGCATGACCATGCCCATGTCCTACACCGAACACAGGCGCGCTGTCCTGCGCCTTGGCCTGCCGCTGATCGGCGGGCATCTGGCGCAATTTGCCATCGGTCTGACCGACACGATCATGATCGGCTGGTACGGTGTGCCGGAACTGGCGGCCCTGACCCTGGCCGGGTCGTTCTTTTTCACGGTTTTCCTGTTCGGGTCGGGCTTTGCCTGGGCGATCATGCCGATGGTGGCGCGCTATGCCGCGCAGCAGGACGAGGTGCTGGTGCGGCGCGCGACACGCATGGCGCTGTGGCTGTCGATCCTCTATTTCTTCGTGACCCTGCCGTTGTTCTGGTTTTCGGGGACGATCCTAGGCGGCATGGGCCAGACGCCCGAGGTGGCGGCGCTGGCACAGACCTACCTGCGCATCGCGGCCGCCGGGCTTTTGCCCGCGCTGGGTGTCATGGTGTTCAAGAACTACCTGGCCGGGCTGGAACATACACGCGTGGTGCTGTGGATCACGCTGGCCGCGGCGGGGGCCAATGCGCTGGCCAACTATGCGCTGATCTTCGGCAACTGGGGTGCGCCGGAACTGGGGATTTCCGGGGCGGCGATCGCCTCTGTGACGGTGCATGTGATCTCGCTGCTGCTGGTGGCGGGTTATGCGCTGATCAAGCTGCCAGAGCACGAACTGATGGTGCGCTTCTGGCGCCCGGACTGGGAGATGTTCGCGCAGGTCTTTCACCTTGGCTGGCCGATCGGGCTGACGACCCTGGCAGAGGTCGCGCTGTTCGCGGCCACCGCCGTGCTGATGGGCTGGCTGGGCACGATCCCGCTTGCGGCGCATGGTGTGGCGCTGCAGATCTCGACGGCGGCCTTCATGGTACAGCTGGGCCTGTCCAATGCCGCGACTGTGCGGGCGGGCAATGCCTTGGGCCGGGGCGACCTGGATCATATGCTGCGCGGGGCGCGGGTGGTGGCGGTGCTGGGCGCCGTGGCGGCGGCGCTGACGGTGACCGTCTTTGTGGCGCTGCCCGAAACGCTGATGAGCCTCTTTGTCGACCCGCAGGACCCCCAGCGGGACGCGATCATCGCGGCGGGCCGGGGACTGTTGCTGATGGCGGCGCTGTTCCAGGTCGTCGATGCGACCCAGGTGATCCACATCGGCCTGTTGCGCGGGCTGCAGGACACGCGGGTGCCGATGATCATGGCAGGGGTGGCCTATTGGGGCATCGGGATGCCCTGCGCCTGGGTCTTTGGCTTTGCCCTGGATTGGGGCGGAGAGGGCATCTGGTTCGGGCTGGTCGTGGGGCTTGCGGCGGCGGCGGGGCTGTTGATGTGGCGCTTCTGGAAGCACAGTCCGGCGATTCTGGCGCGGCAGACGTCAGGCGCCTGATTTACCACTCGTTTTCGCGCGACTGGTGGTATTCCACCATTGAGAACGCCCTGGTACGGTGGTTAATTGCCGCTACCGGATCGGGGACGCGATCCGGGCCACTCAGGGACCACGGACAGTTTTCAGGAGACACAGATTATGGCCCATACAATGGATGCGGGTGCCGGCGGATACGACCGCCAGGTCGGCATGGGAGAAGCAGTCAAGCTTTTCTTCAGCAATTACATCAATTTCGAAGGCCGCTCGAACCGCGGTGAATATTGGTGGGCCTTCCTGGCCATCATCCTCATCTCCTTCGTTCTTGGAATCATCGACGGCATGCTGGGCATCATGGTGCTGGGCGCAATCTTTTCGCTGGCGACCCTGATCCCGGGCATCGCGATTGGCGTCCGCCGTCTGCATGACATCGACAAGTCGGGCTGGTGGCTGCTGATCGGCCTGGTCCCGGTTGTCGGTTTCCTGGTGCTGATCTACTTCTTCATCCAGAAGCCGACCCCCGGCCCGAACCGCTTCGGCTGATCCCTCCTTCGTCAGTTCAAGGCATGCACGGACCCCTCTTCCCCAACGGGAAGAGGGGTTTTGCGTGTCACGGGACGCCTCGCCGCTTGCACGCACGGGGTTGCCCGACTAGAAGCGGCCCGTCATTCAAGAAGGAGTGTGCCCGATGGGCTTTCGGATGGGAATCGTGGGGCTGCCCAACGTGGGCAAGTCGACGCTGTTCAACGCGCTGACCAAAACAGCGGCGGCGCAGGCGGCGAACTTCCCCTTCTGCACCATCGAGCCCAACGTGGGCGATGTGGCAGTGCCCGATCCACGGCTGACGCAGCTGGCGGAGATCGCCAAGTCGGGCCAGATCATCCCGACGCGCATGACCTTCGTCGACATCGCCGGGCTGGTCAAAGGTGCGTCCAAGGGCGAAGGGCTGGGCAACCAGTTCCTGGCCAACATCCGCGAGGTTGACGCCATCGCCCATGTCCTGCGCTGTTTCGAGGATGACGATGTCACCCACGTTGACGGGCGCGTCGATCCGGTCTCGGATGCCGAAACCATCGAGACCGAGCTGATCATCGCCGACATGGAAAGCATCGAGAAGCGGTTGCAGAACATCGTCCGCAAGGTGCGCGGCGGCGACAAGGAGGCGGTTCAGCAGGAACGGCTGATGAAGCTGGCCCTGGCCGTGCTGGAAGAGGGCAAACCTGCCCGCGTGGTCGAGGTGGACGACGAAGATGCCAAGGCCTGGCGGATGCTGCAGCTCCTGACCTCCAAGCCGGTGCTCTACGTCTGCAATGTCGATGAAGGCGACGCGGCCGAGGGCAACAGCCTGTCGGCCAAGGTGGGCGAGATGGCGGCGGCGCAGGGCAATTCCCACGTGGTGATCTCTGCCAAGATCGAGGAAGAGATCAGCCAGCTGGACGCCGAGGAAGCCGCCGAGTTCCTGGAGGAACTGGGGCTGCAAGAGGCGGGTCTCGACCGGCTGATCAAGGCGGGTTACGAGCTCTTGGGCCTGCAGACCTATTTCACCGTCGGCCCGAAAGAGGCCCGCGCCTGGACGATCAAGCGGGGCACCTCGGCGCCTCAGGCGGCGGGCGTGATCCACGGCGATTTCGAAAAGGGGTTCATCCGGGCTGAGACCATCGCCTTTGACGACTACGTGTCCTGCAACGGTGAATCCGGCGCCAAGGACGCGGGCAAGATGCGCGCCGAGGGCAAGGCCTACGAGGTCAAGGACGGCGACGTTCTGCATTTCCTCTTCAACACCTGACCTGATCCGATCAGCGGCGCCTTGATGCAACGGCCCTCTGCCCCTGCCGGGCAGGGGGCTTTTTGTTGTCCAGGTAACGCGGTTCCGCGGATTTGATGCAGGTCAACGCGAACGCGGCAAATACATTCCAAGAGATAAATGTGTTTCCGGAGGCCCGCGATGACCGACCAAGTTTCCCCCCATGCCGCGCCGATGCCCGAGCAGAGGCTGTCGCATTTTCACATCACCCTTTTTGCCAGCGTGATGGGCCTGTCCGGTCTGGCGCTGGCGCTGCATGCGGCGGCGGGCTATTTCGGCTGGGGACCGGGGCTGCCACGGTTCGCGCTGGCGGTGGCAGCGGCGGATCTCATCGCGGTCACGTTGTTCTACGCGCTCAAGGCGCTGCGCCATCCCGGCGCGGTTGCGCAGGAATGGGCGCATCCGGTCAAGCTGAACTTTTTCCCCGCCATCCCGATTTCACTGATGCTGGTGGCCACCGCCCTGCGATTTGAACTGCCGGGCGCGGCGCTGTGGCTTTGGGGTGTTGGCGTGGCGCTGCAGGCGGGGCTGGCGCTGGCGGTGATCGCGGCCTGGATGGGGCCGCGAACCTTCGGCCTGGGACAGGTGAACCCGGCCTGGTTCATCCCGGCGGTGGGCAACGTGGTGGTGCCGGTGGCGGGCGTGCCGCTGGGCTTTGCCGATCTTTCCTGGCTGTTCTTCGCAACCGGCGTCCTCTTCTGGGCCGCGCTGCTGCCGATCCTGCTCTTGCGCCTGATCACGCAACCGGCCCTGCCGGCGCGTTTGCAGCCGACGTTGGCGATCCTCGTGGCGCCGCCATCCGTCGCCTTCCTGTCCTGGTTGCAGCTGAATGGCGGTGAGTTGGACGGTTTCGCGCGCGTGCTGATCAATGGCGGGCTTGCCTTCGGCGCCCTGGCGACGGTCCTTCTGGTCCAGGCGATGCGCCCGCCCTTTGCCCTGTCCTGGTGGGCGCTGAGCTTCCCCTTGGCGAGTTTGACGATCTCCTGCCTGCGCTACGCGGACCTTGCCGGCTCCGCCCTGCACGGGACCTTGGGGGCAGGTCTCTTGGCACTCCTCGTGGTGATCGTGACGGGCCTGGTGGCGCGGACATTGCTGGGCATGACGCGGGGAGAGATCTGCCGTCCGGAATGAAGACCTGGCGGTTTTGTCGTTTCGCTGTCAATTTCGACTTGTTTCCGCCGTTTCGCCCGCATAGACACGGCGGCGGAGACGTGGCCGAGTGGTCGAAGGCGCTCCCCTGCTAAGGGAGTAGGCGGGAAACCGTCTCGAGGGTTCGAATCCCTTCGTCTCCGCCACAAATTTCAAGTAGTGCTCTGATTTTTATTGGAATTATTTGAAAGCGGCGATCCGAAGATACACTTGCAGATACACTTCGCGTTTGGTGTTGCGGCTTGGGATGGTTCGGCCGTATCGCCCCATACAGCAGTTGCTCTCTTCGTGTGATTAACTTCGGCGCCTGCGGCTCCTGCCGGGTCCAGCTTCGAGGTATGACATTTTGCATCCGCTCTGGTGGCTCGAATGACGCTGCCCCGCATCGTGGAGGAAAATCGATTTGACTGACAAGCCGCAGACAACGAACTGGGGCTGGGAGGCCCTCGTTGAAACCGCGTTCTGGGACGATGTGGATGAATGGTGGCGAGACCATCTGCGGCTTGCCCCGGGTGACAAGGTGCCGCTCCTCGCATTGCTACGCAGGCTGGAGGAGATCGTACCGGCGATTCGTGTCGAGAACGGCGAAGAGGCCAATGTCCGGCTTATCCGGCAATCCGACTCAGCAGACCATTGGAAACATCGGGAGCATTTGCGGGGCGCGGCCATCATCCTTGAACTTGGAGAGCTGGCGGCCGCTGCAGAAGGGCCCCCGCCAATTGCAAGTTGAACCGCGCCGGGTTTGCCGGAGGCTGATTTTGGTTAGTTACGCGGCCATGTCTTCAGTTTCCAGAGCCGCGTAAAAGTTGGCCTCAGCCTCGGC
>Ga0208330_1000058_pt1 | contig 70987 bp, 63 predicted proteins | sample DeeseametaMP1896_FD_184180 | JGI IMG/M metagenome (GOLD analysis project Ga0208330, IMG submission 184180) | Marine microbial communities from the Deep Pacific Ocean - MP1896 (SPAdes) | ecosystem: Environmental > Aquatic > Marine > Oceanic | place: East of Hawaii, North Pacific Ocean | collected... | reverse complement strand
TCCCGCAAGCCTGCGTTGCGAAGCGCGTCCATGCGCTTCGCCCTTCGGGCCGGCCTCCGGCCGTCCGAATACGTTCCATACGCATTCGTGTCGTTCGCTTATTTGGAATGACCAAATCGCACTCACTCCGTCTTGGCTTGCAGGAAAACCGGCTCCGTCTTGGTGGCGGGAATAGATCAGCATTTCCCTAGCGCGCAAGAATTTTTTCGACCTGCATCCACCCCAGCTCGGCCAGCGGCCGGGCACCGCGGCCCATGGCCTCGGCTTTTTTGCTGGAGGCGGTGCCGGCTTTCACCCGGCCCATGATTCCCTGGAGAATCCCGGCCAGCCGGAACATGTTGTAGGCGATGTAGAAGTCCCAGTGACTGGGGTCAATCGGGTCACGGCCGGTGCGCTGGCAATAGCTGGCAACGTAGGACGCTTCGTCTGGGATGCCCAGATCCGCTAGCTCCACGCCGCCCAGGCCGCGGAAGACGCCATGGGGGATATGCCAGGTCATGCAGTGGTAGGCGAAATCCGCGAGCGGGTGGCCCAGCGTCGATAGTTCCCAGTCCAGCACCGCCAGAATCTTCGGTTGCCCCGGGTGGTACATGATGTTGTCGAGCCGGTAGTCGCCGTGGACGATCGCCACTTCATCGCCGGGCGGGATGTTCTTGGGCAGCCAGTCAATCAGCTTGTCCATGGCCGCGATGGTCTCGGTCTCGGAGGCGCGATACTGCTTGCTCCAGCGGGCGATCTGGCGCTCGAAGTAGTTGCCGGGCTTGCCGTAATCACTGAGTCCTACGGCGTTCACGTCCACGGTATGCAGCGCGGCGATGGTCGCGTTCATGGCATCGAAGATCGATGCTCGGTCGGCGGGATCGTGACCGGGCAGGGTCGGGTCCCACATCACCCGACCGTCGATGCAGTCCATTACGTAGAAGGCCGTGCCAATGACGCTGGTGTCCTCGCACAGGCAATAGCTGCGGGCGACCGGTACATCGGTGTCGGCGAGTGCGGTGATCACGCGGTACTCGCGGTCCACCGCATGCGCCGACGGCAGCAGATCACCCGGCGGCTTGCGGCGCAGGACGTAGTGACGGTTCGGCGTGACCAGGCGGTAGGTCGGATTGGACTGGCCGCCCTTGAACTGCTCCACGGTCAGTGGCGTTTGGAAGTCGTCGATCTGACTGGCGAGGTAGTCGGCCAGCGCGGCTTCATCAAAGCGATGCTTGTCCTGCACCGGCATCGTGCCGCTGAAATCCTTTTGGTCCGATGCCACCTCAGGCCCCCTGCGGTGTGATGACCAGCTTGCCCGACACCTTGCGGTCCATCAGCGCGCGGATGGCTTTGGGCGCATCGGTGAGCGAGTAGGTGCCGGCGATGTGGGGCTTGAGCTTGCCGGCCTGCAGCCAGCCGAACAGCGTTCGCAGGTCCTTCATGTTGTTCATCGGTTCGCGCTTGGCATAGTCACCCCAGAACACACCGTTGATATTGCAGCCCTTGAGCAAGGCGAGATTCAACGGGATCTTGGGGATCTCGCCGTTGGCGAATCCGATGACCAGAAAACGGCCGCGCCAGGCGATTGCCCGCAATGCGGCTTCGGAGAACGCACCCCCGACCGGATCGTAGATCACGTCGGCACCCTTGCCAGCGGTGAGTTCCTTGACGCGTGTCTTGAGGTCTTCCTCGCTGTAGTTGATCAGCTCGTCGGCCCCGTGGTCCTTGCAGACGGCGAGTTTTTCCGCCGTAGAGGCGGCCGCGATCACCTTTGCGCCCAAGGCCTTGCCGATTTCGATGGCGGCGATACCGACTCCGCCGGATGCGCCCAGCACCAGCAGGGTCTCGCCGGCTTGCATGGCGGCGCGGTCGGCCAGCGCGTGGTAGCTGGTGGCGTAGGTCATGACGAAGGCTGAGGCGGTCACGAAGTCCAGCCCCTCCGGCATCGGCACGGCCGCACGGGCGTCGGCCACGGCCAATTGTGAAAAGCCGCCCCAACCGGTGAACGCCAGCACGCGATCGCCGATGTTCAGGTGGCCCACCTTGGCCCCCTTGGCCTTGATCACACCGGCGCATTCGCCGCCTGGCGAGAACGGAAGCTCCGGCTTGAACTGGTAGAGGTTCTGGATGATCAGCGTGTCGGGGAAGTTCACCGCTGCGCCGTGAACTTCGATCACGATGTCCCAGTCGCCAGGCGTCGGCTCGGCAACGTCTTCGATGACCAGGTCTTCAGGTGGGCCGTGGCGTTTGCAAAGTAGTGCTTTCAAGGTGGTCTCCTGAGCGTGAGTGGGGGCGAAGGCGATCAGGCCGCGCCCGGCATCGGGTTGGTCGGGTCACGCAGTTCGAGGATGTCGCGCATCCGGGTCTCGACCTGCTTGACCGCGCCGCCATGCGGGAGAATGTAGAAGCGGTCCGCGACGACGGCTTCCAGAGTGATGCGGGCGATATCTGTTGCCGACAGACGGCCGGCTTCGATCGCCGCTTTGACAAACTGGGCGTATTCCTCGCCGAGCGGATTCGCGTTGGCAAGCTCGCTGGGCCGGTTGCGCTCCGATTCCGCGATCCCGGTCTTGAAGAAGGCCGGACAGAGCACCGATACGCCGAGCTGCGCCCTCATCGTCTTCAGTTCGTGATGCAGGCATTCGGACAAGGTCACCACGCCATGCTTGCTCACGCAGTAGACGCTGGAGCCCGGAACCGAGCTCAGCCCGGCCAGCGAGGCGGTGTTGATGATGCGGCCGGGCTCGCCGCCCTCCAGCATGCGTGGCACGAAGCTTTGCACGCCATGGACGACACCCATCAGGTTCACGCCCAGCACCCAATTCCAGTCGTCCGCTGTGGTGGTCCAGGTCGGTCCGGATGCCGCCACACCAGCGTTGTTGAACAGCAGATGGACAGCGCCGTAGCGCTGGTAGGTGTCTGCGGCGAGCGCCTCGACCGCTTCCGGTTTGGAGACGTCTACGCGGCGGGTCATCGCCTCCGTGCCCTCGGGCAGCATCGATAGGGTTTGTTGCAGCCCGGTGTCATCAACATCGGCCAGCGCCAGGCGCATGCCGGCGGCGGCACATTGCAGGGCCAGCTCGCGGCCCAGGCCGCTGCCGCCACCGGTGATGACGGCAACGCCGGCGTTCAGATCATCCATGTTCATAAGCCTTGCCTAACCGATCAGGTAGCCGCCGTCGACGTTCAACGCCGCGCCGGTGCAGTAGCTGGAGGCATCGGATGCCAGATAGAGCACGGCGCCCGCCATCTCTTCCGGCTGTGCGACGCGGCGCAGCGGCACATGCGGCATCAGCAGCTTTTGCATGTCGTCGTTGTGAACCAGCGCCGACGCGAACTTGGTGTCGGTGATGCCTGGCAGCAGGGCGTTGACGCGGACCTTGGCGTCGCCCATTTCCTTGGCGAAGGACTGGGTCATGCTGATGACCGCGGCCTTGGTGATGGAGTAGATCCCCTGCAGTGGCCCGGGGTTTTTGCCATTGACCGATGCCACGTTGATCACGCTGCCGCCGCCCTGGGCGGCCATCATCTTCGCGGCCCGTGCCGTCATGTAGAAATAGCCACGGATGTTGACGTCCACGGTCTTCTCGAAGGCATCCACCGGTGTGTCCACCGTGGGGCCGAAGTAGGGGTTGGCGGCGGCGTTGTTGACCAGCACATCGACCTTGCCATGCTGTTCGGCAATGGTTTTCCAGAACGCTTCGATCTGGCCCATGTCGCCGATATGGCAGGTGAGTGCCTCGGCGCTGCCGCCCGCGTCACGAATGGATGCCGCCACGGCTTCGCAGCCATCGATCTTGCGGCTGGAGACCACGACATGGGCGCCCGCCCCGGCCAGGGTTCGGGCAATGGATTCACCAATGCCGCGGCTGGCGCCGGTGACGACGGCCACGCGGCCGGAAAGGTCGAACAATTCGTTGGGACTCATGGGGTCTCCTATCGATAGGAAATGAACGAGCGGTCACCTGTCTGCTGCAGGTGTGCAAAATTGTTGAAGTAGCTGAGGCTGACCTGGCCCGGGCGGTACAGGACCGCGGTGACGCTGCTGTTGGCGATCACCCAGTTCAATGACTGCATTTGCAGATTATCCAGGCCCAACACCCACTGGATCGCCGTGCCAATGGGGCCCCCGGAGGTGAATACGGCGGTCAGGCGCTTGGAATCGTCGTCCAGGATGCGTTGCAGCGCTGCCACCACACGGTCGCGGAAAACTGGCCAGCATTCCTCGTATTCATCGTCGCTTTCGCCGTTCATCCAGCGCGCGGTGGCGCGGCTGAACAGCTCCTGAAAGGCCTGCTTGGGGTTGGATTTCTCGGCGACGAGGCGGCGCATGACGCCGCCCTCCGCGAAGTCGGGACGGTACCGCAGCATCACGTCCTGAAAGTCGTACTCGTTGAATCCGGCATCGATCTGCAAGGGCGGGGCATCGGGCAGGGCCTCGCAAACCGCTTCCGCTGTCTCGCGGTGCCGCCGCATGCTGCCGGCGATCATATTGTCGATGGGCAAATCACATCGGGCCCAGAACTGGCCGAGCGCACGGGATTGTTCGACGCCGAGATCGGAGAGCTTGTCGTAATCCGATGCGCCGAAAGACGCCTGACCATGTCGAACGAGCAGCAGCTGGGCCATGCACTTCCTGTGACGCAAACAAACGGTGGCCGAAGCATAGAGTGGCGGTTACGATCAAACCAATGAATGTTTTCTATCCCCATCCATAAGCGCCACGAATACAAATGAACGTTCGCCAACTGGATCTCAATCTTCTCGTCGTGCTCGACGCCATTTACACCGAGGGTGGAATCACCGCGGCCGCGCGCCGTTTGCACGTCACCCAGCCGGCGGTGACCCATGCGCTCAACCGGCTGCGAGATCACTTCAGCGATCCGCTGTTTGTGCGGGAAGGGCGGACGATGGTGCCGACGCCCATGGCGCGGAACCTGATCCGTCCGTTAAAGCGCTCGCTGCGCAGCATCGAGATCATGCTGCATGAGGTGGACCAGTTCGATCCGGCGACCACACCGCGGCGTTTTCGTCTGGGTGTGCGGGACGTGCTGGAATCGGTGTTGCTGCCACCGTTGATGCAAGGTATCTCCGCGTCGGCGCCCCTGGTCGATCTGGACGCCGTCCAGACCAACCGGCGATCACTGGCGGCTGATCTGGACAGCGGTGAGCTGGATGCCGCGATCGACATCCTCCTGCCGCTGCCCGACAGCGTGAACCGACAAAGAATTGTGCTGGACCGGTTCGTTGTGGTCGCTCGGCGTGGCCATCCTGATATTCACGGCCAGATCGATCTGGCGAGCTATCTGCGCCAGGACCACGTGCTGGCGACCGTGCGGCGCTCCGGTGGCGGCATGGAAGACGTGAGCCTGGCGCAGCTAGGCCAGAGTCGGCGTATTCGCATGCGCTGCCAGCATTATTTTGCAGCCTGTCGGGTGGTCAGCCAGACCAACCTGATTCTGACGATGCCGGAAAATTACGCCCGCGTCGCCAATGCGGGTCTGGGCAACCAGGTTCTCGCGGCTCCGGTGGACATGACGCCGCTCGATGGGTACCTCTACTGGCACAGCAACGTGGACGGCGATCCGGCCAGCCGCTGGTTTCGCCGTCAGTTGTTGGACGCGGTGTCGAGCACCACAGGAGCGGCGCTCAGTTCCTGAAGAACACCGTGCGCTGCCCCCGTTCGACGCGCAGGCTGCGGTTGCTGAGCATGCTGTCGAGCACGCCGCGTAGATCGGCAGCGCGCTGACATTCAATCTTCCAGATCGCGGCCAGCGCTGTGGCGGTCAACCCGGTGTCGCCAGCGCGGGCGGCGAGCTGGAAGATGTCGATGACCAGCGCCTCCATCTGCACAGGTGACAGCCGGGCGGGCCGGCGTGGTGACTCTTCGTCGGCAGCGTCGTCTTCATCGTTTGCCGCTGGCGGCAGCTGTTCGTAACCGAGGCCGGTCAGGCGTAGATAGGACTGGCTGTCACTGATGATCTCGAGGCATTGGCTCCCATGGAGTTCACCGATGCCGCTGGCAAAGGACGCGTCATCGCCGCCGGCTCGCCGCCATGCATAGTGGACGACCACCGCGTCGGCACCTTCGCGGACGCTGGAGATATGACGGGCGATCAGCTGGAGCAATGTTTCGGCGCTCATGCCAGGCCTCAGGATTCCAGCACGGCTTGACCGATGGCCCACTGTACCGCGCGGCCATTGGCGGCTCGATAGAGTTTCTTGCCGGAGTTGCTCAGATGGACCGTCCGGGTATCGGCATCGTAGTCGAGGTGACCGAGCCGATGGGCCAGCTCGATGGCGTGGAACACTCGAAAGCCCGGAATCTTCATCCGCTCCAAGCGGTAGCTGATCTCGCCGAAGCTCACGCTGCGGGATTCGGCTGCATCGCCGGCGGCATAGGCCGCTAACAGGCATAGCGTGCGGGAATCGACACTGCGGGCTTTGAGATCTTCCGCCTCGAGTTCCGGCGCCATGTTGACGAGCTCGGCCGGAGCAGCGCGGCCGCCCTGGTAGGCGACGCCATCGCTGGTCAGCGCGACGGAGCGCCGACGCAACCCCGCGAAGCTCGCGAGTTGATCGCGGAACAGCAAGTCGAGCGCGTCACGCAGTTCGCCCGCGCGCAGGCCGGAAATGGCCCATTCCTCGGCGAGCTCGTCGAGCTTGACCGAGCGGCCCCGATTGCGGTGCAGCACGTCGATAATCAGCGTGCGCAAGGCGTACTCGGTGAGCGGGCCACTGCGCCGAAAGACCTCGATGGGGGCTTCGACCTCGACCTCCGCGCACTCCGGATCCAGCACTACGCGATAGCCGGAGGCCGTCAGTCTGCAGTGCTCGCCGGTGGTCACGATCAGGCCATCGCTCACCAGGGTCTGGTACGCGACGTTCAGGCGAGTCTCGTCACCGCCCGCCAATGACCAGTGATAGTCCACCAAGCGGCGTGACACGCCCTCGATGAGGTCATGGCAATCACGATTGATGAAATTCAGAATCCGATTGCAATCGGCGTCTGCATGGAAGGAAAAGCCCACTCTGCGCGTCCTGTATCAAGAACCTGCCAAGAACCTGAACTTGTAGCAGTACAGACAATAGGTGGCGGCTGCGGGGCTGTCCAACGTGATCGCGATGAGTGCTACCAGGCCCCCGTATTCTCCATGGATGCCCAGGGTTCTTCCGGGGGCAGTGCGTCGCCTCGCTGTAGCAGCTCGACGGAGATGAGGTCTGGCGACCGAACAAACGCCATGTGGCCATCGCGGGGCGGGCGATTGATCGTCACCCCGGCGGCTTGCAAACGTTCACAGGCGGCATAGATATTGTCGACACGGAACGCCAGATGACCGAAGTTGCGGCCGCCGTCGTAGTCTTCGGGGTCCCAGTTGTACGTCAGTTCGATCAGCGGGCTCTTGCGGTCCGCGGCGCGTGCCTTGTCGCCGGGGGCGGCAAGAAAGATCAGCGTGAAGCGGCCTTGCTCGCTGTCGTAACGGTTCATCTCTTCCATGCCTAGCGCATCGCAATAGAAGCGTAGCGATGCGTCGAGATCGGAGACGCGGACCATCGTGTGCAGGTATTCCATGAATGTTTTCCTTGTTCAGCCAGCCGCGACAAACCAGTTCAGTGTCGCCTCGGCGCTCTTCGCCGGGTAGCCAATGCGGTATTGGTCACCGCGATCGAACACCGGTCGCTTGACCAGGGTGGGGTGGGTGACGATCAGGTCGATCAGGGCATCGTCATCCGCGTTGTCGGGGAGCTGATCGCTCACCTGCCGCCACGTGGTCCCTCGGCGGTTGAGCACGGTGTCCAGACCGAGCGCATCGACCCAGGCCCGGACCGTGGAGCGGTCCAGCCCGTCGACCCGAAAATCGTGGAACCGGTGCTCGATGCCTGCTTGCTGCAGATCCTTGAGCGCGCGGCGAACTGTGTCGCATTGCTTGATGCCGAAAATCGTTCGTTTCATGGCAAATTGGGTGGCGGTCAGGCTCTGAGATCGAAGGTCAGCACGATCGTGAGTATCGTGGTGATTCCCACGGCGATGTTCATCGGGATGCCGGCTTTGAGAAAGTCGGTGAACTGATACCGGCCCGGCCCGTAAACCATCAGGTTCGTCTGGTAACCCAGCGGAGTCGCGAAACTGGCAGAGGCCGCCATCATCACCGCGAACATATAGGGTTCGGTGGCCAGGCCCAACTCGCTAGTGATGCTCAGCGCAATCGGCACCATGATCACTGCGGCGCCGTTGTTGGTAATCATTTCCGTCAATAGCTGCACGGTGATGTAAATCAGAATCAGCAACAGCACGGGGTTGTCCCCGGAGAACAGCACGACCTGATGCGCCAGGGCCGCGGCGGCACCACTGGTGGCCAGGGCCGTGCCCAGACCGAGTGATGCGCCGATCGTGATCAGCACGGGCAGGTCGACGGTGCGCAGCGCCTGAGCCGGCGTCATGCAGCGTGTGAGCAGCATGCCCGCGGCGGCCAGCAGACCGGCATCGAGAATGCTGAGCCACCCGGTGGCGGCGGCCGTGACTGCGGCGGCCAGCATCGACCAGGCCAGCCAGGCCTTGTCATGGCGAGGCCGATCGACGTCGAGGTCATTGATCAACAGGAAATCACGGCTGTTGTGCAGCTTGTTGACGAAGCCGGGGCGGGCTTCCATCAACAGAGTGTCACCGGCTTCGATACGAATGCTGCCCAGTCCACCCTTGATGCGTTGGCCGTTACGCGAGACGGCCAGCACCACCGCGCCATAACGCTCGCGGAACTGGGAGTCACGCAGGGTGCGGCCGACCGCCTCGCAGTTGGGGGAGACCACCGCTTCGACCAGCCGGCGCTCGGGCCGGCTCTCCAGAATCGTCGGCTGCTGCTTGGCGCCGATCGACGGCACCAGGCCGCGGACCGCCAGCAGGTCCTGGATGGCATCGGGGTCGCCCGCGAACACGAGTCGGTCGTTCCCCGCCAGTGGTTCTTCGCCGGATACGGCCGTTAGCACGGAGCCCTGACGACCGATCTCCACCAGAAACAAGGTCCGCAGATTGCGCAGTCCTGCCTGCTCGATCGTCTTGCCCACCAGTGGTCCGCTGGCATCAACAGCGACCTCGACAGTGAATTCCCGCAGCGATTCGCTGGCTGTGGGGGACCGTCGGTCGGGGAGAATCCTGGGCAGCACAAAGACGATCAGCAGGCCGCCGACCAGGGCCACAGGCAGGCCGACGATGGTGATCGCAAACAGGCCGAATTCGGGTTCCCCGGTCAGATCCGCGTACTGGCCGTTGACGACCAGGTTGGTGCTGGTACCGATCATCGTCAGTGTGCCGCCGAGGATGGCGGAATAACTCAATGGAATCATCAACCGGGACGGCGCGGCATCAATGCGGCGGCACCAGCTGGTGATGGCTGGAATCATGGTCGCGACAACCGGCGTGTTATTCAGAAAGCCGCTGAGCGCAGCCACGGGCGCGTACACCCGAAAAATCGCCGAGCGGATGTTGGTCGGGCTGCCGAGCACGTTCTGCACCAGCCAATGCACACCGCCGGTGGAGGTGATGCCGCCGGCGACGACGAACATCACGGCAACCGTCATCAACCCTGTGTTGCCAAAACCCGCGAAGGCCTCGGTCCCGGTCAGAACGCCCGTCACCGAAAGAATCGTCAGCGAACCCATCATGACGAGATAGGGGGGCAGGCTGACCAGCAGCAAAGCAGCCAGCGTGCCTACGGTGACGGCAATAGCAATCCATGCCTCGATCGACATGCGAGAGATTCCGGGCGGATGGAGGGGTGATTATTCCACGTGGGGCAGGTTGATTGTGTAGGACAGATCGCATTTGGCATAAGGACAGCTCACAAAAAAGCCCCGCCACAGGGGCGGGGCCAGCGCTCTCCGAAGGAGTTAGGTGCCGGAGAGGCTAGTGTCCGGTCGGTAGACCGGCTCCACGGGGGATGCGAACGCTTTCCACGAGTTCCTGAATATGCGCGGGCGGTTCCTTGGTGACCTTCGACACGCCAAAGGCGACCGCGAAGTTCAGCAAGGCGCCGATGGCACCGAAGGACTCTGGCTGGATACCGAACAACCAGTACTCCGCGGTGTTCGGGAACCAGTTGGTATCGGGGACGAAGAACCAGCCCTTGAACACGAAGATGTAGATGATGGTGCTGAACAAGCCGGTCAGCATGCCCGCGATAGCGCCCGCTTTGTTCACACGCTTGCTGAAGATGCCCATCATCAACGCCGGGAAGATCGACGAGGCCGCCAACCCGAAGGCGAGCGCCACGACCTGGGCGGCGAATCCGGGTGGATTCATGCCCATGTAGCCGGCCACCAGCACGGCGCCTGCCATGGCAATTCGGCCGGCTCGCAGTTCCTGTTTCTCGTCGATGTGCGGCATTAACATGCCTTTCAGCAGGTCGTGCGATATCGCAGACGAGATCGCCAGCAGCAACCCGGCTGCGGTGGACAATGCGGCGGCAAGTCCGCCTGCAGCGACCAGAGCGATCACCCAGCCGGGCAACTGTGCGATTTCCGGATTGGCCAGCACCATGATGTCGCGGTCGACCGTGACCATTTCATTGCCTTGCCAGCCCCATGTGGCTGCCTGTGCCGCGAATTCTGGATTCGCATCGTTGTAGTACTGGATGCGGCCATCGCCATTCTTGTCCTCGAACGCGAGCAGTCCGGTTTTCTCCCAGTTCCGGAACCACTCCGGTCGGTTTTCGTACTCGAGATTGGCCTCGGGTGCGCCCACGGGGCCGGTCTGAATGGTTTCCATCAGGTTCAGCCGCGCCATGCCGCCGACCGCCGGTGCCGTCGTGTACAAAATGGCAATGAAGACCAACGCCCAACCGGCCGAGAGGCGCGCGTCGGACACCTTGCGCACGGTGAAGAAGCGGATGATCACGTGGGGCAGGCCCGCGGTGCCGATCATCAGCGACATGGTGAGCAGGAAGATGTTCATCATGCTGCCGTCAGGATCGGTGAACGAGGCGAAGCCAAGATCCGTCACCACCTGATCGAGCTTGTCCAGAATCGGCGTGCCATCGGCCATATTGGCACCCAGACCCAGCTGTGGAAGCGGGACACCGGTGAGCTGAAAACTGATGAAGATTGCCGGAACGGTGTAGGCGAAGATCAGTACGCAGTACTGCGCGATCTGCGTATAGGTGATGCCTTTCATGCCGCCGAGCACGGCGTAGAAGAAGACGATCGCCATGCCGATCATCACGCCCGTTTCAAACTCTACTTCCAGGAACCGGCCAAAGGCCACGCCCACGCCCTTCATCTGTCCGATGACGTAGGTGATCGAGGCGACGATCAGGCACAGCACGGCCACCATTCGTGCGGTCTTGGAATAGAACCGGTCGCCGATGAACTCGGGGACGGTGAATTTCCCGAACTTGCGGAGATACGGTGCCAGCAACAGGGCCAGCAGCACGTAGCCGCCAGTCCACCCCATCAGGTAGGGCGAGGCGTTGTAGCCCAGAAACGCGATGAGTCCGGCCATGGAGATGAACGAGGCGGCGCTCATCCAGTCCGCTGCCGTGGCCATGCCGTTGGAGATCGGGTTGACGCCGCCGCCGGCGACGTAGAAATCCTGCGTCGAGCCGGCGCGTGCCCAGATCGCGATACCAATGTACAGCGCGAAGGTCAGGCCGACGACCAGGTAAATCCAGGTTTGTGTATCCATCGAAGCCTACTCCTCGTGAACGTCGTACTTGCGATCGAGCTGATTCATCTTGTGGACATACACAAAGATCAGCGCGACGAAGATGTAGATGGAGCCCTGCTGGGCGAAGAAGAACCCGAGCTTGTAGCCCCCGAGCGGGATTTGGTTGAGCAGGTCGACGAGCAGGATGCCGGCACCGTAGGAAGCGACGAACCAGACGATCAGCAGGATCGTCAGCAGTCGGACATTCTCTTTCCAGTAGGCGGCGGCACCCGGATTGGGCGCGTTGTTCACGGTTGACTCCTCCAGTCTTTGATCTTGTTGGTCCGGTGGGCGACACGCGCGTCATCGGAACCCGGTCGACTGTATGAAGTCGGACGTGGCCGTCCTAGCTCGACTTTAGTCGTAGCAACTGGACGTATCCGGCCGAAGCGGATCCAGCTTCTTTATATAAATCAAATAAATAAGTCGTATTTGTCGGCTGACTTGTTCGCCTTGACAGCGACCAAGACTTTGGTCGAATGTGGGCTCATAGCCCGCTTGGTGTGTCCGCCACCAACGGGGATATCTGGGCGGGGGAGACCGCGGCATGAACGGACCATTGATCGGGCTTACGCTAGCGGCCTATATGGCGCTGCTGTTCGCCGTGGCCTGGCATGGTGATCGGCGTGCGGGCGGCGACGGGCGGTTCCAGGCCAGTGTTCAGGCGCTGTCACTGGCGGTTTACTGCACCACCTGGACTTTTTTCGGGGCGGTCGGTTCGGCCAGCGTGAACGGCTGGCTTTATCTGCCGATTTACCTCGGGCCGGCGCTGGTCTATCTGCTTGGCTGGAAGCTGATCCGCCGGATCGCCGAGATCAGCCACGGTAACAACCTCACCTCGATTGCCGATTTTCTGGCGGCGCGTTTCGGTCATAGCTCCGCGCTGGGCGCGTTGGCGACCGGCCTCTGCCTTTGTGCCACGTTGCCGTACATCGCGCTGCAGTTGCGGGCGGTCGAATCGACGTTCCAGATCCTGGCGCCGACGACCACGGCAGGGGGGCTGGAAACAGCGTTTGGCATCGCCGCCGTGATGCTGGTGTTCTCGCTGATCTTCGGTGCACGCCATCTGAGTCGCGGTGAGAAGCACCCCGGCGTCGTACGGGTTGTCGCGCTGGAGTCCGTACTGAAACTGGTCGCCTTGCTCGCCGTCGCGTGGTTTGCCTTGCATGAAGTCGTTGGCGGGCCGAGCGGGCTGTGGAGCGAGCTGACGGATGTCGAGGGCGGGCATGCGCTCAGCCACACCTCGTTCGGGACGGACTTCTGGACGTACACGCTGCTGTCTGCATTCGCGATCGTGTTGCTGCCCAGGCAGTTTCACATCGCCATGGTCGAGCATTCGACCGACCGGGGCATGCGGACGGCGCGGTGGCTCTTTCCACTTTACCTGCTGCTGCTGAGCATCAGCGTGTTGCCAATCTCGATCGCCGGTGACAATCGACTGGCGGCACAGGGCTTCGACCCGGACCGCTATGTCCTGATGCTGCCACTGGCCTTTGGTGAGAACGGCCTGGCCTTGCTCGCCTACCTGGGCGGTGTGGCCGCAGCCACCGGCATGGTCATCGTCTCGGCGCTGGCGATGAGCATCATGATCAGCAACGAGTGGGTGCTGCCCTGGTTGCTGCGTTCCGGCCGGGATGCGCGCACGCGGCGACTGGACGCGGTGATTCTGAACGTGCGCCGCAGTGTGATCGCGCTCGTCATTCTGGGCGCATACGGGTTTCACCTGCTCGCGGCCGACACCCGGAACCTCGCCGGGCTGGGCTTGCTGGCGTTCGTGGCCGTCGCTCAGCTTGCGCCGGCGTTCCTGCTGGGTCTGGCCTGGCGTGGGACATCGGCGCGCGGTGCCATCGCCGGCATCTCAGCGGGATTTTGCGTCTGGGCGTTGTGGCTGGCGCTGCCGATGATGGTGCCCGCTGCGGTACTAGCGGGCAGCATTCCCGAAACATTGGGATGGGGCTTGGTCACGGTGGCGACCTGGGTTTCGCTGTCGCTGAACCTTACCCTCGTGGTCCTGGTGTCGCTGCTCAGCCGCCGATCGGTGGTGGAACAGGCACAGGCCAACAAGTTCTGCCGCCGTGACCTTTCGCTGACACCCAGCGCAAGCGCCGGCGCGCATGCGCGCGTGCAGGATGTGCTGTTCCTGCTCGATCGCTTCGTCGGAGATATGAGAACGTCCCAGGTTGTGCGACAGGTTGAGGTGGCGACCGGCCATCAGCTGTTGCCAATGGGGCGGGCATCGCCGGAATTGTTGGAGGCTGCCGAGCGCCAGCTGGCTGGTGCCGTGGGCACCACCTCCGCGAGGATGGTGCTCGACAGCGCCCTGCAGGACATCGAGCTATCGATCGAGGAGGTCGCGACCATTCTCGACGGTACCCGGGAAGACCTGCGCCTTAGCCGGCGGCTGTTGCGGGCCACGCTGGATAACGTCAACCATGGTGTCAGCGTGATCGACAATGACCTGCGTATCGCGGCATGGAATCAGCGATACCTGGACCTGTTCCAGTATCCGCCCGGTCTGATCACGGTCGGGCGGCCGCTGGCCGACGTGATCCGATACAACGCGCAGCGCGGACTTTGCGGGCCGGGACTGGCGGATGACCACGTGCAGAAACGCCTGGAGCATGTCCGTGCCGGCACCGCACATCGCTACGAGCGGACGCGACCGGATGGCACCGTCATTGAAATGCAGGGCAAGCGCCTGCCGGGCGGCGGCTATGTCACCAGCTTTGCCGACATCACCGACCACAAACGGGTACAGCGCGAATTGCAGGCTGCCAACGAAAATCTGGAAGCCACGGTGCTGGAGCGCACGCGGGCACTGCGTCAGGCAAAGCAAGCCGCCGAACGGGCGAACCGCAGCAAGACCCAGTTCCTCGCGGCGGCCAGCCACGATTTGATGCAGCCCATCAGCGCCGCTCGCCTGTTCGCGTCCTCTTTGATCGAGCGGGCCCACGATCAGGAAGTCCGGACCACAGCAGAGCGGATTGCGTCCGCACTGGACGGTGCTGAAGCTGTGCTCAGCGACTTGTCGGAGATCAATCGACTGGACGCGCGTCGTGTCCCCGTGCGGCACGAGACGGTGAACCTGCGCGATGAACTGCTTCCGTTGATCGAAGAATGCCGCCCGATCGCACGGGCGCGCGGCATCGAGCTTCGTGAGCGGATCGCTTCGGTGCACGTGCGCACGGACCGATTGCACCTACGGCGCATCGTCCAGAACTACCTGTCGAACGCATTGCGCTATACCAGTGATGGTGCCGTGCTGGTCGGTACACGCCGTGTCGCAGGCCAAGTGCGGGTCGTGGTGTATGACACCGGCCCCGGCATTCCGCTGGACCGGCGGGACGACATCTACCTGGAGTTCCAGCGCCTGCCAATCGCCGACGCACAGGCGGGCAAGGGCCTGGGGCTGGGCCTCGCCATCGTGCAACGCATGGCTCGGTTGCTTGGCCACACGATCGGTCTGGATTCGGTGATCGGCCGCGGTTCATGTTTCTGGATCAATCTGCCGAGGGGCGAAGCCTCACCGGCGATCACGTCGGCCACGCCGGATGGAGATCGGCAGGATGCTTTATCGGGTGCCCGCATTCTCTGCGTGGATAACGACCCCGGAGTGCTTGATGGCCTGTCATTACTGCTGCGGGGCTGGGGCGCGCAGACCCGCTGCGCTGCTTCGATTGACAGCGCTCTCGCGGTTTGTGCGGACCCGCCTGACTTGGCGATTATCGACTATCGGCTGGACGACGGGGTTCTAGGCACCGAGGTGCTGGAACGACTTCAGCAGGCTTGGCGGAAACCTGTGCCGGCGATTCTGATCACGGCAGATCGGACCAACGAAGTACGTCAGGCCGCGGTTGGCGCCGGGATGGTACTACTGCACAAGCCAGTGAAACCTGCGACCTTGCGCGGTGCGATCCGGCAGGCGGGGCAGCTCACGCAGCAGGCATCGTGATTCGCTGGCGGTATCAAGCCGCCGGCGCCGTCACTCCCCGGGGTGAATCGGCTGCGTCGGCATTACGGTGCGGTCATTTGCGGTTGCGCACCGTCGAGCCCGGCCTCGGTGTCGTCGACATCCAGCTTGCGCGCGGCGATCACTGCGGCGGTCCGGTTGCTGACCTTGAGCTTGCGCAGAATCGCGGTGACATGGGCCTTGATGGTGGCCTCGGTGACGTTCATCTCATAGGCGATTTGCTTGTTCAGCAGACCGTCGGCCAGCAGGGTGAGGACCCGAAATTGTTGCGGCGTCAGGCTCGCGATACGTTCGGCCAGCGCCTGATCTGCGGTTTCGGCCGGAGACAGCGTCGGGTTGGCCCCGGTGTCCGGGAACGCCGTATCGCCGGCCAATACACGCTGGATTGACTGGGCGATCACCTGGGGTGGCGCCGACTTCGGGATGTAACCCACGGCGCCGAGCGTTTCGGCGCGCCGGATCACGCTGGGGTCGGTCACCGCAGACACGATCACTACGGGAAGGCTCGGGTGGTTCCCGCGGAGAAAGGCCAGGGTGGAGAATCCGTAAGCGCCCGGCATGCGCAAATCCAGCGTGCAAAGGTCGGCGTCCGGCACCATCCTCACCGCCGCCTGTACGGCTTGCGCAGAGTCAGCCTCGGTGACCTGCGCATCCGGCAGCGCCTGCTCCACGGCTCCTCGCAATGCGGAGCGGAACAGAGGGTGGTCGTCGGCGACGATCACCGCGTGGCCGGCCATGCTGGATGCGCGGTCGGGCATCAGCGCTCAGGCCGCGAGGGCCTTGTGTCCCTGGATTAGATGGTCGACGACCTCGGGGTCCGCCAACGTGGATGTATCGCCCAGGTTGTCGAAGCTGTTCTCGGCAATCTTGCGCAGAATGCGGCGCATGATCTTGCCGGATCGGGTCTTCGGCAGCCCCGGCGCCCATTGCAGCACATCGGGTGTGGCAATGGGGCCGATTTCCTTGCGAACCCATTGCTTGAGTTCGGCGGCCAGCGCATCGGTTTCGTCCACGCCAGCCGATGTGGTGACATACACATAGATGCCTTGGCCCTTGACCTCGTGGGGGTAACCGACGACGGCCGCTTCGGCCACTGCTTCGTGCGCCACCAGGGCTGACTCGATTTCGGCCGTGCCCAGCCGATGCCCGGATATATTGAGCACATCATCGACGCGCCCCGTGATCCAGTAGTCGCCATCGGCATCGCGCCGAGCGCCGTCGCCGGTGAAATAACGGCCCGGATAGGTCGAAAAATAGGTCTGGACGAACCGTTCATGATCGCCATACACGGTGCGCATCTGGCCTGGCCAGGAATCCAGGATCACCAGATTGCCCTCGGCCGCGCCTTGCTTGAGATTGCCCTGTTCATCGACCAGAGCGGGCTGGATGCCGAAGAAGGGCTTGGTGGCCGAGCCGGGCTTCAGGCCCCGCGCACCAGGCAGGGGAGTGATCAGAATGCCGCCTGTCTCGGTCTGCCACCAGGTGTCCACGATGGGGCAGCGTTCCTCGCCGACTACCTTGTGATACCACTCCCAGGCTTCCGGATTGATCGGCTCGCCGACGCTGCCCAGCAGCCGCAAGCTGCTGCGGGAGGTGCTGCTGACCGGATCGTTGCCTTCGCGCATGAGTGCACGAATGGCAGTGGGCGCGGTGTAAACCGAATTCAGCTGATGCTTGTCCACGACCTGCCACAGCCGCGACGCATCCGGATAGGTGGGCACGCCCTCAAACATGGTCGTGATGGCCCCGTTCGCGAGCGGGCCATAGACGATGTACGTGTGTCCGGTGACCCAGCCGACATCCGCGGCGCACCAGTAGCGATCACCGTCGTGGTAGTCGAAAACGTACTGGTGGGTCAGGGAGGCGTAGACGATGTAGCCGCCCGAGGTATGCAGCACGCCCTTTGGCCGACCGGTGGAGCCGGAGGTATAGAGAATGAACAAGGGGTCCTCGGCATCCATCGGCTCCGGTGGGCAGTCTGCGGAAACGGTGCCCATGGCCTCGTGGTACCAGAGATCACGATCCGACCACTGCACATCACCGCCGGTGCGGCGCACGACCAGCACCTTGTCCACATGCTGGGCGCCCGGACGCTGTAGGGCGGCGTCGACATTCTTCTTGAGGGCGATGGTCTTGCCACCGCGATAGCCCTCGTCGGCCGTGATCACGAAGCGCGACTGGCCATCTTCGATCCGGCCGGCCAGTGCGTCGGGTGAAAAGCCGGCAAACACCACCGAATGCACTGCGCCGATGCGCGCGCAGGCGAGCATGGCGTAGGCCGCCTCAGGGATCATCGGCATGTACAGCGTGACCACATCGCCCTTGTTGACGCCCATGGTCTTCAGCACATTGCCCAAGCGGCTGACCTGGGCATGGAGTTCGCGGTAGGAGATTTCCTGGTGTTCGTCCGGTGAATCGCCTTCCCAGATGATCGCGGTCTGGTCTCCGCGATTCTCCAGGTGTCGGTCGACGCAGTTGGCGCAGACATTGAGCTGGCCGTCTTCGTACCACCGAATATGTACGTCGCCGGGGCCGAAGTTCACATCCTTGATCTTGGTCGGTGCGCGCAGCCAGTCAATGCGCTCGGCCTGCTTGGCCCAGTACGCCTCGTTATCCTCAATCGAGGCCGCATATTCGGCCTCGTAGCGGGCTTCGTCGATGAGGGCGTTACCGGTCCAGCTGTCCGGTACGGGGTAGAGGGCTTGATCTGACACGGCTTGTCTCCTGCGCTTGTTCTCGGATTCGTATCGCAGACGCACCGGGACATTGCCCGGTGCGTCTGCGTGCTGTCTCTATTGGACAGTGAAGATGGCGTATAGCCTATTCGACTTTGGCCTTAGAACGCATATTTAGCCGAGAATTGCAGGCGATCCATCGCGCCTTCCGCGCCGGTCGCCATCTCGCGCTCCGCATGCATCAACTCAATGCCGGTTGTCAGCGAACTGGTCAGCGAATGCAATAGATTCACATGGATGGACGAGGCCGATTCGACATCGCCATCACCATCGAAAAAGCCGTACACCAGCGAGCTGCGAGTCTTGCTGGTCCAGAAGTGTCGATATGCCAGAAACGCAGCAGTACTGTCGATGGCTTCCAGATCGCCGTTGCCGTCGACTTCGGCGTCAAAGTTGGCCAGCACGCCGAGATACCGGCCCAGGCCGGTGCCGGTGGTCGCCATGAACTTGATGTCATCCCGACCGACCGCGAACTTGCCCGATACGCTGACACCACCGCCGACGACAGAATCATCCACACCACCCGGGTCCTGTGATTCGATGGAGCGCAGCAAGCCGGCGATGACCAGCGGCCCGACGTTCCAGCGCAGTGCAATGTCGGGCAGCGAATTGTCATCGGTGGTCCCATCGCCAGCAATGCGGCTTTCCGGGTTCTCCAGCGCGATCTGGAACGCGCCGGCGGTGTAACGAACCATCGGCTGACGGATGAACACAGTGCTTTCGGTCGGGCCGATGAAATCCAGGGTTTCCGGCAGGGCACCGACATTCTGGAAGGTTGACCAGGCCTGACCAAACAGCCAGTTGCCATAGGTGAAGTAGGCCTGTCGCAAACGCGGTTGATAGGAGTTGCTGATGGACTCGTTGCCGGCGTCGCTGTTCTGGAAATCGACTTCCAGATGCGTCTTGATGGTCTGGCCGTTGTCCAGCGCCGTCGCCGTGCCGACGATCAGCCGGGTTTGCTTGGCATGCATGTCGTACAGGGTGACGCCGCCCGAGCCATCATCCAGCGGCACACCGCGCGGGCCAACGTAGTAGTCGCGTCCGAGCGGTTCCAGAGAAGCGGCCGGGCGTGCCTCATAGTCGGTGATCATCGCATCCAGCTTGATATAGCCCTTGATGGATACCGTGGTGCTGCCGACTTGCAGGCTGCGATGTGGCGGTGCCTTTTGCGCGGGTTGCTGATCTGGACTGAGGTACTGACCGGACTGAACGGGCGTCGCCTGCTGGCCGAGCACAGCGGTGCTGCTCAGCAACAGGGCCGAGCCGAAAACCAGGCAGGGGATACGAGGTCGCAAAGCGGACATGGGGTGGTCTCCTCCTTTTTGTGTGTCGGCGATCATTTGTCGAGCCGGCCAGGCCGTCTATTGGCCTTTAGTCGAAATCGCCAAGGCCTTAGACCAAGGTCGTACCCCAGGTGGCAACTTGGCCCGCGCCGGAGCGGACGCGTTGCTTGAAAGGCATCTGGGGCAGTCAGCCAGCGTCGCGAAGGCTATGATTTGCCGCGACGGGGCTGGTCAACTGCCTAGCTAATTGACCAGATGGCCGGTGCCTGGATGGCAGGCCAGCGGGATGAGCTGAACATCGGCTAAGGACGGTGGAGGACGTCAGGGATGAGTTGGAAGATACTGCAGCACGTGCGTTTCGAAGAGCCGCTGGAGTCGGAATTCCGGGCCTATTTCGAAGAACAAAGCCAGAAATCGAGGGCAGAACTCTGGATTATCCTGCTCGTCAGCATGGCCGTGGTCATCGCGTTTCATGGCGCGTTTCTGCAACTGCCGCCCGACGTCGTGCCTCTCGGCAAGATGATCCTCGCCGGCGTGATCGTGCCGGCCATTCTCCGTGGCCTCAGCGTGCGGGGCCGGCCTTTTCACCATCTGGCGACCGAGCTGTATATCGTCGCGGCCTACATCGATATCGTCTGCCTGCTGGTGCTGCGTGTGGCCTGTATACGTGCCGGGTACGACGTGGTGCCTCTGATCATCCCCGTCGCGATTTTGCTGAGTCTGATCGTTGTTCAGATTCCATTTGTTCTGCTCGTGCCTGTCGTTCTGGTCGGACTGACGGGCATCGTCGGCGTCGAGTTGCTTGCGTTCGATCTGAGCAGCAACGGGTTGTTCCAGCTGGCTGCCGCAATGGCGCTCGTGATTGTCGCGCTCACTCCGGCTTACGATATCGAACGCTGGACGCGTATCGGCTGGCAGCGCCAGCGGCGCCTGAATGAACTCGCCGAACTGGATGAGCTGACGGGCCTGGCGACGCGCCGGAGCTTTGAAGAACGTTTCCGGGAAACCTTGAGGGCGGGGGTTCGTTCGGGAAAATCGGTGACTCTCATGATTCTTGATGTAGACCACTTCAAGGTCTACAACGATCATTTCGGACATCCTGCGGGTGACCACTGCCTGAACGTCATCGGGAACTACCTCAGAGTCGCGATGCGCCGGCCGCAGGATTTCGCGGCACGGATCGGCGGTGAAGAGTTCGCCGTCGTTTGGTTCGACTTGAAGGCGGACGACGTTCCGCGTGTGGCGGATGGGTTGATCCGCGGCATCGCCGATCTGGGTCTTGTGCCACCGCCCGAGGGCGGGTCGTCCGTCACGGCCTCAGGTGGCGTTGTTCATGCCCGCGAAATTCCTCATGAGGGTCCCGTCGACCAGCTTCTCGCACCGATGATGAAGTTCGCGGACGATGCGCTATACCGCGCCAAGGCGCAGGGCAGGAACCGAGTCGTCGTGAGTGAGCGCGGGACGGACGCGATTCTGACCCGGCCATTGCCAAGCGATGACGCGTTTGACGGTGACGGTGAGGCGACGACACGGGAGCAGGGCGGTAGAGGGCTTAGAGAAGTCTTTGCACAGCTACGTCAGGGCCTACAGTTCCGGGAGCCATGGGAAAGCGACTTCAGAGCCGCGTTCGATGCGCAGGGACGCAGTTCCAGGCGATTGATTCTGACCGGTCTGTTGCTGGTCATCGGCATTATTCTCGTCATCGCGATTCCGGTGCTGAAGGTCCCGAAGGATCAATACTTCATCGGCGCGGCGACCCTGGTCGTTGGGCTCGCCCCGGCGACGATTCTTGCGTTGCTAGGCACCTTGATCCGCTCGCTGTTCCGTTGGTCAGCCGTGCTCTATGTCGGGGCGGTGGCTGTGATCCTTACAGCACAAATGTGGGAGCGGGTCATCCAGTTGCCGAAGGGGCACGATATGGTGCCTTTCATCATGCCGATCTCGGTATTGCTCAGCCTGAGCGTCGTGCAGATCCGCTATGGCTTGATGGCGCCTGCGCTGGCAGCGGGTCTAATCGGCGTCGTCGGCGTCGAGCTCTGGGCGTTCGAACTGACCAGCCACCGATTGCTGGACGTGGCGACCGCTGCACTCATGGTTTTGGTGACGCTGAGCTTCTCTTACAAGCTGGAACGCTCCACGCGGGTCGGCTGGAAGTACCAGCACTACCTGCATGAACTCGCGCACACCGATGCGTTGACCGGTCTCCCCAATCGGCGGAAGTTCGATGCCGCGTTCGAGCGGGTCCTGCGGACCGCCGCACGGGAACAACGCAGCGTGTCGTTACTGCTCCTGGATATCGATCACTTCAAGTCGTTCAACGACCACTTTGGGCACCCGGCCGGGGATCAATGCCTCAAGCAGATCGGCGCCCACCTGAGTCGATCAATGCGCCGCCCCCTGGATTTCGCGGCGCGGATTGGCGGCGAGGAGTTCGCGGCGGTGTGGTTCGACGCACAGCCGGGTAACGCCCATCGGATGGCGGAGCAGCTTCGTGCGGGTATCGAAGCGCTCGCGATCACGGCGGCGCCAGCCCATGGCCCGCTGGTGACGGCGTCAGGCGGGCTTGTTCACGTCGAGTCGCCATCATTGGCGACGCGGTCGGCTGACATCAGCGCCCGACTCATCAGCAATGCTGATGCAGCTCTTTACGAAGCCAAATCCGGCGGGCGAAACCAGCTCAGCGTATCCCGCGGGACCGACCCGCTCGGATCCCACGGTGAACGTGAGGTGTCGGAGACCTGAGTTTCCGTAAGGCGCAGGTTGCCGATGCTGCGCTGCTGGCGGCGACAAGCTAACCCGCCTGACGAAGTTCCTCGATGCGAATCTTCCATGTCGCCGGCCCGGTCTCGTGGACGGATTCGCCGGTGCTGTCGACTGCGACAGTGACCGGCATGTCCTTGACCTCGAACTCGTAGATGGCCTCCATGCCGAGGTCTTCGAAAGCGACCACGCGTGACCCGACGATGGCCTTGGACACGAGATAGGCCGCGCCGCCGACGGCCATCAGGTACACCGACTGGTGCCGTTTGATGGCCTCACGGGCAACCGGGCCGCGCTCGGCCTTGCCGACCATGCCCAGCAGGCCGGTCTGCTCCAGGATGTAGTCGGTGAACTTGTCCATCCGCGTCGCGGTGGTGGGGCCGGCCGGGCCCACCACTTCATCGCGGACCGGATCAACCGGCCCGACGTAGTAGATGAAGCGGCCGCTCAGGTCCAAACCATCCGGCAGGCCTTCACCGGATTCCAGCAGCCCGGTCAGGCGCTTGTGCGCCGCGTCGCGGCCGGTGAGCATCTTGCCGTTGAGCAACAGGGTTTCGCCTGGCTTCCAGCTGCGGACGTCCTCGGCGGTGACGGTATCCAGATCGACACGCCGCGAAGCGCCGCCGCCGTCACGGCTCACGACCGGCCAGTCGTCCAGCGACGGGGGTGTTTGCAGCGCCGGCCCGGATCCGTCCAGCACGAAGTGGGCGTGGCGGGTTGCGGCGCAGTTCGGAATCATCGCCACCGGCAGGTTGGCCGCGTGAGTCGGGTAGTCGCGAATCTTCACGTCCAGCACCGTGGTCAGGCCGCCCAGACCCTGGGCGCCGATGCCGAGCGCATTGACGGCATCCATGATCTCCAGCCGCAGTTCTTCCGCACGTGTCTGCGCCCCGCGATCTCGAAGGTCCTGGATATCCACCGGATCCATTAGCGACTCCTTGGCCATGACCATGGCTTTTTCAGCGGTGCCGCCAATGCCGATGCCGAGCATGCCCGGAGGACACCATCCGGCGCCCATGGTCGGCACGGTCTTGACCACCCAGTCGACGATGGAATCCGACGGATTGAGCATCACGAACTTGCTCTTTGCCTCCGAGCCACCGCCCTTGGCCGCAACCTGCACATCGACCGTGTCACCGGGCACGATTTCCATATGGATCACGGCAGGCGTGTTGTCGCGCGTGTTCTGCCGCTTGCCTGCGGGGTCGGCAAGAATCGACGCCCGCAGTACGTTATCCGGATGCTGGTAGGCGCGGCGCACGCCTGCATTGATCATGTCCGTGAGTGACAGATCGGCCTCCCACTGCACATCCATGCCGACCTTGATGAACACGGTGACGATGCCCGTGTCCTGGCAGATAGGGCGCTTGCCCTCGGCGCACATCCGCGAGTTGATCAGGATCTGCGCCATCGCGTCCTTGGCGGCAGGGTTCTCCTCGCGCTCGTAGGCCGCATGCACCGCCTGGATGAAGTCCAGCGGGTGGTAGTACGAAATGAATTGCAGCGCGTCGGCGACGCTATCGATCAGGTCGTCCTGACGGATGACGGTCATGCGGTTCTCCCGAATGGAATGCATTTTCGGGCGCGGATTGTAGGCGATTGCGGGGCCGGCGGCATGACCGACCCCGCCCCGCGCCGCCCAACCGCTAGCAGGTCATGTTGAGCTTGATCCGCGTTTTCGGGTTGAAGTACTTGATCGTCGCCTTTTTGAAATTCATGTCGACGAACAAATTGCAGTAGTACTCGCCCTTGCGCCAAGCCATCGAAACGCTGCTGTTGTTGGAGTAGTTCAGTTCAAAACGGCCATCGAAGGCCGGGTACGTATTGCGGAACTCCATCAGCTTGAGTAGCCGCTTGACCACCGGCCGCTGCACCGCTTCCTCGACCTCATCGTGAGTGTAGAACTTACGATTGATGTCGCGCAGTTCACCCGTGCGCTTCATCAGCATGTCGTCGTTGATCCCTGCGAGCAGACCGACGTAGTACACCTGCGGAATGCCGGGCGTGAAGAACTGGATAGCCCGCGCGCAGATGTAGGCGTCATCGTTCTGCTTGATTGCATCGTAGAAGGTGCAGGTGAGCTGGTAGATCGCGCCAACACTGTGCACATTGGCAGCCGAGCGTCGCAGGATGGGATCAGCCGAACGATCCTGCACGTTGTCGACCATCGCCTGGATCTTTTCCTTGGGCAGAATGCCCTCCACATCGGGAATGCAGATGCCGTCGTGCGTGTCGAGCACGGTGCACTGGTTGCGCGGGCAGACCCGCAGCCAGTTCTTGAGGTATTCGGTGTTGTTATCCAGCAATGTGTAGAGCAGCAGCGGCGGCAGGGCGAAGCCGTACGCCCACATGCCGCGGTTCGCGATCGCGAACTGGTAGCTGGAATGGTCGTGGACCTCGGGCAGCACCTCCGCGTTGTGCTCGCGGGCCACGTTGTTAATCCATTCCAGAATTTCGTAGACGCGTGGCTCGACCAGAAAGCAGCTCGTGCCGATGATCTTGGTGGTGTAGCCGAAGGCATCCAGCCGGAACAGCTTGACCCCACGCGCGGTGAGGAACTGGATGTATTCCTCCATGAGCGCGTAGGTTTTCTCGCTCTTGTAGTTCAGGTCGATTTGATGGTCGGTGAAGGTGCACCAGACTTGGCCGGTGGACCCGTCGGCAAACTCGACTTCGCGAAACGGTTCCTTCTCCTTGCGGATGTGGATCTTGGCCATGTCATCCGACGTGATCTCGCCCATTTCATGGATATGGACAAACAGATCCGCGTACTCTGACTTGTAACCCTTCTGGACGAAATCCTTGAACTCTTCGGACTCGTCCGACGTGTGGTTCAGCGTGAGATCCAGGCACAGATCGTATTTTTCCGAGATCCGCTCCACGTCGTCCCAGGAGCCATAGTTCGGGTCGACTTCCTTGTGCGTCAGCGGCGAAAAGCCGCCGTCGGCGTTGGACGGGTAAATCGGCAGGATGTGAACACCGCCGACGGCCTTGGAGAAGTACTGTTCAAGAATGCCGTAGAGGTCGGCAAGGTTGTCGCCCATCCGATTCGGGTAGGCGATGAGTTGCACCTGATTCTTGAGCATCGACAGCGTCCTTATGACAGTGAGTAACGGATCGTCGATGAGGCCGAGTCGCCATCCGGTCGCACCGCAAAGTCCCGACGGGACCCGGCGCCTCACAGACTTGGTTGCAATGACTCTACCGTCAGCGGCCGCGTGTTGCGAACCCGAATGGTTAGGCCGGCAGGTTTATACTTTCGGCTTCACGGAATCGGAGCGAAGCCATGCGAACACTGTTCGGACTGCTGATGATTGGATTGATGCTGCTGCCGAATGTCGCGCAGGCTCAGGCGCGGCACGACGGTCGGTTCGACGGCATTGAGTACTTCGGCGATTCCAGCGAAGGCTTTTTTGGCGATCCGTCATCCGGCTATCACGGCATGCCGCTGCGCGAACTCGATGAACCCGTTCGTCGCTATCGTGTGGCCAAGTCCTCTGACACGCCTTATCTGACGATCTCGCCGGAGCGGGTGATCCAGTTTGATCCCGATATTTACGGGGACTGATCAGGGCCGAACAAAGACCGGACCTTCCAGCTTGCGGGGCATCGCCTCGCCGGTTTCCGAGCGCAGACCCTGGTTAATGATGACCACGTAGCGCCCGGCGGGCAGCGCGGTGGTCTGCACCAAGGCTGGATTGCGCCCGCTGCTCCAGCTCACCTCAATCGCTTCGCCCGAATCATTCAGCACCCGGACCTGGGATGCCACGGCGTCGAGTGAGGCCGGCGGCGCGGTGAACAGCAACGCGATGCCATGGCTGTCGGACTGAGCTTGACCCGCGAACCGCAGGCTTAGCTCGCCCGCGGGGGCCGGGTTTGGCCACCAGGGCTTGAGGTCCAGAGCGGACGGTTTCGGCGCCGGTCGGCGCGCCGGTGCGCTGCGTTCGGGTTGTGCGGGTCGGTTCGCTGACGAGGCTGTTGCTGTGGGGGCGGGCGGTGCCGAAGCTTTCGGTTTTGGTGGCGCCGGGCGTGGACTCGGCTCGGGTGTAGCGACGGTCTCAACGGGTTCATCGGCGCTCGTCTCGTCGGCAGATGCCTGCTGATCTTCGTCGGCCGGTGCGTCATCGCTTGCCGACTCGCCGGCATAACCCGTGACGGAATCGACGTATGCCATTAGCTCGTCGGTGGCGATATCGCGTGCGATCTGATCGGCGATACGTTCGGCCACGCGCTGCGCTTCGCGGGCGGCGATCTGTTGCGAGCCCGATAAAGTGTTCAGTGCCGGTGACGGCGAGTCGGCTTTGACGACGCCATCTGGCGCGGCTCCACCGGTGCGTTCGGCGATGGTGCTCCGAGCCGCCTGCCGCGCGGCATCGCGAGCAACACCCGCAGCTACGCGCTCCGCCTCCTCGCGGCCCATGCGCACCGCATCAGCTGCACTGATCGCCTGTTCGTCCTGCGCGGAGGCGAATAGCGATGATGACTGGCCGGTCATGCGGTTCAGGTTGGTCGAGCCCAGTAATAGGATGTCGACGCCCACAAAGACAACAACGGCGACTGCGGCGATGGCAACTAGCGTCAGGAAAGCGCCAATCACCCCACCACGCATGGATTGGGGATTCGTCATGGAAGACACGGTTCGGATGGAAATGCATCGGCGGACCCGAGAGGGCACGCCGGCTGACGAGCGGGCTAGCCGCTATAGTTGCGAGGAGACTTCCTCACGGGCGATCTCGGTGGCCACGCGCGCGGCCGTCGCTTCGGCGACCTGCCGCGCGATGCGCCGAATCTCGGCCTCATTAGCCGATATCTGTTTGGACTCCTTCGCGTTGGCAGACAGCTTCGCCGGCTCGGTGGAGCCAAATATGGCATCGGCATCCACCTGGGTCTCAGCGGTGTCTGACGCCGAGCGATCGACCAGTAGATCCAGTGCCAACGTTGTGCCGTAGGCGACACCAATCGCCACGAGAAACATGATCAGAGTGCCTATGCGCAGCATGATGTCCCCAGTCCAAATTCTTGATTAGCCGAACCGATGACTGTGCCCAAGCCGGAGGGGCGAGTCAATTTGACCTTCGCCCGAACGACCTCGATAAAAAACCCGATCAATCGACCACCCGCCGGGCGTGCCACGAGTCGCGCATAGCGCCGTCTGCTTGGCGTGATCGAGGCAGCACTCTATGCTCGCGCCGCCGCCCGCACAGAGAGCAACATGTACACATTGGCGCGACCCGCTCTGTTCGCCCTGGATGCAGAGTCCGCTCATCGAATCACGCTCGGAGTGCTCAGCCGCGCGCCTGGGCTGACCAGCGCATTCGGACGAGCCGGGGCCGATCCGGTGGAGGTCATGGGGCTGCGGTTCCGAAACCGCCTGGGGCTGGCTGCAGGCCTGGATAAGAATGCCGAGTGCATCGACGCTTGGTCCCGGCTCGGGTTCGGCCTGATCGAAGTGGGGACGGTCACCCCCCGTCCGCAGCCCGGCAATCCCAAGCCTCGCATGTTCCGACTGCCGGAGCACCGGGCGATCATTAACCGGCTGGGGTTCAATAATGCTGGGCTTAACGCGGTATTGGCCAACATCCGTCGCGCGGACCGAGGAGAATCCCGGCTGGGGATCAATCTCGGGAAGAACGCGGTGACGCCGGCCGATCAGGCGCTGGATGACTACCGGATGGGCATGGAGCAGGCGTATGCGCTCGCGGACTATCTGACGATCAACATCTCGTCCCCGAACACCAAAGGCTTGCGCGACCTGCAGGGCGGGGCGGCGCTCGACGTTCTGCTGCGTGGATTGTCCATCTGCCGCCGCGAGTTGGCCGACCGGCATGGTCGCCAGGTACCTGTGGCGATCAAGATCGCGCCGGACCTCGAGCCGGATGAGGCGCGCGCCTTGGCAGACGCGGTGATCGAATCAGGCTTCGAGGCGATCATCGCCACGAACACCACGATCCGGCGCGACGCGGTGGCCGGTCATCGATATGCGCAGGAGATGGGCGGGCTTAGCGGCGAGCCTGTCCGCGAGGCCTCCACCAGGATGATCCGTTTGCTGCGCGATCACGTTGGCAGCGCCTGTGCGTTAATCGGCGTCGGTGGCGTCATGCAAGCGGAACACGCTGTGGACAAGCTGAACGCCGGTGCAGACCTGGTGCAGGTGTACACCGGATTCATCTATGCCGGGCCTGGCCTGGTCAAGGCCAGCGCCGAGGCCATGCAACAGTCCGTTTCACTCAAGTGAAACCTTGATACTGCAAGCTATTCGGCTTATTAATGGCGGATTGACTGTCGGTTACCCAAGGGGATGGACGGGACCCGACACGCCAGCTGCACAATACCTACCCATCAAGGATGACTCCATGAAACGTTTGCTCTCTGCGTCGGCGCTTGCCGTCGCCTTCGCCTCGGGCCCCGCGGCCGCCGTCAACACCGACGGCTTCGACATTCCTTATGTGGGTGTGAGCGGCGAGTTTGTCTCGGTGGACTCGATCCGCGAGAACGACGACGGCATCGGTGGCCGCGTACGCTTGGGTTTTCCGTTGGCATACGACAACAGCGCCTTGGAAATCAGCCTGTTCAGCAACTCGCTGGAGCGTGACCTGGACGGCGAGGACGACTACCAGGCAGGCATTTTCGTTGATTACGTCTACGATCTCGCCGGGTTGGTCGGAAACCTGCCGGTCAAGCCGTTTCTGCTAGCCGGTGTTGGCATGACCGAGGACGACATCCTCGCCAACAACGACATTCACCCGGCGCTGAATGCGGGTGGTGGCGTTCTGGTGCCGCTGCCGTTTTTTGGCGGCTTCGCGCTACGCGCGGAGGCTCGCTATCTCGCCCAGTTCAACAGCGAACACTACGACGACGAGAACATGGTCAATGATTTGCGCATCAATCTGGGTGTGCAGATCCCACTGTCGTGGCACTACGGGGCCGCCAAGGCTGAACCGGTGAAACAGGATTGCGACCTCACCGTCATCGATCCCCAGACCGGCCGCACCGACTGCGTCGTCGATACCGATCAGGACGGCGTGATCGATCCGAAAGACAACTGCCCCGGCACGCCCCTGGGCACAGTGGTTAACGCGAGTGGCTGTCCGCTGGCCAAGGCCAAGGACAGCGATAGCGATGGCGTCACCGACACCTTTGATCGCTGCCCGGATAGCGCACCCGGCGCGAAGGTCGATGAGCAGGGTTGCGAGGCGCCAGAGGTCATCGTGCTGCGTGGCGTCACGTTCGAAACCGGCTCGGCCACACTAACGGCCAATGCCGAGATCGTGTTGAACCGCCAAGCCGAGAAGATGCAGGGTCAGCGTGCCACGCTGGTCGAAGTGGCCGGCCACACCGATTCTCGCGGTACTGCCGAGTACAACGAGAAGTTGTCCCAGGATCGCGCCCAGGCCGTGGTTGACTATCTGGTCGCCAAGGGTGTCCCCGCATCACGCCTCACCGCCCGCGGTTATGGCGAGTTCGAGCCGGTGGCCAGTAACGAGACCGAGGAAGGTCGCGAACTCAACCGCCGTGTTGAACTGCGGGTGATCGCCGAGTAAGCAAGCGCGAATGAAAAAAGCCCCGGCTGGTCCGGGGCTTTTTTGTGTCTGGCGGTCGCAGATATCAGACCAGACGATTCATCCCGTTCAGCGCGGCGACGCGATACGCCTCTGCCATAGTGGGATAATTGAACGTCGTGTCGATAAAATGCTGCAACTGGCGCTCGCCGCCGCGCGCCATCACCGTCTGACCGATGTGGACGATTTCTGAGGCCGCTTCACCAAAGCAGTGGATGCCAAGAATTTCCAGTGTGTCGACGTGAAAGATCAACTTCAGCATCCCTACGGTTTCGCCGACCACCTGGGCGCGGGCTAGGTGCTTGAAAAAGGCGTGGCCAATTTCGAACGGCACGCCTTCTTCCGCCAGCTCGCGTTCAGTCTTGCCGACCGAACTGATCTCGGGGATGGTGTAGATGCCGGTCGGCATCAGGTCGAAGCGCAACGACCGTGCTTCACCGGACACGATATGTCCGGCCGCAAACCGGCCCTGATCGTAGGCGCTGGACGCCAGCGCAGGAAAGCCGATGACATCGCCGACTGCATAGATGGACGGCACATCGGTCTGATGCTGTTCGTTCACCTTGAGCTGGCCGCGGCCATCAGCTTGTAACCCGACGGCGGCCAGGTCCAGCGAATCGGTGTTGCCGGTGCGCCCATTCGCCCAGAGAAGGTAGTCCGACTTGATGCGCCGGCCCGATTCGAGGTGCAGCACAACATCGTGATCACGCGCCTCGACCCGCGCCATGCGCTCGTTGTGGCGAATGTTCACACCGCGGTCGCGCAAGTGGTAGGACAGGGCTTCGGTGATTTCGTCGTCCATGTACGACAGCAGGCGCGATTGCGTGTTGACCAGATTCACGCGGATGCCCAGGTGGCTGAAGATCGACGCATACTCCGAGCCGATGACCCCGGCGCCGTAAACGGTAATGGAGCGCGGGTGCTCCTCGCATTGCAGGATCGTGTCGCTGTCGTGTATTCGAGGATGCGAAAAATCGAGCTCTGGCGGTCGATACGGACGTGAACCGGTGGCGAGCACGATGGAGTCCGCGGTGATGCGCTGTGTCGGTACGCCAGGCGCGGAGACCTCGATCGTCTGCACATCGACGAATCGGGCCGTGCCCTCGATGAGCGGAACATGGTTACGTTCGTAGTAACCGCGGCGTAGCGCTACCTGACGGCTCACGACGCCGTCAGCGTTACGCAGAATTTCCGGGTAGGTCAGGTGCAGGTCCTTGCGGAATTGCTGGTACAACGGTTCCCTGCGGATTTCGGAGTAGCGTCGGGCGGCATGCCGCAATGCCTTGCTCGGAATCGTCCCCCAATGCGTACAGCCGCCGCCCACATCGATGTAGCGCTCCACCACCGCAACCGTCTTCCGATTCTTTGCGGCCATCATGGCGGCGCCTTCGCCACCAGGGCCGCTACCGATTACCAAGACGTCGTAGTGCGAACTGCGCTTCACCAAAACCCCATCTCCAAGCCTTTAAATTCACGTTAAATCATAGCACTGCAGAGGGTTGTTCAGATCGCGTTAACCGCTCGTTTACCGATGGTGTGTGATATAAACGCCACGTAAATATTCGCTTTCACGAAATTGAGGATTTCGCATGTCGAACGGCTTCGGCAGTCAACTGGCGTATTTCTCGGAGCAGCAGTGCGGCCGCCAGTGGCGGACGTTTCTGTCGGCCTTGGCCGAAGAGCTTGCCGAGCAGATGTCGGACGATGAGATTCAGTCCTTTATGTACGTGCTTGGCCGGCGCATGGGTGCCTCGGTGGAGCCGGGCGAAGCCGAAACATTGGAAGACATGGAGCAGGCTGCCAATGCAATCTGGTCAGACTGGAACTGGGGCCTTGTTCGTTTCAAGGATGTCCAGACCAGTTTGGAGATCGTGCATGACTGCGCGCCGTTTCGTGTGGCGTTCGGAGAATCAGGCGTCACTTGGTCTGGCGCCTTGCTGGAAGGCATCTACAGTCGCTGGTTCGAGGCCTTTGGCGCCGGCGACGATCTAGTGCTCCGGCAGATCGAAATAGAAGAGGGGGAGATCGACAGTTATCGATTCCGGCTTGCGCATCGATCGATGTTTGGTTGATGTGCACCCAATTCTAGGAGTGGCACGTGAGCAATAAAGGCGAAGACGTCAAACAGCTATTCGCCCACCTTGGACTTGATCCGTCCAGCTATCGCGATCTCAAGGGCGAAGGCGACAAGGATGAGGTCGAGGGCCGGGCGGGGAAGAAGCGCACGGCGCCCGCCAAACCAGACGAGCCGGTCGTCGATCCCGATGCCTATCCACCGCCTCCGCGTGTTCAGCAGGCTGATTCAGTCCCGGTGCCCGAAGAACCCGTCGGCTCGGCCGCGCCAGAAGCGGTGCCGGACCCTGCGCCGAAGAGGACGGAACCTGTCGTGGATGAAATTGTTGAGCCCGAGGCGGAGCCTGAGGCTGAAGAATTGGCACTAGTAGACGCGATGCCGGATCGGTGGTCGTTGTTGGCCTCATTGGGGCAGCAGGAATTTCCAGTCGCTGATATTCCCGAAGAGCCGGCAGAGCTTGGCGAATGGAGCCAAGCAGTCCCCGGCGGTGTCAGCGAGGAGCAGGACACGCCCCGCCTGCGTCGGGCTGGCAGCCTGGCGGCGTTGGTGCGCGGCACGGAACGCGTTGCACAATCGGCGCGGCAGCTCGTCTCGGGCGATGATGACGACATCGATGAGGCACCTGGCCCGGTCTCAGAGCAGACCCCCGAGGTCCAAGCGGCACCAGCAGCCGCAGCACATCGGTCGGCACCGCCAAAGTCTGAGTCCATCCCAGCAGCCGAAGGGGCCGCTATGAATCCATCGTCTGAAGCGCGAGAAGCCAGCGATTCGGGAGAGTCATCTGCGCGGCCTGCGAGGCCCACCAGTGGTGCAATTGCCAAACTGATGGGTCGTCTGGGTCAGCCACCGGCGCAGCGCAGACCGGACGGCGCCAAGTTGAAACTACACTATGAACGTCGACAAGCACCCGTGGTGGCAGAGACTCACCTGGATCAAAGCCTGCCTTCAGTTTTTGGGCGTCTTGAAAAGTCACGAGTCGACTAAGCCGCAACAATTATCCGAACAGCCGGAAACGGAACAAGGACATCAGGGGACTATGCTGGGGAAGTCGAACAAGCGGCCCAAGCGCATTGCCGTCGTGTCGCCCAAGGGCGGCGTAGGCAAAACCACCGTCACCGCGAATCTGGCCGAAGCGCTGGTGGGGCGTGGTCATCGCGTCTGCGCGGTCGATCTGGATGCGCAAAACGCATTGCAGTTCCATCTGTCGTCCGATCCGGTCGATCCGGCAGGGCTCGCTTCTGCGACCTTGCGCGCGGATGATTGGAGCAGCGTGACCCGGCAGGGCATCGACAAGCTGCGATTCCTGCCATACGGATTCCTGTCTGAAGCGCACCGCGCTCGATTCGAGGCGGCCGTTGTCGACGGCCCCGCCTGGCTTTCCGATGGGCTATCCACCGTCGATGCGAAGAACATCGACTTCACGGTTTTCGATACGCCGCCCGGTCCGTCGGAGTTCCAGCGCGCTGCGGTCGAGCTTGCGGATCTGGTCATTGTCGTCGTGTTGCCCGACGCCGCATCGTTTATCACCGTGCCCACGGTGGAGCGCACCATCGAATCGTATGCGGGGACAGCAAGTCGGGACTTCAAGGGGCTGTTCTTCCTGGTCAACCGGATGAACGAGGGCCGGGTCCTTTGCAGGGACGTGCGCGCGATGCTGTCCCAGCGCCTTGGTGAGCGTCTGGTGCCAGCGGCTGTTCGATTTGACGCGGCGGCCGAGGAAGCTCTGGCCGCGCAGCAAACCGTTCTGGCCTATGAGCCCGAAGGCCGAGCGGCCACCGATTTCGACGCGTTGGCCGCCTGGATGGAGCAAACACTGCGATGAGCGATGCGTCGGTGGGTGCGGAACAGTCATCGCTGACTCCAGAGGCTGAATGGCGCCGCACCGGTGGTGCCATGCGTTATATCGACGCGCTGGCGGGTCTCGGCGTGTGGGAGTCACGGCTGGCCCTGCTGTTCGCCGTGGTCATCGCCGCCGCACCTTGCTGGGTGATCATCACAACCCCGGTCGGCCTGGGCTGGCAGGCGCTATTCGCGCTGGGCTCCTTCGCGTTGTGTTCGTGGATGCGCCGCTACGAGGGCCATCTGATTTCGATCGCGCTGATGACGATCTCGTTGCTGACCTCGTTCCGGTATTTCTACTGGCGCGTCACCGAAACCATCGGGTTCGGTACGCCCGGCGTGTCGTACGTCGATCTGTTCTTTGCCGTCGGCCTTGTGCTCGCGGAGTTTTACGCCGTGCTTGTGCTGATCCTGGGTTACTTCCAGGTGCTCTGGCCGTTGCACAGGCGCCCGTATCCACTGCCCGACGACACGAGCCAGTGGCCGACGGTTGATGTGTTCGTACCGACCTACAACGAACCCATGGAGGTTGTTCGACCGACGGTTTTAGCGGCGCTGCAAATCGACTGGCCTGAAGACAAGATCAAGGTCTATGTGCTTGATGACGGCTGCCGTGATGAGTTCGGCGTCTTCTGCGAAGAAGTCGGGGCCGTGCATCTGCCACGCAAAGAATCCACGCACGCCAAAGCCGGCAATATCAACAAGGCCTTAACGAAAACCTCGGGTGAACTGGTCACGATTTTCGATTGTGACCACATTCCGACTCGATCCTTTCTGCAGGTTGCCGTCGGTTGGTTTCTGAAAGACCCGAAGATGGCGCTGGTTCAGCTGCCTCACCATTTCTTCTCGCCGGATCCTTTCGAGCGCAACCTGGGCACCTTCAAGCAGGTGCCCAACGAGGGCGAACTGTTTTACGGCCTGCTCCAGGACGGCAACGATTTCTGGGACGCCACGTTCTTTTGCGGTTCCTGCGCGGTGCTGCGTCGCGAAGCGTTGGAAGAGGTCGGTGGCGTCGCGGTGGAGACCGTCACCGAGGATGCGCACACGGCGTTGAAGATGCATCGTCGCGGCTGGCGCTCGGCGTACATCAACGTGGCGCAGGCTGCCGGCTTGGCGACCGAATCGCTATCCGCCCATATCGGTCAGCGAATTCGCTGGGCGCGCGGAATGGCCCAGATCTTCCGTGTCGACAATCCGTTGTTCAAGCGAGGCCTGCGCTTCGGCCAGCGGCTTTGCTATGCGAACGCAATGTTGCACTTCTTCTACGGCTTGCCGCGCATTGTGTTTCTCTCGGCGCCCCTGTCGTATCTGCTGTTCGATGCGAAGATCATTCAGGCGCAGGCGTTGATGATCGCGGCCTACGCACTGCCGCATTTGCTGATCGCTAACATGACCAACTCCCGGCTTCAGGGACCATTCCGCCACTCGTTCTGGGCGGAGGTCTACGAGACTGTGTTGGCGACCTATATCACGGCCCCCACGCTGTTGGCATTGATCAATCCGAAGCTCGGCTCGTTCAACGTGACGGCCAAGGGTGGCATCGTCGAGGACGAGTACTTCGACCAGAAGATGGCGATCCCATATCTGATATTGGTGGCGGCCAATCTCGGCGGTGTAGCGGTGGGTATCGGCCGGCTCTTCTTCTGGAGCACACACGAACTCGACACGGTGCTTTTGAATATGATCTGGTCCGGTTACAACCTGATCATTATCGGCGCTGCGCTTGCCGTGGCATGGGAATCCAAGCAGGTTCGGCGCACCATTCGCGTGGACTCGGATCTCGAGGCGGAAGTACGGCTTCATGACGGCACGGTCCTCTCGGCGCGGACGCTAGACCTTTCGGAAGGTGGCTGCGCCGTGCGCATGGAGCAGTCGCTGCAGTTGGAGCGCGGTTCTACCGTGGATGTCTGCGTATTGCCCAGCAAGACCGACGTTGTATGGAATTGCACCGTGACACGATCGGCGGGGGACACCTTGAGCCTGAAATTCGAACCGCTGGACATTGAACAAGAGAAGCACTTGCTTCACTGTATTTTTGGGCGAGCGGATGCATGGGTCACCTGGGCCAGCAACCGTGATGTGGATCATCCAGGTCGGGCATTTATCGAAGTGTTGTCCTTCGGCTACTACGGGGTTTATCGCGTGATCGAAATGTATTTGGGCCGGTTCCTCTCTGGCATGCGGGGAGCGGTCTCCAAGTTCGTTCGGCGAATCACTTTCGCCGCGAGCTTGTTAGCGGCGATCGGTGTGTTGGCAACCCTGCATCCAATGTCTGCCGATGCCCAGGGCGCGGCTGGCAACGCCTCTGAGCGTCTGCCACAGGTGATCCGTTCAGTGACGCTGGAAGAACTTAGCGGGGTGCAGGACTCCATTCGATTGCGGGGCATTCAGGGCGAGATTTCATTGCCGGTCTCGGTTCGGGATGACGAGGTGATCACCAAGGCAGAGATGACCCTGCGCTATGCCCATTCGCCGTCGCTGGTCTTCGATCTATCTCATATCAATGTGTTCGTAAACTCCGAGCTGGTCACAACGATTCCTCTCACAGAGCAATCTGCCAGTGGCGGTGAGCGGACATTCAAGCTCGACCCGCGGTTATTCGTTCGCTACAACACGATTCTGCTGCAGTTCATTGGGCACTACACGTATGAATGTGAAGACCCTGCCCATACCTCGCTTTGGGCCAATATCAGCAAAACCAGTTCCCTGACGCTAACTACTCAGCCGCTGAAGCTGGCGAATGAACTCAATTTGTTGCCTCAGCCGTTCTTTGACCGGCGGGACCAGGCCATGTTGGAGTTGCCGTTTGTGTTCTCCGGCGAGCCGAGCATCGAGCAGATGAAAGCGGCGGGTATTGTGGCTTCGTGGTTTGGGGCGCAGGCGGCCTATCGGGGTGCCAAATTTCCGGTGTCCACCAACGGCGAACTGCCGGACGGCCATGCTGTAGTGATCGGGACGGCCGGAAGCCACGTGGGCGGGCTGGCGATTCCGAGCAATGGTGAGTCCACAGTCTCCATCGTCGACAACCCGACGCATCCCACATCCAAGCTGTTGGTTGTGTCCGGCAATTCCGGTGAGGGATTGATCACCGCTGCGCGTGCACTCAGCCTGGGGGCGGAGGCCTTGGCGGGCCGTTCCGCCGTGATCCGCAATCTGCAGGAGCCAGAACCTCGCGCACCCTACGACGCGCCGCGTTGGGTGCCCACGGATCGTCCGGTCGAGTTCAGCGAATTGGTGCCGAGCCGGGAGCTGGAAGTGCGTGGGCTCTATCCGGACCTGATCCGAGTCAATTTCCATGTGCCGCCGGATTTGTACGCCTGGGAGTCCAAGGGCGTCCCGATGGACCTCAAGTACCGCTACACGCCAACCATCGGGCCGAAGTCGACGCTGAACGTGAACATCAACAACGAGTTCGTTGAGGCGATTCCGTTAGCCAAGGGCGGCGATAGCACATCGGTTCAATCAGAGATCAAGCGGCGCATCCAGATCCCGTTCTTGAGCCAGCTGGAATCGGTCAACGAAACCACGGTGCATATTCCGTACTTCAAAGTCTCCGGTAGCAATCAGGCACAGTTCCACTATTACTTTGAGCGTCAGAAGCTCGGCGAATGTAAGGATGCCGTCCTGGATAACTTGCGGGGCGTGATTGACCCAGGCTCCACCATCGATTTCAGCCAGTTTCCGCATTACACGGCGCTGCCGGAGCTCGCGTTGTTTGCCAATGGGGCTTTCCCCTACAGTCGTCTGGCAGACATGAACGACACTGCGGTTGTTCTGCCGAGGACCTTGTCCTCGGATGAGGTAGCGACCTACTTGTCGGTCATGGGCCATTTGGGCAACGCCACTGGCTACCCGGCAACACGTGTGGCGCTGGTTCAGGGCGGAGATGCCTCGCAACTGAAAGGCAAGCATGTGATCGTGCTGGGTAGTGCCGGTAATCAGCCGTTGCTCGAAACCTGGGCTGACGAGATGCCGCTAAGCCTGGTGGGTGGTACCGCGCGGCTTCGTGTCATCGGCCCGATCGAGCGACTGCTGGGGCGTTGGCGCGGATACGATCTTGATGCCGCTGTGGACCACGCGGGACAGGTCTTGCTGGAAGCGGGCGGTGCACTGGGCGCGATCATGAGCTTCGAGTCACCGGTGTCCAGCGACAAGGCCGTGGTCGTCCTGACCGCAGGCACTGGTGAGCGACTCCGCAACGTGGCGAATCTGCTGCTGGACGCCGGTGATCGTCAGTTCCTGCAAGGTGATCTGGTTCTACTTAACGGTTCCGAGATCAATCACTACCGGCTGGGTAATCAGTTCAAGGTTGGCGGTTTGCCGTTCTTCATGGGCTTGAAGCACTGGTTCTCGACCAAGCCCTTGGGCATGTTGATCCTGATGCTGGTGGTCGCCCTGATTATCGCCGCTGCTGTCTATCGGGCATTGCGTCGCATGGCGCTCGCCCGCCATGAAGGGAAGCGGTAAGGCGGGGATTTCCGTGGGCAACCTTCGGTGGGGAGCGTCATCTTGTTTGGTGGCGCTTGCCCTGAATTTGTCGGCCTGCGGGTGGTTTGACCAGGATTGGGAGCGCTGGGAGGCGTTCCACAAACATTTCGTGCAGGACGACGGCCGTGTGATCGACCGTACCGACGGCGCTCGGTCAACCTCCGAAGGGCAAGCCTATGGCCTGTTCTTCGCCTTGGTGGCCAACCGTCCAGATGTGTTTGCGAGCGTCCTGTCGTGGACCACTGCGAATCTTGCCCAGGGTGATCTCTTAGAGCATTTGCCCGCCTGGCTCTGGGGCGAACGCGACGATGGAAGCTGGGGGGTCGTTGACCCCAATCCTGCCAGTGATGCAGACCTGTGGATTGCCTACACGCTGCTGGAAGCGGCGCGGCTTTGGGACGTCCAGCAGTACGAAGTCGTCGCGCGTGCCATGCTCGCAAATGTGCTTGAGCATGAAGTCGTGACAACCGCTGATGGCGTCAGCTTGTTGCTTCCAGCACCGCACGGGTTTCGTCTCGAAGACGGTCGGGTCCGATTGAACCCGAGCTACCTGCCCGAGTTCCAGTTTCGATACCTGGATCAGCGGCATCCGGTTGGACAGTGGTCGACATTGTTGGCAAATCACAACAAATTGCTGATGGCCGTGTCGCAGGGGGCGGGGTTGGCGCCCGACTGGATGATCTTCGGCCCCGATGGCGTCGAGTTTTCTGACGGAAAGCCCATCACGGGCAGTTACGACGCCATTCGGGTTTATCTCTGGGCCGGCATGACACCGGGGTCTGAGGTGTTGTCGGCGCTGGGTGGCATGAGCCGGTTGCTGGCGGACAACAACCGCCCGCCGGAGCGAGTAGACATACTGAGCGGGGATGTTTTGTCGGGCGGTGGGCCGCTGGGTTTCAGTGCCGCTTTGTTGCCATATCTCAAGGCTTTAGGTGATGATACGGCGATTCGTGCTCAACAATCCTTGATTGAGGAAGCCGATCATGGGGGTCTGCTCGGCGATGTGCCTGCATACTATGACCATGTGTTGTCGTTGTTTGGTGAGGGCCATGCCAATGGCTGGTATAGCATCGACGAATCTGGTCGACTTATTCCGAAGTGGGAGCGTTCATGCTGGTTGATTTTCGGGGATTGCTGATCGCTGCGGTGCTTGCCGCCGCGTGCGTAGGCCCCACGTATGCGCAAAGCGCCGCGGAGACGCGCGTCGCCGAACAAGCGCGTTATTGGGAGAACCGCGGACGCTTTGATCTGGCCCGTGAAGCCTGGCAGAAGTTGTTGCAGTCTGATCCAGAGAATCCGGCCGCGCTGGCGGGGCTTGGGGGCATGGAAGCGCGTGCGGGGCGGCTAGGTGTCGCACAGCAATATCTGGATCAATTGTCTTCCAGCCACCCGAACCACTCTGGTGCGCGTGAACTGCAATCGGCCATTGCCCAGAGCGCGGTCGATCAACAGCGCTTGAATCAAGCGCGTCAGCTCGCTCAGGACGGCCAGTACGACGAGTCTGTGCAGGCCTATCGCGATGCATTTGGGGACGTTAGTCCGGATGGCCGGCTCGCGCTGGAGTACTACCAAACCCTGGCTGGCGCCACGAACGGGTGGGGTGAGGCGCGCAACGGACTGGCCGAATTGGCTAAAACCTATCCGGATCAGCCGGTTTACCAACTCGCGCTGGCACAGCATCTGACCTACCGCGAAGAAACCCGGCGCCAGGGGATTAGCGACTTGGCGCAACTGGTCGATAACGCCGTGGTCGCGGAACAGGCTAAGGCTGGTTGGCGTCAGGCATTGGTGTGGTTGACGCCCAAAGCCGGGGACGAGCGCTACTACCGTGCGTTCCTCAACCGCTTCGGCCAGGACAGCGAGATCTCGCAGCGGCTCGCGTCGCTCGACCGCCCGGTGGAAGCCACCGAAGATGACCTGATCGCCCAGGCCTACCGGAACCTGAATGCTGGTGACCTGAACCTCGCTTATACCGAGTTCCAGGAAGTTCTGCGCCAGGAACCGGGCAGCCCGGATGCCCTCGGTGGTATCGGCATCATCCTGCTGCGCCAGGAACAGTTTTCGGAAGCCGCCCAGTATCTGGAGCGCGCAAAGGCAGCGGATTCGCGCCGCGGTCACCGGTGGACCGAGGCCCTGGACAGCGCCCGGTTCTGGATGACCGTTCGCAGCGGAGAGGCCGCACGCGCGGCCGGCGATCCTGATCGAGCCATTCAGCTCTACGAACAAGCCATCGCAGAACGGCCCAACGAACTCAGTGTGCGCAGCTCCCTGGGTGATCTGTATGCGGAAGCGGGTTATCTGGACCGTGCCGATGCCGCGTACCGTGCGATTCTGGCTGCGCAGCCAGACAACGTGAATGCGTTGCGCGGTCTCATCGGTGTGTTGACGCAACAGGGCCATATGCGCGAAGCGCTGGCCTTGGCTGAACGGGTACCGCAAAGTCTGCGCGGGGAACTGGGAAATCTGGGCACATTGAAGGCCCAGTACCTGCGGGACCAGGCGACCGAAGCCAGCAGCGCCGAGAACTTTGTCGAAGCCGAGCGTTTGCTCAAAGAAGCCTTAATTCTCGATCCCCAGTCGCCGTGGGTACGGCTTGATCTGGCGCGGATATACCAGCGCCAGGGACGGACCCGTGAGGCCAACACCTTGATCGACGGGTTGCTGGATTCGAATCCTCGAATGTCAGAGGCGCTTTACGTCAAAGCGTTGCTGGTCAGCGAGAACCAACGTTGGTACGAAGGCCTGCAATTGCTGGAGCAGGTGCCGTTGCAGTCGCGCACCGACTACATGAACAACCTGCAAAAGCGGCTTTGGGTGCGTTATCAGTCGGAGCGAGCGGCCGTGTTCGCCCGTCTCGGCCGGCCCGAGCAGGCAGCGCAGATTCTGCGCCAGATCGAACCGCTGGTTGGCGAGTCTCCAGAATTGCTGGGTTCGCTGGCGACCTCACTCGCCGAGATCGGTGAAGAAGGCGAGGCGCTACGCTATATGCGAATGGCGTTAGCCAGGCAGTCCGTGCCCGATCCGGGAACCCGGCTGCAATATGCGTCGCTGCTGCTAAAACTACGCCAGGATGCCGAGTTCGAAGTCCAGGTTGACGACCTGCAGAACGAACCGAGACTGACGCCCCAGCAGCGCCAGGATCTGGCCAATCTCCAAGTTGCTCACCGACTGCGCCAGGCCGATGTCGTGCGCGAGGAAGGCGACCTGGCGTTGGCATACGAATATCTGCATCCGTTGCTGAAGGTCAACCCAAACGATCCGCGGCTGCTGATGGCCTTGGCGCGTCTATACAGCGATGCCAGGGAATATGACCGAACGCTGGAGATTTACGACCGGGTACTTCGAATCGACCCGGAAAGCATCGATGCCTACAAAGGGGCCATCGCTGCGTCGATTTCCTTGCAGCAGCACGACCGGGCAGGGGCGCTGCTGGATCAGGCCTTGCAGATTGAGCCGGGCAACGCCCGTCTCTATGCTCTCGCAGGCCGCCTATCCAGGATTCGCGGCCAGGATGGCCAAGCGTTGGAATATTTTCGACAGGCGCTGGCGCTCGATGCTGAGAACAACCGCGGCGAGTTGGGGGGCAGCGACAGCTGGCGTCACGCACCCACGCTTTATCTGATCGATCCGGAACGAGCCCAGCTTGGCAGCAACCGTTCGAGCGTGGGCGATTCGCTCGCGCTTGATACCCAGCTTAAGGATGATCGGGCTGTTGTGAGTCCAGGCGCGGCTTCTCAGTCGGTTCGCACCGTGGCCACGAACCGCAGGCTGGACGCGTTTTCGTTCGAGCGAACCGGAGCACCGGCCGACGGCAGCAGTGGCGAACCGCGAGATTCGCCAGCGAGGCTATCGTCGAATCGGTTCGATGCCACATTGGCCCCTCGGATCGAGACGCGAAGGCCCTCTGATTCCAGCGTGTACCCGATTCGCCCTCAAGGTCCTTACGAGGGCGAAATCGTTTATGAGTCCGCGCCGTACGTGCTGGACGAGCAACTGTCCCAGCCGGGGAGAGGTCGTAGCAACACGTACGAAACGCAAACCTATCCGAGCTACCAGGGCGCGGCTGTTCCACCGCCGCCGACCTACCCGATCCAGCAGAGAGCGCCGAGTTCGGTTCGCACGCTACCGGCAACGGAGCCCGCACCGCAGCGTCCGGCCGTCATCTATGAATACCCGGCACGCGAGCCGCTGCAGCCGGCCCCTGTGCAGATCCAACCGCGACGGGCCGCGCGAGTATCCACCGATCCGCGCGACGACATCCTGCGCGAGATTTCCGAGATTCGTGCTCAGCGCAGCGCGTACGGAGCCGGCGGTCTGAGTTTACGGACGCGCGATGGTCAACGCGGTCTGGACGAGTTGACCGACCTCGAACTGCCGGTCGAATTCAGTTTTGCGCCAGCGGCTGGTCGCATTCGTTTGCGCGCCGTACCGGTGTTTCTCGATGCCGGAAATCTGGACGGACGCGAGTTGGCCTTCTTTGGCGCCTTGCCGTTGGTCGAAGGCGTTGTGGCTGGTGACCGCGAGGACTTGAGCTTTTCCCAGGACGACGCTGGCGTTGCCGTTGGGCTGGTCTATGAAGTGGCCAATCTGCGGCTGGACGCCGGCTCGACACCGCTGGGCTTCCGGGAGGAAGATTTGCAAGGCGGTATTCGCTGGGCGCCACGGACAGGGGATCTCATCTGGCAGCTGGACCTTTCGCGCCGTTCGGTCTCCGACAGCCTGTTGTCCTATGCGGGTGCCTTTGATCCGGCGCTTGGCGTGAACTGGGGCGGGGTGATGCGCACCGGTGGCCGTATTGATCTGGCTTACGATGGTGGGCAGTACGGTTTGTATACCAACGGTGCGTTCTACGCGCTGGAAGGCAACAACGTCCAGGACAACACGCAGTATGAATTCGGTGTCGGTTTCTACGGCCGCGCGCTTGAGCGGGACAACATGCGCGTAACCTGGGGTATTAACGCCACCAGCTTCTTTTACGAACACAATCTGCGGTACTTCACGTTCGGCCACGGAGGCTACTTCAGCCCTCAGTTTTATCTGAGCCTAGGTGTACCTGTTGAGTGGGTCGGGCGGGAGAATCGTTGGTCGTATCGGGTGTCTGGATCGATCGGCATCCAGTCGTTCCGGGAGGATGACGCCCCGTATTTCCCGACCAGCGATGCCTTGCAGAACGCCCTCGTCGACTTTCAGCAGAACGAACCAACGCTCCCTGTCGAGTCGACGTATGACGGGCAGAGCTCGACGGGATTGGGTTTTAATTTGGGTGGCGAGCTGGAATACATGCTCGCACCGCAGGTGTCGATTGGCGCCTCGATCGGCTTTGATAACGCGCGAGACTACGAGCAGTTCAATGGGATGGGCTTTTTGAGATATTGGTTCCGGCCGCAAGCGCAGGTGCCGATGCCTCCGAGTCGCCTTGTCCCCGATTGGGTAGGAGATCCAACATGAAAGCAATTCTGAACGGCGTGACGGCCGCCATCGCCATCGCAAGCGCCTGCGGGACGTTTGCCGCAGTGGCTGCCGAAGGCGAGTCACTGCTCCCAAACCGCAATCCGTTTGTTTCTTCCGCGGCACCTCGTATGCAGGAAACGCAGGTGGCGCAGCGGGTACAGGCAGCTTATGGACCGCAGACCTTTCAGTCGCTGGGCCGTCGCAACATGGCCGAAGGCGACATTGAAGGCGCCGAGCAGCGGTTCGCCGAAGCATTGGAGATCAATCCTTTCGATCCCGTTGCGCTGAACAACCTCGCTGCTGCCAAAGCCGAGCAGGGCGATTACCACACGGCCTTGGAACTGCTAGAGCGGGCCGAACGCCTGGCTCCGCAGAATGTCGATATCGCGGCGAATCTCGCTCGCCTTCGAGGCTGGGTCAACTACTACGCCGGCAATGAACTGCATCCTGCTGCCCGGATTGCTGTGCCCGAGGCCCGCCTCACCGAAGGTTTGCCGCCACCGCCGCCGGCGCTATGGGATCCGCAGCAAGCCCGGCCTCGGATCGTGCTTCCACCCAATCAACGCTACGGCGCGGTTTCGCCTTAGCAAACCCGTCAGCGCCAGGTTGCGACTAGCCGTGTTCGAGATCGTCAAACAATTGACTGAACTGGTTGGTGATCTTGTGCTTCGGGTCCAGCAGGACCAGCGGCTGGCCGCGGTCATGTGATTCGCGAACCTTGACCGACGGCGCCAGTCGCGTCTGCAGCACGGGAAGACCTTCGTCCACGAGATCCTGGACGATGCGCTGGGGCAACCGTGCCCGCGCCTGGAATTGGTTGGCGACGATGCCGTCCATCTCCAGTTCTTCGTTATGGTCCGCTCGGATCTCGGCGATGTTGTCGAGCAGCACGTACAAGGCCTGACGAGCAAAATCGTCACAGTCAAAGGGAATGAGCACTCGATCCGCCGCGATCAGTGCTGAGCGACTGTAGAAGTTCAGTGCGGGAGGGGTATCGATGAACACCGCGTCGAATCCACGCAGCTTGTCCAGCGCTTGCCGGAGCTTGTAGATCTTCTGCCTGGATTCCAGTTTGGGTTGGAGGTGTTCCAGGGCGGGATCACCCGGGAGTACATAGAGCCCGTTGAGCTGAGACGCGACCAGATACGGTTCCAGCCCGCGTGACTGCAGGCTGAACGACAACGTGCCCTCGAAGAAATCGCCGATCGTGCCTTCGCTGGAGCCCGCGAGATCGCCGAGCAAGTACTGTGTTGCGTTGCATTGCGAGTCCAGATCCAACACCAGCGTCCGCAACCCACGTGAGGCTGCGATGGCGGCGAGGTTGCACACGATGGTGGTCTTGCCAACGCCACCCTTCTGATTGAATACCACGCGTCTCATGACAGCCTCTCTAGCGGAGTTGCACCAGTGTTGGGTGCTGTGCGAAGCATCCAACACTCATGCCACTCGGTACGGATAACGAACACTGGTGAAAAAAAGGCCCCGCAACTGCGGGGCCTTTCGAGTCGCGACTAATCGCTTACGCGGCTTTGGCGAGATCGCGCAGCACGTAGTGCAGGATGCCGCCATTGCGGTAGTAATCCCACTCCTTCGGCGTGTCGATTCGAACCTTGGCCTCAAAGGAAGTGGTCGAGCCGTCTTCAGCGGTGGCCTTGACGGTCACGAACTTGGCGCCTTCTTCGAGCCCTTCGATGTCGAAGGTTTCCTTGCCGGTGAGTCCCAGGGAGTCGGCGCTGTCACCGTCCTTGAAGCACAAGGGCAGCACGCCAAAGCCCACGAGGTTGGAGCGGTGAATCCGCTCGAAGCTCTGGGAGATGACTGCTTTGACGCCCAGCAGCTGGGTACCTTTGGCGGCCCAGTCGCGGGACGAACCGGTACCGTATTCCTTGCCCGCGAGTACGACCAGTGGGGTGTCCTGCTCCTGATACTTCATCGCGGCGTCATAGATGGTCATCTGCTCGTCGGCCGGCTGAAAATGCGTCCAACCGCCTTCTGTGCCGGGCGCCAGCTGATTACGCAAACGGATATTGGCGAAGGTGCCGCGCATCATCACTTCATGGTTGCCGCGGCGCGAGCCGTAGCTGTTGAAGTCGACCGGCTTGACGCCTTTGCTCTGCAGATATTTTCCGGCCGGGGAATCAGCGGCGATGTTGCCGGCGGGCGAAATATGATCCGTGGTGATCGAGTCGCCGAGCAAGGCTAGGCATCGGGCGCCGGCAATCGGTTCGATGGAACCGGCTTCCTTCGCCATGTTGACGAAGTAGGGCGGGTTCTGAACATACGTCGAGTCGTCTTCCCACGCGAAGCGGTCACCTTCTGGCGTATCCATGCCACGCCAGCGAGCGTCACCTTCGAAGACGGAGCCGTAACTGGCCTTGAACATTTCCGAGGACAGCGAGGTGCTGATCAGGTCCTGGATTTCCTTTTGAGTCGGCCAGACGTCCTTCAAGTACACGTCGTTGCCAGCGGTATCCTGTCCCAGGGGGGCCTCGACCAGCGAGCTCGTCACCGAACCGGCCAGCGCGTAGGCGACCACTAGCGGTGGCGAGGCCAGGAAGTTCATGCGGACATCAGCATGCACCCGACCTTCGAAATTGCGGTTGCCAGACAGCACCGAAGTGGCGACCAAGTCGTGTTCGTTGATTGCCTTGGAAATGGTCTCCGGCAGCGGGCCTGAGTTGCCGATGCAGGTTGTGCAGCCATAGCCGACGACGTGGAAACCGAGCGCCTCCAGATCATCCATCAGGCCAGCCTTGACCAGGTAGTCGGTCACGACCTTGGAACCCGGTGCCAGCGACGTCTTGACCCAGGGCTTGACGTTCAGGCCTTTGGCCCGCGCGTTGCGGGCCAGCAGCCCAGCACCGATCAGCACGGCAGGATTAGACGTGTTGGTGCAAGAGGTGATCGCAGCGATGACGACCGCGCCGTCCTTTAGCGTGAACTCCTGACCGTTGTAGGTGACCTGCGCTTCGCCGGTGGAGGTGTCGGAGCCCACGGCCACACCACCGCCGCCTTCGTCTTCCAGACGCGCCTCGGCACCGGACTTGGCGTCGCGCTCGTCCGCGAACTTGACGACTTCCTTCTGGTACAGCGAGGCCATGTCCTTGAGCAGCACACGATCTTGCGGACGTTTCGGGCCGGCCAGGCTCGGCTGGACGGTGGACATATCCAGTTCCAGCGAATCCGTGTAAACCGGATCCGGCTGGCCGTCGATGCGCCACATGCCCTGTTCCTTGGCATAGGCTTCGATACGCGCAATCTGATCCGCATCGCGGCCGGTGAGCTCCAGGTAGCGAATGGTTTCGCCGTCCACCGGGAAGATGCCGCAGGTGGCGCCGTATTCCGGTGCCATGTTGGCGATGGTCGCGCGATCCGCCAATGGCAGATCGGCGAGGCCGTCGCCATAGAATTCGACGAACTTGCCGACCACGCCCTTCTTGCGCAGCATTTCGGTGACGGTGAGTACCAGGTCCGTCGCGGTCGTGCCTTCCGGCAGCTTGCCGTTCAGTTTGAAGCCGATGACCTGCGGAATCAGCATCGTGATCGGCTGACCGAGCATGGCCGCCTCGGCTTCGATGCCGCCCACGCCCCAGCCAAGGACCCCGACGCCGTTAATCATCGTGGTGTGCGAGTCGGTGCCGACGACCGTATCCGGATAAGCCACTCCATCGCGGTCGAAAATGACGCGCGCGAGGTATTCCAGGTTGACCTGGTGGACGATGCCGGTATCCGGCGGCACGACCTTGAAGTTCGAGAACGCGCCTTGACCCCAACGCAGGAAGGCATAGCGTTCCTTGTTGCGATCAAATTCGATCTTGGCGTTCAGATCCATGGCGTCGTCGGACCCGAAGTGGTCGACCATCACCGAGTGGTCGATGACCAGTTCGGCTGGAGACAGCGGGTTGATCTTGTTCGGATCACCGCCCATCGCCTGCATGGCATCGCGCATGGCGGCCAGATCAACGACCGCCGGGACGCCGGTGAAATCCTGCAGGATCACGCGCGCTGGCGTGAAGGCGATTTCCTGGGTCTGTTCGGCGGTGGCGTCCCATTGAGCCACGGCCTTGATGTCATCGGCGGTGACATCCTTTCCGTTTTCGTTGCGGAGAAGATTCTCAAGCAGGATCTTCATGGAGTAGGGCAGTCGTGAGACCTTGTAATCGCTCTCCAGCGCATTGAGGCGATAGATCTCATAAGACTTGCCGCCGACATCTAGGTTGCCGCGGGCGGAAAAGCTGTCACTCATATGCAAGTTCTCCCAAGAACTCGTGTGAACCGAGGGTGGACCATTTCGGGGGCGCGATTATAACGCCTCATTAGTCTTGATGACGGCGCCGCCGAGACAACGTCGACCATCGTAGAAGACAACGTACTGTCCCGGCGCGATTGCCCAGGGCGACTCGTCGAAAAACACACGTAAACACTCGCCGTCGTCCAGCATGGCTGGCCGCACCTCGCAATCCAGTAATGGCTGGCGATGACGGATGCGGGCCTGAAGGCGATGCGGCAGGGCCGGCGGCTCGCCAATCCAGTGAATGTCGCTCGCGACGAGCTGACGGCCGGACAAGGCGGGATGCCGGCGGTCCTGGGTGACGATTAGCGTCCTTGTTCCGAGGTCTTTGCCGCAGACGAACCAGGGCGCCTCCGGCGCACCGGCGACCCCGCCGATGCCAAGTCCGCGGCGTTGTCCGATCGTGAATCGCCAAAGTCCGCTGTGCTGTCCCACGCTGCGGCCCTGATCATCCGTGATCAGGCCGGGCTGATCGGGTAGGTGATCGCCGAGAAAGTCGGCGAAGTTTCGTTCGCCGATAAAGCAGATTCCGGTGGAATCCTTGCGATTGTGATTCGGCAGGCCGATCGATTCGGCGATGGCGCGCACCTCCGGTTTCTTCAATGCGGCCAGAGGGAACTCGACCTGCTTTAGTTGGTGGCTACTGACCAAGGCGAGAAAATACGTCTGATCCTTGCCTTCGTCGGCCGCTCGATAAAGCAGGCCGTCGCGCGTGTCCGCGTAGTGGCCGGTCGCGATGCGGTCGGCCCCGAGGCGCAATGCGTGCTCGCGGAATGGCGCGAACTTGATTTCACGATTGCACAGCAGGTCGGGGTTGGGGGTGCGTCCGGCCGCGTACTCGCCCAGAAAATACTGAAAGACCCGCTCCAGATACTCGCGGGAGAAATCGGCGCGATGCAGCACGATTCCGAGTTGATCCGCGACCGCTTGGGCCGACTCGAAATCCTCCGCCGCCTGGCAGTAGCCCGTTTCGTCTTCGGCCCAATTGAACATGAACAGGCCCTCAACCTCATGGCCTGCTTCGAGCAATCGATGCGCTGCGACAGCGGAATCTACGCCCCCGGACAGGCCGACGATCACACGGCTCACGGAGCCAGATGCTGGATCAGGTCAAGCGGGTGGCGAACGCCGGCCATCCAATCGTCGATAGACCGCAACACCATTGGACTACGCAGCGGAGCGGCCGCACTGCGCAGGGTCTCCGGTTCGGCCCAGAACGCTCGCACGATTCCCTCATCCAGTGCGTGATCAGCCGGTTCTGGATCGACCGTGCCGGTGAAAGTCACGCGCAGAAACGTAGGCGGTGCTGGGTCGTCGTGGTCGGTAGGGCGTGCCCAGACATACACGCCAATAAGCGCAGTTGGGTGGAATGTGTAGGCGGTTTCTTCACGGGTTTCACGAACGACTGCGTCGATCAGCGATTCGCCCGGTTCCCAATGACCCGCCGGCTGGTTCCACGCGAGGCCGTGTCGGGTCTGCTCTTCCACCAGCAGGAATCGGCCGGCTTGTTCGGCCACAGCCGCCACGGTGACATGCGGATGCCAGCTCACAGCTGGCCTTGTTGTCTCAGTGGGTACCAGCCCTGCGCATCGGGTCGTCCTAGTGACCCGCTGATGAGATTTCCGAGCACCGGATCCGCCGAAGATCGGAGTTTCAGGCGACCGTCCAGGGTGTAGCTGCGGCTAACCGGGTCGACACGTACCGTGCCTTCCAGCGCAACCGGGCCGCCCGTATCGGCGAGCGTGCCGACCAGCGCCTGTTCTTCCAGAACGAACTGGGCTTCAAAATCACCGAGCTCATAATTTTTCGGACCAAAGGCCCAAGCGAGGTCCTTGATGGTCACCGTGCCGTCGACGGCGCCGAACTGCTTGGACGACAGCTTTAGCGACCGGACATCCAGATTCGCGCCACCGCCGATACCGATGCCACCCAGCTCGGCAAGCCCCAGCAGGTCCGCGATGTTGAAGCGGCCTTGCAATGCACTGACATGCACCGTACCCCAGGGGGTGACCGAGACTTCGCCGAGAACCGGGCCGCGTGCCACGTCCGCCTGCACGATGCCACCGAACTGAAGCAGCAGCAGCTTCCATGGCCGCCAGGTCCACTGAGCATCTTCGGCAATGGTTAGCGTCTGGTAGGCGATGCTGTTGACGCGGGCGCTGACCACGGTCCCGTCCAGTCCATGCAGGGTGACCGGAGAATCGGCGGGAGCGACCCAGCCGTATACGGTGCGGACCGGCAGGAAAATCACCAGTCCGATCACCAACGCAACGAGGAATGTGGCGACCAGGCGCATCATTGCCGTGCCAATCCGAGTCTGGCCTCAACCTGACCGGGCGCACTCTGGGCGCCCATGTCGGCCGAGTCGACCACCATCCCATGCCGGGTTTCAAGCTGGTGCAGCCAGCGCACGGTTCGGTTGAACTCCACCCCTTCCAGCCAGATGCGAACCCGATCGTCGCCCTCAGGCTGAACGCGCCGTACGCCCAGCCCGAGGCCGGCGGCCTTGCCGGTTTGATCCACAACGGCCAGCAACGAGCGATTCTGGGCGCTGATTGGGGCCGCACCAGCACTGCTGCGGCCAAGTGCCTGTCGTGCCAAAGGCGTCGCGGCGGCCAGCTCGGCGGCCAGCGCTTGCTCTGCTGCAATCTGCGTTGTCGCCTGTTCGCGGGCTTTGGCCAGCGGTTCCCAGACCAACAGGTAGTACATCACCACCGCCAGCACCGCGGCGCCGGTTGTCACCAATAGACGCTCGCGTGGTTCCAAGGCCAGGTAGCGGCCCTTGAGTTGTTCGAGTGCTGGCGTCATGCGCGCGTCACTGGTGCCAGGCGAAGCCGAACCTTGACGCCGTCGCTGGCGGCATTCGCCGACAGCACTTCCAGCTCAACGGTGGTTTGCTTGGCAAACTCTCCACGGAGGGTTTCCAGGGCTTGCAAATCTTCACCCTCCAGACCGAGAAACAGCGTGCCATCCCGGAACTGCAGTTCGGTTATGGTGAAATCAGCGCCGCTGGCGAATGCCTGCCGGGTCTGGTCCAGCAAAAAGAGGAACCCGGTTGCGCCTTCCGGGTTTTGAAGCGCACGCAACTGCTGCTCAAGCTGGGTGCGGACATCGACAATGCGCTGCTCCGCCGGAAACAGCTCACGAAAGGCTTGCAGGTTGGCTTGCTCGAGCGTGGTGAGTGTCGCCTGCTTCTGGGCGAGATCGACTGCCTGATACAACGTTCCCAACACGACCAGCACGGCGGCCAGCGCGGCGGCGGTGATCCACGGGCGCCACCATTGGGATTGTTCGGACAATGGCCGAAATGCACCCTGCAACAGATTCAGAGCGTGTGACTGCCCGGCCCAGAGCGCGAGTTGTTCAAGGCCGTTGGAAATACGGTCTTCAATAGCACCTGCCAGCGCGGCGTCCGGTCGGGCCGCACCTTCAACCAGCAGCAGCTTCGGAGCGTTGTCGGCAGTTAGCCTGCCGAGCACGACCGGAAGCAGTGCGTGGTCGACTGCGGCGCATTGTTGAACGTCGCGGAGTAGCGTGCGATCGGCTTCAATCCACAGCACAGACGCGGCATCGGGTTCGGGCGGCAAGAGCTGGGCGTCCACGTAGGCCGCTTCGACACGGGCAGGGCACTCGGCGAATCCATCCAGGTAGTCTGCGAGTCGCTCACTGCCCATCGCGGCCACCGCGTGGGCGCCATCTGCTGTCTTCGCCCCCAAAGCGAAGTGCATGGCATCCACGTCGTCGGCAAGTTGTTCTTCCAGCGCGAATGGCAGGGCCTGCATCAGACGTGCGCGCTGACGCACCGGCAGGTCGACCGTGGTGACCAAGGCGTCCTCAGCTGGAAGAATCAGGACGATCCGGTCATCCGCGTCGGCGCCATCGAGCAACGAGTGCAACGGCGCGCGTGCGGTCGCCTCGAACTCGCCCGATGGCTCGCGCACGATGCAGGCGGCACCGGCGTCCGGGCCGGGGTGGCTCAGGCGAATAAACAGGGTTCGGCGCACGGATCTTTTTGACTGCAATCAGGGTGGGCGGATCAGCGGGACGGCGCCGTGGCCATCGGGAGGCTTCTCCACATCAAAGCGTATCCCGGCTTTGGTAGACGACACGCGCCTGACCTTGCGCGCTTCGGAAGACAAGACTGTACAGCCTCACCCGACCTCTGCCAATCGTTGCCTCTCCCTGGATAAGGAAATAATGGGTGCTCACCGACAGTCCCTGGCTATCCACCGCGGGGCCGAGAATGGCGTCGTTGGTCACGGCGTCCAGGTTTTCGGCAGGCTCGTCAATACGATTCTCCACGAACGCTGCCACCTCGCCGGGGGCGGGGTTACTGCTAAGCGCAAGTAGCAGTTCCGGGGGAGCCGTATTGATGTTGATCGGGGTTTCCTCGGGCAGCACGGAGATCAACGGCTCCAGTGCCCGGAACAGTTCGGGAGTCATGCCTTCGACGAGACGTAGCTCGGTGACGCTGGTGAACAGCCGGTTCGCCGCGCGGTAAGCGGGGGATTTGGATAGATAGATCCCGTCTTCGGCACCGCCGGGAAAGCGGGGCTCAACATCGGGGTCGACCCAATCCTGAATCGCGGACACCAGTTGTTCCGGATCCGGCGTCGGGGTGCTCGAATCCAGGCTGATATTCAGTAGCAAGCGTTTGAAGATATCGGCATAAAGCACCTCGGCGCTCGCCAGATTGTTGAGGTTGAAGCGCCCTTGGAGATCGACAATGCGCCCGGTGACCACCCCATTGTCGACCGGCAGGTAATCCACCGGTGTCGCCCAGAACTCCCCCAAATGGTCAATCTCGTTGTCTTCGCGGTCTTTCTCAAGCAGCGTCGTGGCCCAATCCGCGACCCCGCGGGCGACCCACCACGCCTGTTCCGAATGCTTCAGCGCTTCCGTGCGATGGAAGGAGATGTTTTGCCGATAGGCCAGCGAAGCGGCAGCGATACTCGCCAACGCCATCACGAAGATTGCAGTGAGCACCGCCACACCTTGCTGATGCTGCCGCATCATGTGGCCGCTTCGGCGGTGGTGATGCGATAAAGCGCTCGTAGCTCGCCCCAACGTCGCGTTTCGAAGCGCAATTCGATGACCTGGGGCGGGGCACCATCCAGCGCAGGGGCGCCGGTGGTCGGGTCGGGCACCGGCCATTGATCCTGCCATTCGGATTGGGCGTCGAGAAAGCGCCACTCCAGGTTGATGACGTCGTCGAGCATTACGGTTTGCGTGACCTGGGTGTCCTGCACGCGATCCAGCCGACTCCATGCGTAACGGACTAGCCGTTCATCCTCCAGACCGTAGCCGACGCGTTCCAGGCTGCTGACGTTTCGATTCATGGGGTTGCGACGACCACCTCGTGTGAATTCGAGGCGTTGCGTCTCGTCCAGAATCACCGACGGCCTCGGATCCCCGAAATCGTCACGAATCGGTCTGGCCCTGATCTGCTCGATGTCCTGTTCCAAGCGGAACAGGGCCATTTGCAGGGTGCGGGTATCCTCCAGGGACACCTCGATATCGGCCCGCGCATTGAGAACGGTCATTAAACCGCCGTATGCCATGGCCGAAAAGATCACAAATATTGCGATCGCGACCATGAGCTCAAGCAGGGTGAATCCCCGTATGCGGCCCGCCCTTGACCGATTCATGGTTTCGGGAGGAAGCCAGACAACGCGGCCGCCTGTCGTTCCCCGGCGTAAGTCGACACATCGATTCGGCGGATATTTTCGTCCGGCGTTTCGGAGACCAGTGCTTCCCAGGTCCAGTCGCGTCCCCCGATTTCGATGTCGCCATCTGACTCGCCGACATCGGGCCATTCGTCGCGAACCTGGAACTCGATCAATACGTTTCTCGCGACCAGTGTGCCGATGGTGACGTCTCGAAATCGCCCTGCGTTACTGATGGTGGCAGATGTCGACACCAGCACGGCCGCCAACGCGATACCGACCATGGCGACGGCCACAAGCACCTCCAGCAGCGTGAATCCACCCTCAGTACGCACGCTGAACCCGCTCTGTCTCAACCTTGCCCGTCAGTTCGGTCTTGATGCGGTATTGGATGTCGGAGCCCGGTAATGCGACGGTGACCTCGAACGGGCTCATCTCACCCGTGGACAGAAACAGGACGTCGGGTTCCAGACGCTCCGACTTCTCGTCGTCGTCTTCGTCCCGGTCCGGTGCGGGCAGGGCGAAACGGTTTTCCTGGTCCAGTGACACGCTGAGACTTAGCTGCATGGGTTCGGGCACCTGGCGCTGCCGGAGCGGACCGTCAGCCGGCACCCAGCCTTGCTGGGTTAACACCAGAAAGGCGTACTCGCGCTGGGCGACGGCGAGCCCGTAGTCCTCGCCATAGATGATGGCGCGCTCGCCCGCCAGACGGATCAGTTCACCAATGCGCCGGGCTTCCAACTCAACCTGATCGCTGCGCCCCCGACCGCTCACCGACAACACGGCAAGCGTGACGAGTACGCCAACGATAAAGACGACCACCATGACCTCGATCAGGGTGAACCCTCGATCGCGGTCGTGGGGAGCAAGAATGTCGCGGCTCCGCGACATGCGCTGACCTACCCGCCGGTTTGCCAGTTGCCAATATCCGAGGCCACACCGTCACCGCCGGGGCGACCGTCTGCGCCGAGGCTATAGACATCGATGTCGGATTTGGAGCCCGGCGAAAGGAACAGATAGTCGTTGCCCCATGGGTCCTTGGGCACGGCGCGCAGGTAGCCGCCATCTTTCCAGTTGGGTGCCGACGGCTCACCGCTCGGCTGGCGAACCAGTGCTTCCAGGCCTTGCTGGGTGCTGGGGTAGTTGTAGTTGTCCAGCCGGTACATATCCAAGGCTGCTTCGATCGCTCGTACATCCTGGCGGGCCTTGGCAACACGAGCCTTGTCCGGATTGTCCATAATGCGCGGCACTGCGACGGCCGCCAGAATTCCGAGAATGACGACAACGACCATCACCTCGATAAGGGTAAAGCCGCCCTGTCGCGACAGATGCTGATAAGAACGCATGATGAACCGAGAGTTACTCGCTATTTTGGGGCCGCGATGATAACAAACGAGCGCGGCGTGACTCGTGAGGAATGGCTGTTTCCAGCCATGTTGGGTCTGGTGATTCTGTTGCTGGCGTGTCTGGGCGAGTCTGGACGTGAATGGTTGCGTTTTGATCACGGCGCGATCGATGCCGGTCAATACTGGCGTGTGTGGTCCGGGCATCTGGTTCATGCCGGCTGGTATCACCTGTTGCTCAACGGACTGGGTCTGATCATTCTCGTGTTGTTGTGCCCCGAGCGTGTCCGTCTGTCCTGGTGGACGGTACGGTTTGTGCTGATGGCAGCTTTGACCAGTGCGGGGCTGTACTGGTTCGGTGGAGGCATCGAATGGTACGTTGGCCTTTCGGGTTTAATGCATGGTTACTATCTGCTGGGCCTGCGCAGACCTGCGATGCAACGTGACTGGATCGCCATAGCCTGTCTGGCCTACCTGGTGGGCAAACTGGTCTGGGAGGAGTGGGTCGGTATTGCCGTCTCAAACGAAGCGGCGATCGGTGTTCCGGTCGCGACGCGTTCGCATTTGTTCGGTGCCTTATCGGCCCTGCCTCTCATCGGGCTTGAAATGTTGTTGCCAGATCGCTGGATTCGAGCCGACGGTAGTGTCAGAAACTTAAACGAAAACAACGCGACATCAGGATAGATTGGAGTCGAGCTTGAACAATGTAGTCATGCTGTTTCCTGGGCAGGGATCGCAACGCGTGGGCATGCTGAGCGATGTTCTTGCGGAATCGAACGCCGCTCGCGAGACGATGCAAGAGGCGGACGACGCCCTCGGTTTCGGACTGTCCACCCTCATTCAGGAGGGGCCGGCCGAACGACTGGATGCGACGGAGAACACGCAGCCAGCCATGCTTGCCGCTGATATCGCGGTGTTTCGCGCCTGGCGCGCCCTGGGCGGCCCAGCCCCAGCGCTGGTCGCCGGCCACAGCCTCGGTGAGTATGCCGCGCTGGTCGCCGCCGACGTGCTGACGTTCGCCGACGCCATCAAGTTGGCGCAACTACGTGGGCGGGCGATGCAAGCCGCCGTGCCTGCCGGTCAAGGCGCCATGGCTGCGGTCGTCGGTCTGGACGATGCCGCCGTGCAGGGCTTGTGCGATCAGTATGCGGGTGATGACGTTCTCGATCCGGTCAACTTCAACGCGCCAGGCCAGGTGGTGATCGCCGGACACGGTGCCGCCGTCGCCCGGGCCAGTGCCAATGCCAAGTCACACGGGGCGCGAATGGTCGTGCCGCTACCGGTGAGCGTACCGTCGCATTGCGCGTTGATGGCACCCGCGGCAGAGGCCTTGCAGGCAGCATTGGAGGACGTTGCATTCGCATCACCGACGTGCCCGGTCGTGCATAACGTGACCGCAGCGCCGGAGCCGGACGTGGACGGCTTGCGCGCCCGGCTGATCGAACAGGTCAAAGCACCAGTTCGCTGGGTTCAGACGATTGAATATCTCGCAGGGGCTGGGGGTGACTTGTTCCTGGAATGTGGGCCGGGCAAGGTGCTCACTGGCCTGATGCGCCGCATTGATCGTTCGCTCCAGGCGAATGCCTTGGGCGAATGGACGTCATTGCAGGCGGCGCTGCAACAAATTGAGGAGTCAGTCTCTTGAGTGATACACCGTTGGAAGGCCAGATCGCGTTGGTGACCGGTGCGTCTCGCGGTATTGGTGCTGCGATCGCCACGGCGCTGGCGCAGCGCGGCGCCACGGTGGTTGGTACAGCGACCAGTGAAGCCGGCGCTGCCGCGATTTCGGATGCGCTAAAGCCCTGGTCCGGCCGCGGTGTCGTGCTCGATGTCACCGACGGCGATGCCTGCGAAACCGTGGTGAAAACCATCAGCACGGAGCTGGGTTCGATTGGACTGTTGATCAACAATGCCGGGATCACCCGAGACAATCTTTTTCTGCGCATGAAGGACGCCGACGTTCTCGATGTGCTGCAGACCAATCTGGTCGGTGCGGTGCGCCTGTCGCGGCTCGTGCTTCGCGGGATGATGAAAGCGAAGGCGGGTCGTATCGTGAATGTCAGTTCCGTCGTTGGCGCAACCGGCAATGCCGGGCAGGTCAACTATGCGGCGAGCAAAGCCGGCCTGATCGGGGCAACCAAGTCACTCGCGGCGGAGATCGGATCTCGCGGCATCACCGTCAATGCGGTTGCCCCTGGCTTTATCGAAACCGACATGACCAATGTGCTGGACGCAGATACCCGGCAAACGTTGCTGGCAGCGATTCCGCTGGGCCGTTTGGGTAAACCCGACGACATTGCCGAGGCAGTCTGTTTCCTTTGTGGCCCAGGGGGCGCGTACATTACCGGCACCACGCTGCACGTGAATGGCGGCATGTACATGGTTTAAGTATTAACCGGGCAATTCGGGTGTGCCGGCTCAGGCTAGCCGCGTCTCCCGGGTTCCCATACAATGGCGCGCCACGGCGCGAGGGCGCCGCGCTACAGCACTACTGAGGAGTTAGTTCGGATGAGCGGAATGGAAGATCGGGTCAAAAAAATCATTGCCGAGCAGCTGAGCGTCTCGGAAGAACAGATCACGCCCGAGGCCTCGTTCGTGGATGACTTGGGAGCTGATTCCCTGGATACCGTCGAACTCGTGATGGCTCTTGAAGAAGAGTTTGAAATCGACATTCCGGATGAGGAAGCCGAAAAGATCGTGACGTTCCAGCACGTGATCGCCTACATCAAAGCCAACGCACCCGACGCAAGCTGATTAGCTCGCGCATTCTCCAGGCGCATCCGCGCCCATTCATTTCGCCTAGAAGACGATGTCCATGAAACGACGTGTCGTTATCACTGGAATGGGCGTTATCTCGCCCGTCGGCTCGACGGTTGCGGACGCCTGGAACCGGGTTGTGGAAGGGCGTTCCGGCGTCCGGACAATCGATACCTATGACGTCAGTCACTATCCCACCCGATTTGCCGGGCTGGTCGACGGCTTCGATGTCGACGCTTACCTGAATCCGCGTGAGCAGCGGCGGACAGATGCCTTTGTTCACTACGGCATCGCGGCATCCAAGGAAGCGGTCTCAAATTCGGGCCTCGATATCTCGACCAACGCGGATCGCGTCGGCGTGAATATCGGTTCTGGCATTGGCGGTATTGGAACGATCGAGCAGAACGCCGTCATTCTCGACAGTACGCGCTCGATCAAGAAGATCTCTCCATTTTTTGTCCCGTCCTCGATCATTAATATGGTGTCGGGGTACGTGTCCATTCAGTTGGGAGCTCGTGGGCCCAACCTGGCCACGGTCTCGGCCTGCGCCACTTCAGCGCACAGCATTGGCCTGGGCGCCCGGATGATCATGCATGGCGATGCGGACGTGATGATCGTCGGTGGCGCCGAAGCGGGTTCCAGCCCGATGGGCCTGGCCGGATTCTGCGCCGCCCGCGCAATGTCGATGCGCAATGATGCACCAGAGCAGGCCAGCCGTCCCTGGGACCGCGGCCGTGATGGCTTTGTGCTGGCTGACGGGGCGGCGGTGTTGGTCATTGAGTCCGAGGAACATGCCAAGGCCCGTGGTGCCGAGATTTTCGCCGAGTTGGCCGGCTTCGGGATGAGCGGGGATGCGTACCACGTGACGCAACCCGCGGACGACGGTAACGGCGCGGCACGCGCCATGCAGGCAGCGTTGGCCGACGCAGGTGTCGAATTAAGCGACGTTGACTACATCAATGCGCACGCCACATCCACCAAGGTGGGTGACGCAGCCGAAACCCAGGCCATCAAAGGCGTGTTCGGCGATCAGGCGTACAAGATCCCGGTCAGCTCGACCAAGTCGGTGACCGGGCATTTGCTTGGCGCGGCCGGCGGCATTGAATCGGTGTTCTCCATTCTGGCAATCCGCGATGGGGTCGTCCCCCCGACGATCAATCTGGATGAGCCTGACGAGGGTTGCGATCTGGACTACGTCCCGAACACCGCGCGAGAGACATCGGTCGACTGCGTGCTCTCCAACTCGTTCGGATTCGGTGGCACCAACGCATCGCTGGTGTTCCGGCGCTATACCTGATTCCCTGCGCAGGGCGACGGAGTCGCCGCGGCACGACTCGACAGGATTTTGATTCTTGAACTCGGAGCGGTTGCGTGTCCTGTGGGATACGCCCTGTGATTTTCTCGCGCTACACGCGGCGAATCCGAGCTACTTCCCGGGGTTGCTGGAGAGCGTAGCCAAAGGCTCTGCCACGGGTCGCTACGATATCCTTTTCGCAGCACCCGGCGAGCGACTGGTGTTGGACGCCTCAGGCCTGTCTGGTCCCCACGCAGACGCCGAGCGGTCCTTTCTGGCGGCGCTTGATGCCTGGGCGCAGTCCGAACGCACACAAGCCCCCGCCGATGATCTGCCGTTCCACGGCGGCTGGCTGTTGTTTCTAGCCTACGAGTTGCTGTCTGAATGCGAGCCGCGTGTGCCCGTTTCAACGGATCCAGCCGAGCTGCCGATCGCCTGCGCCCAGCGCTGCCGTGGGGCGGTGATTCGCGAGCATGCATCCGGTCGAACCTGGTTGGTCGCAGACGATGCGCAATCACTCGCCGCGATTGAGCAACAGCTCGGCAGGCATCAGCGCACACAAGCCCTGCCGGATCTGCCGGTTGTGGCCGAGGCTCATGTTGAATCCACGGACCGGCTCAGAACCTCGCTGCGGCGTATTCACGAGTACGTCCTTGCCGGCGATGTGTTCCAGGTGAACCTGTCGCGCGGATGGTCGGCGAAGTACAGCAGCACGCTGGACCCCAGCACGGTTTACTGCAGGCTGCGGAACAGCAACCCAGGCCCGTTTGCCGGACTGTTCCGCCAGGACGACTGGGCCGTGATCAGCTCATCGCCAGAACGGCTGGTCAAGGTCGATGATGGTTGGATCGAGTCCCGTCCCATCGCGGGAACACGTCGGCGAGATCGCGACCTTGGTCGTGACGACGATCTTCAGGCAGAACTGCTCGCACATCCGAAAGAGCGCGCTGAACATGTGATGTTGATCGATCTTGAGCGCAACGATCTGGGACGCTTGTGTCTGCCGGGAACCGTAGAGGTTGATGATTTGATGGTGCTGGAATCCTACGCGCACGTGCATCACATCGTGTCGAACGTGCGCGGACGATTGCGCGGAGATGTCAGTGCCGGGCAGGCGATTGCCGCGACATTCCCTGGCGGGACCATCACCGGCTGTCCGAAAGTCCGCTGCATGGAGATCATCCAGGAGTTGGAGCCGGCCGGACGGGGCGCCTATACCGGCGCGATGGGATATCTTGGAACGGACGGTCGTATGGACCTGAATATCCTGATTCGAACCATCGTCACCCGCGGCGCATCAGCCTGGTTCCGGGCCGGGGCGGGCATCGTGGCGGATTCGGATGAAGATGCCGAGATACGCGAGATGCAGGCCAAGGCACGAGGGCTATTGCCGGCACTGGGATTGGACCCCGAGCTGGGTTTGTCGTGATGCGTTGCTGGGTCGATGGCATGGCCGGGGCTGCCGTCCCGGCAGACGATCGCGGGCTGCAGTTTGGCGATGGCGTGTTTCGAACCTGCCTTGTCTGGGAGCAGGGCATCCACGCCTTCGACGATCAGCTTACGGTTTTGCAGCATGATGCGGACGCGCTGGGCCTGACGTTCGATCGAGGCAAACTGTCCACCGAGATGCAAACCGCGGCGAGGACTCTGGGCTCTGGCGTTTTGAAGATCATGCTGACGCGACGGCAAGCGGGGCGAGGCTATCGGCCGGATTGGCCTGCTTCGACACGGCGCATCTTGCTCGCCGGCGAGATGCCGCGTCGTCCAGTGAGTGCCTGGTCGCGGGGTGTGAACGTCCAGATTGTGGACGCCCCTCGTGTTGAGACCACAGCGCTTGCAGCGCACAAGCACATGAATCGTCTGGTCCAGGTGATGGCACAACGTGCGATCGGTGGGTCCGGCGTGGATGAGGCGCTGCTGCTCAATGAGCATGGAAGAATCGTCGGTGGCAGCATGGCTACGCTGTTTCTCGTGACCGCCGATCACGTGGTTTTCACCCCCGCGTTGACCGAAGGCGCGCTCGCAGGTTGCACGCGAGGACAGGTCTTGCGCCACCTCGGCTCCCTTGACGTGGATGTTCGGGAACAGGTGATCGCCTCTGACGATTTATTTCGAGCCCAGGAGCTGTTTTTGACCAACTCTTTGATTGGAGTCTGGCCGGTGAAAGCCATCCGCGATGCGGATTCAACGCAGGCAAAGCAATGGAGTGTGCCGGGCGCCGTCACACGCCGTCTGGCCGGGTCGATGTCGCACCCGCTGCAGCAGAGGATGATCGCCGACGCGGCGGAGGCTGATCAGTGATTCGGGCAGTGAGCCTGCTCGCCTTGATGAGCGTTCTTGCGATCGCTGCACTAGCCTGGGACGCCTCAGAGCGGCTTCGAGCGCCGCTCCCGATCGCGACACCACAAGTGGTTCAGTTCGAATCGGGTTCGTCCTTGAATGCGCTGATCCGCAAACTACAAGGAAAATCCATTCTCACGCCGGCCCGGACCGGGCTCTACCTGCGGCTTTATGCGAGAGTGCGAGGTGACGCCACCCAGTTGAAAGCCGGTGAGTACGCACTGGAACCGGGGACGACGGCGCTAGGCTTGCTCGACTTGCTCGTCGCGGGCGATGTACTTGAATACAGCTTCACCATCATCGAAGGTTGGACCGTGCGTGAACTGTTGCAAGCGCTGCGCGCGCATGATGCCATCCAGTGGACGCTTGGTGATACGTTGCCGGCGACTCGGGATTTGATGCCGGCCTTGAACTTGGGAGACGTGCATGCAGAAGGGCAGTTTCTGCCGGAAACGTATCGTTTCGCACGCGGCGCCTCAGAGGTCAGCATCCTGACACGTGCGCATCACGCCATGACGCGAGCCGTGGAGCGAATCTGGGCCCAGAAAGCCGAAGCCGTGCCGCTCGAATCGCCCTACGAGGCCTTGATCATGGCATCCATTGTCGAGAAGGAGACCGGGCAGCCGTCAGAGCGACGGCAGATCGCCGGCGTCTTCGCGCGTCGCTTAAACAAGAACATGCGCCTGCAAACCGACCCAACGGTGATTTACGGCATCGGCGAAACCTTCGATGGCGACATTCGATACCGCGACCTGCGACGTGACACGCCTTACAACACCTACACCCGCGGGGGGCTGCCACCGACCCCGATTTGCCTACCCGGCGTTGCCGCCCTCGAGGCCGCCGTGAACCCGGCTGAGGGCACGGCGCTATATTTTGTCTCCCGGGGCGACGGTTCACACGTGTTTTCCGACACACTGGCGGCACATAACGCCGCCGTTCGCCGCTACCAGCTCAAGCGCAAATGAGCGGCCGGTTCATCGTATTCGATGGCGTGGAAGCTGCCGGCAAGAGCACGCAGATTCCGATCATTGCCGACTGGGTTCGAGCCCGTCACGGAGAGCCGCTGGTGACACGCGAACCCGGCGGAACGCCACTGGCCGAGCAGATTCGCGCACTGACTCTGGCCGATCATGACGAGGTCATGCCGCTGGAAGCGGAGTTGCTGATGATGTTCGCGGCGAGATCGGTCCATTTGAACAACCGGGTGGGGCCGGCCCTGGATCGCGGTCAGTGGGTCCTTTGCGATCGGTTTGTCGATGCCAGCTACGCCTACCAGGGTGCCGGGCAGGGTGGTTTCCGGCATCAGATAGCTTGGCTGGAAGAACAGATCGTGGGCCATCGACAACCCGAGTGCGTCTTCATTTTTGATCTTCCGGTCGATACCGTCATCGAGCGTGTCCGCCAGCGTCGGTCGATGGATCGATTCGACCGATCCGACATCGATTTTCTACAGCGCGTTCGGGACGAATACCTAGCGCGCGCGGCGACCGATACCCACCGCTATTGCGTGATTAACGCATCACAGCCCGTGAACCAGGTCTCGCAGACCATTGTTGATCACCTGGAGGCGCGCTTTGCTTGACCGACGACCGCCTCTGCCTTGGCAGGAGGAGCGATTCGCGCGTCTCAGTGCACGCTTTGCCAATGCGACGTTTCCGACAGCCTTGTTGCTGGTCGGTCCGGAGGGTGTGGGCAAACGGCAATTGGGCGACGCGCTGGTGGGGTCTGCATATTGTCTGCAGCGTGGGCCGGATGGCTCCGCCTGCGGCGACTGTCATGGCTGCCACCAGCTGGCAGCGGGTAGCCATCCTGATCTGGTCATCTGCAAGCCCGCTGAAGGCAAGCAATCGATCACTGTTGACGTGATTCGCGAGTTCTCGCGCAAGCTCTACCTGACACCGCAGACCTCAGCCGGCCGAATCGGCTACATGCCGCACGCGGATTTGATGAACGTCAACGCAGCCAATGCGTTGCTCAAGACCTTGGAAGAACCGCCAGCGAGCGCGCACCTGATCCTGATTGCCGACCGCCCGGCGCACTTGCCCGCGACGATCCGGAGCCGATGCGAACAGGTGAGGGCGGTTGTGCAGTCGACAGAGCAGAGTCGGCAGTGGTTGGATCAGGAGTTTGCGGACCTGCCAGAATCGCTGCGTGAGACTCTGGTCACCCAACCTCTGCTTGCCGCCACCGCACAGGGCTTCGCGCAACAGGACACAGCCATCCGAAAGCAGCTGGAATCCGTGTGGGCCCAGCAGCGCGACCCGGTGTTGGCTGCAGCGGACATCGACGATGAGGCGTTGTCGCGGCTCAGCCGAGTAATGCATGCCTGTATTCTTGATCGGCTGCGCGGGCAGGTTGGGGCAGTCGCTTCGGCATCCAGCCGCGCCGCGATGCAGCGATTAACGGATGCCAACGCCGCGGCGCTACACTTGATTGAAACAAGCCAGGCAAATCTGCGGTTGCTAGCGGAAACCCAGCTAATTGAGTGGGCTCGCGCTGGCCGGCAGATTATGCGAGACGAGCACCTAGACGGAGAGCGATAAAGCATGAGCGCAAGACCTGGAGGACAACCCGGAATCCTGACCTTGTCAATCAAGGACAAGGCGGCGCTCTATATCGCGTACATGCCGTTCATCAAAAATGGCGGGTTGTTCATTCCAACCGCGAAAGAGTATGTGATTGGCGACGAGGTTTTTATACTGCTGACCTTGTCCGAGTCGAATGAACGGTTGCCCGTTGCCGGCAAGGTGGTCTGGATCACGCCCAAGGGCGCTGCAAACAAGCGGCAGCAGGGAATTGGCGTGCAATTCAGCGATCAGGACGGCGGACAAACGTCGCGAAAAATCGAAACTTATCTGGCCGGGGCCCTGTCCAGTGACAAGGCGACCAGCACGATGTAGCAGGCACTCGGTCGCCGGTCGTGGTCGGCTCAGCAAGCCGTTATCGTCGATTCAGTTCCTGGCTATCGAGCACCCGTACGTCGAATCCTTTCTGCGTCATGATAAATGCTGCCACCGAACTTCTGCGGCCGGAATCGCAATAAACCACATACGGCTTGTTTTGCGGCAAACCCGCCAGCTTCATTCTCAGCAAATACAACGGCAAATTGCGCGCTCCTGCAATGTGCTGCAGCTGGTATTCGCTAGGCAATCTGACATCTATCAATTCGGCATCGGACGACGCCACCATCTCGTCGGCATCGGCCTTCGAGATTTGCCGGGTCATGGATTGGTGTAGCAGGCTGCGAAAGTCGTCCTTGGAAAGGCGTAGCAGCGTGCCCGCCGACATCATTGTCACCGTTGCATTCCGCACCGTATCGGCAATGAGCGCTTCCTCACCAAAGCTCATCCCAGGGCCGAGTTCGGCCAAGCGAATCGGTTTCGGGTGCGTCGGGGATTCCCGTGTCACCAGGCAATGTCCACGATCGATGACATAGAAGTAATCGCCCACATCACCTTGTTGCACCACGGGATGGCTAGCCGGAAACTCGATGCTTTCCAGGCGCATGAACAAGGTTTGCAGATTACCTGGCGGAATCATTTGAAACGCCGGCAACTGCAACAACCGAGTCATCCAGTCGTCCGTATCGGTGGCCGCAGTACCCGCGCTGAGCTCCTGGACTTCGAACGAACCGGTTTGGTCCCAGGTCAGCAAAACGTCCAACAGGCTGTTATCGATCCCGATCACGGACGCTGGGCCCAGGCAACGCGCAGATACGCTGCGCGGTATCTGATGGGCCAACCGGTGTTTTGCCGCTTCACTGTGGGCGGTGATACGTTTGAGGACCTTACCATCTTCGTCCTCAAGCGCGATTTCGCCACTGATCAGATAGAGACTTTCGGTGTTGGCGTCACCGGCACGGAACAGGAAATCACCGGAGCGTTGCGGCCGAGGCTGGGACTGCTTGAAGAGGTCGCGCTGGTTTTCCGGTCTGAGCCCGCTAATCGGCACCAGTGCGGTGAATTCTTCGAAGCAAAACGCCTCGGGCATTCTGATGTCTCCAGGACAGGCTCAACTGATCCGGAGAAGATAGCATGGTGGCTGCGATCTTCGTGATCCCGCCCCAGCCAACTATGCGCATAATGTATATTATGTTAAGTCATGCATGTAGCCATTAGTCATCGTTGGCGAGAAGCTGAGCTGAATCACTGCGGCACATTGAATATCGATCGCCTCAGCCGCCGAAATCTCATCCGCTACTCACCGTCCACCCCGGGTCGATGAGCTCTGTTCGTAACAGCACGCAGAGCACGGTAGTACCGCACTTCAGCAACTGGCCGAAGGTGTTGGATACGACCTGCAAATCCGCCTGTTGCATTTGCGATTGCTACTGCCAATTTTAATGGTGATCCTGTTCCATGCGTTGCCGTTATGGAAAAAGCATTGTCCATTGCACCACTTATCTGTATCTATGATGTTGAAATAGTTTCGTAATGTTTTATGATGCGCCTGCTTTTGAGCAGATACCGGAGAATGGAAGCATGAAAAAAAGCGAAGAGATTCGTCAAAAGATTCAAGAACTGGAACAGCAGGCCGAGCAAGCTCGCAAGGAAGAGTTGAGCGAAGCCATTGCCAAGATTCGCCAGATTATGAGCGATAATGGCATCACGATTGCGGATCTGGATGGTCGTCGCAGTGGACGTAAAGGCGGCGGTTCTACCGGCGTAAAACGTCCGCCTAAGTTTCGCGACCCCGCGACCGGAAATACCTGGGCTGGCGTAGGCCGTGCGCCCAACTGGATTACCGAAGCCGAAGCAGCTGGCAAGTCTCGCGAAGAGTTTCGGATCTAGGCACTGACTTCCCTGTTGGGCGTGCAGAGTTCAGCCTAACAGCCAAGGGAACGCCAGCCATTAAAAAAGCCGAGCGCGTGGATTCACGGCTCGGCTTTTTCATGTGCGTCAAGGATAACCCTGCGCTTTTTTGATTGGTGCCGACGCCCGGAGTCGAACCGGGACACCTCTCGGTACTGCCCCCTCAAGACAGCGCGTCTACCAATTCCGCCACGTCGGCATTCGGGAAACGTCAGGCTACAACCTGGCGCCTCCCTGAGGGCGGCGAATTGTAGTAATCCGCCGTTAAAAAGAAAAGCGCTACTCCGGAATCTCGTCCGAAGGCTCGGCCGGTGCGACTGATTCTTCGTCAGGCACACCCTGCGTGGCAGCTGCGGGCTGTGACACGCGATCCACCACGCTGCTGGATTCATGGCGCTGACTGACCAGATAGGCCAACGACAGGCTCACTGCAAAGAACAGCGCTGCCGATGCCGCGGTAGCGCGCGACAGGAAGTTAGCAGAACCTTTTGCACCGAATACGGTGCCAGATGCTCCGCTCCCGAATGCAGCCCCTGCCTCGGCGCCCTTCCCCTGCTGGAGAAAGACGAGGCCAATAATACTCAGCGCCAGGATGACCTGGACGACGACCAAAACTGTATACATGGTTGAATTGCGTGATCAGGATGCGGCGGATGCAATGCCGAGGAAGTCTTCTGCCTTCAAAGACGCCCCGCCAATCAGCCCACCATCCACATCGGTTTGAGCGAAGAGTTCCGGCGCGTTGCCGGGCTTGACACTACCCCCGTACAGAATCGGGAGTACGTTAGCGATTGTAGCATTTTGGGCTGCGACCTGTTCTCGCAGAAACGCGTGCGCTTGCTGCGCCTGCTCGGGACTGGCCGTCTTGCCGGTGCCGATGGCCCACACCGGCTCATAAGCCAGGATCGCATCTTGCAGAGCATCCACGCCATGCATGTCGATCACCGCTGTGAGCTGAGCCTTCAGGACCGCTTCCATCTGTCCGGACTCACGCTGCTCCAGCGTTTCTCCAACACAAAGAATTGGAACAAGTCCAGCATCGCGCGCCAGGCCGAACTTAATTGCAACCGCTTCGCTGGATTCACCGTAAAGGCTTCGGCGTTCTGAATGACCGACGATGGCATACCAACAGCCAATGTCGCGGAGCATGGCGCCGCTGACCTCACCGGTGTATGCGCCCGCGTCGGGCTGATCGGCTAGATTCTGTCCACCAACGTGAATTTCGGAATCGCCTAGCGTGCGGACAACTGCATCCAGATACGGAAAGGGCGGGCAGATGATCAGCTTTGCTTTGCTGTCCTTGGCGCCCGCGGCGATTTCCTCGGTGAGGTTTTCGGCCATGGCGACCGAACCGTTCATTTTCCAGTTGCCTGCAACAATTGTGGGTCGTGTCATTGGGTTCGTCCTTGCGATTCGTTGTCGGGTGTTGGCATTCAGCCGGCGCTGACGTCACGCACGGCCTGGGCGATATGTTCGGCATGGTGTTTAACAGAGGCGCCATCCTCGCCTTCCACCATGACCCGGATCACCGGCTCGGTGCCTGATGGCCGAAGTAGCACACGGCCGGCATCTTTCAGCTCGGCTTCGACTGTCTGCTTGGCCTGCTGGACTGCGGCAGCCGTCAATACACTGTTCGCATCGCCGCTTTCCAGGCGAACGTTGACCAGCAACTGTGGATACAGGTGAATCGGTGCGATCAGTTCTTCGAGACTTTGACCGGAGTTCATGATGACCGCCAGAACCTGCAACGCGGTGACGATCCCGTCTCCGGTGCTGGTCCGATCCAGGCAGATGACATGGCCGGAGGACTCTCCACCGATGAGGCCGTCATGGGTTAGTAGCTGCTCCATCACATAACGGTCGCCGACCTTGGCGCGGATGAACTCAATGCCCTGCTCCATCAGCGCCTGCTCAACGCCAAGATTGCTCATGAGCGTGCCGACCACGGGGCCTCGGAGTTTCTTGCGCCGTTTGCGTGAGGTGGCGATGACGTAAACGAGCTGATCTCCGTCGACGACCTGACCTGAGCGTGTGACCATCATGCAGCGGTCTCCATCGCCGTCGAAGGCGATGCCCAGGTCGAGCTGTTGTTCTGTGACGGTGCGTTGCAGCAGTGCCAGATCGGTGGCGCCACAGCCTTGGTTGATGTTGAAGCCGTCCGGCTTTACCGCAAGTTCGGTGACCGAGGCGCCCAACTCTCGCAGGACATCGCCGGCCACGTGATAAGTCGCTCCGTTGCCGCAGTCCACGGCAACGCGCAGGCCGTGCAGCGCCGCGGGTGACCTGAATGTGCTCTTGCAGAATTCGACGTAGCGACCGCCGGCATCTTCAATACGTCGGGCGCGCCCGACGGCTTCCGGCGCCACGCAGTGCATGGCCGATTCCAGTGCCGCCTCGATCTCGAGTTCATCGGTATCCGGAAGTTTGCGCCCATCGGCGCCGAACAGTTTGATCCCGTTGTCGTAGTGCGGGTTGTGTGAAGCGCTAACGACAACACCCACCTGAGCGCGGAATGTGCTGGTCAGGTAGGCGATGGCGGGCGTCGGCATTGGCCCAACAAGAAGCACGTCAATTCCAGCTGAAGCAAATCCGGCTTCCAGCGCGGATTCAAATAGATAGCCGGATAACCTCGTGTCTTTTCCAATGACGACCTTGCTGCGTCCGGTGGTGTGGCGAAGGTGCTCGCCAACGGCCCAGCCAAGTTTCAGCATGAACTCGGGCGTCATCGCGCCCTCACCTACACGGCCACGGATGCCGTCGGTCCCGAAATAGCGTCGTTCAGTCATTGATCGGATGCCAGCGCCTGCAGAATTTGCAGGGCTTGGACGGTCTCCTCCACATCATGCGTTCGAATAATGCGTGCTCCTGACTGGACAGCGAGCACGGCCGCTACCGCACCGGCCGTCACACGGCCGGCCGGCGATGCCGCACCGGCCTGCAGGAGCTCGCCGAGCATGCGTTTTCGCGATACACCGACCAGTAGCGGAAAGCCCAGCGCGGCCAAGCGTGGCAGAGCACGAAACAAGGCCACATTATGCGTCAGCGTCTTGCCGAATCCGAATCCCGGATCGAGCAGAATCCGTTCCCGGCTGATACCCGCGGCTTCGCAGACGCGCACGCGCTCCAGCAGAAAGGCCTCAACCTCGGTGACTACATCGCGATACTGTGGCGCATCTTGCATCGAACCTGGCGTGCCCTGCATGTGCATGAGACAGACAGGTACTTGCAGCGCCGAAGCGGTGCCCAGCGCGCCCTCGCCTTGCAGGGCTTCTACGTCGTTGATCCAGTGGGCACCAGCGGCTACCGCCTCTCGCATGACCACCGCCTTTCGCGTATCCACCGAGATTGTGATGTCCAGCTCGTCGCTGATCGCCTCGATGACCGGAATCACCCGATCCAGTTCCTGCTGTGCGCCAACCTGCGTCGCGCCGGGACGTGTCGATTCACCGCCCACATCGATCACTGTTGCACCCGCGGCTGCTAGTGACCGAGCCTGGGCGATCGCAGACTGAGGGTCGAGGAACCGCCCCCCATCCGAAAAAGAATCAGGGGTGACGTTCACGATGCCCATGATCGTGACGGATCGGGAAAGCATGGTGCTACCGCGTCTCAATAAGAAACGGCGCCGCGAAGGCGCCGTCTGTGTGTTTTGCGAACTCGGGCCGTCAATGCTGTTCTGCTGGTCCGCCGACGCCACCCTCCGGCGCTGGCCGTGGCTTTGCTTGCTCGCCGGCGGGTGCACTCGGGCCGGGCGGCAAGTCGGAATCCGGATCCTGCCAGTTGGATGGCGGGCCGGGTTCACGGCCGGCCATGATTTCGGCAATCTGCTCGCTATCGATGGTTTCGTACTTCATCAATGCGTCGGACATGGCGTGCAGCTTGTCCATGTGATCGACCAATATCTGCTTCGCAATCGAATAGTTGGAATCGATGACCGTTCGAATTTCACTGTCGATCGCGTGTGCTGTTTCATCCGACACGTTCTTCTGCTGTGTCACGGAACGGCCCAGAAAGACCTCGCCATCGTCTTCGGAATATGTCAGTGGCCCCATTTTCTCGGACAGCCCCCACTTCGTCACCATGCTGCGTGCCAGGTCGGTTGCACGTTCGATGTCGTTGGAAGCGCCTGTTGTCACCATGTCCAGCCCAAAGACCAACTCTTCGGCCAAGCGACCGCCGAACAGGGAGCAAATCCGCGAATTCAGGTACTGCTTGGTGTAGCTGTGCCGATCATCCTCGGGGAGGTACATGGTCACGCCCAGGGCGCGGCCGCGAGGAATGATGGTGACCTTGTAGACCGGATCATGGTCGGGAACGTTCAGCCCGACAATGGCATGTCCTGCCTCATGGTAAGCCGTGAGTTTCTTCTCTTTCTCCGACATCACCATGGATCGCCTTTCGGCGCCCATCATGATCTTGTCTCGCGCCATGTCGAAGTCGTCTTGATCGACTAACTTCTTGTCGGACCGGGCCGCGAACAACGCGGCTTCGTTGACGAGGTTTGCCAGATCCGCGCCGGAAAATCCCGGTGTGCCGCGCGCGATCACGCCAGGCTTCACGTTGGCTGCCAGCGGAACCGTGCGCATATGAACTTTCAGGATTTGCTCACGGCCCCTGATGTCAGGCAACGGCACCACGACCTGGCG